>Ga0194120_10000381_pt1 | contig 82809 bp, 76 predicted proteins | sample TA2MahCa65mmetaG_FD_148642 | JGI IMG/M metagenome (GOLD analysis project Ga0194120, IMG submission 148642) | Freshwater microbial communities from Lake Tanganyika, Tanzania - TA2015019 Mahale Deep Cast 65m | ecosystem: Environmental > Aquatic > Freshwater > Lake | place: Tanzania: Lake...
ATGGTCGCAAAGTCCACGTGCTTTTCCATTACTTGCAGAATGTCGCCCAACATATCGAGTTTGGCTTCACGTTCTTCGGCGGCAAATAGGCTTTCTTTGATCATGGTGGTGTGCATCAATCTAGCGGCTATGTAGATATGCTATTTTAACATGGGTGGGTTTTTCGATGCGCCCTAATGTTCTAAAAACGAACAACATCTCAAGCCCCGCAAAAATCAGGCATTTTGAGCAACAAGCTCAATTAATGAAATGGGCGGCGGCTGCGTTTGCCTTGCGCTTACTTTTCATTTAGCCGTCAGCGCAGACGTTAGGTAACGCCCCGCTAATGAATGTCCAGAAAAAATAAATCGTTAATCAGGTTTTTGGTATGCGGCGTCAACCAAATTTTTTTTATTTTTTTGGATTTTACCTGCTCGGTTTTCATCACGCGCCGGTCACGTAGCTTACGCCGCTCGCGCTTAATTTTTATTTTTCCAGACAGAGAAATATCGTTAGTCCGGCGGAGTTTTTTCCGTAAATCGGGAACGTTCAGATTCATAAAACCTCACAATAAGGTCAATCTGTCTAATTGCTTTTAATTAATGGCTGTAAATGCTGTTTTTGACCGAAATTCTTTAAAAAACACGCATCTGTAATCACTGTACTATAAAGAGCTTGCTAATTCCTTAAGCGCCATGCCGCCTTGATGAAATACCGGCCAACCGTCACCCACCAGCACGGTATTAATGGACGGCAGATCCGCCATGCGCCGCACCGATTCTTTCGCCGCAGCGACGTCTTTCAACTTCATTTCCGGGAGCATGCATAATTCGCCTGCTGCGTGACCGCGGATTAAATCGCCGGTTATCAGCGTGTTATCTTCCAAGACCAGCGCGAGCTCTCCCGGTGTTTTCGAACCGCTAAGTTCGTAAACCGTTAATCCTGACACAATCTCATCCCTATCTTGCAACCAATCCTGGCATATGAGCGGAAACGTGTTTTTTTCTTTCGCCGGCCCGTACAAACTGGCTCCCATTACTTTAGCCAGATGAAAAGCATCGCGGCAATGATCGCTATTCGTCACGATAATTAATGACGCCCCGCCCAATTGCCGCAAATGGTTAAGATCGTGTACCGATAACGGCAAAGGATCGATCAAAATATTGCCTTCCTGCCTAACCCAGAGAATGCTGTGAAAATCTAGATTCCGTTCCGGGTTGAATTCCGACCAGCAAAATAAATCTTTCCGGTGTAACTGTTTCATACGCCTTAATCCGTTACTATCTCAAAAAATTGGATTGATGATTATCTTCGCATAGACATTGAAGATATTTGCATTTTTTGACATGGCTTTAATGAGTTTAGTCCAAAAATTATTACCGTTGCAGTTAAAAATTTTTAAAAGATTAGTTACAAATTAAAGTGAAACCTCACATAAATGTCTTAATGGATTGATAAAAAAGTAATTTATTTTACTGTGTTTTTTACAAATTCCTTTAATAATCTTTTTCTAAGTCATTGTCGAAAAAGATAATTTTTATTTTCAATCGCTTCCTGTTGTGTTATTCTACCTCGTAAGTGGAAAATTGTGGCGAATATTGGTAGCTCAGCGGAAAGAGGGCGGAGTTACCTAAATATTAATAATGGGGGAAGCTCTTGTTTACAGGCAATGCCACCGTCAATCTCGACGAAAAAGGCCGTTTTGCCATCCCCACCCGCTATCGCGACCGGGTGCAAGAACTTTGCGCCTGCAAATTAATCGTCACCGTTGCCATTAACGAACGCGGCGTTGGCGTCGACGGTTGCCTTTGGATTTATCCGTTACCGGCCTGGGAAGAGCTTCTAAAAACCATTAGTAAATTGTCTGATCTTAACAGAAAGGCATTAAAACTAAAACGCTTTCTAATAGGCTACGCCGCCGACTGTGAAATGGATACGCAAGGCCGTGTGTTGCTACCGGAAATGCTAAGAAAGTTTGCTAGGCTGGATAAAAAAATGATTTTGGTGGGCCAGTTGAATCGCTTCGAATTGTGGAATGAAGACGATTGGCTGAAAGAAGAAGCCGACTTCAAAGACAACGACGATATTGAAGGACTTGAGTCATTAGGCGATCTCTCTTTTTAATTGAGGTAAATAGATGCCCCATCAGCCAGTCATGTTGCCGCAGGCGCTCGAACAACTGGCGATCAAGGAAGACGGAATTTATGTAGATTGCACGTTCGGCCGGGGCGGTCACAGTCAAGGAATCTTGGACTTACTGGGTGCAAAAGGCAGATTACTGGCGCTTGACAGGGATTACGACGCCATTAATTCAAATACGGCAACCTTAATGCGTAAGGATCCGCGATTTATATTACGGCATGGTCGCTTTTCAACCTTAGAAACGTGGATGAAGGAAGCGGACTTGATTGAAAAGATCGACGGTATTGTTATGGATCTGGGCGTATCATCCCCGCAACTGGATGATCCGGATCGTGGCTTCAGCTTTATGCGTAACGGCCCGTTGGATATGCGGATGGACAATAGCGCCGATTTATCGGCGGCGGATTGGCTCAACCAGGTAAGCGAACAAGATCTGTCCAGAGTGCTGCACGAATACGGTGAGGAACGGTTTGCCAATCGCATCGCTCAGGCAATTGTCAAGGCCAGAGCAGTACGGCCAATCGTCACAACCCGTGATTTGGCGGAGTTAATCGAAAACGCCGGTGTAAAGCGCGATCCGTATAAACATCCGGCAACGCGCGTTTTCCAGGCAATCCGTATCGAGATCAACAAAGAGCTAGAAGAACTGAAAACCGTACTGCAGCAATCTATTAATGTATTAAAGCACGGCGGTAGATTGGTGGTGATTTCGTTCCATTCGCTGGAAGACAGGATAGTCAAGCAGTTTATTAGAAACGAGTCCGGCGCCAAGTACGATCCGGGCCGCTTGCCGGTTAAGCAAGCCGATATCCCGCAAGGCAGGATAATCGGCAAAGGCAAGCCATTAACGGCGGGAGCTTTGGAAATTGAACAAAACCCAAGAGCACGAAGCGCCATTATGAGGGTTGCAGAAAAACGGTAGCACAATGGCAGAAAGCAAGGCAGTCAGTAAAGTCGAATTAGCGCTATTAACATTGTTACTGATTGTATTAATGAGTTCTGCCCTAGCCGTTATTTATTGTAAGAATTATTCGCGTTCGCTCTTTAGTGAGATTGAGCGCCAAGAACGGGCATTAGAACAATACGAGGTAGAGTGGGGGCAAATGCAATTGGAGCTGTCTACTTTGGCAGAACAAAATCGCGTTGAATCTATCGCTCGTGGAAAACTAAAACTGATCATGCCGCAGAGAGAAAATATTATCTATATAAAGCCTTAGATGCAAGCAATAACAGGTAACAGGTCACGGAGTCAGATACGTCATTTTTCTGGACGAAGAACATTTATGCTGGCCTTTATCATGGTTTGCATGTGTGTCCTGGTTGCGCGCGCCGTACATTTGCAGGTCTTTAGAAAAGATTTTCTGCAAGAGCGAAGCCGCTATGTTGATACCATTTCCACCCCTTCTTATCGCGGCGTCATTGAAGACCGCAATGGCGAGGCGTTGGCAATCAGCTCGCCTGCCCCTTCCATCGTCATTAACCCCAAAGAATTCATGCAAATTGAAGATGGGGTTATTAATAAGATGAAAAAAAAATACAAATCGGAAAACGGCATAGATAAGCTATCCGATGCCCAAAAGCAGGAAGTGCTCGCCTTATACCAAGCTGTAAAATCCGAAAAAATCGACCGCCTTGAAAACTTGCTGAGCTTACCGAAAGGCAAAATAGCGGCCATTCTTGTAGAAAAAAAGAACAAGGGATTTGCTTATCTTGCCAAAAAGATCAATCCCGGCTTGGCCGAGCAGGTTAAGGCGCTAAAGCTGGCTGGCATTACAACAATGCCTGAATTCAAACGTTTTTACCCGTCCGGTGAAGTCACGGCTCACCTGCTGGGTTTCACCGATGCGGAAGATGTCGGGCAGACCGCTTTAGAGAAGCATTATGAGTCCGTATTAAAAGGCACGGACGGCAAAAAAACCGTCATTAAAGACGGTATGCATCAAGTCATTGCCGATGTTGAAAACATCACCTCGCCTGTTTCCGGGAAAAGTCTTAGGTTAAGCATAGATCAACGAATTCAATATCTGGCTTACCGGGAATTGCAAAATGCAGTCGCCATTAATAAAGCCAAAGCCGGCACAATTGTGATTTTAGACGCCAAAACCGGCGAAATTTTGGCAGCGGCCAATCAACCATCATTCAATCCGAATGCGAAAACCAATCTCAAAGAAATACTGTACAGAAACCGCGGCTTTACCGAGATATTCGAACCCGGATCCACAGTCAAACCCTTTGTAGTCGCCGCTGCACTGGAAGGTAAATACATCCGTCCTGACGACTGGTTCGTTACCGATGGGGTATATCAAATTGGCAAGGATAGCGTCAAGGATACCCATAATTATGGAACGTTAAATGTTGAGGGCGTGATAAAAAATTCCAGCAACATTGGCGTTACTAAGATGGCCTTGAAAATGCCGGTTAATTATTTTTGCGAAACCTATAAAAACTTAGGATTCGGCGAATACCCCGCCACCGGCTTTCCGGGCGAAGCCAAAGGACACATGCCGGTAGGCAAACGATTGCGCGATTTCGACCGCGCCATTTTATCCTACGGCTACGGCATGAATCTTTCTGCCGTGCAACTGGCGCGCGCTTACACCGCATTGGCTGACGATGGGATTTTGCATTCGGTCAGCTTGCTTAAACGCGATGAAGATGTGGATGCGCGCAGAGTGTTCTCGGAGAAGACCGCCCGGCGGGTAAGAAAAATGATGGAAAGCGTCATTACCAAAGAAGGTACCGCTTACGAAGCGCGGGTCGACGGCTATCGCGTCGCCGGTAAAACGGGAACAGCTAAAAAAGCAGGCGCGCGCGGCTATTCGCAAAACAGTTACTTTGCCTTATTTGCGGGCCTAGCTCCGGCCAGCAATCCACGGATGGTTATGGTAGTGATGATAGATGAACCGTCCGCCGGACAGTATTACGGCGGCCTAGTGGCTGCGCCGGTCTTTTCCAAAGTCATGAGCAGCACATTACGCATTTTAGGCGTTACGCCGGATCAGGAAAATACCATGCCGATACTGCTGGCCAAAAAGAATTAATAGCCGGATTATGATGAAATTATCCGATCTACTCAACGGCCTGGTCGCAATGTCAAGCAAGAACATCAGTCTTGCAGCTAAGATCGACGTTAACGGTCTGGCCTTGGATAGCCGTAACGTTCGGACAAACGATGTCTTTATCGCCTTGGCAGGCGATCAGCAACATGGCCTGACTTTTGTGGGAAACGCCATTGCAAACGGCGCTGCCGCAGTGTTGTTTGATCCGACCAATGGCGGTGACCGGCTTGCGCAAGCCATTAATGAGCTACCCGCCATCGCTATAGAAAATCTCGGCAAAATCATCGGTATTATCGCCGCCCGGTTTTACGAAGAGCCTTCCAACCGCTTGGATGTTATCGGCATAACCGGCACCAACGGTAAAACATCGTGCAGTCAATTTTTAGGCCAACTGCTGGATGATTGCGGAATCATCGGCACCTTGGGTTGGGGCGAATGGGATCGTCTACATACAACCATTAATACCACGCCCGACGCCCTATCCTTACAGCAGATTATGGCTGAATTCGTCCGGCAAAACAAAAAAGCCGTAGCCATGGAAGTGTCTTCGCACGGCCTGGATCAAGGGAGGGTTAACGGCATAACGTTTAAGGGTGCTGTCTACACCAATATCAGCAGGGATCATCTGGATTACCACGGCACAATGGAGGAGTACCTTGCCGCCAAATTGAAATTGCTGCAATCTCCCGGCCTTGAATTTGCCATCATTAATATGGATGACGACTATTGCCAGCGCATTCTTGCCGCCGCGTCGGCGCAAGTCCGCTGCTGGGGCGTCACCGCCAAGGATAAACAAGCGGCTACGGATGAGTTCGTTAGTGCCAGGAACATCAAACACCAATTTGACGGCATCGAAATGCAGATTAATTGGCGGGACGAACTGCAGACCATTAAAGTTCCGCTCTACGGCGATTTCAACACGGAAAATATCTTATGCGTGCTGGCTGTCATGCTGGCGCTGGGTTACTCATTAACTGACATTGCCAGCAAATTGTCTGCCGTTAAGCCGGTTGCAGGACGAATGGATCGCTGTGAAACCGATACCGATAAAGTGAGCGTTTTTGTCGATTACGCTCATTCTCCCGATGCGTTAAACCGTGTCTTAGGTAGTTTACGTCAACACTGCGTTAATCAATTGTGGGTTGTATTCGGTTGCGGGGGCAACCGCGATACCGGCAAACGTCCGCAGATGGGAAGCATCGCCGAACAGTGGGCGGATCATGTCATCGTCACCGATGATAATCCGCGTTTCGAAAATAACGAAACAATCGCTAAAGAAATTTTGTCAGGTTGTCATTCCGACAAAGTGATATTAATCCAGGATAGAAAAGAAGCCATTCAATACGCCATTAATCATGCCGTGGAACACGACTGCATTTTAATAGCCGGCAAAGGCCATGAAAATTATCAGGAAATTAAAGGGGTTCAATATCCGTTTAACGACAAACAGATCGCCGAGGAAACGCTTACCAAGAGGTTCGGCTGCCAATGAAAATGCTACTTAGCGAAATCGCCAAAGCAACCGACGGCATACTTGTTGGCGTCGATGCCGCCATTCAGTCGGTCAGCATTAATACCCGCACCCTGCAGCCGGGCGACCTTTATGTGGCGATTAAAGGTCTGCAATTTGACGGCAATGAATTCATCAGCGACGCCGAATCTTCCGGTGCTGTAGCAGCAATGATACATCCGGGCTTTACCACAAAATTACCGCATATAGTGGTTAATGACACCCGACTTGCCTTGGCCAGACTGGCAGGCGCATGGCGCGATAAAGCATCGGCTAAAGTAGTCGGCATTACCGGCAGCAACGGCAAGACGACCGTTAAAGAAATGACTGCTGCCGTCTTAGGCACAGCCGGCTCTGTGCTTTACACGCAAGGCAATCTGAACAACGATATCGGTGTGCCGTTAACCTTGCTGCGCTTAGACGATCAGCATCGGTTTGCCGTGATTGAAATGGGCGCTAATCATCAGGGCGAAATCGCTTATACCAGCGCCATTGCTAAATCGGATGTTGTTATTCTGAATAATGCGGGCGCTGCTCATATAGAAGGTTTCGGCAGTCTGGACGGTATCGCCAAAGGCAAAGGCGAAATCGTCGAAACCCTGAAAGCCGATGGCGTTGCCGTGTTGAACAATGACGATAAATATTTCGATTACTGGACGGCTATTGCCGGTCGGCGCAAAGTCATCGCCTTTGGTTTTCATGAACACGCCGATGTCAGGGCGCAATACATCAAAACCGACATTATTAATAACGCCTTCGCCACGACTTTCGAGTTGTTAGCGCAAGGTACTTCAATTAATGTTAATTTGAAATTGGCTGGACAACATAATGTAAAAAACGCGCTGGCCTCCGCCTCTGCCGGATTGGCGCTGGGTCTGACTCTGGAACAAATCAAAAACGGACTCGAAAGCGTCGCGCCGGTTACAGGACGCCTGCAACCATTAATAAGCCGACTGGGCAATATCGTTATTGACGACACCTATAACGCCAATGCCGATTCTTTGAAAGCAGGCGTTGACGTGTTGATTAATTGCCGAGGACCGCATTGGGTGGTGATTGGCGCTTTCAACGAACTGGGTCCAGACAGCCCATCCATACACGCCGATATCGGTAAATTACTCAGCTCCAAGGGTATTGTGCGCCTGTTGGCTATAGGCTCCGATGCCAAAAACTCAGTGCAGTCTTTTGGCAAAGGAGCCACTTTTTTTGCCCATCAGGAGGAGTTAATCAACACCTTAACTGAGGAGTTAACCGGTATCGAAACAATATTAATAAAAGGTTCAAGGACGCAGCACATGGAAAACGTTGCCGCGGCCTTGGTGGATAACTTTAGGAAATAAGTCATGCTACTTTATCTTGCAGACTATTTAATGACATTTGAAGGCGGCTTTAGGGTCTTTCATTACTTGACCTTCAGAGCTATTCTGGGCGCGCTGACCTCACTGATTATTTCGTTCATCATCGGCCCCACGATGATACGAAAGTTAAGCCGGAAAAAGATCGGGCAAAGCATCAGGGAATTAGGCCCTCAATCTCATTATGAAAAAGCCGGAACGCCGACAATGGGCGGTACTTTGATTCTGGTAGCCGTTACCACCAGCACCCTGCTCTGGGGCGATCTGAGCAACCGTTATATCTGGGTTATCCTGTTGGTTACTCTCGGTTACGGCGTCATCGGTTTTATCGACGATTACCGTAAAGTTATTAAACGTAACAGTGACGGTTTATCAGCAAAGGCCAAATACTTTTGGCAATCATTAATAGGCTTTATTGCCGTTGTGTTTCTGTATCAAAGCGCTGTCGTACCGGCGGAAACGCAGTTTTTTGTCCCGTTCTTTAAAGACGTTATGCTGGATATGGGTTGGATGTATATCGTCCTCAGCTATTTCGTTATTGTCGGCACCAGCAATGCAGTCAATCTGACCGACGGACTGGACGGCTTGGCGATTATGCCAACCGTGCTGGTTGCTGCCGGCCTGGGTATCTTTGCCTACTTATCGGGGCATGTTGGATTTTCAGAATATCTGGCTATCCCCTACTTACCCAATGCCGGTGAATTAATTGTTTTTTGCGCCGCATTAATCGGCGCTGGTTTGGGCTTTTTATGGTTTAACACATACCCGGCCATGGTGTTTATGGGCGATGTCGGCGCCTTAGCTTTAGGCGGCGCTTTAGGCGTTTTGGCGGTTCTGATCCGGCAAGAGATCGTATTGATCATCATGGGCGGCGTATTTGTGATGGAGACCTTATCGGTCATGATTCAAGTGGCTTCATTCAAAATGACCGGCAAACGCGTCTTCAAGATGGCGCCTATTCATCATCATTTCGAATTGAAAGGCTGGCCTGAACCCAGAGTCATTGTGCGCTTCTGGATCATCACGGTTATTTTAGTATTGGTCGGTTTAGCTACATTAAAACTTAGATAATGAAGTTGGATAACGCAACCGTTAAAGAACGCTTAAAAGCCGCTTTAGGGCTGGACGATACGATTTCCAAAATCGTAGTCGTCGGTCTGGGTGTCACCGGTGTTTCTGTTGCGCGTTATTTAGCTTCTTTGGAATTTGATTTTGTTGTTGCAGACAGCCGCGAACATCCTGCGGGCTTGGCCGAATTACAAGAAGAAATTTCAAGTTTAATGGTTTTTACCGGCGAGTTTGACGAACAATTATTAACCAACGCCAGCCATTTGATCGTAAGTCCTGGAATTTCTTTAACCGAGTACGCTATTCAACAAGCTATTAATCACGGTGTAAAGGTGCTAGGCGACATCGATTTACTCGCCTGTTCCATTAATACGCCGGTTATCGCCATCACCGGTTCCAATGGCAAAAGCACCGTCACCACCCTGCTCGGAGATATGGCGAAAGCAGCCGGAAGAAATCCTGGCGTAGGCGGCAACCTCGGTTTGGCTGCCTTGGACTTGCTAAATCAGGAAGCAGATTTGTATGTATTGGAGCTGTCCAGTTTTCAACTAGAAAGAACCACGCAATTAAACGCGGCAGCTGCAACGGTATTGAATATCAGCGCGGATCATTTGGATCGGCATGTCGACCTGGCAGATTATGCAGCACAAAAACAGCGGATATTTTACGGCGATGGCGTCATGGTATTAAATGCCGACGACCCTATCGTTTCCGCCATGCGCGACCCTGGCAGGACAACGCTTACTTTCTCAATCCGGAACAAAGCCGATTTCTGGATTGCTCAAGCGCATAACCAGGATTATTTAATGCATCACGACAAGCAGCTTTTGGCGCTTGCCGAGTTGCCGCTGGAAGGGCGTCATAATGCCGCCAATGCCCTTGCTGCCTTGGCGTTAGGCGCTGCAATCGGATTGAGCCAAGAGGCCATGATAACGGCACTTCGCTCTTTTCAAGGATTAAAGCACCGGATGCAGGTTGTCGGCACGGTAAACGGCGTTACTTGGGTAAACGATTCTAAAGCTACCAATATAGGTGCTTGCATTGCAGCCTTGCAAGGTTATGACCGTAAAGTAGTTCTAATCGCCGGTGGAGACGCTAAAGGCTCGGACATGAACGAGCTTGTCCCTTCAATTAAAGAAAAAACAAGCTGCGTTATTCTGATGGGCAAAGATGCGCCATTAATAGAACAGGCATTAGCCGATTGTGTACCGATCATTCATGTTGGCAGCATGAAAGAGGCCGTTAAATCGGCTGCTAGCGTAGCCAAAAACGGCGATACGGTTTTACTGTCCCCTGCCTGCGCCAGTCTCGATCAGTATAAAAATTATCAGGATCGCGGCGATCAGTTTGCGACTGCCGTACTAAGCCTGCCCTGCTCCGGCAATGCGAATTCAACTTCGGTAATGGCGGCACTATGAAATACCGTCATGGCATTCATCACGAAAAGTTCAATTTCGACCCGTTACTGGTTTTCGCCTCCGTAGCGCTGATTTGTATCGGTTACATTATGGTGGCCTCGTCATCTTTGCATTTGGGTGTCGAACAGAAACTTGGCAATCTCCACTATCCCATAAGGCAACTGGCGCATATCTTACTCGGCCTCGCATTGGCGGCAGGCGTTGCTAAAGTGTCAATGAAAACCTGGATGAAAATAGGCTCAGGCTTATTTATCGCCGGTTTGTTTATGTTGGTCGTCGTATTAATTCCGGGTTTAGGCGTCAGAGTTAATGGCAGTATTCGCTGGCTATCCCTGTTCGGTATCCGGATTCAGGTTTCGGAAATGGTCAAATTTTTCTCCGTTATCTATATGGCTGGCTATGTAACCCGTTACAAAGATAATTTACAATACTCGGCATTCGGCATCTTCAAGCCGATGCTGTTATTTTCCGTCGCCTGTGCCTTGTTATTGCTGGAACCCGATTTCGGCTCGGCCGTGGTTATCTTAATGATTGCTATGGGCATGATGTTTTTAGCCGGCGCCCGGTTAAAGCAATTTATTTTTTTGCTGATGCTGTTTGCATTGTTGGCAGCTTCCTTGGTTATCGTCGCACCCTACCGGATGGCAAGGCTGGTCAGTTTCGTCGATCCGTTTAAAGACTACCTTAAATCAGGCTATCAACTGGCGCAGGCGCTCATTTCGTTTGGCCGTGGCGAAATCATAGGTGTCGGTTTAGGCAGCGGCATTCAAAAACTTTTCTACTTGCCAGAAGCACATACTGATTTTTTATTTTCCGTGATCGGCGAAGAATTAGGATTGATCGGCGTATGTTTCGTCATTGCTTTGTATTCCCTATTAATCTGGCGGTCGTTCTCGATTGCTTCAGCAGCCGAAGAAGCCGGTCAGCGGTTTTCTGCATTCATTGCTTACGGTTTAGGTATTTGGCTCGGGTTTCAATCTTTCGTTAACATGGGCGTCAACATGGGCATCTTGCCGACCAAGGGCTTAACATTGCCATTAATGAGTTACGGAGGCAGCAGTATGATGATCATGTGCTGCGCCATTGCTTTACTGTACCGCGTACATAGCGAAACGGTCGCTCTTAATCATTTATCCCAACCGGAAGGATCGAGATGGGTAAACGTATAGTAATCATGGCCGGCGGTACGGGCGGACACGTGTTCCCCGCGTTAGCGGTTGCCCAATGGTTTCTCGAGCAAGGATGGACGGTCAGTTGGCTGGGCACTCAAAAAGGGTTGGAAGCCAAAGTTGTACCCGCAAATGGCATTGAGATCGATTGGCTGTCGGTAGTCGGCGTCAGAGGCAAAGGACTTTCGTCAAAAGTGATGTCTGTGTTTAAGCTTATTAAAGCCTGCGGTCAGGCCTTCGCCATCTTACGGAGACGTAGGCCTGATGTGGTGTTAGGCATGGGCGGATTTGTCGCCGGACCGGGCGGATTAATGGCCAAGCTTTTAAATATCCCGTTGGTCATTCACGAACAAAATCGGGTACCCGGCACGACTAACCGCTTATTGGCAAAAGTTGCCAACCGGGTGCTGGAGGCTTTTCCGCAAAGCTTCAAAAAAGACGTAAATGCCTTTTGCACCGGTAATCCGTTGCGTAAAGATTTTTTACAGCAGGGTAAGGCCAAAGAACCATTAACCGGTCGTCCGTTACGCTTATTAATCATCGGCGGTAGCCAGGGAGCGCAAGCCTTGAACGAGGCAATACCGGACGCCTTAGCAAGATTACACGACATTGAAGTCAGGCATCAAACCGGCGTAGCTATGCAGGAACACGTCGCCAACCATTATCAGGAACTCAACATCAATGCCAATGCAACCGCATTCATTAATGACATGGTAGCCGTCTACCAATGGGCGGACATCATCATTTGCCGCGCCGGTGCAATGACAGTCAGCGAAGTAGCGGCAATGGCTTTACCCGCCATTTTAATTCCGCTTCCGAATGCAATTGACGATCACCAAATGGCGAATGCGCGTTTTCTGAGCGAAACCGGCGCGGGATTTATATTGCCGCAGAAAGATCTGAATGCAACAAACCTGATAGGTCTTATAACCAACGCAAGACAACAATTGGCGGCAATGAGTAAAGCTGCACAGCTATGCTCCCGCCTGGATGCCACAGAAGCCGTCGTTAAGCACTGCATGAGTGAGGTCAAGCCATGATCGCTCCGCCATTAATGGAACAAAACCGGATGTTCGGCAATATCAAACGAATACATTTTGTAGGTATTGGCGGTACCGGCATGTGCGGTATCGCGGAAGTTCTGTTCAATCTGGGTTATACCGTTTCCGGTTCGGATATCAAAGAAAGCACGATAACGCAACGCCTTGCCGGTCTGGGCGTACAGGTAATGATCGGCCATAAACGCGAGAATATTAAACAAGCCGATGTCATCGTGGTTTCCAGCGCCATCGACCGCAGCAACGATGAAGTAGACGAAGCGCACCTGAACAGAATTCCCATCATTCCACGCGCCGAAATGTTGGCGGAATTAATGCGCTTCCGCTTCGGCATTGCCGTTGCCGGAACTCACGGCAAAACCACAACTACCAGCCTGACCGTTTCCATGCTGGCGGAAGGCGGATTAGATCCGACTTACGTCATCGGCGGTCGCTTAAACAGTGCAGGTGTCAATGCCAAATTAGGATTAAGCCATTATCTGGTTGCCGAAGCCGACGAGAGCGATGCCTCGTTTTTGTATTTGCAACCGATGATCGCTATTGTCACCAATATCGATCAGGATCACATGGCGACGTATCAGAACAATTATCAGCGCCTGAAAGATACCTTTAAAGAATTCTTACATCACCTGCCGTTCTACGGTCTGGCTGTGTTGTGTCTGGATGACGAAGGCGTACGGGAAGTTTTACCCGGTATTTCAAAACCGGTTATGACTTACGGCGTCCATCCTGATGCGGACATACGCGCTGAAAACATAGCCCAAAACGGCATGCAAACTTCATTCGATGTCGTTCGTAAAGACCGATCCGATATTCTCAAGGTTATCCTGAACATGCCGGGCTGGCATAACATGCTGAACTCTCTTGCCGCCATTGCCGTGGCGACAAAACTTGAGATTACAGACGACGCCATCATGAAAAGTCTAGCCGGATTCCGCGGAGTCGGCAGACGATTTCAGATTAATGGCCACCTGACTTTGGGTAATGGTCAAGTAACCTTCGTAGACGACTACGGCCACCATCCGCGTGAAATTGCTGCCACTTTGGAAGCGCTCAAACAGGCGTGGCCTACGCGCCGGTCTGTCGTTGTCTTTCAGCCGCATCGTTACAGCCGCACCCGTGATCTGTTTGAAGATTTTGTGCATGTACTCTCTGCTGTTGATGTGTTGGTATTAATGGGCGTTTACTCTGCTGGAGAACAGCCAATCCCCGGCGCTGACGGCAGAGCCTTAAGCCGAGCAATCCGGATCAGAGGTCAAGTAGATCCTGTTTTTGTCGAAGCTCGCGACGAATTGACCGTGGTGCTTGCCGGTATCGTCCAGGAAGACGATGTGATTTTAACCGTCGGCGCAGGCAACGTGGGCCAGATAGCCGCTGAACTGCCTGAACGCCTGGAGCAAGAATTAGCAACCGGCAAACGTAACTACGCTGCCGAACTTAAAGGCCGTGTATTAATTAATGAACCATTGGCAAAATACACAAGCTGGCGCGTAGGCGGCGCCGCCGACCGACTCTACCTCCCCCACGACAAACAGGATTTATGCGCCTTTATAAAAAACGTACCTAGCGATGAAGTCATCACCTGGATGGGTCTTGGCAGCAATTTGCTGGTGCGCGACGGGGGCGTTCGCGGCGTTGTGATTAATACCAAAGGCCGGTTAAAAACCATGAAGGTAAATGACGACGGCACAGTCTATGTCGAAGCGGGCGTCCCTTGCGCTCATGTCGCGCGTTTCTGTATCGACCAGGGTTTGGCTGGCGCTGAATTTTTAGCCGGCATTCCCGGCACAATGGGCGGCGCATTAAAAATGAATGCAGGAGCTTTCGGCGGTGAAACCTGGCGTATCGTTAACAGCGTGGAAATGCTCAATGCACATGGCGAAATCATCGAAAGAACCCCGCAAGACTTTACGATTAATTACCGTTCTATCGTTAATAAATCAAACACAGGGGTCGAATGGTTTTTATCGGTCAATTTAACACTGGAGTCCGGCGATGCGGCAGCCAGTATTCAAATAATTAAAAACCTGTTGGAAACACGGGCTAAAACCCAGCCTACCAATCAGCCCAGTTGCGGTTCGGTTTTCAAAAACCCTGAAGGCGACCATGCGGCGCGCTTAATTGAAGCCTCCAAATTAAAAGGTTACCGCATCGGCGGAGCTTGTGTGTCTGAAAAACACGCCAACTTCATCATTAATACCGGAAACGCAACCGCAGCGGATATCGAGAACCTGATTAAGTACGTGAAACGAAAAGTGCAATACCTGCACGGTATTGAATTACAAACGGAAGTATGTGTGATAGGCGAGGAAAAAAATGATTAATAACCCTAAAGAATTCGGCCGCGTTGCCGTATTAATGGGCGGTACTGCCGCAGAGAGACCGGTGTCCTTAAACAGCGGCGCTGCGGTATTTCAGGCTTTGCAATGCAAGGGCGTTGATGTTATTGCCATCGATATTACCGGCAGCCCTATCGATGCCCTGGCAGGCCAACGAATCGACCGGGCTTTCAACATTGTGCACGGGCGCGGCGGTGAAGACGGCGTACTGCAAGCGGTGCTGGAAGTATTGAACATTCCCTATACCGGTAGCGGCGTGATGGCGTCCGCCATCAGCATGGATAAACTGCGCACCAAACTTTGCTGGCTGGGTTACGGATTGCCGACGCCGAAATGGCATCTGCTAAAAAGCCTGAACGACCTGGATATCTGCATTGAACGCCTTGGCTTTCCGGTTATCGTTAAACCGGCAAAAGAAGGCTCCAGCATTGGCATGAGCAAAGCCAACAATCGCAAAGATTTGATTAATGCTTTTGAAACCGCCGCTCAATTCAACTGCGATGTTTATGCAGAATCCTGGGTTACCGGCAAGGAATACACCGTTGCACTTTTGAACGGCAAAGCTTTGCCTGCTATCCGCCTGGAAACACCGAATGCTTTTTATGATTTCGAAGCCAAATACAAAGCAACGACAACCCAATACCACTGCCCATGCGGACTAGAACCGGAACAAGAACAGCAATTACAGCAATTGGCGGTTACCGCAGGCGAAGTTATCGGCATTAAAGGCTGGTCCAGAGTCGATGCATTTATTAATGAGCAGGGACAAGTTCAATTAATCGAAATTAATACCGTTCCCGGCATGACCGACCACAGTCTAGTGCCGATGGCAGCCAAACAAGCGGATATCGGATTCGACGATTTAGTCTGGCGAATTTTGGAGACCACTTTACAGGCATAACCGGATGCAGGCAGCAAAAACACTGATGGTTACCGGATTAATGGCGCTCATAATTTGGGGGATGAAGCAAGAGGCTGTCAGCAACAAAGTGACCGAATCGTTACCCATCCGTTATGTGCGTACGGAAGGGGTATTTCAGTACCTGAGCAAAGAAGAAATTAAACAGGCATTAATGCCATTAGTCACTGTAAGTATTTTTGATGCCGACATGCAGCGCATCCACGCCACGGTGACCCAAATGCCCTGGGTAAAAAGCGCTACGGTCGAGCGGGTATGGCCTGATGCAATCGATATTAAGGTCAATGAACGCAAAGCTTTTGTTCGCTGGGGGAAAGACGGTTTATTAACAGAGCATGGCGAATTGTTCATGCCCAGCAATGTCGATCAATTTAATACATTGATATTAATCGAAGGCCCTAAACAGCAAGAAGCAAAAACGCTGGAAATTATGAAAGGCGTAAAAATGGCGCTGGAAGATCAAGCGTTGGAATTGGCGGAATTTAAAGTGAACAACCGGGAAGCCTGGGAAATCAAGTTAAAGTCGGGACTTGAAATTTTACTAGGCCGCACGGGGCAATTAAAAAAACTGGAACGCTTTCTACAAACGCTGGCGATATTTGGTTCCGAAAAAATGGCCGCCATGCAACTGGTAGATTGCCGTTATCCCAACGGTTTTGCGGTGTCCTGGAAACCGGACATCGAGCCGATCGATTGGGGCATACCGAAAATCGAACAATAAAAATAGAGTGTCACCATCAAGGCAACGAAGAGAACACATTATGGCAAAAAAAACAGAGCGTAATTTAATTGTCGGCTTAGACATCGGCACATCGAAAGTCGCGGCCATCGTCGGCGAATTGAATATGGATAACAGTATTGAGGTCATCGGCATCGGATCGACTGCTTCTCGCGGATTGAAAAAAGGCGTGGTCGTCAATCTGGAATCGACCGTTCAATCCATCCAGCGTGCAATCGAAGAGGCGGAATTAATGGCGGGCTGTCAGATCAAGTCTGTTTTTGCCGGGATCGCGGGTAGCCATATCCGCAGTCTGAACTCGCATGGCGTGGTGGCCATTAAGGACAAAGAAGTCAGCCAGTACGACATCGACCGGGTTATCGATTCCGCCCGCGCAGTTGCCGTGCCTGCCGACCAAAAGATTCTTCACATTTTGCCGCAGGAATTCATTATCGACTTGCAGGACGGCATTAAAGAGCCTATCGGCATGTCCGGTATCAGGCTCGAAGCCCGAGTGCACATGGTTACCGGCAGCGTCAGCGCCTCGCAAAACATTATTAAATGTATCCGTCGTTGCGGTTTAGAAGTTGAAGATATTGTGCTGGAGCAACTGGCGTCCTGCAATTCTGTCTTGACCGAAGATGAAAAAGACTTAGGCGTTTGCCTGATTGATATCGGCGGCGGTACTACCGACATTGCCATCTTTGCGGAAGGCGCCATTAAACATACGGCGGTCATCCCCATCGCGGGCGATCAGGTAACCAACGACATTGCCGTCGCCTTACGCACACCCACCGCCAATGCCGAAGAAATCAAACGCAAACACGCCTGCGCCCTCACCCAGCTGGCGCCGGTTGATGAAGTGATTGAAGTCCCCAGCATCGGCGACCGCGCCCCGCGCAAAATTTCAGTACAGAATTTGGCGGAAATTATTGAGCCGCGCTACGAAGAACTGCTGCTGCTGGTGCAATCCGAGCTGAGACGTAGCGGCTATGAAGAATTAATCGCCGCCGGCATCGTGTTAACCGGCGGTAGTTCGAAAGTCATGGGTTTAGTCGAACTGGCGGAAGAAATTTTCCACATGCCGGTACGTATGGGCGTACCGCAAAACGTCAGCGGCTTGACCGAGGTTATCAATAACCCAGTCCACTCGACCGGTGTTGGGTTATTAATGTATGGAAGGGATCATCAAGGCGGCATCCGGGGAATTGATGCTGAAGAAATGGGGATCTGGGAAAAAATCAAAAGTTGGTTTCAAGGAAATTTTTAATAACGTGTCTTACTACTACAGGTGAAAGCTATGAAATACGAATTAATGGATATGTGCAGCGATAATGCAGTTATCAAAGTCATCGGTGTCGGCGGCGGCGGCGGCAACGCGGTTAGCCACATGGTCGACTGCCACATAGAAGGCGTCGAATTCATCTGCGCCAATACCGATGCACAAGCTTTGAGAAAGCTCAACACCAGCACCATCATTCAAATCGGCGTTGAACTGACCAAAGGCTTGGGCGCTGGCACCAATCCGGAAGTCGGCAAAATGGCGGCGGAAGAAAACAAAGACCGCATCAAAGAAGTCATTAATGGCGCGGACATGGTATTCCTGACCGCAGGCATGGGCGGCGGTACCGGCACTGGCGCCATCCCCGTTATCGCTGAAGTAGCCCGCGAAATGGGCATCTTAACCGTCGCAGTGGTTACCAAGCCTTTCTCTTTCGAAGGCAGAAAAAAAATGGTCATTGCCGAACAAGGCATCGCCGAACTTGAAAAATACGTCGATTCGGTCATTACCATTCCTAATGAAAAATTACTGCCGGTATTAGGCAAAAACGCTACCTTGATTAATGCTTTCAAAGCAGCGAATGACGTGTTGCTGGATGCCGTACAAGGCATTACCGATTTAATCGTGCATCCCGGCTTGATTAACGTTGATTTCGCCGACGTACGCACCGTAATGCAAGGCATGGGCGCAGCCATCATGGGCACAGGCGTTGCCAAAGGCGACAACCGCGCGCGTGAAGCCGCGGAAAAAGCGATTGCCTGCCCGTTGCTGGAAGACATTAATCTGCATGGCGCGCGCGGCATTTTAGTTAATATTTCTGCTGCGGAAATGGGTATTGCGGAATTCAATGAAGTCGGCAACATCGTCCATGATTTCGCTTCCGAAGACGCGGTCATTAAAATCGGCACCGCTATCGATTCTTCCTTGGGCGAAGAAATTAAAGTGACCGTCGTAGCAACCGGTATGGGCGCGCCGCGGGCGCAGGTCGTCAGAGCTACAGATCGCGTCATGCGCAAAGCAGCGGCTGGCGAAATTAACTACGGCGTTCTGGATAAACCGACCGTCATGCGGCAAAACCGCCCGGAAACGAAAGAAGTCCGCTTCGGTGCGCAGCCGAAAAAAGACATGGATTTGGATTATCTGGACATTCCGGCTTTTCTGAGACGCCAAGCCGATTAATCGTCTATAGTTGTTCTTAACCCAAAACTAAGGTTGGGTTGTGGTAAAATACTGCGACTTGCCTTTACAAACACGGCTAACGATATGATTAAACAGCGAACCTTGAAAAATACAATTAGGGCGACGGGTGTAGGATTACACACGGGCGAAAAGATCTACCTGACTTTACGCCCGGCGGAACCTAATACCGGGATCAGATTCCGGCGCGTCGACCTGGATTTTCCGGTCACGATCCAGGCCACGCCTGACAACGTGGGCGAAACAGTCTTATCAACCACCTTAGTGTCCGGGACGACCAAAATATCCACCATCGAGCATTTGCTTTCTGCCTTTGCCGGTTTAGGAATCGATAACGCCATCATCGACGTCAGCGCTGCCGAAGTACCTATTATGGATGGCAGCGCCGGTCCGTTTGTGTTTCTGTTGCAATCGGCCGGTGTTAAAGAACAGGATTGCCCGAAGCAATATATCCTTATAAAACATAAAGTTATTGTTGAAGACGGCGATAAATGGGCAGCCTTCGAACCGTTTGACGGCTTCAAAGTCGTCTTCACCATCGATTTCGAGCATCCCGCTTTTCAGGAAAACGTAAAAACAGCGACGATGGATTTTTCATCAACCACCTTTGTAAAAGAAGTCAGCCGGGCGCGTACTTTCGGCTTCATGCGCGACATTGAAATGCTAAGACGCAATAATCTGGCGCTTGGCGGTAGCCTGGACAACGCGATTGTGGTGGATGACGCCAAGATATTGAACGAAGACGGTTTGCGCTACGCCGATGAATTTGTCAAACACAAAATTCTGGACGCCATCGGCGACCTGTATTTGCTGGGGCATAGCCTGATCGGCCAGTTTACCGGTTACAAATCCGGTCACGGTCTCAATAATAAATTGCTGAGAACCTTGCTGGAAAATACTGACGCCTGGGAAAAAATCACCTTCGACGATGAAACCCAAGCGCCGATTTCCTTCATGCAATCGGCGGAATCGCCCAGAACGGCAGCGTAAAAACTCAGTTTTTCTGTTGCAGGCGGGATAACGTAGCGCCAAGCCTCAGCAATGAGGCTTTGAGCTGAGGATCCGCCACCGTGTTGCCTTGCGCCATTAATACCGCCACCGTATCCGGGCTTGGTAAAACCGGCTTACGTCCACTTTTCTCCGCTCCTATTTCCGGCAAAACCTTAACCCTAACTGTCGATAAAGTTAATGACAGCCGGTTATTAACTGCATCCAGCATCGTCTGTCCGTAAAACCGCAAAGCAGTCGCCCACGTGGCAGAGCCGGTAAAAACCGTGAGGGTTTTCAAGCGGATAACGCAATGTAGCACATGCGATTGCAAGTCTTCCGGTAACACAACCTGGATTCTTTCCAAAACCGCCGCCTGCTCGTCAGCTTTCGCGCATAACACGTGCAATAAACTGTTGCGATAATGTGAAACCGGAATTAAACGACGGCTTTCCTGCTGCATGGTGCGGTTAAATCATTAATAAAGATAATATGAACACAAATTAAGGAACTTCTGCAGCCGTTCGTGGTGAGCCTGTCGAACCATAACGGCTTAACCTCTAGCAGGACGGGGTTTGCAACCCCGTCCATAAAGTTTATGGATACTTTAACACTTTGTCACGCTACAAAAACTTGGTAAGCAGCGGCGAAGATGGGTTAGCCGACGACCAGAACCAATGTTCAGGGCGAATGACATAACTTTTGCGTACTGGATTTTCGTGGATGTAGTTTAATTTTTGGCGATAAAACGCCGGATTTTCGATTTTCTTTGGGGCATTTGTCGCCATCCAAAATTGGTAGCTACCTTGTGCAAAACGGCGTGCAAAACTTTCCAGGGTCCTGGGGAAAAAAGCGTTGAAAAGTTTCCACCCCAGGTAGTTCAAGGGCAAGCTGAACTTGCTGGCAAACCGATGTCTGCAATTGATGGACTGATTGCGGTTTCCGGACTGGTGCATAATTGCATTGTAGTTACCCGAAATGTAGACGATATGGCGCAAAGCTCGGTTGAACTGTTGAATCCCTGGTCGGAAAGTTAAATTTAAGGGGATTATTTTACGGAGTATAGATCGACCTCAAGCACTAATTTCTAGCATTCTAATTACATGCGCATTAATTAAGAAACGAAGCAGGACGGAGGGTTAACCCGCGTCCTGCTTCGGGATAAACGCCTTACATTTGTTATCGTCAATAGCTTTCTCAATTTGGTTGTATACCTGCCTCGTTTTATATTCTACAATTCGGACTTGATAATAAATTTGCCGGATTGTCTATATAATAAGCAATCCAACTATTAATAAAAATTAAATATTTTTGGAGGAGAGCATGACGAAGATTAATAAATGGCTATGGGCGACAGCCTTGGCAAGTTCGGTTTCTATCGCGGTTGCTGCGGATGCATTACCTACCGAAGCGCCCGCACCTGCGGACAACCCAACCACCCCGGCGAAAGTAGCCTTAGGCAAAATGCTGTACCACGATCCGCGCCTGTCTTCCACGGGTACGGTTGCCTGCGCATCCTGCCACAACGTGATGGCGGGCGGGGAAGACAATCGTCCGGTAGCGATGGGCGTTAATGGCCAAACCGGCGGACGCAGCGCGCCTACCGTTTGGAATTCTGCCTTTAATAAAGTCCAGTTCTGGGATGGCCGCGCCGAAAGCCTAGAAGCGCAAGCCGCCGGGCCTGTTACCAATCCTATCGAAATGGGCATAAAAAGCTGGGATGACGTCGTCGCCCGCTTAGAAAAAATCGAAGGCTATAAAAAAGCCTTTGCCGACGCCTTTGGCGGTAATGCTATATCCAAAGATACCGCGACTAAAGCGATTGCTGCTTACGAGCGCACATTAATCACCCCTAACAGCCCGTATGACCGCTATGTAACCGGCGAAAAAGACGCCATGACCGATCAGCAAGTGCGCGGCATGAATAAAGCGGTAGAACTGGGCTGCACCGGTTGCCACAGCGGCCCTGCTTTCAACGGCCCTGGCGTGTTCCAGAAATTTCCTGTGACCAGCAATGGTATGTACCAAGCTAAGTACAATTTCTCCAAGGACAAAGGCTTGGCGGAAGTCACCAAGAAATCCGAAGACGAGCACATGTTTAAAGTGCCGACTTTGCGCAATATCGCCCTTACCGCGCCTTATTTCCATAACGGCGCTGTGAAAACGCTGGATGAAGCTGTCCGCGTGATGGCTAAGTTGCAGTTAAATAAGGATTTAAGCAAGGAAGAAATCGCCGATATCGCGGCCTTCTTGAATGCATTAACCGGCGAATTCCCGAAACAAGAGATGCCGGTATTACCGCCGACACCGGGCTCTACTTTTAATTAATCCATTCGATAGCTATTAATTCCGTTCATGGCGATTAATCCGCCATGAACGGGATATTTTGTTTCCTTCTTTGCAACTCGCGTTCGTTATTTCGTTTATTTTCCGGCGGTTTTCTATTAATAACAGTCTGGGACAGGCATTATTAACTCAATACCATTTTAGTTAAGCCAGTTTGTGGCGAGTCCTTCGACAAGCTCAGGAACCTTATCTACCCATAATCGCTTAACTTCAACGTCTTAAAGCTATCCGTTCGCCCTGAGCCTGTCGAAGGGTGAATGGAATAGTTCTGCATTGTTTATTAACGCTCTTAACGGGTTATTGCCTTAAACACCGACGTTTCAGCGATCATTACGTCGATTTGACTGGCGACTGCTTTGTACGCCGGGCTATTAACAGCGGTATAGCGCTCCTTGAATTCGGCCAGATTCATGTGTTCCGGCAATGATGTAGGATCGGGCATGAAATCGCGATAGTCATTAATGTTTGCCATGGCTTGCTGTAGTTTGCGCGCGGTTTGCGGGTTCGCCGTCGCCAGCTCTCCGAAGCGAGTACCTGCCTTATCGGCCGACAAATCGACGAAACTGAATCCGCTCCCACTTTGCGCATCCTGCAATTCCTTTTCTTCGCCGAAAGCTTGCGCAATTTGACCGTTAACCGATGCAGTAATGGCGGCTGCACCGATAAAATGCTGGGCAAGGTCGATTCGCTTATACATGAACGCCGGGTAATATGGCGTCATTCTGGCTGCGGTAGCTTGCGCATTATTAACGTAATCATTCACGATATTAATAATCAGGCGGTTTTCTTCGATAGCGGTTTCGGCTGTTGAGCGCTCAAAACCCAACGCAAACAAAGGCTTGAGCAAGTCAGCCAGCGACAGGCGCCAATCGGGATCGTGGCGCGCCACAATTTGCGCCAGTTTTATGCGGTAAACATTGGTTTCGCCTTCGGTATTGTTGTGCGTTAGCAAGTCCCGGGCGGTGCGCAATGTCGTCTGACTGGGATGATAGGTAATGGCAACGCGCTGTTCATTAACGGAAATCGCTTTGACAGGATCGGTCGCCAGCAAAAAGTATTGCTTCAAATCGCTGTGTTTGATAATTTTTTTAAGCACAAACGCCGCCACTTTCGACGGCAGCAGCAATTTACCGGCTTTAAATTTGGTTAAAACCGGCAGCGAATTGCCGTCTTCATGACCCAGGCGAAAACTGACATTAACATATTTGCCCAGTCGATTTTTGGGCAAAACCGCGGTCACGGCAAATCGTATTTTATTATCGCGCAATAAAATCAACGCCTTGCCTTTGCTGAAACGATTTAATAGGTAATTTCCCATCAGATTAAGATCGGCTTCGCTCAGCTCAATCGTGCCAATTTCATCTGGCAGGGTTTTGTTGCCTTCATGCAGAATCTTTTTCGCCCGGGTGAGGTCTTTTGCCGTCATCGTCCAATCGGGGGTTAATTCCGGCTGGTCGCTGACGCCGAAAAACAGCATCGCGCCGATCATTAATACGACGGCGGCAATACAGTAACAGACAATACGCACTAATGTTTTCATTAATCCGTTAACTGAAAGCCAGCTTGTACCCTGCCGATTTCAAATAATCGGCTTCCTGAATTAAATCGGCATGGGTTAGCGGCGACTGCATTAACCAGTGCGCGGGAAAACGCAATTCGATCTTTGTCTTAACGATGCTGAGCCGGAACTCCGGCAACTCATGATCCAGCCGGTTGCGGTGCAAAACGACAGCCAAGCGCAGAATAATCGTCATTAATGGCGCGAGTTTGTCCCACGGCGCATGCAAATCTGTAAACGCCGACAGCGATAGCTTTTTTCTGTGCTGTCGAACAATGGCGCCCAGCAGCAATTGATCCTGATGGGTAAATCCGGCTAAATCACCGTTTTCAATAATGTAGGCGCTGTGTTTGTGATACTGGGTATGGGCAATATCGTGGCCGATCTCATGCAAGTCGCACGCCCAATCCAGAAATTGTTTCGCTTCCGGATTATTCGGCAACGGGCAGTTCGCGCCCAGTTGCGCCAGCATTTTGCGCACTGTGTAATTAATGCGGGCGCAATGTTGTTGATCGGTATGATAGCGTTCCGCCAATGATTTAACCGTCGCGGAGCGGATGTCGCAATTATAGATACGACCCAGCAAGTCCTGTATTAATCCTTCGCGTAAAGCGCCGTCCGATACGATCATCTGTTCGATATCCAGCATTTTGAAAGTGGCATAAGCGATTACCGCGCCGCCGGGAAAAACCGGCGTCCGTTCTTTATCCAGATCAGGCAAGTTAATGTCATTAATATGGCTGCATTGCTTGAGGTAGGACAGCAATTGCTCAAGACCGTTCATCGTGATGCCGTTTTTACTCCAGCCTGCGGCTTGCAGAACTTTATCGATTGAACGCCACGATCCCGACGAACCGATCGCCTCTTGCCAATGTTTACGGTGAAATTTCTTTTGAAACGGCTCAAGTTGCTGTTCCGCGTACAACAATGCTTTATTAAAGGCCGGTTTAGTTAATTTGCCGTCGCTAAAAAATCGGTTGCTGATCGATACGCAACCCATCTTTACGCTTTCTTTCTTTTTAGCAATATCTTCGCTGCCGATAATATATTCGGTACTACCGCCGCCGATATCGACCACCAGCCGCAAATCCGCCGTACTGGCGACGCTGTGCGCTACACCCTGATAAATCAAACGGGCTTCTTCCACCCCTGAAATAACATGAATACGGTGATTTAATGCTTTTTCCGCCTTCTCCAAAAATTCCTGCGCATTTTTCGCCTGCCGCAAGGTATTGGTGCCTACTGCGCGAACGCTGTCCGGGGGAAAATCACGAATCCGCTCGCCGAAACGTTCAAGACAGGCCAATGCGCGCTTTTGCGTGTCGTTATCCAGCACGTTTTTTTTGTCCAAACCCGCAGCCAACCTGACCATTTCCCGCAGCCGGTCGACAGTTTGCAATTTACCGTTGGATAGTCGGCAGACAATCATGTGAAAGCTGTTTGAGCCTAAATCGACAGCAGCAACGTAGCGTGGCGGTTTTTTCGGCATGTTAATCCTTGATTTACTGATGGTCTGGTTTGAGATTTGTTAAAATAATACCATTTGCCGGTTGCAGCATTATTAATGCCGCCCGGTTAATCAAACCTGTTGAAAAACACCGTCGTTAATTATAGTTGCAGCATGAAAGCATTATCCATCAGTAATCTTAAGAAAACCTATAAAAACGGCTTTACCGCTTTAAAAGGCATCGACCTGGAAGTGGAGGCAGGCGATTTTTTTGCCTTGCTGGGTCCGAACGGCGCGGGTAAATCAACCGCTATCGGCATCATCAGTTCGCTGGTTACGGCAAGCAGCGGGTCGGTGAGCATTTTCGGCCACGATCTGATTAAAGAACGCGAACTAGCCAAAAGCTGCATCGGCCTAGTGCCGCAAGAGATTAATTTCAACCAGTTTGACACCGTGCTTGGCATTGTCTTGAATCAGGCCGGTTATTACGGTATGCCGCGCAAGCTGGCGCTGGAACGCACGGAATATTGCCTGAAACAGATGGATTTGTGGGAAAAACGCAATACCGTCTCGCGCCGGTTATCGGGCGGCATGAAGCGGCGGGTGATGATTGCACGGGCGATGGTGCATCAGCCCAAGCTATTAATACTCGACGAACCGACTGCTGGCGTCGATATCGAAATCCGCCGCGCCATGTGGCAGATGATGCAGGACGTCAATAAACAAGGCACGACGATTATCTTAACCACTCATTATCTGGAAGAAGCTGAAAGCCTGTGCCGTAACATCGCCATTATCGACCAGGGTCTCATCGTAGAGAATTCGGATATGACGAGCCTGTTGGCGCGCTTGAACGTCGATCACTTCGTCCTGGATTTAGCCGAACCATTAACGGCCAAGCCGGAACTGGACGGCTGTCACATTGAAGACTTCAACGATAAAACCTTGAGCATTTCCGTGCCGAAATCAGTGGGTTTGAACGCCTTGTTTGAGCAACTAACCGCCAAGAATATCAAAATATTAAGCCTGAAGAACCGCAGCAACCGGCTGGAGCAGTTATTCATGGATTTAATTGATTCAAAAACGAAAGGGAACGCGGCATGAACAATCGTATCGCCTTATGGACGATCATTAAAAAAGAAGTCTACCGCTTTTTGCGGATTTGGCCGCAAACCTTGCTACCGCCCGCCATCACTACCGCCCTGTATTTTTTAATCTTCGGTAAACTGATCGGCAGCCGCATCGGCACCATCAGCGGCGCAACTTATATGGATTACATCGTCCCCGGCATTATATTAATGTCGGTCATCAGCCATTCGTATTCAAATGTCGTTTCGTCGTTTTATTCCACCAAATTTCAGCGTAACATCGAAGAATTAATCGTCGCTCCCGTGCCAAACTGGGTCATTCTGGCAGGATACGCCACCGGCGGCATCTGCCGGGGTTTGCTCGTGGGCATTGTCGTGGCCTTGATTTCCATGCTGTTCGCCGATTTGACAGTGCTCAACCCATTAATTACGGTTGGGGTGGCGATCATGACCGCCACCTTATTTTCCCTGGCCGGCTTCATTAACGCCATGCTCGCGGAAAGTTTCGACGACATCAGCATCATCCCCAATTTCGTACTGACGCCACTAAGCTACCTGGGCGGCGTGTTCTACTCTGTTGATATGCTCTCCGATTTCTGGCAAACAGCCATCCTGGGCAACCCCATCATGTACATGATTAATGCCTTCCGCTACGGCATGATCGGCGTGACGGATATTGACGTACAGTTTGCTTTATTAATGACAGCGGGAGTTGTGGTGGGGTTGATTATGGTTTGTTTGGTGTTGTTGCATAAGGGTGTGGGGATTAAGAATTGAACAAAACTATTAAAATTAGATAGTTAGCCGTTCGTACTGAGCTTGTCGAAGTACGAACACTTTAATGTAAGCAGTTATTTTATAATCATATTTTAATCGGGTTCTCGCACCCGAAGGCGAGATACTTTCTTTTGCGTCGCCAAAAGAAAGTATCCAAAGAAAAAGCGACCCTCTGCCGCTTATTTCCTGCGTTCCTCGGATTTTCCGGGGTTTGCTGGAAGGGATATCCCTATCCCTCCAGCAAATTGCGGCTTCCCTGCCGCAACCCTACGGGCTATTCCCATCAAATCCTCCGATACTCGGCGCGGCAGAAGGTATAAATTTTTATACCTTCTGCCTTTTGTACGCGGACAAAATTGACTCAGATAGTAGGGCGGATTAGGCTTACAAAAAGCTTAACATTAAAATATGTAAGGAGTTTCCGTGCGCCGTAATCCGCCGAAAGAAGAATCCCACCCATGCGGCGGATTACGCCACGCTCAAATAGATAGGATTAATTCAATTTTAGTGATTTTGCGTGGCTAATCCGCCCTACGACTTAAATAAAATTCATATTATTTGCTTCTTTCCCGCTTACCTACCCCATCCACAATCTGGCAATCATCCAACGAAGTCATGGGCGTTTGGGCGCAGTTAATACCCGCCGCATTCATCGCTTGCTGCATCGTTTCCAATTGCTTATCCAAGGCCTGGATGTGGTCGAGCATGTGGTTGATGGCGTAGGCGACTGGGTCGGGCATATCGGCGGTCATGCCATAGGCATCGAAACCCATTTTGCTGGCGATTTTGTCACGTTCGGACTTACGCATCGGCGCTTCCGGCTCGTCGGTTTTCGGTTGATTAACACTGTCCAGCCAGCCGTATTGCGGTTTGTCAGACCGGCCTTTGACATCAATGATGTGCCCCGGAATACCAACTACCGTCGCGCCCGCCGGTACCGGTTTTAAAATGACGGAATTCGAACCCACCCGTGCGCCTTCGCCGATTTCGATAGGCCCCAAGATTTTTGCGCCCGCGCCGACAACCACGCCGTTACCCAGCGTAGGATGGCGTTTGCCTTTGTTCCAGGTAGTACCGCCCAAGGTGACGCCGTGGTACAAGGTGCAATCATCGCCGATGACCGCCGTTTCGCCAATGACCACGCCCATGCCGTGGTCGATAAAAAAGCGCCTGCCGATCTGCGCGCCGGGATGGATTTCTATGCCGGTCAGCCAGCGGCTGACGTGCGCGATAAACCGCGCCAGCCATTTGAAACCGGCATTCCAGCATTGATGGCTGACGCGGTGGATTAACACGGCATGAAAGCCGGGGTAAGCGGTGATGACTTCCAGCACCGATTGCGCGGCAGGGTCGCGCCCGAATACGCAGGCGATGTCTTCTTTAATTCTGTCCAGCATGGTTAATTCCTCTTGTTGCCTTGCGACATCCGCAAAATCCCCCTAAGCATATCCACTTCTTTGTTATCCAGTTGTGCGCGATTAAACACCCGCCGCAAACGCCGCATGATGGTTGCCGATTTATCGGGATGCAATATAAAACCGATATCAAGCAGGGTTTGATGGAGATGTTGGTAAAATTGTTCCATCTGGTCTTTGCTTGCCCAAGAATCTTGATTTTGTTCAGTTGCAGCGCTAACCGGATTAATAAGCTGCTGTGACGCCATATTCAATTCGTAGCAGATTACCTGCACGGCAGCGGCAATATTCAGCGAACTGTACTGGCTGTTGCAAGGAATCCGCAGCAGATAATGGCATAAGTCCAATTCCTCATTGCTTAGACCGGAATTCTCCCGACCAAACACAATTGCTGTTGTTTTCCCGGGTTCATTAATGATCACTTTTTCGGCACAGGCGCGTGGTGTCAGTTCGGGCCAACTGATCGTTCGGATGCGGGCGCTGGTACCAAACACGACATGGCAATCGGCTATCGCGTCAGACAATGTGTCGTAAATCTTAGCCTTAGATAAAATGTCGTCGGAACCCGCCGCCCGCGAGGTAGCTTCCGCACTGGGAAAATGCTTGGGATTGACCAGGCAAAGGCTGGTCATCGACATCGTTTTCATCGCCCTGGCGACCGCGCCGATATTGCCGGGGTGCGAGGTTTCCACCAAAACTATCTTAATCTGTGACAGCAAGTCTTTCTACCTAAAAAAAGAGCCAAGTTTAACAAAAGATTTGTTATCCTAAGCAGATTAATTAAACCGCTCATTATACAATCAAGCTATGCAACCCATGCTCAACACCGCCGTTCGCGCTGTCCGCAGCGCCGGCGATATTATCCTGCGCTCGTCCGATAACATCGGCAAACTGAAAATAGACCAGAAAGGCAAAAACGACTTCGCCAGCGAAATCGATCGCGCGGCGGAACGGGAGATTATCCATATCATCAAAACCGCCTATCCGGATCACGCCATTCTGGCGGAAGAAAGCGGTCAACACGAGGGCAATGATTTTATCTGGATTATCGATCCTCTAGACGGCACCACTAATTTTTTGCATGGTTTTCCGCAATACGCCGTCAGCATCGCCTTGCAGGTCAAAGGGCGGCTGGAAGTGGCCGCCGTTTACGATCCGCTGCGCGACGAACTGTTTACCGCCCGCCGCGGCGGTGGAGCCATGCTAAACAGCCGCCGCATCCGCGTCACCAGCCAAAATAGCATGAAAGGCGCATTAATCGGTACCGGCTTTCCGTTTAAAACCGATCTGCATTTAGATGCGTATGTCGGCATGTTTAAGGCTATTTCCATGCAGGCCGCCGGAATCCGCCGTGCCGGTGCGGCAGCGCTGGATTTAGCTTATGTAGCCGCAGGCCGTATGGATGGTTTTTGGGAAATCGGCATCATGCCTTGGGATATGGCGGCCGGCATTTTATTAATCAAGGAAGCGGGAGGCGTTGTTACCGACTTCAGTTTTAACGACAATTATCTCAGCAGCGGCAATGTCATCGCCGGAAGCCCCAAAATGCATCAGCTGTTATACCAGTTAATCGAACCCCATGTGACAGACAGGTTGAAATAGAGACTACCCGCTACTTATTATAATTTTGGCCTGCTAAAGTTTATATCTTTCATTCGCCCTGCGTCTTGTAGGGTAATGATCAAGAGAATCGGGGAATACTTAAGTGGTCGGGATGAATGTTAATCGGCATACAAAACTTACCAGGATTCTGAGAAAAACGGCGTTGACAAGCTTTTATTCCCATGGCTACGACTACGCTACGCTAATCGCCCGAAGCCCTATCAACCCCAGCCTCAGCGAAAGAAGCCATTTCGTTTAAAAATAACACGGCGGATTGGATTAATGGGAAAGCCAACGATACAGCTGAGCCTTCGCCTAAGCGCATGTCCAAATTTAATAACGGCTTGGCGTTGAAGTAATCCAGTAAAAGCCGGTGGCCTTGTTCTGAAGAAACATGGGTGAAAACGCAATAATCAAGCACTTGTGGATATAGTTTATACGCCGCTAACAACGCGGCACTGGCGATAAAGCCATCCACCATAATAACCATCTCCAGTTCCGCCGCCTTGAGGTAAGCCCCGGCCATCATGGCAATTTCAAAACCGCCGAAGGTAGTCAGCACGTCTAACGGTTGATTAATGCCTTGATGTCGCGGTAAAGCGCACTCCAAAACCTTAACTTTATGTTGTAACTGCTTATCGTCCAACCCAGTGCCACGACCGGTGCACTGCATTAATGGAATGTTCGCCAAGCAATGCGTTAATAACGCGGCAGATGAAGTATTGCCGATGCCCATTTCACCGAAACCTATGCAATTGCAACCTGCATGATACTGTTGCAGCACTAACTCGGCACCGGCATTTATCGCTTGTTCGCACGCCATTAATGACATGGCCGGTTGATGTAAAAAATTTGCCGTGCCTTTCGCTATTTTTTTATTAATTAATTGCGGATGGCTGCCTAAATCCGCATTCACTCCGGCATCAACAATCAATAAGTTCAATTGATGTTGCCGAGCAAACACATTAATGGCCGCGCCGCCAGCAAGAAAATTGCTGACCATTTGCGCTGTGACCGTTTGGGGATAAGCACTGACACCTTCATTAACAATGCCGTGGTCGCCGGCAAAGATGAGAATTACCGGATTATTAATAGCGGGACTGAGGCTGTTTTGGATCAGGCCGATTTGTAAAGCAAGCTCTTCCAATTGACCTAATGAACCAAGAGGCTTGGTTTTTTGGTTGATTTTAGATAGCAGTTCGGTTTTCAGTTCTGTTAAAACAGGATCGACAGCAAAATCTATAAGCACAAGAACTCTAAAGAATTAACTATTAATAAGCCTTGCCAAACTCAGGCGATCACTAACTTTGTTTATAAATTATACGGCTGCTTCGCCTCAAACCCATGCACCTTGGCTTTGGTGGAAAAAGCGGGTGGCGACCACGGATTCTGTTCCTGCCCGGCCAAGTAATTAGCCAGCCACAGCGCTTGGCTGCGGATGGGCAAAATGTAAGCGTAAAGCTTACCGTTTGGCAGTTCCGCCGCATCTCCCAAGGCAAAAATAGCTTCATCATTGGTTTGTAAAAACGGATTAACCTTTATACCGCGCCCGACATCCAAACCAGCGGCTTCGGCCAAGTCCGTACGGGGTTTGAAGCCGCACGCCACAATTAACGCATCGAATTCGGCAGTTGCCTCCGTATTAACGCAAACTTTATCTCCTTTCTGCGCAAAGCCATGTACGGTTTGATCCATTAATACTTCTACGCCGGAAGTCTGCAGAACGTTTAATAGTAATGCCGAGTCTTCTTCCGCCAGTTGGCGTTCCATTAATCGGTCCATGCCATGGAAAATGGTAACCTTGTCGCCAGCCGTCGCCAAATCCGAGGCCACTTCGCAGCCGATCAAGCCGCCTCCGACAATCGCCCAATGCGGTCGATTGCCCTGCGTCAGAAAAGGCTGGCGGAAACGGCGCATCGCTTTCAAATCGACCAGACTGTTTAAGCTAAAAAATAATTTCTCAAAAGGTCGGAACGGCGGCGGGACGAATGCCGCCGAGCCTTGCGCCAAAATTAACGTATCGTATTTTATGACCTTTTCTTGCTCCGGACCGTTGATTTCGATTGCTTTGGCATGGCGGTCGATTGCGATAACTTCCGTACTGTCGATAATATTAATGTTGCTTTCGCGCAGTTTGCCGAAGCTTTTCAGGATGATGGTCTGTTCGATGTCGTCCTTGGTAAAACCGCGGGACAACAGCGGCCGGGAATAATAGCCCTCCTGTTCGATCGTAACCAGGACGATGTCCGCATCAGGCATTAATGTCCGGTATTTTTCTGCAAAGGTAATGCCGGCAATGCCCGAGCCGATGACGACAACTTTCATACTGCGCTCCTGAAACGGAAGAGAATGCTTAACCGATTAATTCGAAATCGCTTTTTTCAACACCGCATTCCGGGCAACGCCAGTCATCCGGAATATCTTCCCATAAGGTACCCGGCTCAAGACCGGAATCGGGATCGCCTACGGCTTCATCGTAAATATGGCCGCAAACGCTGCATTCGTATTTTCTATAGTCCGCCATTTTTTCCTCTCTTGGTGATTAATAAAAGTAGAAATTATAAGTGTAAGGTTGAAAGATGGCATTTATTTTACTACAACCCGTTTATTCAGGAATTTTAAACGGTAAATACCGGCTTGCATCCTGTTTGTACAAATCTATCAAGGATTTTTCTCTGCGTAAAAACTGATTAATTGCGTCGGCAAATTGCCTGTCGTGAAACCAGTGCGCCGAATACGTCGTCACCGGCTCGAATCCGCGGGCAATTTTGTGTTCGCCCTGCGCGCCGGAATCGAAACGTTGCAAACCGTGGGCAATGCAATAATCCAAGCCTTGGTAGTAACATGTCTCAAAATGCAGAAAATTATACTCTTCGCGGCATCTCCAATAACGACCGTATAAGGTATCGTTGCCGATAAAATTGAGCGCCGCGGCCACCGGTTGGCCTTCTTTGTAAGCAAAAACGATTAATAACCTGGAACCCATTACTGCGGCACAACGCAGAAAGAAATCCAGATTCAAATACGGCGACATACCGTGTTTAAAGTAAGTCATCCGGTAAAAATCGTAAAATATCCGCCACTGCGCATCGTTCAATTCATAACCGTAAAACTGTACCAGATTAATACTTTGTTCCTCAATTTTCCGGCGCTCTTTTTTCAGCATTTTGCGCTTACTGGCTGTCAGCGTTGCCAAAAAGTCGTCGAAAGAATGATAGCCTCGATTAAACCATTGGAACTGTACGCCTTCACGGATCGCCAATGCCTGCTCTGCCAAAAGTTCCAACTGCTCACCGGCAGGAAACAAGCAATGCCACGAAGACAGTCCCTCTTGCGCCAGTTTTGCTTTTATGAAATCCGTCAGCACGGCAATAATTTGCCGATGTTCGGCCTGATTACTGACGGCCATACGCATGCCCTGGCAAGGCGTAAAGGGAATTGCTGTTAACAGCTTGGGGTAATAATCCCTGCCATATTGCTCATACGCGTAAACCCATTGATGGTCGAAGACATATTCCCCACGGGAATGCGTCTTAAGGTATAGAGGCATGACGGCGACCGGTACTTCATTCTCGGTTACCAACAGATGTTGAGGCAGCCAGCCCGTTTTCTGGGAAACGCAACCGCTCTCTTCCAGAGCCAGCAAGAATTCATGGCGCATAAACGGATAATTGCCGCCAACCAAGCAGTTCCAGGATTCGTTATTAATCTGAATAATGGCGGTAATCTGCTCGATTTTCATGCCGGTTTTAAGCATTTCCTTACAATCTGTTAACCATTAATAAAGCTTTAACTATACTATCGTTATATCCTCTACATCCTCTAAAGAGGAATTAATTAAAATCCATTTTTCCTTATCATAATGTGATGAAAAATAACCTGCCGCTTGCACTATTTGTGTTAATTGAAATACTGATAGTTGCTTTTATCTGTTTAACGGCGAATGCCCTGCCGCTAAACATAGCCAACCATTTTTACGGCGCAGGATTTCCAAACGGCTACCAATCTAAAAGTGCTTATCTTTACTTCATGATCGCTTTGGCTGCAGGCATCCCTGCCCTGATAGTCGCGCCTTTATGGCTTAATTACGATCCATTAATTCGCAACATTAATATCCCTAATAAAGATTACTGGTTAACGGAGCAACGGAAAGCGCATACCTTACAAAAGCTAAAAAATCACATGATTTACTTGGGCATTTTGTTATACGTGTTTATAGCGTACATTCACTGGTTGCTGATTAAAGCGAACAGCATGAATCCGGCGCAGTTACCGGCGGCAGAATTTTATCTTGGTCTAAGTTTATTCATATTCTGCACCATACTGTGGGGATTACGCTTGATATTAACCTTTAAAAAAATAAGCCAGTGAATTAATGCCCTGATTTCAAATCCAAACTATATTTCAGCGCTAACCAGCAACGGCGCCACCCAATACTGAATTCCGGATCCGGAAAATTCTTGCTGAAGACGATGTAACAACAGTTCGGCTCCCGCTTCATTAACATTGATCTGAAAACAGATCTGCTTTTGCCGCCCCGTGACCTGTTCGGCAAGCGATAACCCTTTGTTTTCATAATGATGCGCATTAACGGGAAAGCTGCTGAAACCGTGTTCCGATTCCAGAGTTAGCAGACAATCGACAACCGCTTCTTCCAGCGCCGACGGCACATTTAGAATGACTAAACGATCGCTTATCACATTGCCCCCTTCGCTAGTCCGAAGCGCTTAAACAGAATCGGCAGTAAAAATAATGTCAAAAAAGTGGATGACACCAGACCGCCGATCACAACAATTGCCAGCGGACGTTGAATTTCAGAACCCGATCCGCTGGCAAATAACAAGGGAATCAAGCCGAACGCGGCAATACTGGCGGTCATCATGACCGGACGTAAGCGCCGGGCAGAACCGATGACGACAACTTTTGCCATGTCCATGCCGGTCGCCAGTAACTGATTGAAATAACTGACCATCACCACCCCGTTTAACACCGCAATGCCCAATAAGGCAATAAATCCGACGGATGCCGGCACGGATAAATATTCGCCTGAAAACCACAGACCGAAAACGCCGCCGATCATCGCCAAAGGAATATTGGACAGCACCAGCAACGCCTGCCGGACAGAGTTAAAGGTTGTAAACAACAGTAAAAATATTAATCCCAATGAGATCGGCACAACCAGCGATAATGTTTCTGCGGCGCGCTGCTGATTCTCAAATTGTCCGCCGAAACTGAGGGTAAAACCGGTCGGCAATTTCACCTTGCTTTGGATCGCCTGCCTGGCTTCATCGACAAAACCGACCAAATCGCGGCCTTCAACATTACTCCGAACAACAATGAAACGCTGTCCACGCTCGCGCCCGATGGAAACAACGCCTTCAACCTTTTTCAACTTAGCAACCGCCGTAATCGGCACATGCGCGCCATTCGGCAAAGTCAGTTGCAGATTATCGAAATTGGCGATTGAGCTATCTCCCCGCACTATTAATGGCGTACGTTTTATCCCTTCTTGCACGATACCTAAATTCAATCCTTCAATCTGTGCGCGCAGTAGAGATTCGATGGCATCGCTATCCAGACCGAAACGCCCCGCAGCCGACCGGTCGATAGTTACCTGTAAAAACAGCATGCCGCTGTTTTGCTTGACAAAAACGTCACTGGAGCCTTCGATTTTTTTCAGTACCTCAACGATTTCATTAGCTTTTTCTTCCAATACGGCAAGATCGTAACCGAAGAGTTTAACGGCCAAATCGCCACGTGTGCCGGTCAACATCTCGGAAACCCGCATTTCTATCGGCTGGGTAAAACCATAGGAAATGCCCGGCATTTGCTCCAATACCGAGCGGATTTTTTCGATTAATGCATCTTTATCAGCTACTTGCCACTCGCCTTTGGGTTTCAAGACTAAAAAAGTGTCGGTCTCATTTAAACCCATGGGATCCAAACCCAATTCATCAGAACCGACCCTGGCTACAATGGAGCTGATTTCAGGAATGTTTTTGAGCAAAGTCTTTTGCACTTGCCCGTCTATTGATACTGATTGCTCGAGTGTGATGGACGGCAATTTTTCTACTTGGACAATAATCCCGCCTTCATCCATGGTCGGCATGAATGTACTGCCGATCCGGGTAAATACAAAGACGGTGACTATTAATAACGCACCCGCTGAGATAAAAATTTTTTTACTGTTAGCCATGCACCATAACAAAGCCGGTTGATACAGACTCAACAGCTTACGCGGCAACCAGGGTTCTTCATGCGTTACTTTGTTGAGTAAAAACGAAGACAGCACCGGTATTACACTTGATGATAACAACAAAGAACCGCTTAAGGCAAAAACGATGGTTAACGCCACCGGGGTAAATAACTTGCCTTCCAGCCCTTGCAAGGTCAACAGCGGTAAAAACACAATAATGATAATTAATATGCCCGATGTAACCGGTACAGCCACTTCGCGCGTCGCCCGGTAGATAACATGCAGGCGCGGCAATCGGTCTGCCGTTTCCTTGTGCGCTAAATGGGTGATGATATTTTCGACGACGACAACCGCCGCATCCACCAGCATACCGATGGCTATGGCCAGTCCGCCCAAACTCATCAAATTGGCGGACATGTGGGTAAACTTCATTAATATAAAGGTCACCATGGCCGCCATCGGCAACGCCAGGGCAACAGTTAAGGCCGCCCTGAGATCACCCAAAAATAAAATCAGCAAAATAACCACCAGTACGATGGCTTCCATTAAGGCATGAAAAACCGTATCGACCGCTTTTTCGACCAGATCGCCACGGTTGTAAAAGACTTTGACGGCAACACCCGGCGGGAAGCCTGGGCTAATTTCCGCCAGTTTTTTTTCGATGCCGGTAATCGTCTGCCGCGCATTGGCTCCACGCAGACTTAACACCAATCCGGTGACCGCCTCGCCTTGCCCATCTTTACTGACCGCGCCGTGGCGGGTTAAGGCATCGATTGCGACATCGGCGACATCACCCACCGAAATCGGCAGTCCCTGACTGTTGTCGATAACGATGGCTCGAACGTCTTCCAGGGTTTTAATGCGCCCTTCGGCTCTGACTATTAATGCTTCTTCGCCTTGCGTCAGGCGGCCAGCGCCGTCATTGCGATTGTTGCGTTCCAAGGCATTAATCAGCTTATCGATACCGATTCCTCTGGCCGCTAATCTGGCGTTGTCGGGTTTGACGACAAAACTTCTGGCCAGCCCACCCAAAGCATTAACATCGGCCACGCCGGGCACAGCTCTCAGCGCGGGGCGAATCACCCAATCCAACAGGTCGCGTTTTTCCATTAGGCTTATGCCTTCACCTTCAATGGAAAACATATACATCTCACCCAGTGGCGTCGTCATCGGCGCAATGCCGCCGCTTACACCATCGGGCAGATCGCCCCACATCGTGTTCAGTCGTTCAGCAATTTGCTGGCGCGCCCAGTAGATGTCCGTACCTTCTTCAAAATCGACAGTAATATCAGTCAATGCATATTTGGCGATAGAACGCAGCATGGTCTGGTGACTGATACCCAGCAATTCCACTTCAATCGGCGCGGTGATGCGGGTTTCCACTTCCTCCGGCGTCATACCCGGCGCTTTGACGATGATTTTGACTTGCGTGGGCGAGACTTCGGGAAACGCGTCAATCGGAAGATTTTTGAAGGCGTAATAGCCGCCGCCGCACAGCATTAATACCGCCAACAACACCAGTATTCGCTGGCTGAGGGCAATTCGGATCAAGCCCGCCATTATTTATCGTTCCTATTCATCGCTACCCAGGCCCAGCCAATTGGCTTTTAAAGTTGCCGAGTTATTGAGGGCAATTTCTTCATCTCCCCAGATTGCCCCGCTGATGACTGACGTTCCGGATTGTTGGCTTATGACATTAACTTCGCAGACTTTAAAACCGTTCTCCTGCTTGAGAAAAATAAAGGCTTTACCCTGATGATGCGCGATGGCGGCGTCATTAACCAGATAAGCAGCGTTGACATCCGCTTGCAAATGCTGGACGGTCAGTTTTTGACCGACCCTGATGGATGAGGGCGCATGGTTAACAATCGCTCTAGCCAGCACGGTTTGATTTTCCGGATTCACGCCTTGACCCAGCACATTAACGGTAGCTTCCGCCAGACCGTTCTCTACCTGTACGGTTTCGCCTATATGGATGTCATTAATGTGTTCTTGCGGCACATTAATCTCCAGCCATAATACATCCAGATTCGCCACCCGGTACAACGACGATTGGCTATCGACGCGGCTGCCAATCGCCGCCATCCGTTCCAGCACTCTACCGGTAACCGGCGATCGTATCGGCAGCTTGCCGATTAATCTTCCGGTGGTATCCAGTTGTTGAACGTCCTTCGCAGTCATACCGGCTATCTGCAACAATTGTCTGCTTTCGTTGACTTCGACGTCCGCCGCTTTGTACAAACTGTAGGATTCCTGTTCGCTGCGTCCGGAAACGACGCCTTCCTGCTTTAATTTTTTATCGCGGTTATATTTTGCCGACGCCAGTTTCATGGCGCCGGACGCTTTCAAGTAATTTCCTTGCAGAGTCAGCAACTCGGGACTATTAATGAAACCGATCACGCCGCCTTTAATGACCTTATCGCCGACGGCGGCGTTCATGTTGACAACCAATCCGGCTAGCGGCGCGCTGACGATGAAATCATGCTCCGGCGGCACCACCACTTTGGCGGGCGTCGAAAATAAGGGTATCCGTTTGGCTGGCTCTAACTTACCGGTTTTTATGCCAAGATTTTCAATCTGTTGCTGATTTAGCTGAATGAAATTAGTTTCCGCCACAGCATTCTGTACAAGCCCGGACAAAACAAACGCCGCCAGCATTAATAAAATGATTAACCGGCTCATGGCAGTACTCCTACCGCTTGATTATACAAAGCAATATCGCGCTCTAGCATGGTGGCGCGTTCTTTTGCGCTTAACACGGCTTGTTGCGTTCTGGACCGGATTTTCAACAAATCCATTAAACTGATTTCGCCTACCGAAAAACTGAGCTCCATCATTTTCAGATGTTCTTCGGCAATTTTTTTGTTTTCGTTGTTTATTTCCAATTCTGCCTGATTGACTTCCAGATGGTGTTCCGCTTCATGATGAGCCAGTTCCAAGTCGCGAAAAAGCTGATCGCGGTCAGCCAGTAAGCGGTTTAATTCGACATTAATGGCGGCTACCTGCGGTTTCAGGTGAGACTCCCCGCCAAAAGGAATGTTGACGCCGATGTTAAAGCTTTCGGTGTCGTTACTGCGCGGATCGGGGGTATTGGCGCTGATGTTGCTGGGCCGGTCGCTGTTGACGCCGATCATGAGATTACTTTGACCGGAACCAACCAATTTAATAGCATTCAATTCCGCTTTTTTGCGATCTAGCTGACTATTAATGGCGATTAATGCCGGGTGATTTACTTCGATTTTTTTTAACGGCGTCAACTTTTCCCGGTAACTTTCCGGAATTTTGGTTAATTGGGTAATGCTGGCGTAGCGCTTGCGGGCATGCATTAACTCAGCTTCGGCTTCGGTTAACACCGAAAGCTTTTCCAGAAACTCGGTTTGCGCCAACAACACATCGACGCGCGGCAAATCGCCTAATTCGTGGCGGCGCTCCACTTTGGCGAGCAGTTGTTCGAATAATTCCAGATCGTTCTTGGCTTGCTCATAACGAACCGACTGTAATTCCATCTCCCATAATGCGCCGCGAACCAATCCAGCAACTCTTAGTTTAATAGCCGCCGTCTGCAATTCTGCGCTGGTTTCGGCTTTCAAGCCGTACTCCTGCTCGGCATCACGTTGCCCTAAATTCCACAGCGGTACTTGTACTGTTGCATCTACATAATGTAATGTGCCGGTTGTGGCTTCTTGAAAGCGCAATCCCGCTTGCGACGCGCCTGCCGTCCAGCTTTTACCGCGCTCTTTAATCGCGCTGGCTTCTTCTTCCAGGGCTTTCAACCACGCCGTATCCGGAAATTTTTCCAGCGTTATATCGACCACTTTTGCCAGCGTTAACGAATGATCTACTTCAATAGGATCGTGGTGAGCAACAGTCGGCTTGTTTTCAGCCAGCGCCACAGCGCTGTAAAACAGCAGGATGAGCCACCATCCGCGAAAGTTCAAAACAATCATAAGCAAGCTCTATGCGGAATTCCGCTTATTATTAATAAAAGCACATGTCCAGCGATTTAACTGGATTAAGCGTAGCTGATTGTTGCGGGCGGCGCTCGAGGAGGCAGGGAAAGTAGCGGCCTACGCATGGGCAGCCGGTGATGGTGTTGTATAATGTGATAACCGCCTGCAGACAGGCAAGGTTTGACCGGCGTTTCGACCGCTATTAATGTGAAGTCGTTATAGTGACTAAAGATAACCGCATCGTTCGATTTTTTAATGCCTGCGTCGACAACGACTAAAATGCCTTCCTGATCCGAACCGGAAGTATTAATGGCGACAAATTGACCGGAGTAATCTTTCTCATTATTAATTGCAAGATAAACTTCCAGACCCGGTATGTGCAATCCCTGGCTAAAATTTTGGCTACCCGCATGCGCATGCACCAACGGTGCAAAAAATTGCAGCATGGCGAGTATAATTATTAGGAGTTTAGGAAAAATCTGTTTCATAATCAGGGTTTATTTTAGCAATAAACGATTAATAACTTGAAACTTTTAATCTTCTCCCCCATCTTATAGCTACGATTTTCCTTTTTATATTAATTTTTGAGGACATTATGAAAATCAAAACCGGCATCATCTTCAGCGTAATGCTGTCCTTATTTCTGGTATTTGCAGGCTTGGACGATGCAGAAGCGCGCCGTTTTGGCGGCGGCGGCAATTTCGGCGGCAGATCGTCATACAGTTCTCCGTACCAGCGTTCCGTACAGCCTTCCCGGCAGTACAACCAACAACAGCAGCAACAGCAAGCTAACCGGCAAAATCCTGCAGCAAATCCCGCAATGCGTAATCGCGGCTTAATGGGAATGTTGGGCGCACTGGCCGTGGGCGGTTTATTGGGTTCGATGTTGACCGGCGGCGCTTTTCACGGGTTTAATTTTTTAGATATTCTGGTGCTGGGCGGTATTGCCTATATGCTGTTTAAAATGTTTGCCGCACGATCGCAAAATACGCAGCGCCCGGCGTATGACCGGACTTATCATGGCGGCTCTCATAATGATAGCCAGCCATACGGCGGGCAAAATCCGCAAAACTCACCGGCAGGTTTCAATACCGACTTGTTATTCGATAAAAATAAGCCTGTTAAGAGCGGTGTTGAGCAAGATGCGCCATACCAGGATGCGGAATTCGACGCCGCCGTAATTCCCAAAGGCTTCGACGAGCAAAACTTTTTAAATGGCGCCAAAATCGCCTATAAAACTTTGCAAAAAGCCTGGGATACGCGCGACTTAGCCGAAATAAGAGGATTAACAACCGATAAGGTGTTCTCCGAAATACAAGATCAATTGAATGCGGCAACCGAGGAAAACCATACCGACGTATTGAAAATAGATGCGGAATTATTGGAGGTGCGCGAAATCGGCAATGAAATCGAAGCCGTCGTCCTGTTCGACACTATCCTGCGCGAAGATCGTAATGCTCAGGCGAATCAGGTACGGGAAGTCTGGCATTTCGTCAAACCCAACAACCCTCAGCAAACCAAATGGTTGCTGGACGGCATCCAGCAGTTGGCGGATTAACTATTTGCCGAAGCAGCGAGACGGAGCGTCATGCTCCGTCTCTTTTTTCCTTCAACCATCCTTAAATCGTCGGAAAACTTTATTAATCCGATAAATTAACGGCTTTTACCATCGTTTTACGCTGCGCTGCAAGTTTCCAGCCAGAAAAACATTCTGTGATTAAGCTTGCGGAACGGCTCTTGTTGAATGGGTTTGGTCACATAACTGGTGCAACCCGACATTGCGCCTTTAAATTGATTTCCCGGCGCTGAATTACCGGATACCATGATGATGGGGGTTAATTCGTAACCCTTCATTTCACGGATGCGGCTGCACGTTTCAAAACCGTCGAGACCGGGCATGCTGATATCAAGAAATATCAGATCGTAATGCTTGCGAGCGGCTTTAGCCAATGCTTCTTCACCGCTGTCGGCATATTCGATTTCGCCAATTTGAGGTAAATTCCATAAGTTGGCGGCTAACATTTTTTTAGCCGGGCCGTAATCGTCGACGACTAGCACAGTATAGAAATTGACTTGCGGTATAGGTTGTTTGGGTTTTGCGAAAAAAATTGATTGGCTTTCATTGTTCATCTCCAGATTATTATTAATTTATTAATAGCTTGTAGACACTACAAACGATCAGAAATAAAAATAGACCGAGATGGATGTTTCGTTTGCGATAGACATCGCATTTTTTAAAATTGGTAATAATTGCTCACTGCGGTATTTGTCGTCGTAACGCTATTAATAAATCTTTACGATTGATTGCTCGCCTTTAATAACGGGCATTAACAGCTTAATTCCCTTATCCCCAATCTTTAAGTCGGCGATATTAGGGTCAAAACAGGACTATTCTACTGATCTGCGCTTAGTTTCGATTTTTCAATGAGATTGGTGGTTGAATGACCTTCGACAAAAGGTAATATCTTTACTTCGCCGCCTGCTTGAATCACACAATCGCCGCCGACGACCTGTTCCGGCAGGTAATCTCCACCCTTGACGATTACATCAGGCAGTAGCCTGCAATATAAACGTTCCGGCGTTTCCTCTGAGAACGCAACGACCCAATCCACGCACGACAAAGCCGACAATATGGCCATGCGTTCCTGTAAACCATTAATAGGCCGGGAATTGCCTTTCAGCTTTTTAACCGACTCATCGGCATTAACAGCAACGCACAACCGGTCGCCTAGCGCTCTGGCTTGTTCCAGATAAGTGATATGGCCGATATGCAATATATCGAAGCAACCATTGGTCATGATAATTTTTTCGCCGTTTACTTTGGCCATTGCCAGAATGCGGCTGAGTTCTTCCTCTGAAACAATACCGTACTGTGCGCTTTTTTCGCCATGCATGGCGCGGATTAATTCTTCTCGGGAAACAGTAGATGTTCCCAGCTTACCGACTACAATGCCGCCCGCCAGATTTCCCAGGTACATCGCGTCGCGCCAATCCATGCCGACGCTGATGCTGGCGGCTACCACGGCAATCACGGTATCGCCTGCACCGGTTACATCGAACACGTCTTTAGCCTGCGCGGATATCGTAAGCTCGCGATTCTGCTGGATTAATGTCATCCCTGCTTCACCGCGGGTGATTAATAGATTGGGAATCTGTAGCCGTGTTAATAGCTCTCTGCCCTTAGCCAGCAGTTGCTCTTCACTCTCGCAAGCGCCCATGACAGCCTGAAATTCCGACAAGTTGGGCGTTATCAAATCAGCAAAAGCATAATTCTGGTAATCCAGGCCTTTGGGGTCGATTAATACTTTAATTTGCTGCTTTTTTGCAAGCGCTATCAGCTCTTGTACCTGCCGCAACGTGCCTTTGCCGTAATCGGAAAATACCGCCACATTATGGGAGGCAAGATGTTCTGCAAACCGGTTTGCCAGCTTGGCGGTATCGAAGTCCAGCGGTGTTTCTTCAAAATCGATACGAATTAATTGTTGATTGCGCGCAATAATGCGCAATTTGCAAATACTGCGCAGTGACGGAACTACAATTAACTCGCAGCGCACACCGCCCGTCTCGAGCAACTGCTTGATAATTCGGCCTTCTTCGTCATCGCCGACAACGCCCAGCAAGGTAACCTTACCGCCCAGTTTGGCAATATTTAAGGCAACATTGGCCGCCCCGCCCACACGATCTTCTATATTTTTAACCTGCACCACGGGCACCGGAGCTTCAGGCGATATGCGCCCGGCTTTACCGGACCAATAGCGATCCAACATGACATCGCCAACCACCAGCACGGAAGCGGAAGAAAACTCAGGCGTTGTCGCCAGCATCGTTTACCTCCAGGCTGAACGTTTCTTCCACGATATTACACCACCAATGCCCGATAACGATATGGGCTTCCTGTATTCGAGCGGTAACCGTTGACGGTACTTTAATCGTTAATGAGGCCGTCCGGCTTAATTCACTATCAACTTCCCCTGTCATGCCAATCACAATCATACCTTTGCTGAGCGCAGTTTTTGCCGCCGCCACAACACTAGAGCTGTTACCTGAGGTAGAGATGGCAATTAAACAATCGTTAGCATTACCCAACGCTTCCACTTGGCGGGCAAACACGGAGTCGTAACCGAAATCGTTGGCGGATGCGGTAAGGATGGAAGTATCGGTAGTTAATGCGATGGCGGCTAATGCTTGGCGTTTGGTTTCATAACGAACCACAAATTCCGCAGCCAAATGTTGACTATCCGCCGCACTGCCGCCGTTACCGCACAACAGTATTTTTCCGCCCTGCCGGATCGTCTCTATTAATAGTTTGCCAGCTGCTTCAATCTCTGCATTGTGGTGTGCAAGTTTCTCCATCATCTTTTGATGTTGGCTTAGCACCGGCAAAAAATTTTTCACATTCTATCCTTGTTTTAATGGTTTAAAATTAGCGGAACGATTCGATTTATTGTTATATAACGCTATTAATGATTAATAACAGGATTAATGATGATAGTTCTGGAAAATTGGGGGTTATCTGTTTAATAAAGCAAAATAATCATCCATTTTTGCCTTTCCCCATTTCTGTTCGATAGAAATCAAGTTGGCCTTGTCGACAAACGGCGGATAACTTTTTTTGGAGGTTAAGCGAATATAATGATGAATAAACACGTCCAAACAAATGTGCACCGGTTTAATATCGCCAACCGTTTGGGCGCGTTCCATAGTCCAATAATACAAATCGTAATCGGCGGCTTGCAGACGCTCGTCCCACCACCCGATTTTAGCCAGTGCTTCACGTTTCATCATAACGGCATTGCCGACAAAGCCCTGCTTTACCTGATGTTGAAAAGTTTGGTAACGCTGTTCGCAAAAACGCTGCCAGTCGCCGTACATTAATCTGTGGGTGAGCTTTAACACGAACGTGGCTTGTCCGAATAATGTCAGTAATATCTTTATTTTATTCCAACGCCTGCGGAATTGTCGGGTTTCGCTTTTTGATTCCAAAAGCTCTACGCCGCAAGCCGTGGCCGCTTCAAGTCCGTTCTTTTCCATCGTTGCTATAAGACGTTTGTCCCAATCGGGGCATACGATAATGTCGTTATTTAAAAACGCCAGCCAATCGTAACGCGCAGCTTCTATACCGCGATTTTGACAATAAGGGTAAGAGTAATTCACGCCGTTGCGAATTACTTTAGCACCGACCGATTCAAAAAACTCGGCGCTACCATCGGTTGAACCGTTATCGATAACGATCAATTCAAAGGGATGATGGGTACAGGTAGATAAATAATGCCAATATAATTCATTCATGCTTTTTTGATTATATATGGCGGTAATAATGCTGAGCACAACCCGTCCCTTTTAAACCAGATTTTTGATGTTATTGGTTATCATATTTATTTAATCACCACCGGTTGTGTTGTAGTTGCAACAGGGTTTTGATTCGTCGTCAACGGCTGCTCTGTTTCCAATTCAAATTGAATTTGGTGTAATTTAGCATAGACACCATTTTTTTTAATTAATTCGTGATGAACGCCCCTTTCGACAATCCTGCCACGCTCCATCACCAAGATCAGATCGGCGTTTTCTATGGTAGACAGACGATGGGCGATCACTAATGTCGTCCTGTTACTCATCACCTTTTGCAGTGCTTGTTGAATATAACGCTCTGACGCAGTATCCAAGGCGGAAGTCGCTTCATCCAAAATCAGGATTGGCGCATCTTTTAACAAGGCTCTAGCTAAGGCCAGACGTTGACGTTGCCCGCCGGATAATTTGATACCATTCTCACCGATTTCGGTATCCAGGCCTTGTTCCAGTTTAGTAATGAATTCCATGGCATAAGCATCCGACGCAGCGGTAATAATCGCCTCTCTGGATGCATCGGCCAAGTCGCCGTAAGCTATATTGCTGGCAATCGTATCGTTAAATAAGGTGACATGCTGGGTAACCAGCGCAATATGTTTGCGTAAATTGGCCAAACGGTAGCGATTAATTTCCACACCATCAAGCAATATTGTTCCTTGCGTATGCGGATAAAACCGTGGCACCAGATTAACCAGCGTACTTTTGCCGCCACCGGACGCGCCGACCAAAGCAATAGTTTGCCCCGGTTGGGCGCTAAAGTTAATATCGGAAAGCGCCGGCTCAGCCGCTCCCGGATAATAAAAAGTTACATTCTTAAATTCCAGTGCGCCTTTAGCCCGTTCTACCTCGTACACGCCTTCATCGAATTCACCGGGTTCATCCAAAATATCGAATATAGATTGGGCGGCGGCGATGCCTTTTTGAATATCGCTGTTGGCGTCGCTTAATTGTCTGATCGGGCGCTGGATTAATATCGCGGTCATGAGATAGGCGCTGAATTCGCCGACGCTGGCTTGCTTCATAAAAATCAATGCCATGTACATCAAAAACGCCAGCGCGATAGCAATAATAAATTGCATGACGGGGTTATGAACCGCCGTGGTAGTCGCTAATTTTAGCGCTTGTCCACGGTTGTAGTAGCTGCGTTGTAAAAAACGCCGGATTTCATACGCCTCGCCGCCGTAACCCCTGACAATCCGGTGGCCGGTTACCAATTCTGAAGTAATATGCGTGATGTCGCCCACGGACTCCTGCATCCGTTTGCTGATCATTCTTAACCGGCGGCTGACATACTTGACCAATACGACAATGATGGGCGCTATGCCGACAAACGTCAGGGATAACATCCAGTTGGATTTGAACAAATAAATCAATAACACCAGCACGGTCAAGCCTTCCCGAACAAACGTACGCACTGCATCGGTGCTGGCTTTCGTCATTTCGCCGACATTATTGGTAATCCTGGAGATCAGAAAACCGCTGTTATGTGCATCGAAGAAGGCTGTCGGCAATTCGGTATATTTTTTAAAGACTTCGCATCGTAGACTGTGAACTACATTCGTCGATACTTTAGCTAAAAAGTAATTGCCCAGATAATTACCAATGCCTTGGATAAAAAACAGCCCGCAAAAGAACAACGGCAAATATTGCATACCCTCGCGCGCTTCTGTTTTTAAAGTATCCAGAATATGCTGAATTAATACCGGTAACAAATATTGAGTGGCGGAATAAATCAAAAAACCCACAAGGCTGACGGCAAACAGCCCCCAGTACGGCTTTACGTATACTAAAAGCCGTTTATAGATTTGAATGCCGCCGCTGGTTGACATGCTGAATGATGATAGTACTAATGCTTGATTTTGTTAGATATAGCCGTTATTGAAACAAGCTGCAACAAAAAAATTATGTCGGTTTGCCCAGTATAACGTCTCCAGATAGACAAAGCGGAATCATCACAGCAAACCAATGGCCTTCCGTATGATCCAAAAATGGACTGTTAAACAGACTGGTGGTCATTAATGTTAACAACATACCCTGCGCCAACCATTTCTCTTGATCGGGCAAAATTTTAGACATCCGGTATTGGCTGTAAAGAAAACCAAGATAAACGCACAACCCGGCCAACCCCAGTTGCGCCGCTATCAGTAAGAATTCATTATGCGGGTTATAAGAAATGATTTTCTTATTGCCGACTACTTGTTCGTATGCCTCGGCGAAACCGCCGGTACCATGACCCAAAAGCGGTTTCTCGGCAATAATTGCTGCTGAATTTTCCCAGAGCAGATAACGTCTACCCATGGAAGACCGCTGTTTTTCAGGAGTTTTATTCAGGTAAGTTAGGGTATTGGCAAAGCCTTCCTGAATTCTTACCAATTTATCGGAAAAACGAATAAATAAAGTCGCAAACAGAATAATAGCCAACATTGCACACAACAGACCCTTCTTGCCAAAGCGTTGACCGGCAAATAATGGAACCAGCAGCATAAGGACTAATTGTCCGGTGCGGCCTTCGACGACGAAAAACAAGTTATAAGTCCCCAGGAGCAGCGCTATTCCATACAAAATGCGATTCTTATTATCATCCAAAGCCTTATGTCCGCAATAAAACATAAAAAATGCGATAAAAATACTATGAGTGATACGGCTTTTTAAGCTGAAGCTTTTGTGGCGATTCATATCCAACAAGCCTAAATCCATCAGATAGGAACCGATCAAGGTAATTACAGAAGCAACGACAAATGCGCGCCACGCCCATAAACGGGTGCGATCATCCGTAAAAAAACAGGCGATCAACGGAATAAAAGTTAATTCCCGGTATTTTCTGATCACTGAAAAAGCCTCATCAGAAGGTGCGCTACTGTAACCGAGACCGATAAAAAAGCATATATATAGCGCCAATGCCCAGGCAGCCGTTGCGTTATTTTTAAGAATACCAGGCAACTTGTTATATTGTTTGATTGTCAGCCAAACCAAACCCAGCATGCAGGAAGCAGCGATAGCCAGTGCAGTAGACAGATAAACGGTTAAAATAAAAATTAACAATACCGCACCAGCCCAATTAATCGGCTGTTGTCGGTAAGCATTTTTAATAGATTGCCACATCGTTATTTATAATTTTGGTTGTGCGGATGGTAACTTATGCGGAATCTAGGCGCTTAATGGATTAATGTTGTAATTTCTGTAACTTTACGAGAGATAGAAAATATTCTCGCCGATTTTTATAGCCGTTAGCGGTTTGCTGAAGAACTGTCGCGCATTTCAATCGCCTGCGCATATTTCAAATAAGGCCTAAGCGCACCGAGCAACGAAGCCGTTAAACCGTCCAGCCCGTACAGAAAACCTTTTTTCAGAAAAAAATATTTAACAAACGCGCTAAACCCATGCGTCAACGGATCCAAAACCGAAATGCGGCGTCCACTGTCCAGCAATACTTTCGCATCCCTTTTGCTGTATTTGGCGGTGCGTACCAAGTAATCGCTCAAGTCCTTGAACGAGTAGTGAATAATATGCCCCTTCCGGCGCTGATAATTCTCCGTCATTAATGACGTGTGACCGATCATGGGCGAAAATCGGCAACGGCCGCGGTGATAAAGCCGGATCATATAATCGGGATACCATACTTTTTGCCAACGCTGACCGATAAAATTTTTTCTGGCGAAAGCGTAGGCGTCGAATGTCGAATCGGCGTAATTAATCGATTTGATTTCAGCAACCATGTCGACATCCATCCGCTCGTCGGCGTCCAAGTGCAAAATCCAGTCGTTGGCGGCAAACTGGACACCGAAATCTTTCTGCAACCCGTCTCCCAGATAGCTTTGCTCATAGACGCGCGCACCCAAGGATTGCGCGATTTCACGAGTATTATCGGTACTCAGGCTGTCGACCACGATGATTTCATCGGCAACCCGCCAGGCCGACTCTATGCAGTCTTTGATATTCTCTTCTTCGTTTAACGTGATGATGGTGACGGTAATTTTTTGTTGCATTCGTTAATTTTAATCACCGTCAAAAAAGAACATATGTCATTAATACTAAAAATAATCGAATAACGGTTATACAGTGGCCGAATTCAACCACAAATCATGTTTATTACACATGCTCAAGACGAAAATAACGCCGGAACATTGATCCAAGGCAAAAGTTGAAACGGCGGCCTTATCTTTCTCGGGGTTAAACAGATGCTCGTCGATAAATTTGTAATTCTTATCCAACAAAACGTGTTTAACGATATAGTGCTCATAGCCCTTCATTTCATGGGCGGTAGCGACTTTCACGGTAATTTTGCCTTTCGACTTCTCAATACCGATACTGGGTAAATGCCCAGCTACCTTGTCTTTCCAGCGTCCTGGCGACTCTTTGGTGTAATAAATATCGCTGACCGACGTAGCAACGACATCCTTTGCCGCCACCCACTCCGGCAGAAACAGACTGGCGCCAATACTTGCGGCGCTCCACTTTATAAAATTACGGCGTTGCATAACATATCCTCTCAGGAAGGTTTTCCAATCGCATTAATAATAAATGCTAACTCATTAGTTTAGTCGTTAATCATTCTAAACCAGATAACAATTCTCTTCAGACTTTAATTCCAATCGATTGGTTATTCATTAATATTAATCGGTACCGATCCCTTGATAGGCATTAATTTTAGCTTTAGTTGTTCTTAACCCAAGCAGAAACCAGTAATTAAATTGCCCTGCCGCCTGCATAACCAAAGGCGCCCCCCCCAATGCAACCGCATCAACCAGACAATACCATGCCGCCACCCCGCTAGGCGGATTACCCTGCGACCAACCTAATACCGGATCAATCGACACCCATCGCCAAGTACCAACCGAGGTACCGATCAACTCCAACCAAGTAGTAATAAAAAAGGCGGCAAGATACACCATCGGCGACCGGCCTTTAAACAAATAAATCAAAAATACGCAGAACAACATGGCCCCGACCGCATCGCCTTGATCAAGAATGCCGCTGATTCCCCATAACGACCACAACCCGCAGACCGTAACCACAAACTTGGCGATTTCTCTGGCGTAAATTTGAAAAAACCCAGATCGCGCCAATGCGACCGCCGTTAAATACACCATGCCATGACCGGGCGGCACATACGCGGGTACATTATGAAAGCGGTAAATATAGCCGCCCATGTAAGGCGAGGCAAAATGTTCGCCCAGGGTTGCAAAAATCACGGCAACGCCCACTTGTACACGGGTTTCCAGCGTCTCACCCAATAGCAACCCGATTAAAAACACCCAACCGCATACGCCCAATGCATTTTGTTTTTCTATGGTTGCATGGGAATCGCTAAGCAAACAGATAACCACGCAAAAAAACGTAAATACGGCAATAAAATAATCCCGTTTTTTATGAGGGTACTGAATACCCGGCTGTGGAAAATGTGGCAACACGATGAAGTTTTACAATTATTAATAACTTAGAAAGTTATTGCTTAACACTATGAGCGCAGGCAACAACATCACATAAATGCCCAGGCCACCAGCAGGTAACGGCAAAATTTTCCAACCATAATGACGATAAAAGCCGATAACAACGGCAATTTTAACCAGCCGCCGGCAAAACATAACGCGTCACCGACCACGGGCAGCCATGAAAAAAACAGCACCCAAAGCCCTTTTATTTTAACAACTTTTAACGCTTTTTGTTTGTCTGCTGATAATAATGACGCTACAGGATATTTCTGCGCGGCCAATACGCCCAAACCCCAGGTCGTCATTGCACCTAAAGTATTGCCGGCTGTCGCCGAAACCAGAAGATTGGCAATGTGATATTTTCCTGTCGAGGCTAACAGCGCCAATACCGCTTCGGACCCGCCCGGCATAACGGTAGCCGATATAAACGCGCTAAAAAACAACTCCCACAACTCAGTATTAACGAACCCTGTGCTGAATTTTTCCACAAACATATTTCACAAAGCCATTAATAAAAAAAGCCCTGCAAAATGCTTTGCAAGGCTTTTCGAATTCGATTGTTTTTTATTCCGGTTGGATTTTATTTTTGGAAGAAAAAATACGGTTAACCAAGCGGAAAACCAGATTTTTAACAAAGATCAAAAAAGATTTCAGCATGGCAAAGCTCTCGGCCGTTGCTTCTGCAATCGTTTTACCCTTGAATTTTTTGCCGAAGGCAGCCGCCATAATTAATCCCAGCGCCAGACCGATCACCATCGTACCGGACGTAAAATAATCGGTTTGATTTGCTGACGCCGCCTTCCCTGCCTTTTTGGCTGCTTCTGCCAATGCCAGCGCTTCGTTGGCCGCGGCGATATCAAGATCGGTCTGTTTGGCGGCGGCAAACACTTCCGGCATGCCCGCATTATAATCGTCCACGTTGTTGGGTGCCGTCACGCCGGGGATACTCGGCAGATCGCCATCGCCATCGCCGACTTTCAACTGCGCTTTCATCCCTTTTTCCATATGCTGGGCAATATCGCAATGCACCAGATAGGTTTTATCGCCCGGCGGCAGGATTAATGTGCCGGAAATTTTCGCAGGGCCGGTTACTTCCAGATGGAACATACCTTTAGGATATAAATACTTCGGTAAGCCGTGCATCATCCATTGATGGCGGATTTTATCTTCATTAACAAAATGAACGGTTAATTTGGTGCAGGGTTTGAAATTAAATTCCTGCGTATCGAAAGCAAACATTCGGCCTGGAAATTTTTCCGAATATTTATGTCCGGCATGAACAGTCACTTCTTTGGTTTCGGCAATACTATCGCAACCGCCCGGCAATTTATCGGCATTTTGCCCCATAACCATGCCGCCGGACATTTCCATTAAATGTCCATCGCCATGATCCATAAGCATTTTGGTGTGGTCTTCAATTTCAACGGCCGAAACGGAAGCCGAAAAGAAAACTACCGCTGAAATGGCCGGTAAATATTTCAACATTGATACTAAACCTCTACTTCCTACTGTTTACCCTGATATTTTTGCCATACGCCATCCGGTTAATGCCTTCTATAACGGCATTAACCGAAACGGAAAACTTAAACCTTAATCTTTAGCTTTACCGATGATACCGTCCACGATCTTTCTGAACGGCGCCACATACAAATAGGCTATATATAAACCGCCAAGAATCAGTATCAGGTAGATGAATTTGGTACTGCCTGATTTGGCGGCACCGGCGCCAGCTCTAAACCCCATGTGAACATCTTTACGCTCGCCTTGATCCGGCACTAAAGTAATATGAATCAAATAGTTGCCGACATCAGGAACGCCGTTAGGCATTTTCAGCTCGATGGTGCCACTTTTGTGTTTGGCACCTTCCAAGAAGAATACACGGGTGCCTTCCGGCTCTTTGGTAACTTCGAATTCTACGGTGTTATCTTTATATTTTTGGTCCTGATAGTCGAAAACCAGAATCAAAGATTCTTTAGCCAAAGGGATGTCGGCGCAAAATTCTTCCGCAGGAAATGAATTAGGTTGATACGCTGTGTAGTGTATCCAGTGATCCGGTTCTAATTCGAACTTACATTGATCCGTATCTGTGCCTTTTGCGCCGCCATGCGCCAAAATGGAGGCTGAAAATAACATTGCAACGGTTGCCAGCAAAATCTTTGTAATAAAATATGACCTGTTCATAATTCCTCGCACCTTCCAGTGTTTTTTATAAGTATAGTAGTTGTGAAAAATATCAGATCATAAGCAAACTTACACCTGAACCCACACGATAACTGATATTTTAATATCGTCAATAGCGATTGTCGCACTCTAGCACATCACTCAAGACAAATAAAGAACCCCTTCCAAACTAATCGGGTATGTTTGATATGCATCAATCGGGGCTGTTATATCTTGCCATCCGGGCAGCCTTCTCGTAGACTTAAAGACCAAGATCAGTAGAGAGCACCAGTTTATGTCAGCACTGACAACATCACAGGCCTGGATTGCATTAACAGCGCATTATCATCACATGCAAAATTATTCGATGCGTGAGGCCTTCGCAAACGACCCTGAACGCTTCCATAAATACTCCCTGCATCTCAACGATATACTGTTCGATTACTCCAAAAACCGGATTAATCAACACACCTTGCCGTTATTAATCGAACTGGCCAACGCCACGGAACTGCCCGCTAAAATAGAGGCCATGTTTTCCGGCGTCAAGATTAATACCACCGAACACCGCGCCGTGCTGCACATTGCCTTAAGAAACCGCGGCAATCGACCTATCTTTATCGACGGCGACGATGTCATGCCGGAGGTCAACGGCGTACTGGCGAAAATGCGCGCCTTTACAGAGCGGGTGCGTTCCGGAGCATGGAAAGGCTATACCGGCAAACCCATCACAGACATCGTAAATATCGGCATCGGCGGTTCCAGCCTAGGTCCTAAAATGGTGGCGGCAGCGCTGGCCCCCTACGGTAAACCGGGTTTGAATGCCCATTTCGTTTCCAATATCGATGCAGGGGACTTGCTCAGCACCTTAAATGTGTTATCGCCTGAAACCACATTATTTATCGTCGCCTCCAAATCGTTCGGCACACAGGAGGCCATGGTGAACGCCAAATCGGCGCGGCGCTGGTTTCTTGACAAGGTTAATAACGATGAATCCGCCATTGCCAAGCACTTTGTGGCGATTTCAACCAATACCAAACTGGTAACTGAGTTCGGCATTAATACCGACAACATGTTCGAGCTATGGGATTGGGTAGGCGGCCGCTATTCGTTATGGTCGGCCGTGGGTTTGTCGATTGCTTTGTACGCCGGCATGGATCATTTTGAAAACCTTTTGCAAGGTGCTTATGAAGCCGACGAACATTTCCGCACCCAGCCCTTCGACCAGAATATTCCTGTGATCATGGGCTTATTGGGCATTTGGTACAACAATTTTTTCGGCGCGCAATCGTACGCCTTGTTGCCTTACGATTATTCCATGCGCTACTTTTCCGATTACCTGCAACAAGGCGACATGGAAAGTAACGGCAAAAGCATCGACTTGGACGGCCAAAAAATCGATTACGATACCGGCCAGATAATCTGGGGACAACAGGGCACCAACGGCCAGCACGCCTTTTACCAGTTAATTCACCAAGGCACCAAGCTGGTGCCTTGCGATTTTCACTGCGCCGCCACCGGTTTCTATAACTTACAGGAACATCAAGATATTCTCGTCTCCAACTTTCTGGCGCAACCGGAAGCATTAATGCGCGGTAAGACCAGAGAAGAAGTCATTAATGAATTATCTCCGAAGGAAAGAGAAGATGACGTATTAATCGCATCGAAAATATTCGACGGCAACAAGCCTTCCAATTCTTTTCTCTATCGAAAACTGACGCCCAAAACGCTGGGTTCGTTATTGGCGTTTTACGAGCATAAGATTTTCGTCCAGGGCGCGATCTGGAACATTAATTCTTTCGACCAGATGGGTGTGGAACTGGGCAAAATCCTTGCTAAAGCGATTCAACCGGAATTAAACACACCTGATGAAATCGACAGCCACGACTGTTCCACTAACGCATTAATCAATTATTGCAAAGCATTACGACAACAAAACTAAGCACAGAATTATTAATGGCAGCCTAAACACCGCCGTAACTTAAGTTGTAACCACAGCTACAGCGAGCCGATTTGACCTCAGCGGATGTCTATTGAATTCATCCGCTTATAATTAATACCGTCTTTTTCTCGCGTAAAAATGTTGAACTTCATTTTTATGACATTGACATCATTAATGAAATCATAATCTTTACTCATTACATGCCCGATATTCCCATCATCCGAAAAAAAACCACAATCGCCGCCAGCCGCTTGTTCCGCATCGAATCACTGGATATTGAATTCAGCAATGGCGAACAGCGTAACTTCGAACGGCTGGCGCGCAGCAATCCTGGCGGCGGCGCGGTTTTGGTGGTGCCGATTCTAAATGAAGACACGGTGGTATTAATCAGGGAGTATTCAGCGGGCGTACACCGGTATGAGCTGGGCTTGCCGAAAGGCCGAACCGAACCGGGAGAATCATTAATGGAAGCCGCAAACCGGGAGTTAAAGGAAGAAATCGGTTACGGCGCCAACAATCTGTATCACCTCACCTCGTTTTCGATTGCACCTTCTTACCTTGAACACATGACGGAAATTATTATCGCCACCGGTTTGTATCCTGAAAAACTGGAAGGCGATGAGCCGGAAGAACTGGAAGTTGTGCCCTGGCCGTTATCGGATATTAACGGTTTGTTGGCGACCGGCGAATGCACGGAAGCCCGCTCAATTGCGGCCTTGTTTATGGCGGTCGAATACCGGAAAAAACTGGGTTTATAGCCGATTCAAGGGTTCCAGTACAGAATCTTCCGCTACCGTTTTTATTGATTTTGACTGATTTTCATTAAACGCCCGCACTAATTCCCTGCCTTGCCAAGCGATTTTATTCTGCCGGTAAAGTGATTGATTTAACAGCAATATTTCTTCACGTAAGCGTGAGTTGCAATTATCGGCGACAGCACTCAGATTATCCACGGCAAATATCAATTTACCCCAAGCCAGCAATGCATTTTTGGCCATATGCGCATCGTTGTGGGCGCAGGCAATTTTCAGATCATTAATGACTTGCTTGAGCGATACTTCCTGAGCATTGTTATTAATGCCTTTGTCTACAGCCGATGATTTTTTAACGCGTCTGGACAAAAAGAACAACAATGTGCAAAACCAAACCAGCACCAGCACGGCGGATACCCAAAACCACGGGTTTTGCCGCCAATCGGGATTAACAGGTGCTGGCAAAGTATTGACCGGCGCTATACTTGGCTGTGGCGCAACCTGAACAGAAGGATTTTGGACAGGCGCTACGGCCTCTGGCTGCACCTCTGCGCCGCCGATTACATTAATCGCCGTTTCCGGCAGGCGGGCGATTTCTGTTTTTTGGGTGTTGGTATTAAACCAGGGAATTTCTATTGCCGGTAGTACATGCCGTCCCGGTTTTGCAGGAATCAGCGCAATTTTTTCCTGCCGCCAGGCGGCAATGCCACCCGGCTGTTTCGATTCATTCAACACCGGCTGATCAGGGTAAGCTTTGAATTCCGGAATGGCGTTATTAATGTTATTCAGTTCCGGCAGTTGCCCCACAGTCACACCCTCACCGCGCAACGACAGGGTTCTGGTCAAAGGCTCGCCGACTTTCATTTGTTGGTTATCGCCGGACCATTCTTCGGTCAACTCCAATTTTTCCGCCGCCAGCCATGCGCCACCCTTAAAATCCGCAGGGGCAGGCAGCACGTTCAAGGTAACTTCTTTCGATAAAATCCGTTTGGTTTTGCTCATTCGATTGCTAAAGAAATCACGAAAATACAATGGCTTATCTAACACGATAGAGGCGGTCAACGTTAATGGCTTGATCGTAAACTGCCCGCTTTTTTGCGGAAAAATAGCATATTTTCGTTCTGTTACTGCATACGCGACGCCATTAATGACGGTATTAAAATTACTGTCATCGCCCAATTTTTCTATAACGACATCGGGTAATTCCGGTTCGCTGAGCTCGGCCTGGGCCAATTCGACGCGCCGGTATAAACGGATGGTATAAATTACCTGGGATTGCACATAAGGTTGCCCGGGCGCTGCTTTTACTTCCAGAATGATTTCTTCGCTGCCGCTACCGGCGTCATTGTTTTGATTGTTTTCCAGCACCGTCACCGCCAACGGCTCACTGGTATCGTTGCCGAACGTAAGGGCGGGAATGACAAGTTTGCCCGCTTTCTTGGCCGTCACCTCAACAACCCATTGGATAGACTTACTGTAATTTCCGTTAACCCAGGAGCTGTTGCTGCTTTGGCTTTGATTCAGCACCGTAAAATCCTGCTCTAAGGGCGACAAATCAGGATTGCCGTCCGGTTCATCGGCTGCGGTAAATTGAATTTTAAAAGACTCATCCTGCCTGACCGGATTACGGTCAATCGTCGTCGTGATATTAACGGCATACGCATTTTGCCAGCTCATGGCAAAGCATGTCATCATTAACAATAAATTAATGATTATTAATAAACTTCTATGCCTCATAGCGGTTTGTATTAAGTCTGTAATCTGTTTTACCGGTTATGTTGATCGTACTGGTATTTGAATTTTCGCCGTAACAACCCTGCCGGATCGTCAGGAATCCGTTTCAGCCATTGATTAATGGCTTGTTTTTCTTCGTTGGTCATTTCACGCTCCACAGCTTGCTGGCTTGCCGCATCCTGTTCTTCCGGTTTTTTCTCTTCTGGCGATTGTTTAACCTGTTCCGGCTGGGCTGGTTCGGATTTCTTTTGTTGTTCCCCTTCAGATTCTTTTTTATCCGGCTGCTGTTCCGTGCTTTTCTGGGATTGCTCCTGTTTCTGCTGAGGCTTTTGTTCGAATTGGCTTTGCTCGTCGTTCTTTTCCTGAGGCGGATTTTGTTCCGACTGATCTGACTTGTCGCCGTTTTTGTTTTGTTCCTGGTTTTTGTTGTTCTCAGAATTTTGTTCGTCTTTCTTGTTCTGGTTCTGCTGCTGGTTTTGTTGCTGCTCTTGTTGTTTTTGTTTTTCCAGTTCTTTTTCGACTAGAGCTTTATTGTATTTTGCATCTTCATCGTCAGGATTAATTTCTAATGCTTTATTGTAAGCTTCAATGGCTTCCTGCAATTGACCCGATTGCGCCAAGACATTGCCCTGATTGTAATAACTATTGGCGTTATTGTTAGATCTAAAATTTTCCAACGCTTTATCGTAAGCCCCTGATTTGTATTGCGCCGTTGCTTTCCATTCCGGATTTTCAAACAATTCCGCCGCTGTAGAGTAATCGCCGTTATTATAGGCTTTCTGCGCTTGCTGATCCTTGGTTTGCCATAAATCCCGCCATTCAACATCTTCGGCGTATGTATTTTTCGGCAACGGCATTAATAAGCAAAAGACGAGCATTAATAAGCCCTTGCGGAAGCTCAGCGCCGCCAGCGGCAGCACCACCAGCAATAACCACGGGCCTTTGTCGCTCCATTGCTCCAGTAACAGTTTATTATCTGCGCCCTGCTCTTTCGCTGTCGCCGCAGTTGCAAGCAAGGTTTTAAAATCAGTATCATCCGCTGTAAATGAATGATATCTGCCGCCACCCTTTGCCGCCAATTTTTCCAGCCCTGGAATATCGACCTTGTCGATGATGATATCGCCCTGCAGGTTTTTCATAAACCCGCCTGACGGTAACGCAATGGGCGCGCCGCTGGCAGTGCCTACGCCCACTATTAATAATTGATAATCGCCTAATTCTTTTACATCGGCTTCTGCCAGATTGCCGCCGTCGGTAACCAGCAAAATCTGGCCTTTCCGTAAGCCAGCCTGCTTCAATAAGTCTGTTGCTTTACTCAAGGCCGCATTAATATTGTTGCCGTCCGCCGGTATGATGTCGGTGGTTAATGCGGTCAACTGGTTGGCGATAGTTTCTGTATCGTTCGTTAATGGCGTCACGGTAAAGGCTTCATCGGCATAGACCAGCAACGCCGTTTGACCGTCTTTTCGCTGCTTGAGGATATCGGCGATTTTATAGCGCGCCATGGTTAAGCGGCTGGGTTTGATGTCTTCCGCATCCATCGTTTTGGACATATCCAAGGCAATGACCAGGGCGGCATCATTTCTGAATACCGGAGTCGGCAAACGCTCCCAGGTTGGCCCGGTCAAGGCGATAATCACCAAAAAACCGGCAAGCGCTCCGCACCAGAACGGCCATCGGCTTTCCGCCACGGCTTTATTTTGCAATAAATACGGCAACAACTCTGGATCGCAAACCGACGTCCACACATCCCGGCTCAGTTTGCTTCTTACCAACAGAATTAATACGGTGATATACGGCAATAACGCCAGCCACCACAGCGGTCTGATATAATGAAACTCGTGTAAATTTAAGTCCATTTTGCCCGGTATACGCCAATAACGCCCACCAGCAGTAATGCCACGGCTAACGGCCAGTAAAACAGATCGGTGCGCGGCCTAAAAAACTGCTTATCTTTTTCGACCGGTTCCAGTTTATCCAGCAACATGTAAATATTATTCAATTCATCGGTATTACGGGCGCGAAAATACCTGCCGCCCGTACTCTCGGCAATTTTTACCAGCGTATTTTCATCCAGATCGGCGGAAGGATTCACCTTGCGGTTTCCGAAAAAACTGCGCACGATCATTTCGTCCGCGCCAACGCCGATGGTATAAATTTTAAGCTGGTTTGCCGCTGCCAGTTCCGCCGCTTTTAGCGGCGCTACTTCGCCCGCCGTATTGGCGCCGTCGGTCAATAGTATTAATACCCGGCTGTCCACCGGTTGATTCTGCAACCGTTTGATAGCAAGCCCGATAGCATCGCCAATCGCGGTATTATCGCCCGCCAAACCGATAGCCGCTTCATCCAATAATGTCATCACCGTTTTGCGGTCGAACGTTAATGGCGTTTGTAAATACGCCTGACTGCCGAACAAAATCAGCCCCAGCCGGTCGCCTACGCGACGGTTAATGAAGTCGTTAGCGACCCATTTGATCGCCGTCAGCCGATCGACCGCGCGTTTATTAATGATGAAGTCCTGCACTTCCATACTTCCGGATAAATCCACCGCCAGCATTAAATCGCGTCCGCTGACTGCCTGCTCGATAGGCTCGCCCAGCCATTGCGGACGGGTGCTAGCAAACACCAGTAATAACCAGGCGACCGCCGCCAGCAGTAACGGCCAGCGCTCTTGCCGACTGTTAGTGCTGGCTTCCGCTTCGTCAAAATCGTGCAAAAACGGCACTTTTAACGCTGCCTGCTCCGCTTTACGATGCGCAGGTAGCAGCCAACGCACCAACAAAGGCAATGGTAAGACTATTAATAACCACGGCCATTCAAGGTGGATCATCGTTTCCGTTTGCTTTGCGCTTTGATCCAGTCTTCGCATAGACTGACGAGTTGGCCGATTTCCTTCTCAGTCGGCGTTACTTGCCGATAGGGACTTTCGATTAATAAGCGGCCAATCTCTGTATTGAACGCAGGAGTTTTCAGTGACCGATTCAGATAGTCCAGCCATTGCTGTCCGGTCAGCCCCGCGCAATCATCGCGGCTCGAAGTGCTAATCGCCACCCGCCGGATTAATGCGGATAATGCTTGCAGTTGTTGACTGGTGTTTCCGTCCTTGTTCCGTTTAATTTGCAGCAGGAGTTTCTGCGCTGCTTTAACTGCGGTTTTTTTGGTAATTCGGCGGTACAACCACCACAGCAAGCCGATTAATAAAGGCACCAAGACAGCCAATATCCACCAGCCGGGCGCAGGCGGCCACCAGCCGACAGCTTCCGGCACATGAATGTCGCGTAGCGGAAGTTGCGCCTGTTCCATGTCAGCGCGGTTCGGCCGAATGTTTGATAGGATGCCTTAACAGTTGAACCGGATCATCCTGTGTGCTGCATTGCAGCAACGCCATGCCGCGCCTTAAGGCAATCTGTTTGAGTTTACGCAGCCGCACTTCAAAATGGTGTTGATAATTCATTAATCGTTGTTTATCGCCCGTATCCACAACAATGTCTTTGTGCTCATCGGTGAACCGGAAACGACCCTGCGTCGGCAGGGTTTTCTCCAAAGGATCGTATATAAATATCAGCACGACGTCGCAATGTTCCGACAGCTTTAACAGATGGTTTTCCACTTGGTTATTAATGCCGCGAAAATCGCTGACGATATAGATCAAACTACCGGGACGCGCATGCCTGGCTAAGCGCGCCAATATGTGCGCCAGCGAAATGCCGTCCTGATCTGCCGGTTTATCTGCGATCTGCTCCTTAATTCGATCATTAATCAGTTCGTTCAAAAACTGCAAAACCGCATGTTTGCCGTTTTGAGGTTTTAATTCACGGCAGGATGACACTGAAAAAATCTGTCCGCCAATGCGGTCGCCCTGTTGATTGGTAATCCAGGCCAATAAAGCCGCCAATTTTTTCGCCTGCACCGATTTAAAAACGCCGCGCGTGGCGAAGTGCATGGCTTTGCGGTTATCCACCGAAATAAACACCGGTTTTTCCCGCTCTTCGCGGAACAGTTTGGTATGCGTTTTCCCCGTCCGAGCGGTTACCCGCCAATCGATGGCGCGAATATCGTCGCCGTGTTGGTACAGCCGTGTCTCATCGAATTCCATGCCGCGGCCTTTGAAAGCCGACACAAAGCCGCCGCTTTGCTGGGCGCGAATTGTCAGACGATGCAATTGCAATCCGCTCGCCGGTTTTGCTAAATCGATCAGGGTTTTCAGAGAAACCGTAATTAATTCATTAACCTGCTGCGCCGGGTTAACTAACTCTGGTTTTTTTGCAAACAGCATCAAGGCACCGCGATTCTGGCTATTAACTCCTTAATGACTATATCGGCCGTAATGCCTTCCGCTTCCGCCTCATAAGACAAAATCAGGCGGTGCCGTAATACATCGAACGCCAGTTCCTGAATGTCCTCCGGGGTGACGTAATCACGCCCCGCCAGCCAGGCTTTGGCTTTGGCGCAGCGGTCCAGGGCAATGCTGGCGCGCGGACTGGCGCCGTATTGCAGCCAACTTGCCAGATCCTTGCCGTAAGCCGCCGGGCTGCGGGTCGCCAACACGATTTGCAGCAGGTAGTCTTCCAGGCTTTCCATCATATACTGGTTCAACACATCTTCGCGCGCGGCAAATAGCGTTTGCTGATTAATGACTTCGAACGTGGATTTCAATTTGGCGGAATCCGCCCGCGCTTCCGAACGCGCTAACTGGAGAATGCTTTTTTCGTGAACCGGTTTCGGATAATCGACTTTCACGTGCAGCAAAAAACGGTCGAGCTGCGCTTCCGGCAAAGGGTACGTGCCTTCCTGTTCGATCGGATTTTGGGTCGCCATCACCATAAATAATTGCGGCAGAGGATAAGTCGCTTGCCCGACGGTAATCTGCCGCTCCGCCATTGCTTCCAATAAGGCGGCCTGCACTTTCGCTGGCGACCGATTAATCTCATCCGCCAGGATTAAATTATGAAATAACGGCCCTTTCTGGAATTCGAACACGCCTTGCTGCGGACGGTAAATTTCGGTGCCGGTCAGGTCGGCAGGCAGTAAATCAGGGGTAAACTGCACCCGGTGGAAATCGCCCTGAATACCTTTGCTCAGCACATTAATGGCGCGCGTTTTTGCCAGTCCCGGCGCGCCTTCAACCAATAAATGGCCGTCCGCCAGCAAGGCGATCAACATGCGCTCAACGAGCACATCCTGACCTATAATTTCTTGATGAATATAGTTTTTCAAGCCAACTAAGGCGGATTGATTTGGGCTTGGCGATTGTTGGTCTAACATAAAAGAGTATTGCTTTCCTTGTAAAATAAACTAGGTTACGGCTGCAATTAATACGTCCACTTTTCGATTTTTTGGCAACAATATTGAAGAAATGTAACGGATAGAGCCACACGACAGGGCATGACGATTAATCAAAAACGTGTGCGCTTCCGGTTCGCAAATTATCGTCAATTAATAAAGTTTTGCAAAATACTATCCAAAAAATCCCAGCCTTTTTCAGAGCACCGGTAATGGTTATCCACACATTCGATTAAATTTTTCTCTAAACAATTCAACAGGCCGGGTTGCATATCGCTTGGCATAAGCCCTGTCTTCGCAGTAAAACCCGTTAAGCTAAAACCTTGGCGCAAGCGCAGTTGGTTCATCAAAAATTCCAAAGGCAATTCCTGCAAGGAGATTAATTGCTCCGTGCGCTTAGACGGATCGGCCAGATAAAGTTCCGGTTTTTTCGGTTTAGAGGTGCGGATAATATTCTCCGGCAAGGATAAGCTTAGCTTACCGTGTGCGCCCGCGCCAATGCCGATATAATCGCCGAATTGCCAGTAATTAATGTTATGACGGCATTGTTTGCCGGATTTTGCGTAAGCGGAAATTTCATATTGCCGATAACCGTTTTCGACCAATAATTCCTGGCATTGTTTCTGGATAAGATACGTGGTTTCGTCATCCGGCAGTTTGGGCGGATATTTGTGGAACAAGGTATTCGGCTCCAAGGTCAGTTGATAAAAGGAAATATGCGCGGGTGTTAATTGAATCGCGGTTTTTATGTCATTAATGCTTTCTTCCGGCGTTGCATCGGGTAATCCGAACATTAGATCCAGATTGAAGTTGCTGAATCCCGCTTGATGGGCAATTTCAGCCGCCTTCACGGCTTCCTGGCCAGAATGCACCCGCCCCAGCGTTGTTAATAAGCGATCATGAAAACTTTGCACACCTATCGATAAACGATTAATCCCCAACTGATTGAACTCGTTGAACTTTGCGCTTTCGAACGTACCTGGATTCGCCTCCAAAGTAATCTCTGCATCTTCTGCAATGGTTATGCTTTTCTTGATGCCTGCCAGTAGTTTTGCGATCGATTCTGGCGAAAACAAACTGGGCGTACCGCCGCCGATAAAGATGGTCTGGATAGGTCGATTAATGGCGAATCTCTCTACATCACAATGCAAGTCATCCAATAAAGCATTAACATAAGCCGATTCCGGCGCGCCGGATTTCACCGCATGCGAGTTAAAATCGCAATACGGGCATTTTTTAATGCACCACGGGATGTGGACGTATAAACTGAGCGGCGGCGCCATAAAATTCATTTAATTAATTGATTTAAAAGTCAGTTTATCATTTCGGCAAAAAACTTGATATGAGAGTTCCACTATATATTTTTTGCCGTTGGCCGTAAAATGAAGCTAAAGGCGGCTTTAACATTTGTTGTTTACGTTGTTGAGTCTATTATGGTATTAATGATGAGGACTTATGCGATTATTATTGGTTGAAGATGATGAAATATTGGGCGACGGTCTGGCTGCCGGCCTGAAAATGGAAGGTTACGCCGTCGATTGGCTTACCAACGGAAAGCTTGCCGACGAAGCGTTGAAAATGAACTGCTACGAACTGGTCGTGCTCGACCTTAATTTGCCCGATATGGACGGTTTGACCATATTAAAAAACTTGCGCGCGCGTAAGGATGAAACGCCGGTTTTGGTGCTGACCGCAAAAGACACGGTGCCGGACCGGGTGGAAGGTTTGGACAGCGGCGCGGACGATTTTGTCATCAAACCCTTTGATTTAGGCGAAGTTTGCGCACGCTTGCGAGCATTGGCGCGGCGTAATGAAGGCCGAAGCACACCGACCATCGAACACAAAGGCGTGGTGCTCGATCCGGCTTCGCATCAGGTCACTTACAACGGCGAAAAAGTGGATTTATCCCAAAAAGAATTCGAGATTCTCAGCTTTTTAATGGGCAATATCGGCCGTGTTGTATCACGCAGCCGCCTGGAGGAAAGTCTGTACTCCTGGAGTTCGGACATTGAAAGTAATACAGTGGAAGTGCATATCCACTATCTGAGAAAAAAGCTCAATACCAATATCATACGTACCGTCAGGGGTATTGGCTATATTATCGATTCAGACAGTGATGCAAGTACCGATTCCGATAACACCGAATGAAGCGTTCGCTCCGACAGCTTCTATTAATCAGCCTGTTATCGGCTTCCATGCTGATCTGGAGCGTCACCGCTTTTATTAATTACAACATCACCCGCAATGAAGTCGCCGCCCTGTTCGACGCCGAATTGGCGCAATCAGGGAAAGTGCTGCTGGCGTTTCTAGACAGCCTGCCGCAGGATAACACCCTGGAGCAACGCTTAAAACTCACACAGATTAATCATAACGCCGACCAGGATGTCGACCGGAAAATCGAATTCCAGCTAAAATCCGAGGACGCCGGCATAAAACAACTGGCAAACGACGGCTTGTTATTCCCTGAGTTGGGTATTAATAATCTGAAAGAAAAAAAAAATCTATGGAATATCTTTGACGACTTATTAAAATCGGAAGCGTACGGCTACAAACACGAAGGCAAAATAGCTTTTCAACTTTGGTCTAAAGCCAGCGGTTTGCTTCTGCGTTCCGAAAGCGCGCCGAAATTTGCGTTATCGCCTTCAACCCGCGGTTTCAGTGAAACCACCATCGACGATCACCTTTGGCATGTATTCAGCATCACCAACGCCAACGGCGATTACATCATTCATGTCGGGCAAAAAGAGGAAATCCGCGCCCAGTTAACCGATGAAATCTCCAAACAGCTCGTAGCGCAATTTCTGGTCGGGCTGCCTCTGCTGGGTATTGTCATCTGGTTTATCGTCGGCTACACCTTAAGGCCGATTAATCGCCTGGAGCGGGCGTTATCCAAGCGGGAAGCCAGCTTTTTGAAACCATTATCACCTAAACGTCTACCCAAGGAAATCGTACCTGTTGTTAATGAAATCAATAATTTATTTTCGCAGCTTGAGCAAGCTCTGGAGCATGAGCGGCGTTTCACCGCCGACGCCTCGCATGAACTGAGAACACCGCTGGCAGGCTTATTAACGCAGGCGCAAGTCGCCCTGCGCACCACCGATGAAGCCGTCCGCAAACAAGCTTTGTTGCGGATTACGCAAGCAGTGCACCGCATGACGTATATGGTGCAACAATTGCTAACGTTTTCCCGCATAGAATCGGGCAAAGAATACGTGGCGAAAGAAATTACTTATTTCAACCGGGAAGTTATTCAGGTAATTGCCGAACTGGAGCCGGCCGCCCATAAAAAAAGCATTCTGGTGGAATTAATGGAAGGCGATACGACGCCAATTCTGGCGAATACTCAGCTCATTAATATCATGATCAGGAATGTCATCGATAATGCGATTAAATACACCCCAGCCGGGGGCAAAATTTTGATCAGCTTGGAAGGCGACAGGAAGTATCTATATTACACGGTAGAAGATTCTGGACCCGGCATACCGGAAGACCAGTATGCGAACTCGTTAAAACGCTTTCACCGCTGCGTGGAAACCGCGCAAACCGCGCAAGGCAGCGGCCTGGGCTTTTCCATTGTCGAAAGAATCGCCAGCATGTACGGCGCGGAACTGGCACTTGGCGTTTCCCAATTCGGCGGTTTGAAAGTAAACATCACCATGCCCTTGTCTATCAAACAGATTGAAGAACTATAAGCATTAATGACAACATCCGGCTAATCTTTATGGCTCGTCAATTACCGGATTAACTAATCGGCCGATACCTTCAATCTCCACCGTGACGGTTTGCCCCGGTTTTAAATATCCGCGCGGCTCCATTTTTACGCCGACACCGCTGGGTGTACCGGTACTGATAACGTCGCCCGGCTCCAGTGTCATTGCCTGCGAGAGATACGAGATCATCTCGTAGCAATTGAACAGCATGTGTTTGGTATTGGAATTCTGCCTTAATTCATCGTCCACCCAGGTTTTAAGATTAAGGTTATGCGGATCGGCAATTTCATCCTTGGTCACCAAAAAAGGCCCTAACGGTCCGCAAGTATCGAAGGATTTGCCGACTGTGAAAGTTGGCGAACGAAATTGCCAATCGCGCACCGAAACATCATTGGCAATGGTAAACCCGGCGATCACTTTCTGCGCATGTTCCACCGGCACGTGGCGGCAGCGTTTGCCGATGATGAACGCCAGCTCGCCTTCGTAATCCAGCTTATCCGACACTTTAGGCCGTTGGATAGCATCGCCGTGACCGATGACACAAGCGCTTAACTTGCTGAAAAAGCTCGGATATTCCGGCCTGTCACGGCCTGTTTCGGCAATATGATCGGGATAATTAAGGGCAATCGCCAGGAATTTTCCCGGTTTGGGAACAGGCGCCAGCAATTTTACGTCCGCCAATGGGATTCGGTGATTGCCGCTGGCAACACGCTTGCGCATGGCCGCTAAGGCGGGTTCGCCTGCCGCTAAAAAGTTCATCATCGCCATGGGAAGATCGCATTCTCCGACGCCATCGACCACCTCATTATCGATGACCGCGCCGAACCGGGTGTAATTATTGTGGATAAAAGTCACTAATTTCATTTTTGATTAAGTCACTTGAAGATTGCTAATAAAGCTTATCCGTTCGCCCTGAGCTTGTCGAATGGGTGAATGGATAAGCCGTTTATGGTTCGACAGGCTCACCACGAACGGCTTATTGTCTAGAACTCATTGTATACCAAGCCTAAAGCCTAAAAACACGATATAATCGCGCTATTTCACACGATTAACCTTGAGAGAGGATAACAACAATGAATGAAAATTGGATAGCTCCTTCCATTTTATCCGCCAATTTCGCCAAACTGGGTGAAGAAGTCGATAACGTACTCGCTGCCGGTGCGGACATCGTCCACTTCGACGTAATGGACAACCACTTCGTACCTAATTTAACAATCGGCCCTTTGGTGTGCGAAGCCTTACGCAAACACGGCGTCACCGCACCCATCGACGTGCATTTAATGATCGAGCCGGTTGACCGCATCATTCCTGATTTCGCCAAGGCGGGTGCGTCTTATATTACCTTCCACCCGGAAGCGTCCGTGCATATCGACCGCACTTTGCAATTAATCAAGAATGAAGGCTGCAAGGCCGGCTTGGTGTTCAACCCCGGCACACCGTTGAGTTACCTGGACTATGTCATGGATAAAATCGACATGATTTTATTAATGTCGGTCAACCCCGGTTTTGGTGGCCAATCGTTCATTCCTTCGGCTTTAGGCAAATTGCGCGAATGCCGCAAACGCATCGATGACAGCGGTTTCAACATCCGTCTGGAAATCGACGGCGGCGTTAACGGCAGCAACATCGGCGCAATCAAAGCCGCCGGTGCCGACACCTTCGTTGCTGGTTCCGCCATTTTTGGCAAGCCGGATTACAAAGCCATCATTGACGAAATGCGGGCGGAGATGGCTAAGGCGGGTTAAGCCAAACCTATATAGGTTTGGGTTAGGTTTCACTAGGGGAAATTAAGCATGATCAACAAGCTTGCATTATTGGCAATCACTGTTCTTTATTTTGCAAATTCATACGCCGCCATAGACGAAAAAGAATATGCCAAATGCTCTGTTATCGAAGGTGATTTGGCTCGGCTTGAGGGACGTAGGGCGCAATAAATGAAATGCATTGCGCCGAATTGAAATTCATACGGCACATTACTCGCTAATGCGCGTTACGGCACTATGAGATGTAAGTTAGCAGAAATTTCCCTTCTGTCGCGCCGAGCATCGCAGTTTGAGACGAGAATAACCCGAAGGGGCTATTCATGGACGACTGCATGGATGCAGGAGGTAGGGCAACGCAGGAGCAGTTGCCGATGAATCGTGCTTATCGAGTTACATGGACGTGCCTTCGATAAGCTCCCGACGAAAACGAGAAGCGTAGGCAATAAGCGTCAGAGGGTGTCGTTTATTTTGGCTACTTTTCTTTGACGGAAAATTGCTCCTGCATTTTTCGCATTCACCACATCCATGTGGTTCGACAAGCAAAGAAAAGTAGCCCGCTTACCGGTGCGGGAACCGGCAATAAAAAACAACGTGTTCATGCTTCGACAAGCTCAGCACGAACGGATTTTTTCAGATTAGACCGAAATAAAATGAATTGTGCCAAATTGAAATTTCACCCATACATTACGCATTTGCAAACGCGCCTACATGTTATGGCTTACCTCATTAATTAATCCAATATCTTAAATTTTATAACCTTTCGTCTTGCGCCTTTTGCCTTTCGCCTAAAAACCCATGACCCCTGAACAATTCAACTACTACGCCAGACAGGGCTATAACCGTATCCCCATCAGCCGGGAAGTTCTGGCCGATCTGGATACCCCGCTCAGTGCCTATCTTAAGCTGGCCGACGGCCCGTATTCCTATCTTTTTGAATCGGTACACGGTGGTGAGCAATGGGGTCGTTATTCCATCATTGGCTTGCCGTGCAAGACATTAATCAAAGTTACCGGCAATCTGATCCGCCTGGAACAAGACGGCGAGGTATTGGAAGAAACTACGCATGACAATCCTCTAGTGTGGATTGAGGAGTTCAAGTTACGCTACAGGGTGCCGGATATTGAGGAACTGCCCCGGTTTAATGGCGGTTTGGTCGGCTATTTCGGCTATGAAACCATTGCCTATATCGAACCGCGTCTGAAGGATAACAAACCCGACCCGATCGGCTGTCCTGACATTCTATTAATGGTATCGGAAGACATTCTGGTATTCGATAACCTGACCGGCAAAATGCTGCTGCTCACGCACGCCAATCCGGACGATGACCACGCCTACGAACACGCTACTGAACGCCTGGAGTCATTAATAGACAAACTGCGCACTGGCAAAACCAAAGCCGCAAAACGGCGCAACAACCACGTGTATGAAGCCGATTTCATCTCCGGTTTTACCCAAGATGGCTATGAAACGGCGGTACGCAAGGCCAAGGAATACATTACCGACGGCGATATCATGCAGGTCGTCTTGTCGCAGCGCTTGTCCATTCCGTTTACTGCGCCGCCGCTGGATTTATACCGTGCATTGCGTTGTCTAAATCCTTCGCCCTATATGTATTTCCTGAATCTGGCTGACTTCCATATTGTCGGCTCTTCACCGGAGATTTTAGTCCGGCTGGAAGATGAACAGATCACCGTCAGGCCGATTGCCGGCACCCGACCCCGCGGCGCAACGTCCGAACTCGATCTGGCGTTTGAGCAGGAGTTGCTGGCCGACCCTAAAGAAATTGCCGAGCATTTAATGCTGATCGACCTGGGACGGAACGATACGGGGCGTGTCGCCGAAATTGGCACGGTACAATTAACCGATATAATGATTATCGAACGTTATTCGCATGTGATGCATATTGTTTCCAACGTAACCGGCAAATTACAGTCCGGTAATAATGCATTTGATGTGCTGGCGGCGACGTTTCCGGCCGGAACTGTCAGCGGCGCACCGAAAATCCGCGCTATGGAAATCATTAATGAACTGGAACCGGTCAAACGCGGCATTTATTCCGGCGCGGTGGGATATATTGCCTGGTCCGGCAATCTGGACACGGCCATCGCCATCAGAACGGCAGTGATTAAAGACGGCAAACTGCATATTCAAGCAGGCGCTGGCATCGTGTATGATTCCATCCCTAAAAACGAATGGGACGAAACTATGAACAAAGGACGCGCCGTCTTCCGTGCGGTGAGCATGGCTGAAGCCGGACTGGAAACTCAACGAGGAGAACGGCCATGAGATCGGGCAAAATTGTCATGATCGACAACTACGATTCTTTCACCTATAACTTGGTGCAATATCTGGGCGAGCTGGGCGCAAATGTCATTGTCGTCCGTAACGACCAAGCGACCTTGGACGATATTAAAGCGCTCGCCCCTGACAAAATCGTCATTTCGCCAGGCCCCTGCACCCCTAAGGAAGCTGGAATTTCCGTAGAGACAATTGAAAAATTTTCCGGACGTTACCCTATTCTAGGCGTATGTTTAGGCCATCAAAGTATCGGTTATGCATTCGGCGGCAATATTATTCATGCCAAGAGCATTATGCACGGTAAAACTTCCCAAGTTTACCATCATGATACTGGCGTTTTTTCCGGTTTAGCCAATCCCTTTACCGCTACGCGTTATCATTCGCTGGTCATCGAACAAGCCACCTTGCCAAGCTGCCTGGAAATTACCGCCTGGACGCAGGACGAAGAAGGCAATATCGATGAAATCATGGGAGTGCGCCATAAAACATTGGATATCGAGGGGGTGCAATTCCATCCGGAATCTATTCTTACCGAACACGGCCACGATTTACTGAGAAATTTTTTAGAACGCTAAGTCTATTAATTGCGCCGTTAACTGTTATTAATGGAGGCGTACAGCCATTAATTGCAGTACCGGAAGCGGGATTCATTGCCGCTCTCAAGACTTAAATAACATTTTGTGAAGAATATGCCTAAAAAATTTGTTTCAACAGCTTCTTCACATTAACGCCTGATTTTTTATCCAGCTTATTCATTAACTTATCGATCTTATCTTTGTTATGATCGATAAGACTTTCCACTTTTGCTTTGGTTTTATCACCTAATAAAGCGCTGAGATCCAGGGTAAAATCCGGATTGCCGAGTGTACCGCCTACCTTGATAACAACTGGCTTACTGTGAAATTGCTCCGGGCTGTCAGCCGTGGCCTTGGCCTTCAGTACGCGAGTCGTCAACTTATAGTCCAGATCGCCTGTCGCCAGCATTGCCCGGCCTTCGCCTTTGCTTCTAAAATTTTCCGCATTAACGACCAAGTCGTTGTTGGTTAGTTGCCCCTGATTAATCGCAATTGTACCTTTTATGGCTTTGAACGCAGTTCGGTTGGGCAGCTCTTTTTCTGCCGCTTTGCCTCCACCTGAGATGGCGTTTTTAGCTTGAGCGACCAATTTATCGAGGTTAAATTCCGAATAAAAACCGTCTTTCAAAAAAAAATCGACTTGCCCCGACAGATTGTCCCTTAATCCTTTCTTGTTAGCGCCAGTGCTTTGCAAAGAAGTCGATGCCGTCAACATCCCGCCTACCATTGCCTTGCCTTTAATGTCTTGCAGATATGGCTCCAGTTGAACGTTCGTCAGATTTTCCTTTACCGTCATTTGCGCACTTTGCGCCAGCGTTTTCAACGCCAGCTCGCCGCTGTATTCACCTTGATAGAAAGGTTTCGCCGTTTGCCCGATGGTAATGCCGCCGTTTTTTGCGCTGACCGTTAATTGCGCATTTTGCATAGTCATTCCATTAACTATTAACTGCCCCAGCGTTAGTTTGCCGTTAGCATCTAGTTTTATCAACCAGTCCAGCGGCAGCTTGGCAGCGCCTGCGGCTATGGCAAAGCCGGGACTGGCTATTTCGGCATGTTCGCGCGGCGGCAGATAGCGGTCCAGATCGAGCGAATCCACAGTTAAATCGAAAACAATTGCCGGGGCGTCGAAGCCATTAATGGCAAAAGAACCTTTGCCATGGCTGTTATCAATGACAGTATCCAGATTGGCCAAGTCCAGTTTTTCCGGCGCGAAGTCAAATGAGGACGTCATGGCAAAACTGGACAACGCCTTTGCATCGGCCATTGCCGGACGCTGCAGACCCCATTGCTGCAAGGCAGCGCCTAAATCAAAAGGTTCGACCTGCAACTGACCTTTTACTACCGGCTTATCTAAAATCTGTTCCCCATTAAAATCTGCGGCAATTTTAATATCTCCGGATTGCAATTGCAGACTGGATACATTCAGCGCTTGCTCTTTGGCGTTAATCGCCATCTTTTTAATGGTAGCGGCAACCGTTAATGGCTGCTCTAACGGCAAACGCTTACCCGCCCATTCTAACTTGCTGTTATTAATGAGTATGTTGTTGAGTGAATCATTAATCAGCACATCGGCAGCCGCTTTGACGTTGCCGGGATAGGAGAACTGATTACCCGAAATCTCGGCTGTCAGCGCCAAACCTGCAGGTTTGTCTTGCGCGATGCCGTCCGAAGAAAACTCTAGTGCATTAATATGCAGCGTTTTGCCGGTCTGTCGATTTTCCCAGACGACCTGTCCTTTTTTTATGCTAAGCGCTCCTAAGGCAAAGCCCGCAAGCGCATTCCGGCTGGCATTGCCGGTCTGTTGCGGTATGTGTTCCGGTTGTTTCGATGTCGCCGGTTGAGCCGTTTGCGCTGTGCCGCCCAACAAATCGATCCAATTGTTGCGGCCTTGTTGATCCTGTGTCAAATTGAGCGTTAATCCCTCCAGAACGACCGAATTAACGACAATATTTCCGCTCAGCAAAGGCATTGTTTCCACCTGAATTTCGCTGCCTTCTATCGTTGCGAAGGGTCGACCAGTAAAACCGGACTGGTCGCCCATGATGATTTTTCCGGTTTTGATAGCCAACTTTGGCGCGTAAGCCAGTTGCAGATCGCCTTCTATATTAATATCCCTGCCGCTTTTATTTTTTAGAAAAGCGGCAATTTCCGGTTTAAACCGGTTGGGATTAATGGCTTTCGGCGCTACGATTAGCGCTGCTAGCAGCACAAGCAGGCAAATTCCTGCGCCAATCATTGTTATCTTGGTTAGCTTTTTCACTACTTTATGTCCATTAATTTTTTATCGCACTACAGGTTAATGCCGTCATGATACGTTACAGGATAACATGGGAAAGCCCTGCGATTAATCCATAAAATCAAACGTTCCGCCGACTTCCGATGATGCGAATTAATTAACCGGCGCAGTCCGATAAGCCGCCGAGCGGGTGTATAATTAATACCGTTCAGTTAAGTTTTTTCGTTCGCTCCATGTCTGTCGATGGATAGACAGAAAACTACAACAATTTGAAAGTTAAGCTGTTATGGTTGGACAAGGCTCGCCACAAACGGCTTAACAACAGCATTGGGTGTATAATTCCTTATTAAGACATTAATACCCCTTCAACCGGCTGCGATAACAATACTATACACGAGGAGGCACTATGTTACTTTTAGCAAAACTGGCAGCTTTAGGCATTATGATATGGTTTTACAAGACGGCGGATGAACACAACGAACCGCCTTTCAAATGGGTGGTAATCGGGCTAATCGGTTATCTCATCGCCTGGTTTATGGCAGATTTAATCTTCGACAGCTTAACCACCACAAAAATTGCCAAAAGCGGCGCGCTTTCTTTTGTAATTGGACAATTACCGGCATTTGCAGGCATTATCGCTGCGATTTTTATCCGTAAAAAAATGACCAGCAACGCAATTGCAAGTAAAAGCGAGTAAAGATAAGGATACGCTTTTACTACAAACAGCATTAATGAAGGGGTACGAAACCGGGCAATTTATACTTTCGATACGACTTAAACCGGAACAAATCGATAATTACAACAGGTATCCCTTCTGCTTGCCTGTCGTCAAAAATCTACAGGAAATGGCGTTGCATCCGGCGCATACTCATGCATTTATGAAATCCGGGACAACGGATTGACGCTCGCCGATTTTGAAGATACCGTTACCTACGCGGTAACCAAGCAATACCTCAATCATTACCCGTCAATGCTGAAAATATTGCTGGAGTAAATAGATTGCCGGTTTTTTCCCGCATTAATTGCGCTATAAACGGTAACCGCTGGCCTGTTTTGCTTTTTTAAGCCGCATTTTCGGGTTGGTGCGGAACTGAATCCACATAAATCCGATTAACAACGACACCAACAGCAACAATGAAGCAAAAAAAGCCGCAATGCGGTTGGTATTAAAAATGATTAAGCAGGAAGCGATCATATAGACCGCCGGCGACATTTCGTACCAGGCTTTCTCAAGCATATTGTACATCCTTATAAAACAATCACAGAAAACATCCAACCGGAAAGTAAATGTAAACAAATACTTACCGTAAACATCAGCGCCATAAAGACGCTATCGCCGGTTATTTTCCGTAAGTGCCTGTTTTTGCACAATCCGTATAACTACTTATCAGGCTGTTTGTCTGAATTCAGGATTAATTCAATCACCCTGCCTTTCCAATTTTAAAAAACTGTAGGTAAAATCCACGGATGCGTCATCCGTAATATCTTCCCTTTTCGCCTCGCGCCATACGCTGGCGTCAAAGTCCGGAAAAAAAGTATCGCCGCTAAAGTCCCGATGAATTTGGGTAATGTAGAGCGTATCGGCCGCCGGTAATGCCGCTTCGTACAATGTAGCGCCGCCGATGATAAAAACTTCATCCGATAATTCGCAGCCCTGTTGAATAGCCGATTCGACCGAGCCGGCCACAACGCATCCTTCCGGTTGAAAGCCGTGATTCCGGCTGACTACGATATTCGTCCGTCCCGGCAAGGGTTTGCCGATGGCTTCAAAAGTCAAGCGCCCCATGATGATGGGATGATCCATCGTGATTTGTTTAAATCGCTTGAGATCGGCGGACAAATGCCAGGGCATTTGGTTATTAATGCCGATGGCGCGATTCCCGGCCATGGCGACGATTAATGAAATTTTCATTTGCTCAGGTTAATGGCTTTGCTATGCTTTGGCGGATTTTATTAACAGCAACATCATACTATGAAAAAGATTCTGGTGGTCTTTACCGGCGGGACAATCGGCTCTACGATCACGGACGGATCGATCGATACATCCGCAGCAGCGGCGTACACGTTAATACAACAATTCCAGCAACATTACCCTAATGCCGACGCCATTCAGTTCGATATTCTGCAACCTTTCGCCATTTTGAGCGAAAACCTTGCACCGCCAGCCTGGACGTTAATAATAGACGCCATTAACGCCAGCCGACCGGACGATTACGACGGCATTATCGTCACTCACGGCACCGACACGCTGGCCTACACCGCCGCCGCCTTAAGTTTTTATTTTAACAACCTAAATAAGCCTTTGTTGCTGGTATCCAGCGATTATCCGTTAAACAATCCCAACGGCAACGGTCTGGCTAATTTTATCTGCGCGGTGGAGTTTATCCGCCAGCACATTGCCGATGGCGTTTTTGTGCCTTACCGCAATGCCGGAGACACCATAAAAGTTCATCAGGGTTCGCGGTTGACCTGCTCCCTGCAATTGACCGGCGATTTTTTCAGCGTAAGAAACCAAAATTTCTCAGAATTCGACGGACAGAACTTTATTAATACCCTGCCGGTTAATCAATCAAGTCCTACCGCCAAACAATTAAGGTTAAATCCGAATTTCTCCAGCCCTATCTTGCTGATAAAACCCTACCCAGGACTGGACTACAATCATTTTAATCTGCACGGCGTTAAAGCCGTTCTGCACGATCTATATCATTCAGGCACCGCTTGCACAACCGAGCAATGGGGCAATCGGCATTCGTTAATTGCATTTCTAAAAGTCTGCCAACAACAAGAGGTTCCCGTTTATCTCGCGCCAGCGTTCAAATCGGAAAACGCCTACCAAAGCACCCGCGATTTGTTGAAGCACGGCGCTGAAATGCTGTGGAATATGTCCCTTGAAGCCGCTTACGTTAAGTTAATCCTGGCCGCCGGCAACTTTGACAGCAAACAAGCATTGATGGATTTTATGAGTCTGGATATTGCCGGCGAACACATTTGTCGATAACTGCGCCGTCTGTTATTAATATAATCGCCAATTGTTTGCCGACAACGAAGCTGTTAAGCTTGCGTTCATCCCCGCGAACTTAGCATGAACCCAATCCGGCAGTACCAGCGCGCCACTATTTTTCGCGAAAGCTGAAATGGGGTCCAATCCGATTTCAGCAGCGAAAAATGACGTGGCGAGTTTGCCTTCGGCGGCCTGCGTTCGTCCCGCTACAGCCCAAAACACAAAACATCGGCTTCCGCCTTGCTTCGTATTTTGACCTTGCGCGAATGACTTGACGCCGTGTCGTATGGCCTTGCATTTTGACTACGCACTACGCTTGCGCTCCAACTCCGTCAAAACGCCCGGCCTCTACGGCTACGCAGGGGTCGTCGTACATCGCTCGGCTTCGCTCGCTTCCATGTACTCCTTCGCGGAGACGCATTTCTGGTTTTCAGCAGATTTACTAACTTATAAATTCAAGGAGTTATATTAATGAACATCATCAAATTCATCGTAATCGCCGTAGCGGCATATCTTATTAACGGTTGCGCTACTGCGCCGCAAAGCTCTGTACAATCAGCCAGTACCGTTGCCAGCGCGATGTCCGGCGCTGGCATGGCAAGCGGCGCGGCGAACGCCGTTTCCACCATCGCGCAGACGCCTGGGCTGGTCGATATTCTAGTTCAGCAACTTGGCGTTACGCCGACGCAGGCAACAGGCGGCGCAGGTTCTATTTTTTCCATGGCGCAACAAACCATGACGCCCAGCAATTTCGGCATCATCAGCAAAGCAGTGCCGGGCATGGATAGCCTGCTGGCCGCAGCGCCTTCAACAGCCACTCCTAATTTAATGGGCGGCGCGGCCAATGCGTTAGGCGGCGGCAGTCTGGGTAAAATGGCATCGTTAGCCAGTTCGTTTCAAAGCTTGGGGATGAACTCCGGCGTGATGAACCAGTTTATCCCGGTGGTATTGCAATATATGCAAAATCAAGGCGGCTCAACCGCCATGAGTTTGCTGCAAAGCGCCATTCTCCCTTAATTTATTAATAAACGGTGCAGTGCGCAACTGCACCGTTTTATCTATTCGGTTTATAATACCGTTTCTGCATTACTAAACAGTTGCGGTTCGACTATTCAGAATGCAAAGCTTGCAGCGGATCGAGATTTGCCGCCTTGACGGCAGGCGCTACGCCAGACAGTATGCCAATGAATAGCGACAAGCCGAAGGCCGCGCTAACATAAACCCAGGCCAGCTCGGCAGGCAACGCAGGCAATACCGCGCCGATTAATTTAACCACTCCGATTCCGATTAATACTCCCAGAAAACCGCCCACGGCGCTAAGCATTAATGCTTCGCATAAAAAAAGGCTGAAAATAGTGTTGCGCTGAGCGCCGATAGCCCTAAGCAGGCCGATTTCCGACACCCTTTCACTAACGGCAATCGTCATAATGGTTATAATTCCCACGGAGCCAACCAGCAGCGAAATACTGCCCAAAGCGGCAACTGCTATCGTCAGGATATTAAGGATAGAATCCATCTTTTCAAGCATTTGGTTCTGCGTGATCAAATTAAAATCTTCCAGTCCATGCCTGGCGATCAGCATTTGTTTGATGCTTTTTTGCACTGCGGCCACGGAAATATTATTGTTGTACAGCAAGTTAATTTCCATCAGGCTTTGCCGGTCGAACATCTCCATCGCTTTGACAGCCGGGATGTACACGACATCGTCCATGTCGAAACCCAACATCTGGCCTTTCTTCTCCATAACGCCGATAACGCGGTAACGGTCGGTACCGATTCGCACCCGTTTGCCCAACGGGCTTTCCTTGCCGAATAATTCGCTGGCCAGTTTATCGCCCAGAACGGCGAAAGCGCGGGGATTAGTGTCCTCCCCTGCCGGTAAAAACTGGCCGACTGCCGTGCGTAATTTCCATACTTGGGGCACACCAGCGCCTGCGCCGATAACGTTGCTCCGACGCTGTTTGTTTTCGCTTTCCACGCGCGCATTGCCCTGCACAACCGGCACTACGGCCACAATGCCGGTTAACTTGCTCAAGCTGTCTGCATCCGCCATCGATAAAGGACGGACGGTGCTGATTGTTGCCCCGGAAATACCGAAAGTCGTTTTTTTGCCGGGATGAACGCCGATGATATTGGTGCCGAACTGCGTGAATTCCGCAATCACAAAACTGTGTAAACCGCGGCCCAAAGACGTAAGGATAATTACTGCGGCAATACCGATGATTAATCCCAACGACGTTAATGCCGACCGCATCCGGTAAGATGAGATAGTACCCAGCGACAAACGGAGCACATCGAAAAAACTCATATTTCTACCGCTTTGCCAAAGCGCCGATAGGATCGAGTTCGGCGGCCTTTCTGGCGGGTAACACGCCAAAAATCAATCCCGTTAACAACGATACCATTATGGCGGAAATCAAGCCCCACAACGGCAACTCAACCGGAAATGAAAGATAACTGATTTTTATCAGGAAAATCGCCGCTTGCCCAATCAGCAAACCCATTAATGCGCCAACCAAAGACAACACAATCGCTTCCATTAAAAATAGCGACTGAACCTGCCATTGAGATGCGCCCAACGCTTTGAGCAAACCGATTTCGGCCGTGCGCTGGCTAACGCTGACCAGCATCACATTCATCACCAGCACACCGGCAACCAGCAAACTGACGCCGCCGATGCTGGCGACGGCAATGGTTAATGCCGTCAGAATTTTATTGAACGCGCCGACCACGCTGTCCTGGGTAATAATGGTGATATCGTCTTCGCCTTCGTGCCGCAGCTTGATGATTCTCTTAACTTCGTCAACGGCTTTCGTCATGGCGTCCCTGGATTTTGTTTCGATTAATATCCTGAACAAGGATTCGGTATCGAATAAGGACTGGGCGGCAGCAACCGGTATAATCACCAACTCATCGAAATCGACGCCGACCGATTCGCCTTCCGACGCCAGTACGCCGATCACCCGGAAACGCCGGTTATTAATGCGCAGCCACTGCCCCAGTACTGTGCTGCCGGTAAACAACTCTTCTTTTATTTTTTGCCCGATCACGCAAACCGGGAGCACGTTACCCGCCTCTGATACCGGCAAGAAACTGCCTTGCGCCATGGTGAGATGTCTGACCCGCAGCAAATCATGGGTTGAGCCGAAAATGTTGGTTTCCCGCTCCAGTCCGGCATAAGTTACCGGCGCTAATCCTATCGTTAACGGCGCGACAGCGGCAATATAAGGGCTGTGCTGCAATGATTGCGCATCCTGTAACGTCAAATCCCGCGGCGTTTCGCCGAATAACGGCGGCGGCCCGCCAGTGGTTTCGTTGCGCCCCGGCAAAACGATAACCAAATGCGTACCCAACGTTTCGAATTCATTAATGACATAACGGCGGGCGCTTTCGCTGAGCGAAATTAACACCGTTACCGACGTCACGCCGATGCTCATCGCCAAAATAATCAGCGCCGTACGCAACCGTTGGGATTTGATCGATGTAATCGCGTGATTAATGGTGTCTTGAAAGTACACTGGCAACTCCGCATTCGATAGCCAAGCAGTCGGCAAACACAACCGTTCTGTCTGCAGTTCGACCAGAAACTAAAATACCTGTTCAACCGGACGCGCCGACGGATAAAACAGGTAATTAATCTTCTCTCCCTGAATCGATAAATTCTTTTTTGTTGTAGCGTATGGATGAAATCACGGAAAGGATAATTAATACCGCACCGATGGATCCGGTTACGACCTCGCTGATGTGATAACGGATGCTTAACAGCATAATGCCCGCCAAGACGCCAATGGCATAGTGCGCGCCGTGTTCTAAATACACGTACTGATCCAGTGTGCCTTTATTGACCAAATAAACAGTAAGACTTCTGACGAACATCGCGCCGATTGCCAAGCCCAACATAATGATAATTACGTCTTGCGTAATAGCAAATGCGCCGATCACGCCATCAAATGAGAAAGAAGCGTCTAAAATTTCAAGGTAGATAAAACTCATTAATCCGGATTTTTTCATGATGTCCGCAACATCGGTGTCGTCCTGCTCGTCCTCAAATAATTCGGAAAAGCTGTCGACAATCACGTACAGGATTAATCCGGAAATCCCTGCCACTAATGCGCGTTCGCGGATGACATCCGGCAACCACTGCCGCATTATTAATAACAATGACAAGGCCAGGATCACCTCAATAGCTTTCAGTCTGCCCAGGGTCGACAGACGTTCTTCTACATGCCCTAGCCAATGCAATTCTTTGGAATCGTCCAATATGAATGCAAAAAATACCATTAATAAAAACATGCCGCCGAACGCGGCGATTTCAACATGTACACTTTCCAGATGATGCGAATAAGTTGCAGGATCTTCCAGCGCCATTTTGGCGACAGCAACAAAATCGATGCCGGTAGCAACCGAGACGATTAAAACGGGCAATATCAAACGCATGCCGAACACCGCGATTAATATGCCCCAGGTTAAAAAGTAGTGTTGCCAGCGAACGCTCATTTTTTTTAACACGGCCGCATTCACAACCGCGTTATCGAACGACAGGCTGACTTCAAGCACCGCTAAAATTAAGGCAATATAGACGGCAACCGCGCCGCCCCACCAAAAAGCAATAGCCAAGCAGAACAGGGTTACCAGAAAGGAAAGACGAAAATGCTGCATGAAATACTCTTAAGTCAAGAAGACAGACAACTATAAGAGTATTTATTAATAAAGCAATCCTTTGACTGCTTTATGCTTTGTTTTTTAATTTTGCCGTGTATTCCGGCGCCTGGAATACCGGCAGTAAAACACAGTTGGATATCGACGTTAGAAATTAACACCTACCAGAAAAACCGCCACCAATAAAACTGCAATCGAGATTTCCTCCAACTGTTGCATAAACGGTATACGGCTTTCCTGCATGACAATATCTATCCGATTTGGAATTTGGTCTTGCATGTGTATTTTTCGCTTTAACATAATGATCTCCTGATTAATGATGGGAATAACTACGCATTTGTCCTACCAACACGCCCTGGATTTCCACTTGCTCCGGACGGTAACGCATGGCTTGCATCTTGGCGTTGGCCGGGATGAGTAAGATTTCATGCGGGTACTGCTCAATGAATTTCAACGTTGCTTCATTTTTATCGATCAAAGCGACCACAATCTCGCCGTTACGGGTGTAGCTGCGTTGTTCAATCACAACCCAGTCGCCATCGTAGATACCCGCTTCGATCATCGATTCGCCTTTAATTTTCAATACATAACACGGTTTTTGGGTGCGCAGCTGATCGGGAATCGCCATATAGGAAATCGTTTCCACCGCCTCAATCGGCCTGCCCGCGGCAATCGTCCCGACAAACGGCAGGCTGCCTTCAAGTTCCGGTTCGCCAATTAATTGCCGGGCGTAATCGGTTAAGCGGATACCGCGTTGCTTACGCTCCGGCGCGACAATTAAATTCGCATCGATTAATGCCTTGATATGCGCATGTAACGACCCGCGCGACTTAACACCCAGACTGTCGCACAGTTCCTCCAACGTGGGCGGATGGCGGAAACTATCCTGATTCTGGATTAAAAAATCGAAAATTTCCTGCTGTTTACGGGTTAATGTCAGCTTCATTTTGTTCTCTATTTGTTTTGAAATAAAAGTAGCACAAGAACAACTGCAAAACAAGTGCAGAACAAATATTTTATTAACTTATTTTGACTTATTAATGCTGTTTTTATACTTTCCACTATAAGATATTGATATTAAATGATTCTTAAATAAGAACCGGCATTGAAAAGAGAGATAGAGTATGCGCTGGCAAATCGACACAAAACGGTGATTTGCTGTACTTATCGGCAAACCCGGTTCGTTTGCCAAACGGCTAATACAGATGGACGCGGTGTTCGGCGACAATTAGCCTGTCCGGTTTGACGACAACTATCTTGACCGGTTGACCGATACCAAGGAAAACAGTGATTTTCACTTTTATGGGGAACTCACTCTTGCCTGGAAAACGTATCACTCGAC
>Ga0194120_10000382_pt1 | contig 82617 bp, 67 predicted proteins | sample TA2MahCa65mmetaG_FD_148642 | JGI IMG/M metagenome (GOLD analysis project Ga0194120, IMG submission 148642) | Freshwater microbial communities from Lake Tanganyika, Tanzania - TA2015019 Mahale Deep Cast 65m | ecosystem: Environmental > Aquatic > Freshwater > Lake | place: Tanzania: Lake...
GGAGGAGAGGCAGAATGTCCAGTTGGTTGCTCTCGCTCGCCGTGCTGGCTGCTGTCCCGACCGATCCCGTCAGCCGCTCCGAAGACCACGTCCTTCCTCCTGGCGTGCGAGTCGTGTGGGACCTCGCCGATGCCCATCGGCGTGAAACCTCCACGCGCGGGGAAGTCTCGCTCAACGGTCTGTGGCGATGGCAGCCTGCCAAGAATCTTACCGACGCCATCCCGACCGAGGCGTGGGGATACTGCCGCGTGCCGGGGCCGTGGCCCGGATCGCGCGGCAACTACATGTGGCGCGACTCGCAGACCAGCTATCCGCACCCCGACTGGGCGAGCGATGACCTCCGACTCGCTGATATGGCGTGGTACGAACGCGAGATCATGGTTCCCACGGACTGGAAGGGCAGGCGGATCGCCGTTTCGTTCTCGAACCTGAGTTCCTATGCCGTCGTCTACGTAGACGGGGTTCGCGCGGGCGATGTCTCGTTCCCGGGCGGCGAGGCGGATATCACGTCGGCGTGCCGTCCCGGAAGCACGCACCGACTGAGCGTGTTCGTCGCCGCGCTGCCGCTCCACGAGGACATCGTATCCTATGCGAACTCGGCAGAGGAGCGGCGTACGCGCGGAACCGTGGCGCTTCGAGGCTTGTGCGGCGATGTGAGCCTCGTGTCCGAGCCTGTGTCCGCGCGCATCAAAAACGTCCGCGTCGAGCCGTCGTTCCGGCGCGGGACGCTTGGGTTCGGCGTACGGATGGATGATCTCGAACCGGCGCGGACGTACCTGCTGCGCGCGCAGGTCCGAGATGGTGACTCGACCGCCGTCGATGTCACGAGCGCCCCCTTCAACGCCTCCGACCTCGAAGCCGGAAGGTTCGCCTTTTCGCTGGATTGGGTTCCGCCGAAGCTCTGGGACACGCACACGCCGGAGAACCAGTACGTCCTCAACCTGTCGCTGATCGACGACCACGATGGCGGCGTGCGCGACGTGTTCTGGGACACGCGATTCGGCTTCCGCGAGTTCTGGGTCGACGGACGCGACTTCCGTCTGAACGGCTCGCGGGTCCACTTCTTCGCTGTGCCGCTCGACAGCGCGCAGGTCGGCGCAGCCGCCGCAAGCTACGCCGGAGCCCGAGAGACGCTCGAACGGCTCCAAGCCATCGGCGTCGGGCTCGTCTACACCCACAACTACAGTTGCCAGCCTGGAGAGCACCTCGCGTTCGAGGAGATTCTGAGGGCGGCAGACGACGTCGGCATGCTCGTCTCGTTCACGCTCCCGCATTTCTCGCAGTACGACTGGGACGCCGAAGATGCCGACCAGGCGAACGGCTATGCCGAGCACGCCGAAGCCTACATCCGCATGGCGCAGAACCATCCCTCCGTCGTCATGTACGCGATGAGCCACAACGCGACCGGCTACAGCGAAGACATGAACCCCTTCATGATCGACGGCATCCAAGATGACCGCGACGGCTGGGCTCTGCGCAACATGCGCAAGGCGCTGCGGGCGGAGACCATCGCGCGGGGCATCGACGGTTCCCGTGTCCTCTACCACCACGCGGGAGGCAACCTCGGCGAGGTCTACACGAGCAACTTCTACCTGAACTGGACGCCGGTTCAGGAACGATCCGACTGGTTCGAGCACTGGGCGACCACCGGAGTGAAGCCGCTATTCCTCTGCGAGTACGGCGAGCCCTGGGGCATCGACTGGACGATGTACCGCGGCTGGTACGAGGGCAAACGCGACTTCGGCGGCGCGAGCATCCCCTGGCAATTCACGACGGCGCAATGGAACGCTCCCTTCCTGGGCGACGACGCCTACGCCCTGAACGACCTCGAAAAGCGCAACCTCCGCTGGGAAGCCGGCAAGTGGCGCAACGGCGAGCGCTGGCATCGGTGGGACTACCCGACGCCGATCATCGGCTCCTTCGCGCGGATCGACGGGAACCAGGAGGCGGTCTGGGCGCTCTACGTCGAAGACAACTGGCGGGCGTTCCGCACGTGGGGCGTCTCCGGCAGGAACGCGTGGAGTTACGGCAATTTCTGGCTACTCGACCCCGACGCCGACCGGAGCCGTCGGGCGCTTCCGGTCGATTGGGAACGCCAGCAGACGCCCGGCTACGTCGCCGACTTCATCGACGCGCAGTACGAGCGACTCGACTTCGGCTTCGAGCGATCGGACTGGATTCCCACGAGCGCAGGCAGAGCGTTCCTCCGAAACAACGGGCCCCTCTTGGCGTACATCGCAGGAAAGCCCGGCGCGTTCACCGAGAAGAGCCACGTCTTCGCTCCGGGCGAAGCGGTCGAGAAGCAGATCGTCGTCATCAACGACTCACGGCTGCCCGTCCGGGGCATGGCGAGATGGTCGCTCGACGGCGCAGACAGCGTGCGTGGCGAGAAGCCCTTCTACGTGGAGACGGGCGAGCAGGTGCGCATCCCGCTTCGGTTCCAGCTCCCCGCGTCGATCTCAGGCGATACGGTGACGATTCGGGCGCGGATCGAGTACCAGAACGGAGAGGTCGGCGAGGACTTGTTCACACTCGACATCCTGCCGGCTGCCACGACGCCGACGACATCCGCGCGCATCGCCCTCTTCGACCCCAAAGGCGAGACGCGGGCGGAGCTCGACCGGCTTGGGTTCGCTTACGACCCCGTAGACGTCGGTAGCGATCTGGGCGGATTCGACGTCCTGGTCATCGGGAAGCAGGCGCTGACGGAAGATGGCGCGGCTCCCGACCTGTCGCGCGTGCGCGACGGACTGCGCGTCCTCGTGTTCGAGCAGGAGGCGAACGTTCTGCAGAACCGGCTCGGATTCCGCGTGCAGGAGTTCGGGCTGCGCAACGCCTTCCCGCGCGTCCCCAACCATCCGGTTCTCGCGGGAATCGGCGTTGAACACCTTCACGACTGGCGCGGCGAGGCGACGCTGACCTCACCGCGTCTCACCTACACGATGCGTCCGATGCACGGGCCCACGGTCGAGTGGTGCGGCATCGAGGTGACGCGCCCATGGCGATGCGGCAACCGTGGGAACATCGCCAGTGTGATGATCGAGAAGCCGGCGACGGGCGACTTCCTGCCCCTCGTCGATGGCGGGTTCGACCAGCAGTACAGCCCGCTGATGGTGTTCCGTGAGGGAAACGGCGCGATCCTGTTCTGCCAGATGGACGTGACCGGTCGAACAGCGCAGGAACCGGCGGCGGCGCGGCTTCTGCGGAACCTGATCGCCTTCGCCGATGCGTTCGCACCGTCTCCGCGTCGCCGCCTCGTCTACGCCGGAGGCGAGTCGGGCAGGGCGCATCTGTCCAAGGCTGGCTTCGAGCTCATGCCGTACGGCTCCTCGGCGCTTGGGAAGGGCGATCTGCTCGTCGTCGCCGAGGGCGCGAGCTCGGCGTTCGCCAAGAACCGGGACGGGCTCTCTGACTGGCTCGCCCACGGAGGGAGGGCGCTCGCCATCGATCTGAACGCCGACGAAGCCAGTCGTGTGCTCCCCACAGCCGTAACCACTTCCAGCGAGGAGTATTTCGGTGTTCCGCTGTCGCCGACGGGCGTGCATTCGCCGTTCGCGGGCGTTGCGTCGTCCGATGTACATACCCGCGATCCGAGGACGATCCCGCTGATCTCCAGCGGCGCGGACTTGCTCGCAGGCGGCGTCCTGGCGAGTTCCATCGACGGACGCATCGCGTTCTGCCAGTTGGCTCCGTGGCTGTTCGACCACGAGGCGATGTACAACGTGAAGATCACGTTTCGGCGGACGAGCTTCCTGCTGAGCCGCCTGCTGTCGAACCTGGGAGTCCAGCCGACGGCACCGCTGGTCGAGCGATTCTCGACGCCGCGTGAGGATGGAGAGCAGCGCTGGCTGACCGGGCTCTACCTGGAAACGCCCGTCGAGATGGACGATCCCTATCGCTTCTTCCGCTGGTAGCCGGCGTAGAGGCTACTGCGCATCTGCGCGTCGGACGGCGAGCAGCAGGTTCGGCTTCTTCGCGTCGTTGCCGTAGCCCCACGGGAAGAGCAGCGGCTCCGCGTCCTCCGCGTAGAACGCGCGCAGGTCCGGCTGCAACTTGTTGGTGAACCGCTGGATGGGCTTCGTGTAGACACCAAACGCGCGAAGCTTCCAGCGATCTCGGTCGAACCGCTTGAGCGGCACGCCGGAGTCGTCCTGAGCGACGATTTGCGCCTGATCGAGCACGATGTCCCGGATCGTGGTGAAGTTCGCCGAGTGCATCAGGTACGAGCCCGCCTTGATGAGGCAGGAGACCTGCCCCAGCGACTCCAGGTAGCCGACCCAGTAGGAGTGCTTCGCCAGTCCTGCGTTGGAGATGTCCATCGACAGATAGATGACGCTCCTCTCGCGTCCGTCGGAGCGTCGGAACCCGACTCGGACGCTGGAATATCCCTCCCACTGCGCCTGACGTCGAGGCGAATCCTCCGGCACCAGCGCGATCTTTCCGCGCACATCGATCTGGATGGGATCGACGCGGATCGGTTCCAGGTCCAGCATGCGCATCATCGCGAGCAGAACCGGCGTGACTCCGGGAATCGGCGCGTCGTCGATCTCGACCTCCATCCGGTTCGTCACGAAGAAATTCACGTACATCAACGTCATCAGAGCGGTGCGGAATGTGGACAGACCCGCCGCGAGGTTCCCGCGCGCATCCATTGCCGACAGATCGGGAACCTTGCCGCCGTGCTCCAGCCCGATGAGCACGTAGGTATCCGCGTTCGGGTACATGAGATAGGCGTTCAGGAAATCGGGCCCGGCGAACGGGTAGAGGACGGTTGCCGGCGCATCCGCCGGGATGTTCGCCTTCGACCAGCCACGCATCGGGTCTGCAGTCGCGGTTCGGAAGTGCTTCCGATCCGCCTGTAGTAGGGATCGGAACTTGGCGTATGCCGGCTTTTGCGCTGTCTGTGCGAGGATTCCCGAGCTCTCTGGCGGATCGGCAGCCAGGAACGCGCCGACGTCCGCCGGGCTAGCCGGCGGTTCCGCCCAAGAACGCGACACAGCCGCTAGCACGAGCGCCGCAACGATCCACCGAGCCCTCGACGACCGGTGCGTCCACACACGCCGCATTCTCATCCTCCCGCAGATTCCTGTCTGAACTGGGTTCGGTGGAGCGAACCGTACGCTCCGCCTTGCGCCAGCAGCTCTTTATGCGTGCCCTGCTGAACGATCCGCCCATCCTGAATGACGAGGATCTTGTCGGCGTTCTGGATCGTCGTCAATCGATGGGCGACGACGAACGCCGTTCTGCCCTGGAGCAGCTCACCGAACGACCGCTGGATGGACGCCTCCGACTCGGAATCGAGCGACGAAGTCGCCTCGTCTAGCAGAAACAGCGGCGGGTTCTTCAGGAACGCGCGCGCGATGGCGATCCGCTGCTGCTCGCCCCCCGACAGCCGCACGCCTCGCTCGCCGATGGGCGTTCCCAAGCCTTGGGGCATCGCCTCGATGAACGCCAACGCGTGAGCGCGCCGCGCCGCCTCTCGCACCGCCTCGTCCGACGCGTCGGGAGCAGCCAGACGGATGTTGTCAGCGACGGTTCCCGCGAAGAGAACGCTTTCCTGCGGTACGAAGGCGATCTGCGACCGCAGCGAGCTCAACCGAATCCGGGGCACTGGCACGCCGTCGAATAGAATTTCCCCCGAAGTCGGCTCGTAGAACCGTCCCAGCAGATGCAGAATCGTCGTCTTTCCCGCGCCGCTTCGACCCACAAGAGCCACCGTCGTTCCGGGCTCCGCAGTGAACGACACGTCCTGCAGCACAGGCTCCCCGCCAAAGCTGAACGAGACGTTGCGGAACTCGACGGAACCCGAGAAGCCGTCCAGCGGTTCGCCGCCGTCCATCTTCTCCGACGGCAGCTCGTGGATGGCGTCGACCCGCGCGAGCGACGCGATCCCCTGATGCGCCAGCGCGCTGAAGTTCCCGATGCTCTTCGCCGGTTCCATCATCAACGCGGCGAGTCCCAGATGCGCCAAGAGCTCGCCCAAGCCCAGCGAGCCCCCGACCGCCTGCCACGCCCCGATGGCGAACACGCCCGCGAGACCGATGCCCATCGCGATTTCCGTTGCCGGGGACTGGAACGCGAACAGCCGGACGCGCTTCATCGCGAGCCGGTAGACGGCGTGTGTCCGTCTCTCAAATCGCGTCTGCTCGCCGGCTTCGGCGCCGAACGCCTTGATGACTTTCAGCCCGAAGATGCTCTCCTGCAACGCCGACGCGACCGCCGCCTGCTCCTGCTGCACCAGCAGGCTCGTGCTCCGCACCCGCGACCCGATCACTCGAATCAGCCCCGCCAGCACCGGGACCACGAGGAGCGTCGCCGCCGCGAGAATCCAGTTCTGCAAGAACATCAGAGCCAGGTAGACCATCAACGTCGCCGCGGAGCGAACGCCGCCCGTGATGGCGTGGACGCTCTGGACGACCACGTTCACGTCGTCCACCGTCCGCGACATGAGGTCGCCGCTCCGCTGCTGCTGGATCGTTCCCAACGGCAGACCCAGGATGCTTCGGTGGAGCCCGTTCCGCAGCGATGTCATCACGCGGAACGTGACGCGATGCATCAGATACGTGTGTCCGTACCCGATCACACCCTTGACGACGAGCGCCGCGACAACGCCCGCCAGCACCGCGCCCATCGTCCGAAGGGCTGCCGACGCATCGGCGGCGGAGACGGCGAATCCTGGGAACACGGGATTCAGGCGCAACAGATGGAACTCGAGCGGATAGACGTTCGGTCCGTCGCTGGAGGCGAGAACCGCCATGGCATCCGATAGCGCGCGGACGATGCCTCCCGACAGGGCGGACGTGACGCCGGCGAGCACGACCACGCCCAGCATCGATGCCGTGTAGGGAGCCAGAAGGCGGGCGTAGCGCGTCCACACGGTCATGTCGGGACACGCTCCATGGCGACGATGAGCCTCGGAGAGGCGGCTGACAGGTCGCTGCCGTCGAAGTCGCCGTACCAGCGCACGGGAGCCATGCCCACGCGCGACGCCATCGCCGTCAGCTCCGGCGGCGTGTAGAGCCGCAGCGAACGCACCCACTGGCGATTCGACTTGCCGCCGTTCGCGAGCACATCGCGCGTGTCGAGGACGGTTCCCGTCACGGCGTCGAATCGTGCGCTCGCCAGATGGATCGCATCGGCGGCGCGCCACCAGTTGCGTCTGCCGTCCAGGTGCGCGGCGGCGTAGGGGTTCCACGTTTCGATGAGGGCGTACCCATCGGGATTCAGGGCTCCCGCCATCGCGTCGAGAGCTCGCTGGTTGCCTGAATCGTCCAGCAGTCCGAACGAAGCGAACATGCAGATCGCCACGTCGAACGCCCCGTCGAAGGGAAGCGCGCGCATGTCGGCGAGGGCGTAGCAGGGCCCGTCCGGCTTTCGGCTGTGTGCAGCGGCTTGGATGAGCGGCTCGGACGCATCGACGCCGACGACGCGGTATCCGTACTCGGCGAGAAGCATGGCGTGCCTGCCGGCTCCGCATCCCACGTCCAGAACGCGGTCGTCCGACTGGAGATCGAGCGCCTCGACGAGGAAATCGACCTCGTCGCGCGTCGCCTCATCGCCGGGCATTTCCGCCGACACGTACTCCGCATCCCACATGGCGGGAAGCGTAGCACCGGCTCGGTCGAGTCGTCAAAGGGCGCGGGTCGCGCCTTCGCCTGTCCAGGCGGGCAGGTCGTCGCCGGTTCCTTCGATCCAGTCGGGCGTCAGGGCGACGTGGTCGATGGTCCGGCGATTGTTCGTGAACGAGACGTGCAGGAGCCCATCGCGCGACTGGATGATCGCCGGATAGTGGAACCGCCCCTCCCCCGTCATGAGGTCGCGGGTGGTGTACCATGTCTCGCCGTCGTCATCGCTGATCGCCAGCGAGAGCGGGTTCCGCTGCGATGGATCGCGATTGAACGCCAGCACGACGCGACCGTCCACCAGTTTCACGGCGTCCAGAGCCGCGTGCGGACATCCCAGCTCTGTCACCTCCGCTGGCGACCACGTTCGTCCGCCGTCCGCAGACACGCTGCGGAGCACGTTGGGATGCCTGCCGGACGGACGCAGCAGCGCGACGATCCGCCCATCAGCCGCCTCGATCAGCGATGGGTGCTGGTTCGGCTCGCCGGGCACCGCGCCAACCAGGTTCCACGTCGCCCCGTCGTCGGAGCTCCGCCACATGCGGGAGTGCCCATCCATGAACTCCGTCCCGAAGATCAGATCACCGGAGGAGAGTCGTATCGGCTTGCTGTGGGGCACATGCCCCAGATCTCGCGTCAGGAACTCGATATCCGACCACGAGGAGCCGCCGTCGTCCGAGTGGCACATCCGTAGATCGCACGTCACCCATCGGACGCCGGGACCGTAGGGTCCATCCAGCTTGCCGTGCATCGTCCCGTAGATGACGAGAATCCTGCCCGACTCGTTCTCGTAGAGGATGCCGTTCCCTTCGGGCTTGCCGGGCGTGTCCGCGACGATGGACAGGGGCCCGAACTCGCCGCCGGGAGGCATCCGGGCGATGACCCACGCCGCGTCGGGTCGCGCCTCGCCCTCGCCGGCGTAGTATCCCACCAGCAGACCGCCCGTACGCGTTTCGACCAGCGTGGAGCAGTGGCACGAAGGGAACCGCTCGGAGGGTTCCGCCACGGCTTCCCAGGAGAGGATCGGCATAGTCGCTCCGGGATTCAGTTCGTCCAGGTGTTGCGGAACGGGTCGCCAGCGTCGCGCCGGGCTTGGGTCGTCATGCGCGTCCAGTCCGTCGCTTCGTCGGCGGCATGGGTCGAGCGAGTCAGGCGCGGGCAGTGCCGACAGAGCTCGGCGAAGATCGCGTGCGCGATGATCAGGTTGCCGACTCGGTTCGCGTGAACTCCGTCTGGGTGGATCAGCCAGTCCGCTTCGCCCTGGGCTGCCCAAACGTCCGCCAGCAGTGCGCCTTGTTCGCGCGCCAGATCGCGCAGGGCGTCGTTGTAGCGGATGGTCGCCTCGCGGCTCCCCTTGTCGTAGGGCGGGAAGCTGCGCCAGCCCGTCATGTGATAGATCGTCGTGACGACCATGACGGGATCGCAGGCTTCCCGCACATCGCTCAGGATGGTTCGACAGTCGTCGATGAACCCGGAAATCGCCATCCCGGCGCGCATGTCGTTGAGCCCGTAGCAGAAGACGAACAGGTCGGGCTCCGCCGCGATCACGTCGTCGCGGTATCGTTCGAGGGCGCTGGGCTTCGCGGACTGCGCGTAGCCGGGACTGCGCGGACTGATGGCGTTCGCCCCGATGCCCCGGTTGAGGTACTCCAGGGGCTCGGACTGGGCGCTCTGAAGCAGGCGATGGAGAACGTCGGCGAAACGGTCGGAGACGTCCGGGACCCACGGTCCGCCTTGGACGGTGCTCTCTCCCAGGACGACGAACCGGCGGAAGGGCTCGTCGAGGCGCAATCGGCTCATCGCGTCCTACCTATCGTCCGTGCGCTCTCCGCCAACGCGGCGCTGACGGCGGAGCATCGAGGGTTCCCTGCCGTCGTCGGCTGGGGCTTCGTCGGCGCCGGAATACTCGCCGAGGACGACAACGGGATAAACGCTGTCGAACCCAGCGATCCGACCCTTGATGCGGACACGCTCATCGCGCGGCGGCGACGCCCGCAGATCGTCGTACACCGCGTTCGGGTGGAACACCAGGTCCTCGCCCGATCCGTCGGCATAGACGCGATGCCATAGCCCGGAAGTCACCAGACCCCGCGCCTGCACCCATCCGGGAACCCAGCGGAAGCTTCGGCGCGTGAAGCCCAGATGCGCGCGCAACTCGCCTGTCGCCTCGATATCAGTGCGATAGAGCAGCCGCCCGTCTTCGACGCCGCGCGTGTCGCGGATGCTGTGGACGATGTCGTAGATGTCGAGATAGTCGCCTTCGGGCGTGATCTCGACGATGGTGCGCCAGGGGTTCCGGCGACCGTCTTTGTCGCGAACCGCCTTGAACTCGATGTTCGACGGATCGACGTACGGGCTCAGCAGCTTCTCGATCTGCCAACGGCTGCGGTTCGTCATGCCGCCGTAGAGGTGCAGACTCAGCTTCTCGACTTCGGCGCGCGCGAGGGTGACGGCTCCCGCCGCAAGAACGAGCGCACACGCCGTCAGGACGAGCCAATGGTTCCGATGAGGTCGCATATCCAGCCTCCTTGCACTGCACATCCTGCGCTCTGGTCAGCATCGTGGGCGGACACTCGACCAACGTGCTACGTCGTGCAGAACGCGGCTTGAGAGCCTCGACAACCGCACGCGCCATCGGCATTCTGACGCGTCGGCTCCCCCGCGTCAACCGAATCACCGGTCGATCAGCAACCGACGGGTTTGCCGCATTCCTGAGCCTTCCAGCACGACCCAATAGACCCCGGACGCGACCGGCTCGCCGCGTTCGTTGCGCCCGTCCCAGTGCAGCGCCGTCGCCCGAGTCGTGTAGTCTCCTGCGGAGAGTTCACCCAGCGACCAGCGACGAACCAGTGTCCCGGCAACGTCGACGATCCGCGCGTCGAGAGTCGCCGTCTGTCCGAGCCGGAAGGGAATCCACACCTCCGGGTTCGCCGGAGACGGATACGCGGACAGAAGCTCAAGAGCCTTCGAGCGCGAATCGTCAGCCCATCCCGGCGCCGAGATCGGATGCACCGACAGGTCGGAGCCGACGAGCTCGCCTCCGAGAATCGACGATGCGCCCGTAGCCCGCACGCGCAAGGCGTACTCCGACGCCGGCAGCGGCGTCCCAGCGACCGACACGAGCGACACGCCCGTTGCGTCGGGAAGCGTCAGCACATTCGCCGTCGGTGGAACCAGCTCGTACACGGTTCCGGTGGGAAATCGGAATCGCGCCGCCCAGAGGCGCATCGCGGCTGGCGGCGATATGAGAAATGCGCCGTCGGGCTCGCGCAATGCCCGCAGACGAACCGTTCCGGTTGCCGTGGGCGGAGCCGCCGGCACGCTTTTCTCGCCGAAATGCTTGGCGACGATGACCAGATCGGCGATGTCCACGACGCCGTCGCCGGACAGGTCGGGGTTCAGCCCGATGAACGGACCCGACTCGCCGAAACGCTGCGCGACCAGCACCAAGTCCAGGATATCGACCGCGCCGTCGCGGTTGACGTCGCCGGTAAAGGACACCGACGGCATGCCGTGGTCGTCGAAGATGGAGAGCATCTCGGCTCGCTGCGGGTAGCCGCGTTCGATCCATCCGTCGCGGAACTTCTTGACGGTTTTGGGACGATAGGCGACGAAGAGCTCCCACACGCGCGGGAACTGGTTGGCGATCCCGTCGTCGTCCACATCGCGCGTCGTGTCCACGCTCTGGGAACCGTCGGAGAGGTCCCACAGGACGCTGGCGACCGCGCCTTCGACGATGCTGCCGTCCGAGTTGCGTCCCTTGCCGTCGATCGTGCCGGTCCACCAGTCGTTCGTCTCGATGTTGGGCAGGTTCGCGTTCCGGTAGGACCGGACGTTCAGCGCTCGGTCGTCCACCAGCGCCTCCATGAACTCCGCCCATCCCTCACTGACGGCGAACTCCGAATCGGAGACCGTATGAAGCGTGTGACCGCCGTCCACCCCGTTGCCGAAGGGGATCGCGTCGAACCGGTCGCCGTAGGCTGATGTCATCACGGCATGTCCGTACTCGTGCAGCGCGGCTTCGCGCAGGATGCCGTCGTTGAACCCGATGCGGATGACCTCGAACGAGACGATGCCGATGCGGGCGTCTACGCTGTAGTAGGTTCCGCCGTCGAGAGATGGGTACTCGACTGTGACGCTCTTCCGTTCGAAGCCCACCGTGCGGCGAAGGTAGTCGCGCTCATCGAGCATCGCGCCGAAGATGCGACCGATGGCGTGCCGTTCGTCGTCGAGTCCCCAATGTACCGCCAGATCGGTCGTCGTCCCGCCGGCAGCGGGAGCCCAGTCCGTGCTCCGGCGGTACAGGGTTCCCCGGTGATCCGTCATCGTGAGGTGCGCGTTGCGAACCAAGACATTGATGCGGTACGTGCGAGCCGTCCCGTCGGCTCCCTTCGCCGGAACGTCCACAAAGGCGAAGCGCCCATCGACGTCGGTGAAGACCGTCTCGATCACCTGCTCGATCAGAAAGGCTCCGCGAGCGACTCGTTCCGCGAGCTGGACGGTGACCTCCCGAATCGGCAGCGCGATGCCCTCGACGTCGTCGTGGTACGTGACGCGTCCGGTGAACCGGGCATCGCCGGGCGCGACGACCGCCGCTGGAGCGCGTTTCACCTGGGCGTCGAGTGTCCGTCCTCCGGATGCATCGATGGGGAATGGAGTGGCGCTGTCTTGGGAACTGGACGCCTGCACGCGCAGGTAGCGGACGAAGAGCTCGGGTTCCGGCTTCGTGGAACCGGTTCCGCCGACCGGAGTCAGCGCGGCGACGATGTCGTAGTTCCCGGGTCGGCTGACGCCGACCGCGACGCTCCGCACGAGTTCGCCATCCGACGGGACGTACACCATCTCTGTCCGCGCGGACAGCACCGAAGCGCCCTTGCCAACCCGCCATTCGAGCCGCGCAACCGTGCTCGTTCCCGTCATCGCGCGTACGCGCAGCAGATACCCGCCGACCCGGGCGAGGCTGGGAACCACCTGCGGATCGACCGACCCGACGAACCATGGGTCCCGCTGCCGGGCGCATCGAGTTTCCATGCGCTCGGCGGTCGCTCCCAAGGACGCGCACCACAGGAGCACCAGCGCCAGAACCGTCCATCGACCCTTCACCGGAGACATACACTCCCTCTCGCACCAGATGCTCCACGCCGGCTTTGCGTGTCGTCGGAGCTCACAGTATTCTACTCAACGTTCGTGCGACGAGCCATGAGGACAGCGAAACCGTGAAACGAGCCCGCCGAGTCTTGCCCATTGTCCTGCCGTTTCTCGCCGCCTTGGTGCTCGCGGCGATCTGGATCGGTTGCGGCGACGACATCACGAACGGACCGGGACCCGTCGATGTTCCCCTGGATCCGAAGATTCGCTCATCCGACGGCGCGATCATGGTGCTCATCGACGAGGGCGTGTTCACGATGGGCGACCCCGATGCCCCGGCTCGAGCAGACAACCGCCCCGCGCACGCGGTGGCTCTGAGCGCGTTCTATATCGACGAAGCCGAAGTGACGAACAGCCAGTACGCAGCCTTCCTCACAGCAACGAAGCGCGCCGCCCCTAAGTTCTGGAACGACGACCGCTACAACGGGCCCAATCAGCCGGTCGTCGGCGTCACATGGTCCGATGCGAGCGCGTACGCGCGCTGGGCGGGCAAGACCCTGCCGACCGAAGCCCAGTGGGAGAAAGCGGCGCGCGGCGGCATCGCTGGCGCACGCTATCCGTGGGGCAACGCCGCGCCCTCCGGGACGAACGCCATCTTCGGCGCGACTCGCGCGACCCCTGCAGATGTCAAATCGACCACGCCGAATGCGCTGGGCATCTTCGACATGGGCGGGAACGTCTGGGAGTGGTGCGCCGACTACTACGACGCGACCTACTACAACATCTCGCCGGATCAAGACCCGCGCGGTCCGCTGGCGGGCGCGACGCGCGTCCAGCGCGGGGGTTCCTACGCGAGCGATGCGTCCGCGCTCGAAGTATCCCAGCGGAGCCATCAGGACCCGGCAGAAGCCAACGCCGTAACCGGGTTCCGGTGCGCCAAGAGCGCTTTCTAACCCGCCTTCGAGGAGCCGCGAGGACGATGGAGCTCCTCGACCTCATCCGCCGACGTCGCAGCCAGCGGGTCGAGTTCCGCGACGAACCCATCGCGTCGGAGCATGTCGCAGTCCTCGTCGAAGCCGCCCGATGGGCTCCCTCGCCGTTCAACACCCAGCCGTGGGAGCTCGTCTTTCTCGACGCACCGGAACCCAAGGCAGCGCTGGGACGGCTCGCACGCAAAGCCATCGTCGAGCAACTCAAGAGCGCCGAGTTCCTTCAGGACGTCTCCGACTGGACGAGCGTCAGCGAGGACGAATGGCGTCAGCGCGCCGATGGCGTCCTACTCGGAGACCAGCTTCCCGATTCGTCGCTCGCCCGGTTCCTCGCGCCGTACCTGCTGCGCCATGCGCGGCAGGCGAGCGTTCTGGGCAAGGCTGGAGCCGGCAACGCTCCCGGCCGCTCGACGGAACGACTGCTGGCGGTCGCCCCGCTCGTCTGCGTCGTTGTGAGGAACCGCGACCGGAAGTCCCCCGGCGAGAGCGGCGATCTCTGGTCGTGTTTCGGCATCGGGGCGATGCTGCAGAACCTCCTGCTTGCCGCGACCGAGCTGGGCATCGGCGCTCAGTTCGTCAACGCGCCACTGGAGACGCCGCAGGACAGGGATGCCGTGCGCGACCTGCTACACGCGCCGCACTCCCGCGAGCCGGTCGTCATCCTGCGATTGGGTTATGTCGCGCAGGAGAACAAGCTTTCCGTCAGGCTTCCCGCCGAACGGTTCGTTCACTGGAACCGATACCCGGAGGATGGTGGATGAAAGTCGTCGTGTTCCGCGCTCCGGGCGCGCCGCTGGAGATCGAAGACCGCCCGATACCCACGCCCGGAGACGGCGAGGTGCTCATCCGCGTCGATCTCTGCGGCGTCTGCGCGTCCGACCTTATGGCGGTCGATGGGCTTGCGACGGACTACTCCCCGCCGGTCGTCCTGGGTCACGAGATCGCCGGACGCGTTGTCGCCTCGCGTGCGACCGGCATCGACGTCGGAGCCCTCGTGTCGGTGAATCCCATGGTGACGTGTGGCGTTTGCAGTGCCTGTCGCCGCGATGAGGCGAAGTACTGCCGATCGCTGACCGGCATCGGACACGACATCGATGGCGGGTTCTCGGAATACATGCTCGCTCCTGACGCTCTCGTGTCCCAGGGCGGGCTGATCGTCTACCCGCCCGACGTGGAGCCGGAGCGCGTCCTGTTCACGGAGCCGATGGGCTGTGTAGCGAACGCGATGGCAGAGACGCCCTTCCGCGACACCGTCGCGATCCTCGGCGCGGGTCCCATCGGCTTGCTCTTCGTGCAGGCGGCGGTCCTGCATGGACTGCGCGCATACGTCATTGAGCCGTTAGCAGAACGCCGGGCAGTCGCCGAACGCCTCGGGGCAGAGCAGACGTTCGACAACTCCGATGAGAGCATGTCCGAGCTGATCGACGCCACGGAAGGCGGCGCAGACACGGTCATCATGGCGTCCGACAGTCCATCGGCGCTGGGTCTGGCGTTCCGATGCGCGCGTCGCGGCGGGGCAATCAACCTGTTCGGGCTCGCGCCCAAGGGGAGGACCCTGACGCTCGACCTCGAGGAGCTCCACTTCAGCGGGCATCGGATCCAAGCATCGTGGGCGTTCTCGCGGGCATCTCTGGCGCAGGCGCGCGACTGGATCGCCGACGGCAGCATCGACCTGTCGCCGTTCGTGACGGAACGCTATCGGCTGTTACAGGCGGATGCCGCGTTGGGCTCTGCCAGGGATCGACGCGGCATCAAGACGGTGCTGGAGTGCCGAGCTGCGACCGCGTGACCGCCGCGCGAGTTGACTCGTCTCTGCCGCGTCGTTATATTCGACGATGTCGCGCCCGAGCTCGGGGCGCGTTCGACACTGCTAGGAGGGCTCGTCCGATGCGCCGCATCGCTACGTTCGTGTCCAGCCTCGCGCTCCTCGCTTCGCTGTCCTCGGTGTCCGTCGCGCAGCCGTACGTCGACTCGTTCGACGACACGAAGCTGAACGCGATGTGGACGTTCCGCAATGCAGGCAACAACGACAAGTGGGAAGTCAAGGGCGGCTGGTTCATCTTCGACATCCAGGCAAACCAGGACCTGTTCCGCCAGGGCGTCGATGGGGCGCCCTTCCTTCTGATGAATCCACCGGCGGACGACAAGAAGTTCACGATCGAGACGAACGTTGATGCGCTTCTCGACAAAGCAGCCCAGCCTGGGGCGTCGCATGCCGGGCTCATCATCTTCCGCGAAGACAAGTGGGCGTACTCCCTGTGGGGTCCCTACAACAACCAGGACATGCGTCTGGAGGACTGCATCGCTGCCGACTACCGCTGGCGCGACCAAGCCCAGATCGCAGTCGATGCCAAGCCAGACAAGGACGTCTACTTGCAGATCGTGAAGTCCGGTACGGAGCTCGAGTTCTTCTACAAGGACAGCCCTGCTGACAAGTGGAAGTCCGCCGGCATCGACAAGAAACTGGGGCCCAACTACGAGAAGGGTACCTACAAGATCGGGCTCTTCCTCAAGAACTGGGGCGGCTCCGTCGCGCAGAAAGCCGCCTTCGACTACTTCCATTCGCCGGAGCTCGCGACGGCCGTGCGCCCCGACGGGAAGACGGCGTCGACGTGGGCTGGGCTGAAATCGCAGTAGCCTTCGGGTATCCTAACGGCGCAGGGCGAATCCGCCTTGCGCCGCACGTGTGCTCGGGGTGCTGCACCGGAGAGGTCATGCCGAAGCGAACCCGCATCATCAACGCGACGCTCTACTGCCCCGAACCGACACGCGCCACGCAGATCACCTTCGCGGGGAACCGGATCGTCGCTGTCGGCGACTCGTCAGAACCGGCGGACGAGGTCTACGACGGGACGGGCTGCGTCGTATCGCCGGGGCTCATCGACGCGTTGGTTCACGGCGGCGGGGGCAAGCCCGTCCTCAGCGGTAGCGTCGAGGACGTCCGAGCCGTCGCGCGCGCCCACGGCATACACGGCACGACGGCGATCTGCGGAGGCACGTTCGCGATGCCCATGGATCGTCTGCGCGTTGGCTTGCGAGCCGTCGCCGAGGCGGCTCTCGACTGGGACGGTTCCGGCGCTCGCGTGTTGGGACCCTACGTCGAGGGGAAGTTCGGCTCTTCCGCCAAACGGGGAGCTCACGCCGAGGAGCACCTCGCCGCGCCGACCATCGAAGCGTTCCTCGATCTCTGGGAAGCCTCACGCCACACCGTCCGCGTCTTCTCTTACGCCGTCGAGAACGACGCCGGATTCGCCTTGACGCGTTACCTCTCCGAACGGTTCCCCGAGATCGGCGTCGTGCCGACGATGGGCCACACGAACGCCGACTACGACACTGCCTGTCGCGCCATCGACGCAGGCATCCGTCGCGCGACGCACCTTTTCAACGGGATGAGCGGCATCCACCACCGAGACATGGGCGTCGCGGAAGCCGTGCTCGACGATGACCGCGTCCACGCCGAGCTCATCGGCGACTGCCGCCACGTGAGCCCGACGTGGTCCCGGATGGCAACGCGGCTCAAGGGCCCCAGGAACGCCAGCCTCATCACCGACGCGGGTTCCGCCGCCGCGATCCCCGAAGATGAGCTCCAGTCCTACTTCGAGCCCGACCCCCAATCGGGGCGCCTGGTCACGCGGACCGGTCGCCGCGTCTTCCTGATCGACGGAGCGTTGTACCTCGATCGCGAGGGCAGGGAACTCACCGGCGGATGCCTGACGCTCAGCGACGCCGTCCGGCGCGCCATCGACTGGGGAACGTCTGTCTCGGACGCCGTCCGCATGGCGACGCTCACTCCTGCCGAAAGCCTCGGACTGACGACGAAAGGTCGGCTCGCGTCCGGCTTCGACGCCGATGTCGCCGTGTTCGACGCTCAATGGCGCGCGCGCGCCGTGTTTGTCGAAGGCAGCCCGCTCGTCAACGCCCTGCCGCGAATCCGGTGATGCCTGCCATCGACTGGATCGACGACGACTCGCCGCTGGGCGCGTGGGGCGACGACGGCTCTGCTCGCGTCGCCATCGGGCACGACTACGGCGGAACTTCGGCGCGGACCGCCGTCTACACGCGCCTGGAGGGAGTTTGGCGTCGTGTCCGCCACGGTTCGGTGCGGCACGACCGGTCTCGCGGGCTCATCGATCTAGGCGTCGGCGACGCGTTGTCGTGGGTTCGGGAACGCTTCGGATCGGACGCGAAGCCCGTTCTAGGCGTGGGCTGCAAGGGACCCACGGATCCATCGACCGGCATGACCGATCCTTCGACGCATTTCGCGTGGGGCAAGCACAACGTCGTCGAGCGCTACCGCGAGCAGCACCCCGGCGCGTTCGGAGACGTCATCGCCGCCAACGACCTGATGGCGTGCGCCCTCGGCGTCAGTCTGTCGCCTGACGTGCGCACGCAGATCGCCAACGCCGTCTCTACATGGAACGCCCTGCATCCCGACGATCCTCTGCGCGACGACTCTCTGAACCGCGACGTAGCAGTCGTCTCGCTGGGAACCGGCGCGGGATACAAGGTGATCGGTCCGGATGGACGCGTTGGCGAAGGCGGTGAGGTCTGGACGCTCTACGCGCCCGTCGATCTGGGGTTCATGAACTGGCTCTGGGAGAAGTACCGCTCCAGCCGCGATGCGGAGAGGTACCCGTTGCACGTCGAACGTTACGTTTCCGCGCTTGGGCTCCCGATCTTCTACGAGTACCTGCTGGTCTCTGGGCGAGCTCCCGATCCCGACGCTGCAACGGCGATCCGTGCCGCCCACGACGTGCCCGGAGCCATCTCAGAGCACGCAAGGCGCGGGTGCTCCGTCTGCCAGATGGCGTTCGTCCACCTCGGAGCGCACATCGCGGCGCTGGCTCAGGGCATCGTGCAGGCGCACAAGCCGCGCGCGGTCGTCCTGTCGGGAGCCAGCCTCGTCGCGCAGAACTGGCCGCTCTTGGAGGAACCGTTCCTGCGCTACTTCCGGCGCGACTTCGGAGGCAAGCCGGTCGAGTTCCCGCTCGCGGCTGAGAGCCGAATCGGACTTCGTGAATGGGTCGCGCGAACCGCCGTCGCCGTGGACCGCAGCCCCATGCCGGGCGTTGACGGGGCTGCCTACTTGGCGGTCCACGCCGACTTCTACCGATCAACGCGAGCGTCCGACTGACTGCCAAGGAGGAATGAGCATGGACACGATCCGGTGGGGCATCTTGGGAACCGGCAGCATCGCGCGGAAGTTCGCGCAAGGGCTTCGGGCGCTGCCCGACGCGCGGCTCGTCGCCGTTGGGTCGCGCCGGCAGGAGACGGCGGACGCCTTCGGTCGCGAGTACGACGCGCCGAACCGACACGCCTCCTACGAAGCGCTGGCGCACGACCCCGACGTCGATGCGATCTACGTCGCGACACCTCACTCGCTGCACCGCGACAACACGATCCTCTGCCTCGAAGCGGGCAAGCCGGTTCTGTGCGAGAAGCCCTTCGCCATCAACGACGCCGAAGCGCGAGAGATGGTCGCCTGCGCCCGCGAGCGCCAGGTGTTCCTCATGGAGGCGATGTGGTCGCGGTTCCTGCCCGCCATCGTCGAGCTACGGCGGCTTCTGGCAGAAGGCGTCCTCGGCGAGCTCCAGATGCTGACGGCGGACTTCGGGTTCCGAGCAGGCAGCGCGAACCCCCGGAGCCGTCTGTTCAACCCGGAGCTCGGGGGCGGGGCGCTGCTGGATGTGGGCGTCTATCCCGTATCGCTGGCGTCGATGATCTTCGGGACGCCGCGCCGCGCCACGTCGCTGGCGTGCATCGGCGAGACGGCAGTGGACGAGCACGCCGGCATCGTGCTGAGCTACGACGCCCCGCGCATGGCGGTTCTCTACACGTCCATCCGGACGACTACGCCTCAGGAGGCGTATGTGCTCGGCGCGAACGGGTCGATCCGCGTTGACAAGCCATGGTGGGTTCCCAAGTCGCTGACCGTGTCCGTCGGGGAACCGGAGCAGATTCCGTGCACGTACGTCGGCAACGGGTACAACTACGAGGCTGCCGAGGTCATGTCGTGCCTGCGCGAGGGGCGGCTTGAGAGCGAAATCATGCCGCTCGACGAGACGGTTTCCATCATACAGACGCTGACGGAGCTCCGCCGCGACTGGGGCTTGCGCTACCCGGGCGAGTCCTGATTCCCGACTCTAGTACTCCTCCGCGAGCTCTTTGGCGATGCGCGTCCACTCCCAGAAGCGCTCGGGGTGGTGCTCGCACGTGTGCGTGTCTTTGAGCACCATCTCGACGACGCAGTCCCGCGACACATCGAGCGTGTGCCGGATGTCGGCGCGGACCTTCTCCGGATCGAACGATCCCACCAGGAACGCCGGCTTCGGCTTCCACGAGAAGATGTAGTTGGGCCCCAACCGCTCAGCCGCCTCGTCAACATCCGCGAACGGCGCGATGGAGATGCGGCGGATCCCAGGAATCTGGAACACGTAGTCCAGCTTCTTCACGAGGTCGTCGCAGCAGCCGTAGCCGTTGAGCGCGAACGGCGCGAGCAGGCGTCTCTCATATTGCAGCGAGAACTCCTCGTGCATCTCCGGCGAGACGGGGTCGAGCTCCTGCGCCTCGGCGGACGCCCACATATCGCAGGGACGGATCCGCTCCGGGTCGTAGTCGGACAGCGGCAGCTCGTCCGTGTAGCCGTTCCCGCCGGTCGAGTGGTACGTCGCGTCGTTGTTGAGGCTCAGCAGGTTCTGATCGACGTACTGCCGGATGAGGTTGTGGTGTCCCTCCTCCAGGAACGCCATGGCGTCGTGGAGCATGTTCGGGTTCTCGGACATGTCCCAGAACACCTGCTCCAAACCCCGCAGGTCGCAGTAGATGTTGAACAGGTGGAACGAGACGTGGCTGACACCTTTGAGCCGGATGTTGAGGATGTCGCCGAGAAGGTCCCGCGCCTGCTCCAGCGCTTGCATCGTGGCGGGCTCGTCGTACGTGACGACCGGAAAGGTGAGCTTCTTGAGGTCCGCCGGTTCGTGAATCACGGGATCGAACGCCCAGGCTCCGCGCGCCGTCGTGCTGGGAACCCGTTTGCCGGACATGCCCCATCCAGTGCGATGGGTGACCTTGGGAACGATCCATTCCTTCTCGATGACCGTGTCGTCGTCGAGATGCTCGTGGTAGTAGAGACGGCTCCGAAGCGTCCACTCGATGCTCCGGGCGTGGGGGTCCGAGCACTTCAACTCGCTCTGAGGCAGCAGCTCGCCCCACGAGCCCTCCGGGAAGATAAGAACCATCGGGCGGACGCGCTGGAGGCTGTTGTGCTTCTTCCACATCTCGCGGCGCTGCGCCATGATCGGCAGGTCGGCGACGTCGGCGACGCGACGCGCAAGGTCGCGTAGCAACGTACGCTCTTCCGGGCTGATAGGCATCGTGGGTCTCCCTTCCCTGGTGTGTGGACATCGCGGATCTCGCCCGCCGCCGCGCGATGACCATTATAGCCGCCCTCCGAATGTCGCGCGAGAACCTGTCGGTTCCGCACAATGCGGCGAGGTGCTAAGATCGCTCCTACGCCGCAAGGCATGCGACTCCAGCGACCGGGACGCAACCGTATGGCGAAGAAGGGAAGACGCCTCTCATGCCAGCCAAGGTCAAAGTCGGATTCATCGGGACGGGCGGCATCGCCGGGAATCATCTGAGCAACCTCAAGGGCTTCGACGACGTCGAGTTCGCCGCGATGTGCGACGTGCAGAAGGAGCGCGCGGAATCCCGCGCGAAGGACTTCGGCGGCAACGCCTACACGAACTACCAAGAGATGCTCGACAAGGAGCAGCTCGACGCGGTCTACATCTGCCTGCCGCCGTTCGCGCACGGCGAGCCCGAGCTCATCGCCGTCGACAAGGGCATCCCGCTCTTCATCGAGAAGCCCATCGACGTCGACATCGACACCTGCCTGCGCATCCGCGACGCCGTGGGCCGCAAGGGTCTGCTCACCAGCGTCGGCTACAACTGGCGTTACAGCGACGCCGTCCACCAGGCGCGCGAGCGCCTGACGAGCTTCAAGGTTCTCGGTGCGCTGGGAGCCTGGATGGGCGGGATGCCCGGAACGCCGTGGTGGCGCGTCCGCAAGCAGTCGGGCGGGCAGCACGTCGAGCAGACGACCCACGTGTTCGACGTGTGCCGGTACCTGCTCCAAGCCGATGCCGTCAGCGTCCACGCCGTCGCCGCGAAGGGCGGGATGGCGGAAGTGCCCAACTACGACATCGAAGACATCAGCTTCGTGAACATCACGTTCGACAACGGAACCATCGCCAACATCCAGTCGGCGTGCTGTCTGTCGGGGTGGTCGCGCGTCAAGATCGAGGTGTTCGGACGAGACCTGTCAGCGGACATCTCGCAAGGCAGGGCGGTCTTCGTGACGGGCTCGGACAAGCGCGAGGAGATCGCCAGCACGGTGAATCCGTACGTCGAGGAAGATCGCATCTACATCGACGCCGTGAAGAGCGGCGACGGGTCGAAAATCCGCGCCCCCTACGCCGACGCGGTCCAGACTCAGAAGATCATGATCGCCGCGACGCGGTCGATGGACTCCGGCAAGCTCGTTTTCGTCCAAAACGACACGTTCGTTCTCGCGTAGGAACCTAACTCAGTCGTCTGCCGCGCGGTGCCATCGCACGCGCGAGCGGCACGACGCAGTAGGGGCGGGTCTGAGACCCGCCCCTACGAGACGATCACTTCACGCGAGCCCGCACCACTCAGTAGACCGCCGTCTGCATCCTCTCCTCCAGAAAGTCCTCGGTCAGCCTGCCCGCCGCGAACTCGTCGAGCTCCCGCTTGCGGACCCGCATGGTCAGGACCGACGAGGGCCCTTCGGCCACTCTCCCCGCAAGCGAGTAGGTCGTCCCGTAATGCTCGATACGGGCGTTAGAGGACCGCGTGACGACGTCCCCTCCCGGTGATGCGACTCCCCGAACGACGATGGCGATCCACTCGTCGGGCCCAAGTCCACGTAGACGCGCGGACTCCTGGAGAATCGTCCTCAGCGATGCCTTGAGCCACTCGACCTTGCCCGCATCGTAGGGCTCGGTAGGTTGCGATGGAACGATGAGACGCATCTCACGCTCGCGCGACATCGGATCGTCCGCTGAACGGAGCTCCAGCAGCGTGCGATCCCAAAGCGACGTCGGCGGAGCCGGCTGCTGCAGTGCAGGAGCGGGTACAGCGCCCGGAGCGAGAGGGAAAACAACGGACATAGAGCACAAGACGCCGAACCCCTCGACGTACGTGGCTTGAACGCTGCCCGAAGAGCCGCCCAACGCGGACACAAACGTCCCCATTCCCATGCCGCCGCCGAGCTGATCGCCGACCGATTTCTGGACCACCTTCGACAAGACGGCGAGGTCCATCGTCATGTCTGCCATGAAGGAGTCTGGAGCAGGCGTGAATCTCACGATGGACTGAGAACCGGCACCGCTGCTGTTGGATAGGAACCTGACGTTCGGCAGCGCCCTGGCGGCTTCGGCGACGCTCGCAGACGCCCCGGATGTTGCCTGCGCGACGGTGTCTTCTGCCACACGAAGCGCCTTCTCGATCTCAACCGTTGCCTGACGCAAGCCGTCTCCGACCGCCGTCTTCACCTCGGCGGCGATCCTCGGAATCGACTCGATGACCTCGTCTGGGACTACGATCTCGATCCGCCCGGTCGAAGCGGGCAGCGCGGGGGCTGCGACAACAGGGGCGGGTCGCGCCGACGCAGGTTCCGATGTCGAAGGTTCCTCCGAGTGAGCCGTTCCCGATCCAGCGAACGCGATCACCGCCATGGCTGCTCCGACTGACCAGCATCTGAACGTCATGTCATTGTCCCTTCTGCGCATCGTGTGAACGGTACGATGGTTCCCCAGCGCCTTCTGAGGGGGCGGCGTAGGCGATCAGGCGCGCGATCTGCTGCCGCGTTCGGGTGAGTTCGTCGCCGGTGAGCGCTGCCAGCGCCGTCATGTCCTGTCGGACGATCTGCAGTTCGTCGGCTCGGTCCTGCTCGGCGCGTCGGAGCCAGTCGATGAGCGCCTGTCGATCCTCCAGGCGGCTCGCGTTGAACGCTTCGGCGAACGCGACGAGGGACGCGTTCGTCCGCTGATCGGCGGCGTGGATCGTGTAGTTCGCCAGCCGCCGGACGTCTCGCGCGTATCCGTCGCGGAGGATTCCTTCGACTTCCGACCTGGCTTGCTGGACCTGGGCATCGACGGCTCCCGGAAGCGTCCCTTCAAGCTGAGCCGAAACGACCTCCGGAACGCGTTCCGCCACGCGCGCGTCGATGCGACGGGCGAGCTCGGGTTCCAGCGACCGGATCACGGAGTTGCGCACCGACGAGCCCAACTCCTCGCGCAGTCCCGCGACAGCTTGATTCAGCGCCTGCGCGTCATGCCGCGAGCTCCAGCCAATCACGAGCCCCGTCGCAAAGACGATGAGCGCCGCAGCCGCGATCTGCGCGGCACGCCAAAGCCCGACTGCCGGACGCGACCGCATCGATGGCGCCTGATCCTCGCCGAGGAACTCGACGACTCGCCGCCATCCCTCGATCTCGGCGTGGCAGGCATCGCACTCGGCGATGTGATGCCTCACGTCCTCGGATGCCGATCCGTCGAGCTCGTCGTACAGATAGGACACGAGCGTTTCGCGGGCCGGATGCTCCATGGTGTTACCTTCCTTCTGACTGTCTCTCGCCCCGGCTCGGTGGTTCTGCGGGATCGGGCAGCATTCGCGCCAGTCGCGTCAGGGCTTCTGCCATGCGCGACTTCACGGTTCCCTCCGGGATGTCCAATACTTCGGCGACTTCGCGACACTTCAGGTCTTCGTAGTGGCGCAGGACGACGACAACGCGCAGATGCTCCGGGAGCCGCTGCAGGGCGTCGCGCACGATCTGCTGCCGTTCCGCCCCGACGACTGCCATGTCGGGGGCCGCCGACGCCGATGCAGGTTCCTCGATAGCTTCGTCCCCGGGCAGTTCGACGACACTGCGACTGGCACGACGGAGCTCGTTCCGGCAACGGTTCACGGCGATCCGCCAGACGAACGTCGAAAGACTCGACTCGCCTCGGAACGTCGAGCGCGACAGATAGAGCTGCGTAAACACGTCCTGCGCCAGGTCCTCGCCGACATGCCAGTCGCCGACCATCCGCGCGCAGAGCCGCTGGATCGGCTCCCGCCACCGCTCGACCAGCGCGGCGAAGCCCTTCTCGCTGCCGTCTTCCATGAGCCGGCGCATCCGTCTGTCGTCGGCTGTCGCTCGTCGAGCGCTCCGCAATGGACGCATCCCGCCTCCCGCGCGCCGTTTCCGTGGACGTACGGTGTGACACCGGCGAACGCAAAATGGTTCGGAGAATCTCGACGGCGGGCGTCAGTTGTCTTCGGCGCCGACGGCGCGGAAGTACGCCGCCGTCGCCAGGACAACGAGGAGCATCAGCACGAAGCCGACAGCGGAACCGAAGGGCCAGTCACGGATGGTCTTGAACTGGAGCTCGACGAGCTCTCCGAGCATCATCGTCTTCGCGCCGCCCAGGAGCTTCGGCGTGACGAACGCGCTGGCGCTGGGAACGAACACGAGGACGGATCCCGCGACGATCCCCGGCAGGCTCAACGGCAGCGTGACGCGGCGGAACGCCGTCGCCGGCGTCGCGCCCAGGTCGAGCGCAGCCTGTACCAGCGAGGGGTCCATGCGTTCCAGCGTCGCGTAGAGCGGAAGGATCATGAACGGCAGGTAGCCATAGACGAGCCCCAGAACGACGGCGGTCTCGGTGCCGTGCAGAACCGCGCTTCCAAACCCCAGGGTCTGGGCGACCACGTCGAACAGACCGTTCCTCCAGAGCATGAACCGCCAGGCGTAGGTTCGGATGAGGAAGTTCGTCCAGAAGGGCAGAACCACGAGCAGCAGCAGGGCATCGCGCCGCCGAGGGAAGGACCGCGCCAAGCCGTAGGCGAACGGGTAGCCGATGGCAAGGCAGAGCAGCGTCGTCAGCAGCGAGATGCCGACCGAACGCAGCGCCATGAGAACGTAGGCGGGAGGGAACTCGTCTCCCAAGGGGCGCGCCAGACGGGCGTAGTTCCCAAGCTGGAGCTCCCACGCGACGGCTCCCGAAGGCATGCGCGTCAGGAAGGAATACGCGAACATGATCGCCATCGGCGCGAGAAAGAAGATGACCAGCCACACGCCGGCTGGCGCTAGGAGGATCAGATAGGGATTCGGCTCGTGCGCGCTACGGAGCCGTAGCATCGTCCCGCTCCCAGAGCCCATCGTCCTCCAGAACTCGCAGGTCCTCCGGCGACCAGGCGACGCTGACGCGCGTCCCAGCGGGGAACCGACACGTCCCAGGATCGCTGCTCGACTGAGCCAGCAGGGAGAAGCCGGGACCCAGCGCGATTCGGTAGCGCACCGACGCGCCGAGGTAGACGGCTTCCGCTACGGTCCCGTCGACGCGGTTGACGGCAGGATCGGCGTCGCCGTTGCCTGTCGTTCGCACGGCGATGCGCTCGGGTCGAAGGCTTGCGGCAACGCGCGCTCCGTCAGCCGTCGATGCCGCTGCCGTCGCCCACAGCTCGTGACGCGATTCGCCGTTCGGGACGGCGAGCAGCACGCTCCGACCGTTGCGGCGGACCACGTCGCCTTCGACGAAGTTGGTCGTTCCGATGAAGTCGGCGACGAATCGGTTCCGAGGCATCGCATAGATCTCTTCGGCGGAGCCCATCTGCTGGACTCTCCCCGCGCGCATGACGGCGATGCGGTCGGAGAGCGTCATCGCCTCTTCCTGGTCGTGGGTCACGTAGAGAAACGTGATACCGACATCGCGCTGGAGCGCCTTGAGCTCTTCCTGCATCTGCTTTCGGAGCTTCAGGTCGAGGGCGGCGAGCGGCTCGTCGAGGAGCAGGAGCGAGGGTCGGTTCACCAGAGCGCGCGCCAGCGCGACGCGCTGCTGCTCGCCGCCGGACAGTTGGCTCGTCCGACGCGACCCGTACCCCGGCAGTTTCACTCGCTCTAGCGCGGATTCGGCGCGGGTGCGCGCCTCGCGCCGAGGCGTTCCCTTCACCTCCAAGCCGAACGCGACGTTCTCGACGACTGTCAGATGGGGAAAGAGCGCGTACTGCTGAAAGACGGTGTTCACGTCGCGGCGGTACGGCGGCGTGTCCTGGACCGATACACCATCGAGCAGCACGCTTCCCGAATCTGGGCGCTCGAACCCGGCGATAATCCGCAGAATCGTGGTCTTGCCGCAGCCGCTGGGACCCAGCAGCGAGAAGAATTGCCCGCCTTCGACGTGGAAGGATACGTCATCGGCGGCGGCGACCGTGCCGAACGACTTGCGGATGCCGTCGAGCGTGACTTCGCCGCGACCCCGACTCACGGACACCTCGATCCAGCGGTCATCAGCCGACCACGTTCAGCGTCTGGCGGGCGTGGCGAACCAGTTCCGGGCTCCCGCCCAGACGGATGATCGCCTTCACCAGGCTCTCGACATGCTTCTCGATCCCGTCTTCCGTGCGCTCGATCCGCACGAGCACATGGCGTTCGCCGAGTCGTTCGGCAGCTCGACGCACGGTTCTGATCAAGCCCAGGTAGATCGCGTCGGCTTCTCCGCTCTCGAAGGCGATGGCAGCACGGAACGCCGTCTCCAGGCTAAACGCCGGCTCACGGACCGACGCCTCGCAGCTTTCCAGGTCCCGTTCCACTCGCGCGAGCGCGTCGCGGTCGATGCCACGAACGACATCATGGAGTATCTCTGCCCGTTCGCACAGAGACCGTGAGAAGTGGACGACGATGTGATGCCCCCACTCCTGAACGCTCATCGTCTCCCAGAACTGAGCGACGCGGTCGTCTTCGGTTCCGGTGCGGAACATGAAGTCGGCGTAAAGCCGGGCGACGCGCAGTTCTATGTCGGCGCAGAAGTCGAGCAGTTCACCAACGACAACCACGGCGCACCTCCTTACTCTCTGCCGCCGTACGTCCGACAGGAGCCGGTTGGATTGGCGCGGACGCGTCCACGCTGGGTCAGAGGATATACCGGCTCAGGTCCTCGTCTCGGACGATGTCCGATAGCTCGCGGCGCACGTAATCGCGGTCGATGGTGACCGATTCGCCGCGTCGTTCCGGCGCGGTGAACGAGACCTCCTCGAAGAGGCGCTCCATGATCGTGTGCAGTCGGCGCGCGCCGATGTTCTCCGTGCGCTCGTTCACCTGAAACGCCAACGCGGCGACCTCCTCTACCGCGTCGCGGGTCATCGTGCAGTCGATGCCCTCGGTCCCCATCAGCGCGACGTACTGCGACACGAGCGCGTTTCGGGGCTCCGTCAGGATACGGCAGAAATCCTGCTCGGTCAGGCTATTCAGTTCGACGCGCAGCGGGAACCTGCCCTGGAGCTCCGGGATCAGGTCCGACGGCTTCGCGACATGGAACGCTCCCGCCGCGATGAAGAGCACGTGGTCCGTCCGAACCGTGCCGTACTTCGTCGTCACGGCGCATCCCTCGACGATGGGCAGGATGTCCCGCTGAACGCCCTCCCGCGACACGTCGGGACCCGACCGCGACTCTCTGCCCGCGATCTTGTCCATCTCATCGAGGAAGATGATGCCGTGGTCTTCCGTCCGCTGGATCGCCTCGGAGACGACGCGGTCCATGTCGATCAACTGGTCGGACAGCTCGTCGAGCAGGATCGGGCGCGCCTCCGCGACGGTCAATCGCCGTCGGCGCGTCTGCTTGGGCATCATCCCGCCGAGGAGCTCCTTGAGGTTGATGTCCATCTCCTCGACGCCGCCTGGGGTCAGCAACTCGATGAACGGAGCCGGTCGAACCTGCACCTCCAAGTCGATGGTCCGGTCTTCGAGGTCTCCGCTGCGGAGCCGGACGCGCATCCGCTCACGACTCCGCTGGAACCGCTTTCGCGCCGCGTCGGCGTCCGACGCTCCCTCCGCGTCGTCGCTCTCCCATCCCGATTCCGAGTCCATCTCCTCGCGGATGGACGGCGGCGTCGGGAACAAGGCATCGAGCAGGCGATCCTCGACAGCCGCCTCCGCGCGCGACCGCACCTCGTCGCGATGCGACGCCTTGACGAGCACGACGGCGGTCTCGACCAGGTCGCGGATCATCGACTCGACGTCGCGACCCACGTAGCCGACCTCCGTGTATTTGGACGCCTCGACTTTGACGAACGGAGCATTCGCCAGACGCGCCAGTCGACGGGCGATCTCCGTCTTGCCGACGCCCGTGGGTCCGATCATCAGGATATTTTTCGGCATCACCTCGTCGCGCATGTCGTCGGGCAGCATCGCGCGCCGCGACCGGTTCCGCAGCGCGATGGCGACCGCCCGCTTCGCGCGCGCCTGTCCCACGATGTATCGGTCGAGCTCTGCGACGATCTCGCGAGGGGTCAAGCTCGACGAGAGAAACGTCGCCTCGTCGGCGGACGGGTTGGCAGGCGTTGTCGCCGGTGTGGCATCGATCATCGAGTCGTCCACCAGGGATGCCGGTCTCTCACTCTGGAATGCTCTCAATCGTCAGGTTGCCGTTCGTGTAGACGCAGATTTCGGACGTGATCCGTAGGGCTTCGCGGACGATCTCCTCCGGCGGCAGCGTCGTGTGCGTCACGAGAGCTCGGGCTGCCGCCAGCGCGCTGGGCGCGCCGCTGCCGATGGAGAGGACGCCGTCGTCCGGAGCGATCACGTCGCCGGTTCCCGAGACGAGCAGCGACTCCTTCTCGTCGCACGCAATCACCTGGGCGTCCAGTCGGCGCAGGGCTCGGTCGCTCCGCCAATCCTTCGCCAGCTCCACGGCGGCGCGGCGAAGGCTTCCGCGGTACTCTTCGAGCCGGGCTTCCAGCTTCTCGACGAGCGCCATCGCGTCGGCGGCAGAACCGGCGAACCCCACGAGCACCTTGCCGTCGTGGATGCGACGAACCTTCGAGCTCTGCGCCTTGACGATCGTGCTCCCAAGCGTCACCTGTCCGTCGCCGCCGAGCGAGATTCGGTCATCTCGCCGGACGGCAAGGATCGTCGTGGCGCGGAGGTCGGAGCCGACGCCGGTTCTCATAGCGAAAGAGCCCTTCCAGACCATCGGATCAATGCTGCCCAAAGGACGAGCAGCGACGCGGCGAAGGTCGTGCCCGACCGGAGCCCGCTCAGCACGGGTATAACCGCAGACGGGATCGAACACTGGGGCTCCCGCAGATGGTAGCCCGCCAGCGCTCCGCTGACGACCCACGCTCCCACGGCGAACATCGGAACCATGCCGGAGCCCGCAGGCACACCGAATTCGTTCCAGTGCCACAGCCCGACGCGCGAACCGACCCCCTCGAACGCGATTCCCGCCGCCAACGCCACGACGCCGGCTGTCAGCGACGAGGCGGCGACGCCCGACTTCTCGCGCACGGTCACGTAGGCGAACAGGCTCACGGCGAGCAGCGCCCCCCGAACGGCTTCGACGCCGATGGCGACGGGCGCTCCGGGAACCTCCGGTCTCAGGTGGAAAAGCGCTCCGCTCTGCGCGAGCATCGTGTCAGCGATGGCGACAATGCAGGCGGCGACGACGCCGGACGCCAGCGCCGACCGCACCGGTGGCATCGCCCCAAGCGCGACGCGCCCCAGGAGCGCCCACGCAACGAGGGCCCCTAGGAGAACGACCCACCGGTTCCCGGTCCACATCGCCGCGAGACCGACGAGGCTCGCCCCTGCAACAGCGGGCACGTGTCTTACGAACATGACGAGCTATCTGCCCTCCGCCAGTCGGAGCGCGCTTGTAGCGGGCAGTTGGGCTTCGAAGATGCGCAGTTGGGCGGTCTCGATGTCGTACGGAACGCGCAGAAGCACGATCTTCCGCGTCTCGTCATCGTAGACCGCGTAGCCGGCGCGAGGGTTCCGATCTCGCGGCTGACCCACGGATCCGGGGTTCACCAGATACCGCGCATCCGACCGGATCTCGACGGCTTCACCGGGAACCGGGATCAGCTCGCCGATGGAACCGCGCCACTCGGCATACACGCACGCCCGGTGCGTGTGCCCGAAGAACAGCAGGTCGTCCGGCATCGACTCGAACGTCGTAACGATCTCCTCCTTGCGGAGCAGGTAGGCGTCCTCGTCGTGCCATCCGCCATGGCATATCGACACGCCCTCGCCGACGGCGACCGGGCCCTTCGGCAGCGACGCCAGGAAGTCCGATGACTCGGGCGAGATGAGCTCGCGGGACATCAACGCCGCCTCTCGGGCGTCCACCGAGAAGCCCGTTGGCTCCTCGATGCCCGCGATCACTTTGTCGTGATTTCCGCGCACGCAGGCGAGAATCGGCAACTCGGCAACTCGGCGGATCGTCTCAGTCGGCTCGCCTCCGTACCCCACCAGGTCGCCCAGAACCCACCAGCCGTCGATATCCCTCGCGGCGGCGTCCCGGAGCACCGCATCGAGCGCCTGCAGGTTGGCGTGGATATCGCTGAGAATACCGACCCTCATGCAGAGCGCCTCACCGCACGCCGTTCAGACCGCGACGACCGGAACAGACATCGTGGCAGCCCGCCGCGCGACACTTCCGCAGCGGGCTACAGCCGAGATGAGCCAACACCGATGCGGATCGCCTATCGACGGAGGACAGCCCACGTCAGCGGCAGCTTGCCGCCCGGTTCCACCGCAGCGGGCTTGCCGACGATATGGGACGCCGGCTCCGTCCAGTCAATCGGGCCCCACCCGTCGGCGTTGCCTTCCTGATACGCGGCGATGCGGATCGTCTGCCCTTTCTGGAACATCTTGGTCTGCTGGAACCCCTGCGGCACGACGAACTTGTTGAAGTCCACCGAGAGCTCGATGGAGTCGCCGGAGTAGGCGTGGGGGAAATCGGCGAAGACGACCTTGCCGGATTCGAGGTGATAGACCTCGATCCCGTCGTCTGCGCCGTTGCGTCGTCCGATCTGGATATAGAACTCGGACCCGATGACGTCCTTCACGCCCGTCGGAGTGCCTTCGTACGCGTCGTTCTTGATGCCGGTGGCGGCGCTGTTATCCGCATCGATCAGCACATGGTAGTAGTAGCGGAACGCGTCGCCGGGAGCCGCCGTCCCGTAGACCGTCTGGAGGACGAACAGTGTCGTGTCCGAGCTGGCGACCTTGATCTCCTTGTAGTCGCCGTGGATGTTCGCGGCGGTCATGTCTTTGGGGTCCGACACCGCGACCGGTACTTTCGACCAGTCGTCGATCTTCCCGTCGATGGTGATGTTCTGCGCATAGGCAACGACCGACAGCATCGCCGCTGCCGCGACGATCAGATGGAGAAGCATGATCTGTCCTCCGGGTTGCCGTGCCGTGAACGGGCCCGATCGATCATGTCTCGAGTTCGATGGTCTCCGGCGTCGAAGAGCTGAACCCGACCATGATGACCAGTTCGCCGGAGCCGACGTTCTTCGTGTAGTGCACGACGTTCTGCGGGATGTGGATGCAGTCGCCGGGCTCCATCGAGAACTCATCGTCTCCCAGACCCTGGCGTGCCGAGCCCTTCACGACGTAGATGATCTCCTCGGCGTTCGGATGCCGATGCCGCCCGTGGCCCCCGCCCACCGGGAACGTCGCCGTTCCCAGCGCGAGATGCCGCGACGGCGTGTTGTCTGCGTGGCAATGCCAACGCAGCACCGTGTGCGGGAGATGCACCACAAGCGCTTCATCACCGCGCACTAGCGCATGGCTTTCCGCCATCGAAGCCTCCTCTCTCACACCGCCTCAGGGATCGACTTTGGGTCGCACGTCGGGCTCGATCTGATAGGCTTCCGCGACTCGGTTCATCGCGTTGAACAGATCGACGACGGCGATCAGCTCGCCCAACCCCTCGGTCGTCAAGCCCAGCCGCTGCAGTGCCGCCGTATGCGAGTTGATGCAGTAATCGCATCCGTTGGTGATCGAGACCGCCAGCGCGATGATCTCCTTCGTCCGGCGGTCGAGCGCCCCATCCGCCATGATGAGCTTCAGTCGCTCCCAACTCGTCTCCAGGTGCGTGGGATTGGTCGCCAGCGCGCGCCAGATGTTCGGCACGCGATCCAGCCCCCGCGTGCGCTTGATGTCGTCGAACACCTCGCGAACCTTGCCGGTCGCTTCCGATTCGGGAACCAGTCGCACGGTGGGCATGCGCAAGTCCTATGCTTCGCGAACGACCGGGTTGGAGAGCACGCCGATCCCCTCGATTTCCACGTCGACGACGTCGCCATGCGCCAGCTTCTCGCCGCGCGCCTTGCCGACGCCAGACGGGGTACCAGTCGAGATGACGTCGCCTGGTTCGAGGGTAATATGGCGCGTGATCCAGGCGACCAGCTCGGCGCAGGTGAAGATCATCTCGCTCGTGCGCGCCCGCTGTTTCTCGACGCCGTTCACGCGGAGCGTCAACAGCAGGTCATCCGGGTTCGCAACCTCATCTCGCGTGACGAGGCAGGGCCCCATCGGCGCGAAGGTGTCGAGCCACTTGCCGTTGAGCCAGTCGAACCACCGATCGCCTTCGCGCGGTTCGCGTTCGCGGTCGAGCAGCAGGTTCCGCTCGGAGACGTCGTTCAGGATCGTGTAACCGGCGACGTAGTCGAGGGCGTCGGATGCCGCGATGTACTTGCCGCGCTTGCCGATGACGACCGCGAGCTCGCCTTCCCAGTCGATCCACCCGGCGTACCGAGGGATCACGATGGCTTCGCCATGCGCGATGGTCGTCGTTCCCGGCGGCTTCATGAAGACGCGCGGCGTCGTGGTCTTCTTCTCCGGCGCTTCGCCGCCGCCTTCTCGAATGTGTTCGGCGTAGTTGCCGGCGAGGCAGAGCAGCTTGGGAGCCCGTGGAACCGGCGCGGCGATGGGAGCCGTCGTCCAATGCGCCTTGGCGGGTGACGCAGCCGCCAGGTCGTGCACTCGACGGGCAGCAGCCATGCCGGCGTCTCCGGCGTCCAACAGCGTCTGCATCGTCGTCAGGGCGAGCCCACCATCGTCGTCGATGTTGGCGAGGTATGTCCGCGCCGCGTCCACAACGCGCCCATCGACCTCGATTCCCAGATGCGTCCCTGATCTGCCCTGAAAGCTCACGAGCCGCATGCGTCGCCTCCTGACGTGCTCCTCCGACCCTCCATATCGGTTCGGATGCATGGTAACACTCGGAGCGTGCGGTCACAATGCGCCGCCAAGCCTCTCGGCGCACTCGGAAAAGTGGAACCCGAGCCTTGACATCGGTCGTTTCCGTGTACACTTACAGGGGCATCTCGCGTGCCGAGGGGCCCGAGCGGCAACCCTACCGATCCGCTCGCGAATACAGGAATCACTGCGGCGCCTGCTGTGCCAGGCGTTCCCGAGGGCACCCCATTGAGCGTCCGACGTACCGAGTACCGCGACGTCGTCTCCGTGCGCGGCGCCCGGGTTCACAACCTCCAGAACATCGACCTCGACCTGCCGAAGAACTCCCTGATCGTCTTCACGGGCGTCAGCGGCTCCGGGAAGTCGTCCCTCGCGTTCGACACGCTCTACGCCGAGGGACAGCGCCGCTACGTCGAATCCCTTTCCGCCTACGCGCGGCAGTTCCTGGGACAGATGGAGAAGCCGGACGTCGACTTCATCGGCGGCTTGTCGCCGACCATCTCCATCGACCAGAAGTCGACGGGTCACAATCCGCGTTCCACCGTCGCGACGATCACCGAGGTCTACGACTACCTGCGGCTCCTCTTCGCGCGCGTCGGGGAGCTTCACTGCCTCGAGTGCGGCAAGCCCGTCGGCATGCAGACCCGCGACGAGATCATCGACCGGTTGATGGAGCTCCCGGACGGTCAGCGCGTCCAGATCCTGGCTCCCATCGTTCAGGGCAGGAAGGGCGAGTACCGCGAGGAGCTCGCCGACGCCCTCAAGGCGGGATTCGCTCGCGCCCGCATCGACGGGCAGGTCTTCGAGCTGACCGACACGGTCGATCTGGATCGCAGCCTGAGACACAACATCGAGATCATCGTCGACCGTATCCAGGTCCGCGAAGGCATCCGCGACCGGCTCAGCGAGTCCATCGAGACGGCGATGAAACTCGCCGGCGGCACGATGATCGCCGACCTGATGGACGGGACGGAGCACTTCTTCAGCCAGAAGTACGCCTGCGCCGAGTGCGGCATCAGCTATGAGGAACCCTCACCACAAGCGTTCTCCTTCAACAGCCCGAAGGGCGCGTGCTCCGCCTGCAACGGTCTCGGCGAGACGATCCGCATGTCGCCAGCGAAAGTCGTCGCGGACACATCGAAGTCGATCCGCCAAGGCGCGATCGCCTTCTGGGGCGATCTGGGAACACTCCGAGTCCGTCACGTCGCCGAGAGCCTAGCCGTGCACATGAAGTTCTCGCTCGACACGCCGTGGCGCGATCTCCCGGAGACCACGAGGGAGGCGGTTCTGTACGGCTGCGGACGCGAGCGCATCCACTTCGTCTACAAGAACCATCGGGGACGCGAGTTCCACTATGACAGCCGGTACGAAGGCGTCATCCCGCCGGAGGAGCGCCACTACTTCGACGCGGACAACGAGAACGCCCGCCGGTGGTACTCCCGCTTCATGGACGCCCAGTCGTGTCCGGAGTGCCACGGATCAAGGCTCCGACCCGAAGCGCGCGCCGTCCACATCGCCGGCAAGACGATCCTCGACGTGACCGAGATGAGCGTCCAGGACGCGCGGGCGTTCTTCACCGACCTGCCGCTGACGAAGCGTCAGGAGACCATCGCGGAGCAAGTGCTCAAGGAGATTCGGGGACGTCTCTGGTTCCTGTCGAACGTCGGACTGCACTACCTCAGCCTGAACCGCACGGCTCCGACGCTCTCCGGCGGCGAAGCTCAGCGCATCCGGCTCGCCAGCCAGATCGGAACGGGGCTCGTCGGTGTTCTCTACATTCTGGACGAGCCGAGCATCGGGCTTCACGCGCGAGACAACAAGAAACTGCTCGACACGCTCAAGCATCTGCGCGACATCGGAAACACGATCATCGTCGTCGAGCACGATGAGGAGACGATGCGCGCCGCCGACTTCATCGCCGACTTCGGTCCCGGAGCGGGCGTCAAGGGGGGTAATCTCGTCGTCTCAGGCTCTCCCGCCAAGGTCGCTGCGACGCCGGAGAGCATCACGGGCCAGTACCTGGCTCACCAGCGCGCGATTCCCATACCGGAGAGCCGTCGCGCTCCCAACGGTAAGTGGTTGGGGATCCGCAACGCCCGGCAGAACAACCTCAAGTCGCTCGACATCGACCTGCCGCTGGGCGTCTTCACGGCGGTGACGGGGGTCTCGGGCTCCGGCAAGTCGTCGCTCCTCAACGACATCCTGGCGAAGGCGCTCCTGCGCGACCTGATGCGCGCCGAGGAGACGCCCGGCGACTACGACGCCATCGAGGGCGTCGAGCATCTCGACAAAGCCATCGTCATCGACCAGTCGCCTATCGGCCGGACGCCCCGCTCAAATCCTGCGACCTACGTGAAGCTGTTCGATCACATCCGCAATCTCTTCGCCGAGCTGCCGGAGAGCCGGGTTCGCGGCTACCAGCCCGGACGATTCAGTTTCAACGTGAAGGGCGGGCGCTGCGAGGCGTGCGAAGGGAACGGACTCAAGCGCGTCGAGATGCACTTCCTCGCCGACGTGTGGGTGAAGTGCGAAGTATGCAACGGCGCGCGGTTCAACGACGAGACGCTCGCCGTCCTCTACAAGGGCAAGAGCATCTCCGAAGTCCTCGACATGGACGTCCAGGAAGCGTTGACGCACTTCGCCGACATCCCGAAGATACGGCGCGTGCTGAAGACGCTCCACGATGTCGGGCTCGACTACATCAAGCTGGGGCAGCCGGCTCCGACGCTTTCCGGCGGCGAAGCCCAGCGCGTCAAGCTCGCGAAGGAGCTCGCGCGCGTCGCAACGGGACGCACGCTCTACATCCTCGACGAACCGACGACCGGGCTCCACTTCGAGGACGTCCGCAAGCTGCTCGAAGTCCTCCACAAGCTGGTGGACAAGGGCAACTCCGTCATCGTCATCGAGCACAACATGGAGGTCATCAAGACCGCCGACCACATCATCGACCTGGGGCCCGAAGGTGGCGAGGAAGGCGGCTATCTCGTCGCGATCGGCACGCCGGAAGAGCTCGCGCACGGCGTCGTCGTCGGAGAGCTCCCGTCCGCGACGGGGCGCATCCTGCGCCAGGTTCTCGGCATCGACGGCGAGTCGCGACCGGAGCTCAGCGACCACACCGACGACTCGACTCCAAGATCGGAGCTCATCGACGAGATACGCGTCGTCGGAGCGCGCGAGCACAACCTGCAAAACGTGAGCGTCAACATCCCCCAGGGCAAGATGGTCGCGTTCACGGGCGTGTCCGGTTCCGGAAAGACCTCGCTCGCCATCGACACGATCTACGCGGAAGGTCAACGGCGGTACGTCGAGTCACTCTCCGCCTACGCGCGGCAGTTCTTGGGGCAGATGGAGAAGCCCCGCGTCGAGCACATCGAGGGGCTCTCTCCCGCCATCGCCATCGACCAGAAGCAGCCCAGCAAGAGCCCGCGCTCGACCGTCGGAACCGTCACCGAGGTCTACGACTACCTGCGCGTGCTGTTCGCCCGCGCGGGGACGGCGCATTGCCCGGAGTGCCATCGACCCGTCGGGAGCCAGTCCGTCCAGCAGATCGCCGACAACATCCTGCGCCTGCCCGAAGGGAGCCGGCTCCACGTCCTCGCGCCGGTGCAGTTGGCGCGCGGCGAGGAGTACGCCGAGGTTTTCGACCGCGCCGCAAAGCGCGGGTTCGCCCGCGTCTGGATCAATGGTAAGGTGGAGGAGCTCCCAACTGCCGTCGTCCTCGACCGGCGCATCCGGCACGACGTCGGGATCGTCGTGGATCGTGTCATCCTGCGCAAAGACGAGCGTTCGCGGCTCTCGGAAGCCGTCGAAGTCGCGCTCCGTGAGGGCAAGGGCGTTCTGCGGATCGTGGGCGTGTCGCCCAACGAGGATGGCGACGAGACACCCGTCTCGGAGTCCTTCAGCGAGCATTTCGCATGCGTGCCCTGCGGTCTGAGCTTCAAGCCGCTGACGCCGAAGAACTTCTCGTTCAACAGCCCGTTGGGCATGTGCCCGCGCTGCGAGGGCATCGGGCGGGTCGTCGGAGCCGACCAATCCCTCATCGTGCCGAACCCTCGCAAGTCGATCCGCGCGGGAGCCGTCCTCGTGTGGGGCGAGGTGACGTCGGAGCATCCGATGTCGCCGTTTCTGGTCGTGCTCGCCAAGAAGATGGGCTTCTCGCTGACGACGCCCTTCGAGAAGCTACCGGACGAAGTCCGCGAGATCATCCTCTACGGCTCGCGCGAGGTCTTCGACGTAAACGGCGGCAGAGCCCGGTTCCGAGGAGCCGCCGGAGGAACCGACTGGGTCCACGTGCGCGGCGCCTTCGCGCGGGATATCCGGCCGTTTCTCCGCGAGGTGGACTGCCCGACGTGCCGGGGTTCCCGGCTCCAGCCCTTTGCGCTGAGCGTGCAGTTGGGCGGCAAGACGATCGTCGAGTGGACGCGCATCACGATCCGCGAGGCGCTCGACGCGATGATGTCGCTCCGGCTGACGGGTCAGCTCGAAGCCGTGGCGCGCGACTTGCGGGAGGAGATATCGAACCGGCTGCGGTTCCTCTGCGATGTCGGGCTCGACTACCTGACGCTCGCGCGCCCAGCTCCCAGCCTGTCCGGTGGCGAAGCGCAGCGGATTCGCCTGGCGTCGCAGTTGGGTTCTGGGCTGACTGGCGTGCTCTATGTCTTGGACGAGCCGACCATCGGTCTGCATCCGCGCGACAACGACCGGCTCATCAAGGCGCTGCACCGGCTCCGCGACCTGGGGAACACGGTTCTGGTGGTAGAACACGACGAGGAGACGATCCGCACGGCAGATCACATCCTCGACTTCGGACCGCGAGCCGGCACGCACGGCGGCGAGATCGTCGCACAGGGCTCCCTGTCGGTCCTCGAGTCCACGAAGTCGTCGCTGACCGGGCAGTATCTGTCCGGCGTCGAGGCGATTCCCAAGCCCCCGAAGCGTCGGCGCGGCAGGAACGCGGCGCTGGAGATCATCGGCGCAACCCATCGGAACCTGAAGAACGTCGACGTCTCCATACCGCTTGGAACGCTCACCTGCGTCACGGGCGTGTCGGGCTCCGGCAAGTCGTCGCTCATCGAGGAGACGCTCTATCCGGTCTTGGCGCGCAAGCTGAATGGGGCGTCGACGCACGCAGGGGCGCACCGCGCCATCCGGGGCATGGAGCATCTCGACAAGGTCATCAACGTCGATCAGAAGCCCATCGGCGAGACCCCCCGGAGCAATCCGGCGACCTACACGGACGTCTTCACCGACATCCGTTACCTCTACGCGGAACTGCCGGACGCCCAAGCGAGGGGCTTCGACTCGCGGCGGTTCAGCGCGAACCTCGCCGAAGGTCAGTGCGAGACGTGCCGGGGCAACGGCTACACGCGGATCGAGATGCAGTTCCTGCCCGACGTGTGGATCGAGTGCGACGCCTGCGCCGGAAGCGGCTACAACAAGGCGACGCTCCAGGTGCGATACCGCGACAAGAGCATCGCCGACGTGCTCAAGATGACCGCCGCCGACGCGCGCGAGCACTTCGCGAAGATCCCCAAGGTCGCGCGGAAGCTCCAGACGCTCTGCGATGTCGGACTCGACTACATCCAGTTGGGGCAGTCGGGAACGACGCTGTCCGGCGGCGAGGCGCAGCGCGTCAAGCTCGCCCGCGAACTCGCCCGGCGGTCGAGCGCGGGGACCGTCTACGTCATGGACGAACCGACGACGGGTCTGCACTTCGACGACGTGCGCAAGCTGCTGGAAGTGCTCCACCGGCTCGTCGATCAGGGGAGCACCGTCGTCGTCATCGAGCACAACATGAACGTCATCGCCGCAAGCGATCACGTCATCGACCTTGGACCCGAAGGCGGCGACGCGGGAGGCTACGTCGTCGGAACCGGCACGCCGGAGGACATCGCGCGGATCGACGCATCGCACACGGGTCGGTTCCTGCGACCCATCCTCGGGCACTGACATCGGGAGGGTTGCGGCGGATGAGAAAGCTCTATCTCCTCGACGGCATGGCGCTCGCCTACCGCGCCTACTTCGTGTTCATCCGCAACCCGATGCTCAACTCGAAGGGCTTCAACACAGCCGCCATCCACGGCTACGCGACGACCCTCCTGCAGGTGCTTGAACACGAGAAACCGACCCATATCGCTGTCGCGTTCGACACGCCCGAGCCGACGCAGCGCCACATCGAGTACCCCGAGTACAAGGCGCAGCGCGAGGCGATGCCCGAAGACCTGAGCGCGTCGCTGCCCTACGTCTTCCGGCTGACCGAGGCGTTCAACATCCCCGCGCTGCGGATGCCGGGCTACGAGGCAGACGACGTCATCGGCACGCTCGCCCGACGCGCGGAACGCGACGGGTTCCAGACCTACATGGTCACGCCCGACAAGGACTATGCCCAGCTCGTCGACGAGAACACGTTCGTGCTCAAGCCCGGCAAGTCCGGCGACGGAACCGAGGTCATCGGCATCCCACAGGTGTTGGAGCAATGGGGCATCGAGCGCGTCGAGCAGGTGATCGACGTCCTCGCGCTCTGGGGCGACAGCTCAGATAACGTCCCCGGCGTTCCCGGCATCGGCGAGAAGACGGCGAAGGCGCTCGTCGCGAAGTACGGCTCCGTCGAAGGCTTGCTGGCGAACACGGCCGAGCTGAAGGGCAAGCAGAAGGAGAATGTCGAAGCCTTCGCCGACCAGGCGCGGCTCTGCAAGCGGCTCGTGACCATCGACTGCGATGTGCCCGTCACTGTCGGCATGGACGATCTGACGGTTCGCGAACCCAATCGCGATGCGCTCCTGGAGCTCTTCCATGAGCTCGAGTTCCGCTCGCTGGGCAAGCGCGTCTTCGGCGACGCCTACGAGCTCGCCCTCACGACCGCCGCTCCCGCTGCCGCAGCCGACGACGATGCGGACGACGCCAACGGCGACGATGAGGCGGGCGAAGACGAGATCGTCGATGAGGAAGCCGGAGACGCGGTCGCCATCACGGGCCCCGTGCGGACCATCGAGGACACACTCCACACGTACACCGTCGTCGACACGCACGAGGCGCGTCGGGCGCTCGCCGATGACCTGGCGACCCGCGAGCGCTTCTGCTTCGACATCGAGACGACGGGTCTGCATCGGTCGGCGGAACCCATCGGCTTGGCGTTTTCGTATTCGCCGGAAACCGGCTTCTACGTCCCACTGCCCGTTGAGCCGTCGGCGATCCAGGCGACACTGGAGACGTTCCGCCCTGTCTTCGAGAACCCAGCCATCGAGAAGGTGGGTCACAACATCAAGTTCGACCTGGCGGTGCTGAAACGCCAAGGCATCGAGGTCGCCGGGGTGCTCTACGACACGATGATCGCCCACGCGCTCATCGAGCCGTCGATGCGCCACAGCATGGACTACCTCTCGCAGGTCTACCTCGGCTACAAGCCGGTCTCCATCGAGTCGCTCATCGGAGAGCGAGGTCCCGAGCAGAAGTCGATGCGCGACGTGCCGATTCCCGCCGTCGCGGAGTACGCGGCGGAGGACGCCGACGTGACGTTCCAGTTGCGGGGCTCGCTCGATCCGCTGATCGACGAGAGGAACGCGCGCCGCATCTTCGCCGAAGTCGAGACGCCGCTGCTGCCGGCGCTCGTCTCGATGGAGCACGCGGGCGTCCGTCTGGATGTTCAGGCTCTGCGCGACCTGTCCGCGACGCTCGCCGTCGAGATCGTCGACCTGGAGAAGCGCATCTACGAAGCCGCCGGCATGGAGTTCCATATCGACTCGCCGAAGCAGCTCGGTGAAGTGCTCTTCGATGTCCTCAAGCTCGAAGACAAGCCGAAAAAGACGCGCACGGGTCAGTATTCGACGCGGGAGCAAATCCTGACGCGCCTCGCCGACCGGCATGAGATCGTCGAGTTGGTGCTGCGGTTCCGCGAGTACCGCAAGCTCAAGTCGACCTACGTGGACATGCTTCCGGGCTGCGTGTCGCCGGAGACGGGGCGCGTCCACACGCACTACAACCAGCTCGTGACGGCGACCGGTCGCATCCAATCCCACGGGCCCAACCTGCAGAACATTCCCATTCGAACGGAACGCGGCAGGGAGATCCGGCGGGCGTTCGTTCCGCGCGAGGACGGTTATCGGATTCTCGCGGCGGACTACTCGCAGATCGAGCTCCGCATCGTCGCCGAATTGAGCCACGACGACGCGATGATCGCCGCGTTCCGGAACGAGGCGGACATCCATAGCGAGACAGCGTCACGCGTCTTCGGTGTGTCCACGTCCGACGTGAACGCCGAGCAGCGACGCAAAGCGAAGATGGTCAACTTCGGCGTGACCTACGGCATGACGGCGTTCGGCTTGGGGCAGCGGCTCAACATCCCGCGCAAGGAAGCAGGCGAGATCATCGACGCGTACTTCGCTCAATACCCTGGCGTGCGAGGATACATGACATCCGTCGTCGAGTTCGCAAGGGAAAAAGGCTACGTCGAAACGCTTTTGGGAAGACGCCGCTACCTCCGCGACATCAACTCGAAGAACGCCACGGCGCGAAGCGGCGAGGAGCGGAACGCCATCAACACGCCCATCCAAGGAACCGCCGCCGACATGATCAAGATTGCGATGGCGAACATCCACCGGGAACTCCGAGAGCGGAACCTGCGGACGCTCATGCTTCTGCAAGTCCACGACGAGCTCGTGTTCGACCTCTACGAGCCGGAGCGCGACGAGGTCATGGAACTCGTCGAACGATGCATGAAGTCGGCGATACCGATGGCGGTTCCCATCGTCGTCGAGATGGGAGTCGGCGCCAACTGGCTCGACGCGCACTGACGTGGGACGCGCAGCCGGATACTCGCTGAGCTCGGCGCTCTCCGTTCTCTGGCTCCTCGGCGTTTCCCCTGTCCCAACGGACGCACGGTCCTTCCCGACGTTCGTCGACGCGACGGACGAGAGCGGCATCGATTTCCGCCATTTCGACGGCAGAACCGGGCGCAAGTACCTGCCGGAGACACTCGGTTCCGGCGCGGCGTTCTTCGACTACGACGGCGACGGGTGGCTCGACCTCTACGTCGTCAACGGAGCCGATCTGCCCGGCTCATCGACGTTCCCGCCTCCCACGAACCGCCTCTACCGCAACCTGGGCGACGGAACCTTCGCCGACGTGACCGCCTCCTCCGGCACGGGCGACACGGGCTACGGCTTCGGCTGCGCCGTCGCGGACTACGATAACGACGGCGACCTCGACCTCTACGTGACCAACTTGGGGCGGAACGTCCTCTATCGCAACAACGGCGACGGGACGTTCTCGGACGTCTCGTCCTTCGCCGGCGTTGCGGACGATCGGTGGAGCACGAGCGCCGCCTTTGGCGACTACGATGGCGACGGATGGCTCGACCTGTTCGTCGTCAACTACATGCGGTACGAGTTCCATGGCACGGCAGCGGCGATGATCGCCGGTCAGCCCACCTATCGCAGCCCGGTCGATCAGCTTCCCGGCAGCGAGTTCGTGCCGGAGTCCCCGGTTCTCTACCGCAACAACCACGACGGAACTTTCACGGACGTGACCGACACGGCGGGAGTGAACCGACCGGGCATCGGGCTCGCCGTCGCCGTGGGCGACTACGACAATGACGACGACCCGGACATCGCCGTCGCCAACGACATGGAGCGCGACACGCTCTATCGCAACAACGGAGATGGCACGTTCGCCGACATGACAATGACTGCCGGCACGGGGTACGACGAGAACGGCATCCCCGGTAGCGGCATGGGCGCATCGTTCGGCGACTACGACAACGACGGTGACCTCGATCTCCTGGTCAGCAATGCGTCGTCGATGCCCGCGATCTTGTACCGCAACGACGGTGACGGCATGTTCACCGACGTGGGCTGGCAGTCCGGGGTCGCCGTCGCGACGCTGCCGTGGTTCAAGTGGTCTGCAGAGTGGTTCGACGCCGACCTGGACGGCTGGCTCGACATTCTCGTCGTGAACGGCCACCTGCAGGACAACATCGCGGAATTCACGGATCAGCAGTACGCGCAGCGCCTGACCTTGCTTCGGAACCGAGGGGATGGGACATTCTCGGACGTCGCGCGCGAGGCGGGTCTGCTCGCGCTCCCGCCGACGGTCGGCAGAGGAGCCGCCCTCGGAGACTACGACAACGACGGCGACACGGACGTCTTCGTCGTCAACTCGAATGCGCCACCGACGTTGCTGCGGAACGACGGCTCCGATGCGTCCGAGTGGCTGATGGTCCGAGTTGTGGGCACGGCGGAACGAACGGCAGATGGAGCGCGTGTGACGGTCACGGCGGGTGGCATCACGCAGACGCGAGAAGCCCGCGGCGTAGGGAGCTACCTATCGGCACGCGACGACCGACTGCTCTTCGGTCTCGGTGACAACCGCGTGGCATCGGTCGCCATCCGGTTCCCCGATATCTCGACTGCCCAGGCGTCCGATGTTCCGTCGCGTCACCTGGTCGAGTTCGTTCGCGGAGCCGGCTCGCGCGTGACGGAGCTGCGGGCGGTTCGGCGCAAGACACGATAGCGTGGGGTACGTCGAGGAGGGTAGGCGTGCGAGCGTACGCCGTCGCGCTCTGGCATGGGGTCAAGCCTCGGCTTCGCGACCCCGACATCGTCCTGTTCATCCTGCTCCTGGCGATCCATCTAGTCCCCATCTGGGGGTTCCGCTACTTCCCCGCGCAGGACGGGCCTGCCCACCTGAACAACGCCAACGCGCTCTTCCACTACAACGACCCCGATGCGACCGTTTTCCGCGAGTACTACGTCATCAACCGCCAGCCCGACCCCAACTGGTTCGGGCACATCGTCCTCGGCGCATTGATGCTGCTCCTGCCGACGCTCGTCGCCGAGAAGGTGTTCTTGAGCGCCTACGTGTTCCTCCTGCCCTGGTCGGTCCGGTACGCAGCGCGGGCGGTCAACCTCGACAGCGGCTACGTCGCCGCGCTGGCGTTCCCTTTCATCTACAACTACCTGCTGCACATGGGGTTCTACAACTTCGCGTTCAGCCTGCCCGTGTTCTTCTTCGCGGCTGGGTACTGGTTCCGGTACGGCGACGCACTGACGTTGCGCCGGACGGTGGCTCTGTCGTTTCTGGTGATGCTCCTCTACTTCTGCCACTTGGTCTCGGTCGTCGTGCTCGTCCTGCTGATCGGGACGCCTTCGATTGCATGGACGGCAGGAGACGCCGCACGCATCGCCCTGCGCCGCTTCCACGATTGGCGGGCGGCGCGTCCTGCCATCGTCTCGCGGACGCTGACGACCGCCTACGCCCTGCTCCCGACAGCGATCCTGGCGGGAGTCTTCGTCGCCCGCGCAGGAACGACGCCGTCGCCGCCGGGCGGGGCGCTCTGGATACGTCTGCGGCGGCTCGAATCGCTGGTGTCCTATCAAGAGTCGGAGCTTGGGTGGACGGCAGCGTTCGTATGGGTGCTCGTCGGTCTGACGGCGCTGGCGCTCTACCGGCTCGCGCGGGCGCATCGGCTGTCGCGGTGGGACTGGCTTGCCGTCGTCGTGGGTGCGTCCGTGTGGGTCTACTTCGTGGCGCCGGATGGCTTGTCGGGCGGCGGGTTCATCAGTCATCGGATGAACCTCTACCCGTTCCTGACGCTCCTGCTTTGGCTTGCGGTTCGTCGGGCAGGAGCCGTGACGAAGTGGATGACGCGGATCGCCGCCAGTACAATCGCGCTCGGGCTCGTGACGCTCCACATCGGCAAGTACGCGGAGCTCAACGACTACCTCGCCGAATACACGTCCGGTCAGTCGCTGGTCGAGCGGAACTCGACGCTGCTGCCGCTCTGCTTCTCGCACCAGGGCGTCTCGCCGGATGGTCGTGTCCTGTCGGCGCGGATCGGGTTGTTCCTGCACGCAGCGGGGCATATCGCGGCAGAACGCGGGATCGTCGAGCTCGACAACTACGAAGCGAACACGGGCTACTTCCCGCTGACGTTCCGAGGCGAGGTGAACCCCTTCTGGCATATCGGTGTGGGTCCAGGGCTGGAGGCGCAGCCGCCGTGCGCCGACTTCGCCACGTACCCGACGAGAACGAAGGGGCACGTGGACTACGTGCTCCTGTGGGGCATGCGAGAGGATCAACGGGAGCTCGACTGCACGCGCTCGATCCTCCAGCAGCTCGCCGACGGCTACGAGCTCATCTACACGTCGCCTCAGCGCGGCATGATGCAGCTCTACCGCAGGAAACTCGCTCTGCCATCGCCGCCTTCGTGATCGTTGAGACCGACCCGCCGGATCGCATACAATCCGGGCGCGCGCCAACGCCCGGAGGCTCCCCATGAAGATCCTCGTCTCGAACGTCGGCAGCTCGTCCTACAAGTTCCAGCTTCTCGACATGGCAACGGAACGCGTCCTCGCGCGCGGCGGCGTCGAGCGCATCGGAAACGCGCCGTCCGCGTACAAGTACTCGGGCGGGCCCGAAGTCCAGGGAACCATCGACGCTCCAAACCATCTCGCGGCGATCCGCCACGCCGTCGATTACTTGCTCGACGCGTCTGAGGGCGACCCCATCCTGTCCAGCCTCGACGACGTGGACGGCGTCGGGTTCAAGACTGTCTTCGCCAAGGGCATCACGTCCTCGGCGTTGATCGACGAGTCGGTCATCGCAGCGATGGAAGCCCTCATCCCCGTCGTTCCCGTCCACAACCCAGCCTACATCGCCTCGATCCGGGCGTTCCAAGAGCTCGCTCCGGGCAAGCCGCTCGGAGCCGTCTTCGAGACGTGGTTCCACGAGTCGATGCCCGACTACGCGCGCGAGTTCGGCGTCCCGCGAGCCTGGGTGCGCGACTTCGGCATCCGCCGGTACGGGTTCCACGGGGCGTCCCATCGGTTCGTGTCGCAGCGCGTGCCGCAGATACTGGCGGAAAAGGGCGTCGCGTACGACGCCGCGAGTCTGCGTGTCATCTCGTGCCACCTCGGCGGGAGCTCGTCGCTCTGTGCCATCCGGGGCGGGAAGTCGGTCGACACGAGCATGGGATTCAGCGCCCAGAGCGGGGTGCTCCAGGGAACTCGTTGCGGCGACATGGACCCGTTCGTGCCGCTCTACGTGATGGATGTCGGCGGACTGACGCGCCAGGAGGTCGAGCGCGCGCTGATGAAGGACGCGGGTCTTGCCGGCGTCTCCGGGGTCGGCAGCGACATGCGCGACATCATCAAAGCCGCCGACGAGGGGAACGCCGACGCCAAGCTCGCGCTGGACACCTACCACTACGGCGTCAAGAAGACCATCGGGGGCTACGCGGCGGCGCTCGGCGGCGTGGACGTTCTCGCCTTCACCGGCGGGATCGGAGAGAAGGGCTGGGAGAACCGCGAAGCGATCTGCGACGGTCTGGCGTTCCTGGGCATTGAACTCGACGCGGTCAAGAGCCGAGCCCTCCGGGGGGAAGGCAACATCGCCTCCGTCGACTCCCGCGTGCCGATCCTCGTCGTTCCCGCCAATGAAGAGCTGATCGTCGCCCGCGAGACCGCGCGGCTCATCGCGGCAGCAAGCTGATGGGCACTGGCGGAGGGCTGGGCGAAGTCGTTCTCGGCAAGCGCATCGCCGAAGGCCGCATGGCGGAACTGTTTGCCCTTGACGAGAGCCGCGTCGTCAAGCTCTTCCGCCCCGACTGGGGCATGGACGAAGCGGAGTCCGAGGCGCGGCGCGCTCGGTTGGTGTGGGAATCAGGCGTCCCGACGCCGCAGCCGCTCGGCGTCGTCGAGGCGTGCGGCAGAGCCGGTATCGTCTTTGAGCGCGTCCACGGTCGCGAGATGGCGGCGGCGATCCGGCCCTGGAACGTACGACGACTCGCGCGCTCGTTTGCCGATCTCCACGTCGAGATGCACTCCCGGTCGGCTCCCAGCCTCCCGGATCAGCGACCCCTGCTTGAACGGAAGATACGGCACGCCGACGCGCTCCCCGACGCGTGGCGCGACGCCGCCCTCTGCTCCCTCGCCGCCCTCCCGACCGGCGACGTGTTCTGCCACGGCGACTTCCACCCCAAGAACGTGATGATGACTCGCTCCGGAGCCACGATCATCGACTGCGATTGTGTCACGCAGGGGAACGGGCTGGCGGATGCGGCGAGGTCGATCCTGATTCTGGAGCTCGCAGCGAGATATCGGCGACCCCCAGTCGTCGCCAGTGTCGTATCGCGGACGATCCGGCGGTTCATCCGAGAGTACCGGAGCCGCTACATGGAAACCACCGGCGTGGGAGCGCAAGACGTAGGGGCTTGGCGGCTCGTCGTTGCGGCAGGGAGACTCAGCGAGCGCATCGAGGTCGAGCGCGGCATCCTGCTGGGAATGGTTCGCAAGGCGGTCGAGGCTAGCTCGGTTGGAGTCGGAGATGGCTCCGCAGCGGGATGAGGGCGGCGATCAGCCCGACGGCGGTGGCTCCGCCGGTGATTGTGAGAATCTGCTCCGCCGACAGGAACTCGACCAAGCCGACGCCCGGTCCGAACCGGCGGAACAGCAGGTAGAAAAGCCCCATGCCGATCTCGCTGCCGATCAGCCCCTCGAAGCATCCCTGAAGCACCAGGGGCGCGCGGATGAAGCCGATGGTCGCGCCGACGAGCTGCAAGATCGCCAGCTCATCGCGCCTCGCGTAGATCGTCAGCATGATCGAGAACGAGATGACCACCACCGAGATGAGCGCGACGAGCACGCCGAGAAGGAACACGACGCCCTTCACCTGCTGCATGATGGCGATGTCGCGTTGTTCGTAGAGAACGCTCTCTACGCCGGGCAGCGTCTTCAAGTGTGTTTCGAGGGCGTCCAGCGTCTGCGTTCTCCGGGACTGCGGCAGCGGGTAGATTTCGACGGATCGTGGCAGCGGGTTGTCCCGCTCGAAGCCTTCGAGCAGCAGATCGCTCTGCTCACCGAAGATGTCGCGGCTGCGCGCAAGCGCCTGATCCTTCGACACGATGACGATCCGCGCGACGCCCGGCAGCGATTCCAGCGCGGTTCCCAACGCTTGCACATCGCTGTCCGGCACCGTGTCCTCGATGAACGCGACCATCGCCGGATTGTCTTCGAACCGCGCCACTTCGCCCCGCACGACGTTCTGGATGAGGCTCAGCGCCCCGAAGAGCACCGTCGTCAACGCGACGATGAACACTGCGAGCACGCCGACCGCGCCGCTGTGCCGGATGTTCAGGAGCGATTCGCCGAAGAGATACCTCATGCCAAGCCCTCGCGGAGCGTGCCGCGGTCGATGCGGATGACGCGCTTGCCCCGTTCGACGGCGCTCGACAGGTCATGCGTCGCGATGAGAACGGTCGTACCGCGCAGGTTGAAGCCCTCGAACAGGTCGTAGATGTCTGACGCGAGCCGATGGTCCAGGTTCCCGGTCGGCTCGTCCGCCAACAAGATGGCGGGGTTCCCCACCATGGCGCGAGCAATGGCGACTCGCTGCTGCTCGCCGCCGGAGATCTCCTCCGGTATGCCGTCGCGCCGGTGCGTCAGGCTGACCCGCGTCAGCATGCGATCAACGGCTTCCCGTATCTCGCGGCGCGGCTTCCGGGCGACGCGCAACGCCAGGGACACGTTTTGGTGAACCGTTCGATGCGGCAGGAGCTTGAAGTCCTGGAACACGACCCCGACGCGCCGACGGAAGTGCGCCAACTGACGGGGGCGGAGCGAATCAATGTCCTGCCCGCCGATGACGACGCGCCCCTTCGTGGGCAGCAGGTCGCGGAACAGGAGCCGAAGCAGCGTCGTCTTGCCCGCGCCGCTCGCGCCGACGATGAAGACGAACTCTCCGGGCAGGATGTCGCACGACACGTCGTTCAGGACGGGCTCATGCCGTCCGTAGCGCATCGTGACGTGCTCGATCTGGATGATGGGCTGAGCGCTCATGCAGAATCCACTCCGGCGGACGGCGTGCAGACGCCGGGAGGGATACCCGCCGTCGTCGTGTACGAACGACGCGCGTGAGCTCGGTGTTTCCGGTTTGTGCTGTCAGGCGAACCGCCCGACGGTCAGGACGCTCACCGGAAGGGCCCGCTTGGGCTGCAGCCCTTCGGCGAGAGCGAACACGTCGGTTTGGCAGCGCCGGCAGAAGCGGCGAACGTGGAGTACAGCCGCTTCGGGTGAGCCGTCTGGCACTCGGGGCACTCGATCGTGCGGTCGTCATCCGAGACACGGCGTAGCAGTGAGAAATGCTTCCCGCACGACGCGCATTCGTACTCATAGATTGGCATAGGGATGCCCTTTCAAATGCTGATCACCAGATTACATGATAGCGCACGCAAGGACAGACGGACAGAGCCGCGATCACACCGGCTCCCTGCGGGCGAAGCGTCTCCACGGCGGTTAGCGCGACAGCGGGCCCGAGCGCTGACGGCAACTAGAACGTCGGCGCCGGACGGATCCTCGTCGTATACGCCGACTCACCCTCGCCAGGCACCAGCTTCGGAACGGACGTCAGGTAGTACGAGCCGGCGTCGTCGCCGTACTCCACCTCGACGAACGCCGCGATGGAACACCCCGCCGGCGCGTCGCCCTCGGCACGCCACAAGCCGTCGTCTCCCAACGCAAGAGGGACGCGCCGGAACGTCCACGAACCGTCCGTGCTATAGATTCCCTGCGCCGCTCTGACCCGAGCATTCCGGTCGATGCGAACCTCGAAGCGGACGCGTTCGTCTGATGACGATTCGCGCAGCGCGCCTTCGATCACCGGAGTCGCTGGAAGATCGTCCCGCCCGTGGAGCACCGCATGGACGCCACGAGCCAGGTTCGCCCCGACGCGCACCCAGATCGCCTTGCCGTTGTCATACGTCTCATAGATGCCCGACGCTTGCCCGAAGTACCCATGATCGCCGTCGTAGATGACGCCGAACCGCACGCGCGGCGCGGACGCGAACGGGACGTTAGACCCGATGGGGAAGAACTCGTCTTGCGCTCCGTTGACGATCCAGACCATCCCGTGGAGCCGGTCCACGAAGTGCGCCGGATCGTACTGCGCGACGAACCGCTTCCACGCGACGGACTCGGGCGTACGCCCGGTCGGGCGAATGACCAGCGACTCCAGCCAGTTGTCCTGCGTGCTGACCGTCCGGTCGTAGTCGCCGGTCGCGGCGACGGGCATTGCCAGCGCGATGCGGTCATCCGCCGCGCTCGTCAGGAGGGAGCACAGTCCGCCCCGCGATGTGCCAGTGACCCCAATCGACCCGGTGTCCACCATGTCCAGCGTCGTCAGATAGGTCACCGCCCGAATCGCCGACATGACGAAGTGGTACATCCAACTGTTGCGGATGTCCTTGTCAGGCTCCAGATCGAGCCAGTTCTCGTAGATGTCCTTCGGACCCGTCGATTCGCCTTCGCCAACGCGGTCGATGGCGAGCGCGACGATGCCGCCCGAAGCCGCCAGGTTCCGCGCGTCCGTCGGGGACGCCGTGACCATGACCATCGCGGGCAGCGGGGTGGTGCGCGCCGCCACCGGAGCCGCCAGGTGCCCGGCGATGCGGATCGCCGTCCCGTTCCACTCGTGAGACAAGAACGACAGCTCACGGACGATGAGATCGACGTCGTTGTGACGCTCCACGGATTCGGACGCCACCTCGACCTCCAGCGGCGCGGACTTCGCCCAATCCACGTCCCAGACGATGTCCGGCGCGGAAATCGCAGCGGGCGCTAGGCACGTCATCCCCAGAACGATCGCGGCGGCGCGCATGTCGGTTCCTCCATTGCGGCGGTTCGACTTCCCCGTGCTCCACACATTAGCCGATCCTGGCGCCAGGCACATTCCTTGAATGCTGTCCGATGGACGGCGGGTCGAAGGATCGCGCGGGAACGCGCCGTCGCCTCGTTCTCGGTGTTCGCCGCATTCGGAACGTGTTCCCGATCTGTGCACAGGTGTTCGGATCATGGTCAACGACAGCGCTGCGGCTGAGGTTCTACAGGCACTGGCATCCGGCTATCATACGGTCGATGCGCACGCGCCGGACCGTGCGCCGAACTGGGAGAGCCTCGTGCGTCGACGCTCGCGCCGCATGGCAATCGCGGCAGTCCTCTCCGCGTGCCTCCACCTGCTGGGAGCCCTCGCGCTGAGCGTCGTGATCATCGTCCAGAAGTCTGAGCTCATCACGGCGATCACAGCGGACGTCCTGCCATCCACGCCTCCCAAGGTCGTCAAGCGGATGATGACCCATCGCCGGACGCCGCCGCCCCTCGTCGCACAGACGTCATCCATCGCGACGCCGGATCCGACGCCCGGTCGGCAGCCGATCTTCAACACTCGATCCGTCTTCACCGCCGTCACGGCGTCGGTCGATACGCCGACGGCGCTGGTCCGCGCGCAGGGCGCTCCTGACGTGTCGCCGATGCGACCTCCCGCCCGCGTTCCGACGAGTCCGGTCGCGACCATCGCCACGCAACCGCCGGCATGGGCTCCGCGCTCGGTTTCGGCAGCGCCCGCGAGGATCGACGAGGCGTTTCCGGGGCTTTCGTCCGTGGTGGCGGCGGTAACGCCCGAATCGTCCGCGAACCGCATCGCGCCCCAGTATCTCGACGCGATCCGACGCCGCATCGAGAAGTTCCAGCGGTATCCACGGTTTGCGCGCGAAGCCGGGCTCGAGGGCACAACGAACGTCCTGTTCCTCGTCCGCCGCGACGGGACGGTGAGCAGCGTCGAGGTGCAAGGGTCCTCCGGCTCCAAGGTGCTGGACGATGCCGCCGTTTCGGCGATCCGAGAGGCGTCGCCGTTCCCCGCGTTCCCCGCCGAGCAAACCGGGGACTCGCTGCGAATCCTGATTCCGGTCGTGTTCGAGCTGAAGGAACCTCGCGGGTCCTGACGCGAGGTCATTACTCCTGCACATGAGGGAGAACCCAACACATGAGGGAGAACCCGATGAAACGCGTGCAATGGATCGCGACCGCCATCGCCTGGTTCGCGGTTGCGTCGCTGGTTCCCGTCGAAGCGCAGACCCGAGCCGATCTCGCCGCCGTCGATCGCGCCATCGACAACGGGCTCAAGTGGCTCGCGACCCAGAGCGACGCCAAGGGCATCTGGCGCAGCGAGTACGGTCCGGGCGTATCCGGGCTCGTGGCAACGGCGTTCCTGCGCCATCCCAAGGGCACGTACACCGCGGACAGCCCTCAGGTGAAGCGCGCGCTCGACTGGTTCGTCAGCCTCCAGAACGCCGACGGGTCCATCTACGACGCCAAGAGCCAACTCCCGCTGCCCAACTACAGCACGTCCACGGCGTTGATGGCGCTCGCTGCCTCCAAGAACGCGCGCTACGCCACGGCGATCCGGCGCGCGCAGGAATACATCATGCGCTCGCAAGTCGATGAGGGAGAGGGCGCACAGCCGGAGGATTCCAACTACGGTGGGATCGGATACGGCAGCAATCCGAACCGAAACGACCTGTCGAACCTGTCGATGGCGCTGACGGCGCTGCGCGACAGCGGCACATCGGCGGACGCCGCCGTCTGGGACAAGGCGATCAAGTTCCTGAGCCGTCTCCAGAACAACAGCGAGACGAACGACGAGTCCTGGTCCACCGACGACGGCGGGTTCATCTACGCGCTGGGTAAGAACGAGCCGCCGGAGAGCAAGGCGGGCAACGACGCCCAGGGACGACCCCGCTCCTACGCGACGATGACCTACGCGGGCGTCATGAGCATGATCTACGCCAACGTCAAACGGGACGATCCGCGCGTTCAGGCGGCGGTCAAGTGGCTCAGCCAGCACTGGAACCTGGAAGAGAACGAGCCCATCGGAAAGCAGGGACTCTACTACGGCTACCAGACGATGGCGAAGGCGCTCGCCGCTTACGGGTCGCCGACCTTCACGACGGCATCCGGGCAGAAGATCGACTGGTATCAAGCCCTGTCGCAGCAACTGATCAAGTCTCAGACGCCGACCGGGGCGTGGCCCCCCAACGAAGCGGATCGCTGGTACGAGGGCGATCCGGTGCTCGTCACGGCGTACAGCATTCTCGCCCTCGAGGCGGGTTACCCGAAGACGAAGTAGGAGTCGCGTGCCGCGTCGCGGACGCCGAGAGCCCACGCCCGGATCGAACGTGAAGGAACCGGTGCGCCCGCGTCCTAAGCGCGCGCTGAGCCAGCACTTCCTGCACGATCCGGGCGTCCTCGACCGCATCATCGCCGCTGCCGGGATTCAGTCCGGCGACACGGTGCTGGAGATCGGCAGCGGGCCCGGAGCGCTCACCGAGCGGCTTGCCGCCGCCGTGGGCGGATCCGGACGAGTCCTTGCCGTCGAGATCGACCGCGACCTGATCCCGAAGATCGAGGAACTCGCGACACGGTTCCCCGCCGTTCAGGTGGTGCCGACCGATTTCCTTGCAGCGCCGCTGACCGACGTCCTCGCCTCGAACGGCGTCGCGCCTCCTGTCGCCGTGGTCGGCAACCTTCCGTACAGCATCACGACCCCGATCCTCGAGCGCCTGCTCGACGACTCGCGCGCCTGGACCGCCGCGACGCTCATGGTGCAAGAGGAGGTAGCTCGTCGCATCGCCGTTCCGCCCGGAAGCCCCGGCTGCGGCTCGATCTCCGTGTGGATCCACTATCGATGCGTCGCCGAGTACTGCTTCCGCGTCGGAGCCGGGGCGTTCCACCCGCCACCGCGGGTTCGGTCGGCGGTCATCCGTCTCATCCCGCGTTCCGCACCGCCCGTTCACGTCGTCGACGAGCTCCTACTGTCTCGCGTGACGCGCGCGGCATTCGGACAACGGCGCAAGACGCTTCTCAACGCGTTGTCATCGCTTGGGGCGTCGCGCCCGGAGATCGCGTCCGCGCTGGACTTCGCCGGTATCGACTCATCGCGCCGGGGCGAGACCCTGACGCTGGAAGAGCTCGCCCGCCTCGTGAACGCGCTCGCCGCGCGGCTCGGAGCCAATCCCGTAACCGCGCAGTCCTGACGCCGTTCTACTCGTCGGAAGTTGACGACAAGGGAACGAACCGCCGGAGGACCTGCGGACATGCGTTCAGCCCGCCTCGGATGGATGCGTCCGCGCGTCCTCGCTGCCGTCGCCGCTCTCGCCGCCGTCCTCGGCTGCGCGGGCGCGTCTCGAGCGCCCGGGAACCGAGGTTTCCTCGACCTGATCGCCGTGCAGCAGTCCTACGCTCGTGGCAGCGCGACGCCGGATCAGTGGACGGCGCTGGCGCGCGACTTTGCAGGACTCGTTCGGCAGAACCCCGACTCGGACGACGCGGACGATGCGTTGTTCGGCGCGGGCGTCTCCTACTTCTACGCGGGAACCCCTGCGACGAACGCCGCAGCGACCAAGGCGTTCCGCGAGCTCCGCGACCGGTTCCCGACATCGCCGCACGCCCCGAACGCGCTCTACTGGTCCGCCAGAGCCTATGGCAGGCTCGGCGACCCAGCCCTGGCGCACCGTCACTATCAGTTGCTCGTCAACAACTACCCGTCCAGCACATATGCCGCTGAAGCGTGGAACGCCATCGCCCCGCCGCCACCGAAGCCCGTGGCGCCGGCTCGCACCGTCGTCATCGAGGACCCGAAGCCCAAGCCCAAGATCGACGTGAGCCCACCTCCCAAAGGCGAGCCGACGCCCGTGGTCGTGACGCCGCCGTCACAGCCTATCGTTCAGCCGCCGACGCAGACGGCTCCTAAGATCGGGGCATCTCCGACGCTGATGCAGCAGCTCGGATTGGGCGTGTCGACGATCGTCATCGACCCAGGACACGGCGGGAAGGACTACGGCGCGACGGCTCCCGGGCTGCCGTCAGAGAAAGAGATCAATCTCGACGTATCGACGCGCCTCGCCGCGCTTCTCGAAGAGCGAGGTCTTCGCGTTCTGATGACGCGCAAGGACGACACCTTCATCCCGTTGGCCCAGCGCAACGAGTTGGCGCGGAAGTGGAACGCCGATCTTTTCGTCAGCATCCACGTGAACTCCGCCGAGTCGCCCGCAGGCAACGGCGTGGAGACGTGGGTATGCGCTCCGGCGCGTGATGCGCGGTCTGCACGCGCCGCCGCGCGCGAAAACGCGGGCAGCGTCCAGATGCACGATATCGACGACCTGCTGGCGGATATCCTCGTCTCCGCCAAGACCGCCGAGAGCCGCTCTCTCGCCGCGAGAGTCCAGGAGGAGCTCGCGAACGCCTCCGGCTCGAACGACCGTGGGATCAAGGAAGCCGGATTCGTCGTTCTGGCGGGGCTTCGCGTGCCGTCCGTGCTCGTCGAGCTCGGGTTCCTGTCGAACCCGACAGAGGGCAGAAGGCTCGCCACCCCCAGCTACCGAGAGACGCTCGCCGAAGCCATCGCGCGGGGCATCATGCAATACGCCACCTCGTTCAGCGTGACGGCGACGGCGAAGTAAGGGCTGCCGCCACCTACGAGGCGGTTACAAAGCGCCCGTCCCCTAAGGGCGCAGCGGAGGGCTCCCGCAAGGGAGCCTTCGTGCTGTACCGGTCGTGTCTGCGCGTTGTCGCCTGCCGGTGCCCCCGCTAGAATGCGGGCATGGCGACCTCCTCCCTCCTGCGAGCGATCACCGCCTTCCTCGTGACCGTTCTGCCGGCGCTGCACTCCGCGCCTGCAAAAGCCGCCAAGCCCGTCCGTCGGATCGACGCCACGGGAGCCCGGTCGGCGCGCATGACCTTCGGCGCGGTCGATCTCTGGATCACCAGCCACGACCTGCCGGAGTTGTCGATCGAGTCCGATTCGCCGTTGTCCGTCGGGAGGGACGACGAAACCATCGCCGTGGAGGGCGGTTCCGACGACGCCGGAGCCGTGAAGATCCGCTGTCCCGAAGACCTCCGGCTCAATGTGACGGTCGAGCGCGGCGAAGTCATTGTGACGCGGCTCTACGGAACGCTGGGTCTGCGACTCGTCGACGGCTCCTTGACAATCGACAGAGCCGTGGGCAGCTTCGACGTGCAGGTCGATCGCGGAAACGTCAGCGCGCGCGTGTTCCTCGCCGATGCCTCGAAGTTCCAGGTCAACCGAGGCGACATCGAGATCGCCGTGCTGGACGCCGCCGCGTTCCCGCTCGTGCTCAAGTCGGGCGAGGGAGACCTCTCGCTGCGAATCCCGCCAGGCTTTGCCGCTGAGCTCGATGCCCGCGCCGACGGCGGAGCCGTCAACATCGAAGTGCCCATCGGTCTACGAATCCAGACGCCCGAAGAGAGCGGCGGAAATCGCCGCGTTGCCGGCACGCTAGGAACCGGCGGACCTCTCGTCGAGCTCCAGACGGACCACGGCGGTATCGACGTCCTCGCTGCCAATGACGAGGAGAGCTCGGAAGCGACGGTTCCGCAGTACGTCGCTCCCCGAATCGAGGGCGGCATCTCGGTGGACGGCGAGCTCGAAGCCCCCTGGCTCGATGCGCCCAACTTGCGCTTCGAGAGCGCGACAGCAGGTCCATCGACGCACGTCCAGTTCGCGTGGGATGACGAGCATCTCTTCATCGCGGCTGCCGCCGAGCAGCGCGACTGGGCGTCGCTGGCGCTCAAGGTTCTGCCGGACGATCCTGACTTCGAGGGCGCGGGCAATGAGCTCGGTTGGGGCATCACGCTCTTGGAGCGACACCTCGGACTGATCGTCAACCCGCTGGGAACCCGACTCGACGACGAACCGGACGACGATGGTCTGGAGATCGCGATACGACTGCTGCCCGGCTGGTGGGTTCTCGAAATGTCGGTTCGCGTCGACGGCTTGGAGCCGGATACCACGGGAGCCGTGCGTCTGTCGCGCGGCGGGACAGAAGACGGTTCCGGCGACCAGAACATCCTCCTCGTGTTGGGCGAGCGACGCGATCCACGCGAAGAGCGCATTCCGATCCGGGTCGAGGCAGAGGGCGACGCCACCGCAGATGAGATCACGGAGGCGGTCGGGCTGCCCGCCGATGGGCTGATCCGCCTGTCCGATCTTCCGGCGGTCGAAGCGCGCGCGCGGCGTCTCGGCTGGTTCCGCGAGGTCGGCGTGTCGCTCACGTCGGACGGCGAGACAGAAACCGCTCTCCTCTCGGCGTCCGGCTTTCAGGCGACGCGAACGCACTCTCCCGAAATCGATGGCGCGACGGTCTGGCAGTCCGACGATCTTCGATTCGCCTTCGATTGGCGCGACGGCTGGATCGCCAACGACGCCATCGAGTCGAGGCGGCGGCTCATGGAAAACGCCTACCGCGCGCAGGGCTACGCGCTAGCGACCGTGCGCTCCGACGTGTCCTCGGACGGTCTGCGCCTGATCGTCGACGAGGGCAGGATCGATGCGATCCGAGTCGTCGGCGCGCGCGCGGTTCCGCGAGCCGACATCGAATCGGAGCTCGCGTCCAGTCGAGGGCAGCCCTACAACCGATGGGTCGCTGTCGACGACTGTCGAGCGGCAACGGATCGACTGTCGCGCGGGCATCGCGAGTTGATGGGATTGAGCGACGGCGGCGCCGAACGGGCGGACGGCGGAGTCGTCTGGACCGTCATCGCGGAAGAGCGGAGCCGGGTCGGTGTGTCGGTTGCGCCGATTGTCGCCTTCACGCAGGTGCACGTCTGGGAACTGGGAGCTACTCTGAGGCTGCGCGATGAGCCCATCGGACGATGGCTGACGGCGATCCGCATGTCCGGGCTCCAATACGCGGAGAGAACGGACGGACGAACGTACCGCGTGAACGGCAGCGTCGGAGCACGCTACGCCATCGACACGAAGGGCATGCTCGTGATCGGGGGTGTCGCCGAACGCGCCTCGCGCGCTCAGCTATGGCAGGGCTCCCCCGGTGTGCTTTCGAGCCTGACAGCGCTCGCGTACGGTTCCGTGCCAGGGGACTACCACACGACGGACGGCGTTCGAGCGTTCACGTGGTTCGCTCCGCATCGCCGCGTCAAGCTCGAAGCGGGGATCAGCGCCGACATCGACCGCTCGCTCCGGTCGCTGCTCGACCGAAGCATTCTGACGCGCGGAGGCATCCGACCCAACCGCCCCGCATCGGACGGCACGACGCACTACGCGTCGCTCGATTTCATGCTGGACCTTCGCGACGTCGATACGCAAGACGACATGGCGATCCAGCCGAAGCCCGAGCCCTCGCCACGAACGCGGCTCGGGCTTCTCGCGCAGGTCCACTCGGAAGTCGCGCGATTCATTCCGGCGCTCCCGGACGACGGCTCGCTTCGCCGGGCAGCGTCGATGCGCTTCGTGCGTGTGCAGGGCAATCTCGCCGCCTACGCGCCGCTGGGAGACAGCCTCCAACTCACCGCCCGTTGCCAGGGTCAGTGGACGCGCCAACGCCTGCCGATTCAGCGCCAATGGTGGCTGGGTGGAGCCGCGACGCTCCGAGGGTTCGAGACATCGCAGTTCGTCGGCGACCTCGGAGGCGTCATCGGCGCGGACCTCGCGTGGCATCTGCCGTGGGCAGCGGCGTTCCTCGCCGCGTTCGGAGATGCCGGCGCCACCATGTGGGCGGACGAGCCCGAGTGGGATCGGCATTGGTACGGCGACGCTGGCATCTCAATGGGCATCGACGTGACCTCCGACGCGAGCCCGCCCGCCGCAAGGCTGACGCGCCGCCTCGGGTTCCAGCGGCTCCAGATGGACATCGCGCTGCCGGTTCGTGGAACCGACGAACGAACGCCGCGATTTTGGCTCTGGGCGACCGTTCCCTACTGACTTCTGGCGCGACACGTGGTCTGAGAACCATCGAAAGGACGACCCGTTGAACACTCCGCCAACCGAGTTCATCCGAGTTCCGCACGAGAAGCTCCACGCCTTTGTCGCTCGCGCCGGCGAGGCGGTCGGCTTGCCGCCAGAGAGAGCATCCGTGCTGGCAGACGCGCTGGTCGCCAACGATCTGCGCGGCGTCTTCAGCCACGGTACACAGCAGATCGCAGGGTACGCGCCGCTGATGCGCGACGGACACTTGAACGCGAAGCCGAACGTCCACATCGTCCGCGAAACGCCCACCAGCGTGATCGTCGACGGCGACGGCGGGCTCGGATACTTCCCGGCGCTGCGGAGCGCCGAGCGCGTCATCGAACTGGCGAAGCAGTCCGGCATCGCGGTCGGGTTGAGCCGCAACCACGGGCATTTCGGGGCGGCAGGGATTTACTCGCGGAAGGCGCTCCTGCACGGGTTGCTGGCGTTCGTCACGTCGGGTCACCAGCTCGGTCTGTCACCGGGGAACCCGATCTACCACGCCGGAGGAGGCTCGCCGATGTCGTTCAGCTTTCCGACGGGCGACCAAGACCCGTTCGTCCTCGACTTCGGCGCGATGCACGACCTCTACATGGGGAACCAGCACCGCGAGGAAATCGCGCGCTTGGCTCCCGCCATCGTGTTCCGCAGCATCGGGCTTGGAGCGATCTGCCAGACGTGGGGGGCGCTTCTCGCAGGCGTGCCGCTGGATCCGTCCCGCGCCACGCGGACATGGTCGGGAGCCAACCAGGGGTCGCTCGTCATCATGTTCCGAATCGACTTGTTCATGCCGGTCGAGCAGTTCGAGCGCGAGACGTCGGCGTACGTCCGCGCGGTGCGGCAGATGGCTCCCGTCGAGGGATTCACGGAGTCGTATCTGCCCGGCGGGATCGAGGCGGTGAGGGAGCGCGAGTATCGTGAGCTGGGCGTGCCGGTCGGCAGGAATCACCAGAGCCGTCTGCAAGCGCTGGCGGATGAGCTCGGGATCGAGCGCCCGTGGTGACGCAGGGCGTCAGGCGATGCCGAGGCGCTCGACGAAGCTCGTGTGGACGCATCCGGCGAGGAAGTCCGTGTCGTCCATGACGCGCCGATGGAAGGGGATGGTCGTCTTCACGCCGGCAATCGTGTACTCGTCCAGTGCGCGGCGCATCCGGGCGATGGCTTCTTCCCGCGTCGCGCCGAAGGTCACGAGCTTCGAGATGAGCGAGTCGTAGTACGGCGGGATCAGGTACCCCGCGAAGGCGTGGCTGTCGATTCGGACGCCCGGTCCTCCGGGCGTCTGATAGGTGACGATCCTGCCGGGAGTCGGCATGAACCCCTTGTCCGGGTCCTCCGCGTTGATGCGGCACTGGATCGCGTGTCCCTTGAGGGTCACGTTCTTCTGCTCAAGGGTCAGGCGTTCTCCCGCGGCGACTCGAATCTGCCACTTGACAAGGTCCTCGCCGCAGACCTGCTCCGTGATCGTGTGCTCGACCTGGATGCGCGTGTTCATTTCGAGGAAGTAGAACTCGCCGTCATCCGTCACGAGGAACTCCATCGTCCCCGCGTTCTCGTAGTGGATCGCCCGCGCCGCCCTCAGCACGAGCCTCCCGATCTCGTCGCGCACTTTCGGATCGATGTTCGACGGCGTCTCTTCGACCAGCTTCTGGTGTTTGCGCTGGATCGAGCAGTCGCGCTCGCCGAAGTGGATGATGTTCCCGTGCTGGTCGCCCATGACCTGGAACTCGATGTGCCGCGCGTCCTGGACCAACTTCTCGATGTAGACGTCTTCTCGCCCGAATGCCGCCTTTGCCTCCGCCCGCGTGGTACGGAACAAGGCGACCAGGCTGACGTCGTTGTGCGCCGCGCGGATGCCTCTACCGCCGCCGCCGGCAGCCGCCTTGATCATCACCGGATAGCCGATCTCACGGGCAATCGCCAGCGCCTCGTCCTCGGTGTCGGCAAGCTCGTGCTGGTGGCTGCGCAAGCCTCGACGGCGACGCCTTCCGCTGGGAACAAGAGGGATCCCCGCCTTCCCGACCGACTGCCGCGCCTGAACCTTGTCGCCCATCGTCGCGATGTTTTCGACGCTGGGCCCGATGAACGCGATCTTGCACTCGCGGCACACCTCCGCGAAGTGGGCGCTCTCGGCAAGGAACCCGGTTCCCGGATGGATCGCGTCCGCGTTCGTCACTTCGGCGGCGGCGATGATCGATGGGACGTTCAGATAGCTCTTCGGGGAAGGCGCGGGACCGATACAGACCGATTCGTCCGCATGCCGGACGTGGAGCGAGTCGGCGTCGGCTTGGGAGAAGACCGCGACCGTGCGAATCCCCATCTCCCGGCACGCGCGGATCACGCGCAGGGCGATCTCGCCACGGTTGGCGATCAGGACTTTCTTGAACATCGCGTCACTCGTCTGCGGGCTGCGAGAAGCCTAAACGCGTCGTACGCGGAACAGCGGCTGACCGTATTCGACCGGGGTCGCGTTCGCCACCAGCACCTCGATGATCTCGCACTCGAACTCCGCCTCGATCTGGTTCAGGAGCTTCATCGCCTCGATGATGCAGAGCGTCTTGCCAATCGTCACGCGGTCTCCGACGGCGACGAACGGCGGCTCGCTCGGCGACGGCGCGATGTAGAACGTACCGATCATCGGCGCTTCGACGACATCGAAGTTGCCGCCGCCGATCTCCGTCGGTGTGCGTTCCACCACCGGAACCGCAGGAGCCGCCATCGGCTGAACCGGCGCCGGGGCAGCGACAGCGCCCTGCAGCCGGAGCAAGAGTCGGCGCGACTCCTTCCCCTCCTCGACGGCGAGCTCTGAGAGCCCGCACTCGCGCATCAGGTCGGCGAGCTCGCGGATCTCAGCCGCGAGCTGTTGCCGTCGCTGTCTGTCGTCGGCGGCTCGTACCACGGGTCACGCCCTTCCCAGGTACTCTCCCGTCCGGGTGTCGACCTTCACCTGAGCGCCCTGGTCGACGAACAGAGGTACCTGAATCGTGATGCCAGTCTCCAGCTTCGCTGGCTTCGTGCCTCCGCTCACGGTATCGCCACGGAACCCCGGTTCCGTCTCTACGATGGTCAGCACGACGGCTGCCGGGAGTTCGACGGTCACCGCCGTCTCGCCGTCGAACTGGACTTTCACCTGCATGTTGTCCGCGAGGAACTGCGCGGCGTCGCCGAGGAGCTCCCGCTGCATCGGCATCTGCTCGAACGACTGGTTGTCCATGAAGTAGTAGAGGTCTTGCTCGGCGTACAGGTACTGCATCTCGCGCGTCTCGAGCCGCACGAGCTCGATGTCGGCGCCGGACCGGAACGTGTTCTCGAACACCGCGCCGTCAGACAAGCGGCGTAGCTTCGTTCGCATGAACGCGCCGCCCTTGCCGGGCTTGTGGTGTTGGAACCACTCGACGCGATGCAGGTCCCCGTTGAATCGAATCACAACCCCATTGCGAATATCCGCCGTCGATGCCATGTCGGTCCTTCGCTAGTCGATCAGAAGCGCCGTATCCTGAAACTCGGAGTCCCAGTCACTGACCGCGCCGCGCCAAAGCGGCTGCCATTGCGTCGAGCGCGAGCCGGTAGCTGTCCGCGCCGAAGCCGGCGATGGTTCCCAGCGCGATCGGAGCGACGAACGAATGATGGCGGAAAGACTCTCGCGCGGCAATGTTGGATAGATGCACCTCGATCACGGGAACGCCGAGCATCGAGAGCGCATCGCGCACGGCGACGCTCGTGTGGGTCAACGCCGCCGGGTTGATGAGAACGCCGTCCACCGACCCGAGGTGCTCGCCGATGATATCGACCAGCGCGCCTTCGTGGTTCGACTGGAACGTCGTCAATCGGATGCCCAAGCCAGTCGCTTGCGCGTCCAGAGCCCGGTCGATGTCCGCCAGCGTCGTCGTTCCGTAGATGGCGGGTTCGCGCTTGCCCAGCAGGTGCAGATTGGGTCCGTGCAGGACCAAGACGTGCTTCATTGCTCCGTCGGTTGCCGATTCGCTCATCTCAGCGCTGCCTCGATGGAACGCACGATCTCGTCCTCGGCGAAGTCATCCCGAATCACCACGTTGCCGATGCGGGTCGGCAAAATGAACCGGATCCGCCCGCCGTCCACCTTCTTATCATGCCACATCGCCCCCGCCACGTCGCGAGGATCGATATGCGCCGGCAGAGCGGTCGGTAGCCCCGCCGAGGTCAGGATCGCCCGTTGTCGGTCGCAGAACGACCCATCGACGAGTCCGCGCGCGCGGCTCAGCTCCGCCGCGCAGAGCTCGCCCAACGCGACCGCTTCTCCGTGGAGGAAGTCGCGGTACCCAGTGACCGCCTCGATGGCGTGTCCAAACGTGTGACCGTAGTTCAGCGTCGCGCGGACGCCGGATTCGTCCTCGTCCTCTTCGACGATCCGCGCCTTGATCGCGCACGATGCCGCGACGATCTCCGTCAGCAGGCGCTCGTCACGCGCCAAGACCTCCGGCATGCGCCGTTCCAGCGTCTCGAACAGGCTCGGAGAAGCGATCACGGCGTATCGGAGCACTTCCGCGATTCCGGCGCGGAACTCGCGGTCGGGCAGCGTCGCCAGCGCCGCGATGTCCGCGAGAACCAGACGCGGCTGGTAGAACGCGCCGATCAGGTTCTTCCCCTTGGGATGATCGACCGCCACCTTGCCGCCGACGCTCGCATCGACCTGGGCGATCAGACTCGTCGGAACCTGAACGAACGGCACGCCCCGCATGTACGTCGCCGCGACGAAACCCGCGATGTCGCCCACGGTTCCCCCGCCCACGGCGACAATGGGTGACTGCCGCTCCATGCGGCGCTCCGCGCACAGGTCGTACAGGCGGCTCGCCGTGGACAGGTTCTTGTGCTCCTCGCCGTCGGGAATCGACGCGAGCCACGCGGCGAATCCCGCGTCTTCGAGGTGTCGGACTATCCGAGCGCCATAACGATCCGCGAGCCGCTCACTCGTGACGACCGCGACTCTCGATCCGCGCCGCGCGAACGATAGCCGCGACGCCAACTCAGCCAGAACGCCTCTGCCGATCACGATGGGGTACGAGCGCGATCCGAGCCGGACGACGATCTCCGTGGGCGGCTGCGCGGTTGCCCGCGAGTCGGTCGCGCTGGCGACTTCGGCAGCTAGGGCTTCAATCGACTTGCCGTCCGTATCGACGATGGCATCTGCCTGGGCGTAGTACGGTTCCCGCGCCTGAAGCAGCTCGCGGATGCGCGCCGTGGGGTCCGCCACCTGCAGGAGCGGACGATGCGTCTCGCCGCGCACGCGGTCGTGGATCGACTCCGGCGTGGCGCGCAGATAGACCACCGTCCCGGACTCCCGCAGCGCCCGCAGATTCTCCAACCGGAGGATCGCTCCGCCGCCCGTCGAGATGACCACGCCGCGCCTCGCCGCAGCCTCGCGTACCGCCTCGCTCTCCAGGTCGCGGAATGCCGTCTCGCCGCGCTGCGCGAAGAGCTCCGGGATCGTCGCCCCGGAGGAGCGCTCGATGATCTCGTCCGTGTCGATCAACTCGCGTCCCAACCGTCGAGCGAGCTCCGCCCCGACGGAGCTCTTGCCGGAGCCCATGAAGCCGACCAGCACGATGTTGCGAGAGTCAGACCGAGTCTCAGACACGACGCACGGACTCCAAGTAGCCTTCCACGTTCCGGCGCACTTCGGACAGGCTGTCGCCGCCGAACTTCTCCAGCCACGCTTCCGCCAGCACGACCGCCAGCATCGCCTCGCCGACGATGCCACCCGCCGGAACCGCACAGCTATCGGTGCGTTCTTTCTGCGCCTCGAAGGGCTCCTTCGTGTGGACGTCTACAGACCGCAGCGGTCTTCCGAGCGTGGATATCGGCTTCATCGCGACGTTCACGACCAGGGGCATCCCGTTCGTGATGCCGCCCTCCAGCCCTCCGGCGCGGTTCGTCTCGCGGTAGAACCGGCATTCGTCCGCGTCGTAGAAGATCTCGTCGTGCGCCTCGGAACCGGGAATGCCGGCGGCGTCGAACCCCAAGCCGATGGAGACGCCCTTCATCGCCTGGATGCTCATCATGGCTCCGGCGATCCGCGCGTCGAGGCGCGTGTCCCAGGCGATGTGGCTCCCCAGTCCGATGGGCAGCCCGCGCGCGATGACCGTGAAAACGCCGCCTACGGTGTCGCCTCGTCGCTGTGCGGCGTCGATGTGCTCGATCATCCGGGCTTCGGCATCGGCGTCGGGACATCGCAGAGGCGACTCGTCGAACGCTGCGTTGCCGTCGAGGGCGTTCACGTCAACGTCGGCGCGGATGGGCCCGATCTGCGTCACGACGGAGAAGATGGAAACGCCAAACTCCGCCAGCAGCCGCTTGGCGACCGCTCCGACCGCGACGCGGACGGTCGTTTCCCGCGCGCTCGCCCGTTCGAGCACGTTCCGCAGGTCATCGTGCCCATACTTGATGCCGCCCGGCAGGTCCGCGTGACCCGGACGCGGACGTGTCAGGGTCCGTCGATCCGTCTGCGCGTCCGCGTCGGGCGACATGACCGATTCCCAGTTCTCCCAGTCCCGGTTCGGCACGTAGAGCGCGACCGGACTGCCCAGCGTCCGGGCTGCCCGCACGCCCGACGTGATCTGCACGGCGTCTTTCTCGATCTTCATCCGACCGCCGCGCCCGTATCCGAGCTGGCGGCGCGCCAGATCGACGTCGATGTCGGCAGCCGCCAGCGGGAGCCCCGCCGGAACGCCCATCACGATGGCGGTCAATCCCTTGCCGTGCGATTCGCCAGCGGTCATCCATCGGAACATGCGAGCGAAAACCCCTTCGATGCGCTATGGCGCGTCCGTTGCCACGCGCCGGATCCATGCATGTACGTCGCTGTCTCCGGTCCCGGATTCCATCCACGCCGCAAGCAGCACGCCACGACGGGCGTGGAGTCGAAGCCACGAGCTCTGATCGGCTCCCACGCGGACCTCGATTCCCTCGCCCGGTTCCAAACGCGAGCCGGACAGGTCGAGCCGCTGGAGGTAAATGTCCTGCTGTGTCTCATCGTCCGTTTCGCGCCGGAAGTCGTGCCAGGCAACGACGACGGTTCCGCGGTCGATCACGATGCGCGGATCGCGCTGCCGTCCCTCGGCGGTGCAGACATGCTTGCCGTCGGCTTCCCATGCCATCGACCCATCGTGCAGCACGTGCTGACCATAGATGTCGTCGAAGACGTCTCGGGTATCGACCCACGAGACAACGGCTCCGCCCTTGCCGTCGCTCGCACCGACCGCGTTCTGCTGATTCCCCGGCGCGGTCGAGATGGGCATCCCGAGGTGCCCCCACTGCCGCGACCCATCTGGAGCCACATGCTGCCCGTACAGGTCTATGTTCGAGTAGGTTCCGTCGTCGTCCCGGTAGTCGGTCCAGAACACCAGCGCTCCCCCGCCCCCATCGCCAACGACGAACGGACCCGCCTGGCTCCCGGCGGATAGGCTGATCCGGGTTCCCTCCGGTCCCCAGAGCCGCTCGCCCGACGGCGACATGCGCTGAGCCATCGCGTGCCATTCGGGCGACGACACGTCCCACCATGTGACGACGCATCCGCCGGTTCCATCGAGGTCGATCATGGGGTCGTACTGGTGCGCCGGAGCCGTGCACACTGGCGACCCGTTGGGAGCCCACAGCGGTTTGCCCGTCGACGCGACGCGCTGTCCGTAGATATCCTGATCGCCGCTCCGCCAGTCTTCCCATGCGGCGATGAAGCCACCCTCGCCGTCGGCGATGATCGTCAGATCGTCCTTGCCGGTGGCGTGCACAGCGATGGGAACACCGGTGGGCTCCCAGAGGGGCTCGCCATTGGCGCTGAACCGTTGCGCGTAAATGTCCTGGGAACCGTTACGGCTGTCGCCCCACGCGACGAAGAAGCCTCCGCCGTTTGGGTCGTCCGCTACGTCGGGCCATCCCTGGGAACCATCCAGCGCGCACAAAGGCTTGCCGTTCGGCTGCCAGAGCGGCGCCCCGGAGGCATCGAACCGCTGACCGTAGATGTCTCGGTCGCCCGCGCGGAAGTCGTGCCAGACGATGAAGCTCTCGCCGTTCGCCTTGAGGACGGCGACCGGGAACTCTTGTCCGTCAGCCGCTGCGCTCACGACGACATGCACGCCCTTCCCGTCGATATCGCCGCCACGCGGCTCGGCAGTAGCCGCACCCGCAATCCACCACAGAATGGCGGCGCAACAGGCGGCGACTCGCTGGACAGCGTGGTCTGGCAAGGGCGACAGTACCTCAACAGCAGGGGTGGACCGGTTCCAGTCTACCACGCCGGGACGCCAGGCAACAAACGCGCGGGTCGCCGGATCAGGGCTGTTTCATGAGCACACCTCGCCTCGCGCTTCTGCACCCCAGGCAACCGGCTGATGCCCGCGCGCTGCGGCATCCGTCGACGCGCTGACCCTCTATCGCCGTCATTCCCGCGAGCCCCGCCTTCGCGGGGCTCGCGGGAATGACAGGTAGTGTTGGACCTGCGCAGCAGGCGGCGAGACTCGTTCATGAAACTGCCCTGGTCGCCGGATCCGCTTCACATCAGGTCGCGTCGGCGTCCCGTCGCGTCGCGCTCGCGATGGAGCCGAACGCCTCCTGCAGCAGGCGGGCCCGCTCCTCCTCGATGGGGTGCGGGTGGATGCCGGATATCGGCGCGCGGGAACCGCCCATGCCGGTCAGCACCGTCGCGTGCTCGACCGGGAATAGGTCCATCGTCTGCGCCAGCGGCTTAATGAACCGCTCGAAGTTGTCGATGACGAACGCATCGAGCGCCGAGTCGCCGCCCTCGGCGAGGATGTCGATGGTGCGTCGGAGTTGGTCGATCTCCGCCTGCGCTCGCCCTCGAATGGTCGCCGCTTCCGCGCGGGCAGACAGGACGAGCCGCTCCCGCTCAGCGAGCGCCGGCGTGATGACGTCCGCCTCGTACCGCGCCGTCAGCATCTCGATGCGTTGCTTCTCGGCTTCGATCTGCGCCCGAACGCCCGCGACCTGCGCTTCGGCGTCTCGGACTGCCTTCTGCACACCGATGGCTGCCCGCTGGTTCTCGGACGCGATGCGGACGCGCGTCTCCGCCTGCAGGCTCTCGCGCTCGTTCTCGGCTTGGCGGACGATCACCTCGGCGCGGCGCGCCTCCGACTGCTCCTTGGCGGTCGCTCGCGCGAGCGCCTGCGCCTCGCGGGACTGCGTGTCGGCGTTGGCGGACTGCACGCGCTTGAGCAGAGCGATGTAGAGTTCCGGTTCCGCCACTCCTTCGAGCCGATGGTCGTCCACGTCCGCGATATTCATCGACGTGATCTCGAGACCGATGCCGTCGAGGTCGGACTTGCAGACGCGGATCATGTTCTGGACGAGGATGTCCTTGTCCGTCATCACCTGTTCGGGCGTCATCGTCGCGATGGAGTCGCGCAGATGCCCCTCGATGATCGACGTCGCGACGTGCGTCAGCTCTTCCCAGTCCTGAATCATCGTCAGGATGCGTCGGATCGCGTTGCGCATCCCGCGCCCAGACGACGACACGGCGAAGCTGACCGTCGCGACGACCGTCAGCGGGACGATCCCCGCCGCGATGGCAGACTCGACGTTGACCGACGTCGTCCTCGGACGAAGGTCCATCTTGAAGAACCGGTGGACGAGTGGCCAGACGAACACGCGTCCACCGCGCAGCGACGTGAAGCCATCGGGACCTTTGCCGGCGACGACCGAGAGCTCATTCGCCCCGACGATCTTCATCTTCGTGACGAGCTGTACCAGCAGCGTCAGAACGATCAGGACGAGCAGTACAGAGAGGAAGCCTGTCATTTCGCCGCCTCCTCGGAAGCTGCGCCCTGCTTGGACGTGGACAGGAGATCGCGAACGCTGATGCCGAAGCCACGCTCCAAGTGCCGCAGGAAATCCACCATCGCCTCGGGTCCGCGATTGACGACGCCGTTGATCCCCCGGTCGTCGTCCATCGCCACAACGGTGTCGATGCGCTGATCCTTCGCGTGCTCGCGGTACGCCTCGAAGAGCGTCGCGAGCTGTTGGTTCACGAAGAGCGCGACGCGTCCCCGCCCGCCCGCTTGGGCGACGAGCTCCGCCTTCTGCTTGAGCAGATCGTTGCGCGTCTGCTGGACGACGTTGACAGCTTCTGATTCGCCCTCGGCGACGATCTCGGCGGCGCGGCGCTTCGCCTCTGCCTCCACGGTTACGTACGACGCGTTCTTGAGGCGTTGCAGCTCGACGGTCACCTGTTCGACGTCCCGTTCGCCTTCACTGTTCGCCTTCATCACGGCGGAGTCCGCCTCCAAGCGCGCGCGTTCTACGTCCGCCTCGCAGCGGCGGCGGATGATCTCCAGTTCCTGCTGGGCAGCGACGATCTTCTCGTTCGCCTGGCTCTGGGCGACCGTCTCGCGTCGTTGGGCGTCCGACTCGGCGCGTTCCGCCCGGGCGTAAAGCCGAGCTTCCTCGATCTCCACTTCCTGGCGCTTCCGAGACAGCGTCTTGTTCGCCAGGTTGGCGATGTAGTTCGACGTATCCCAGATCTTCTGAAGCGAGACGGACACGACCGCCATGCCGAACGTGCTCAAGTCCTGCGTGCTGTCTCGGATCAGCTCGCGTCGGAACTGAGCGCGCTCGCCCTCGTCCTCGGATTCCGCCGGAACCTGAGGCTGCCGCACGGCGGGCGGCTGCGTTTCGCCAAGCGCCTCCGCGTCGTCCACGCTCTCGACCATCCCAATCGCCTGAAGCGGGGTCGTCTTGTTGAGCGCACCGCGGAAGTTCCCCACCATCGTCTGCTGGATCTGCTCCTGGATCTCGAGGCGGGACTTGTCCATCAGGCGTTCGACCGCCGAGTAGAGGAGCCCTTCGTCGTCCGCGTCGACGCAGACGCACGCGGTCGCGTCGGCTCCCACGGTGATGCCGTTGGCGGAGTTGACGCCCTCGATGCGGACGTTGATCGGGATGATGCCCAGATCGAGGGTCTGGACGCGCTGGAAATACGGCAGGACGAAGGTCCACCCGCCGGTCTTGACTCGGAAGCCGTACTCCTTGCCCTGCGTCTTGGTCTTGGTTCCCGTGATGACGAGAATCTGGTTGGGCGGACACACGCGGATGAGCGCCTTGAGAAGGCGAATACCCAGCACGAACGCGATGACCGCGACGACTCCGCCAACCGGCGACAAGAGACCGTCCGGTCCGATCAAGTTGGAGAGGTTCATATGAGGGGTTCCTTCGGTGGGTCGATGCCCGGAGGGGTCGGCTCGAGCGCGTGCTCCGGCGGCATGGGTCGCCGCACGTAGACGCATTGATCGGTCACTTCGACGATCTCGACTTCCTCGCCGACGCGGAACGTGTCTTCCGCGTCCGAGGAGAGCGCGTATCGTTCGGCGATGATCTGCCCGGCACGGACTCGCACCTTGCCCATGTCCTTGTGCGACAGGGATACGAGTACCGTTGCCGGCTCGAACAGCAAGTCTTCGGGTTTGAGGCTCGAATCGACGTCGCGTTGCTGGAACCTGAAGAAGGCTCGCGCCAAGAGCATGGACGCAACGCCTCCCGGCACAGCCCATATCAGGCTGCCGAAGACGCCTCTGCCCATCAGTTCGGCGACCAGCCCGGTTGGACCGAAGCCCAACGAGAAGTAGATCAGGGTGCGCAGGTAGCGGAGGACGGACAGTACGCCGGAGTGACTCGCGTGGTCATGGCTGCTATCGCCGCCATGGTCGTGGGCTCCGCCATCGTGACCCGAGCCGTCGTCTCCACCATCGCCGGAGTCGCCGTCGGTGTCGGAGTCCGTAGCGAGCAACCCCAGCATATCGACCGCAGTCACGCCGACTCCGAAGACGGCGGTCAGCGTGTAGAGTCCGTGGATCCAGGCGTCGATTCCCATGGACGCCCCTATCGTGGTATGGGCAAGGGCGCAGGCGAGCCGCGAGATGGGCTCGCCGTCAACGTCAGGTCGCACAACGAGGATAACGGTACAAACTTGTCCTGTCGAGGGAGACCCGCTCGATCCTTGACTTCGGCGGCAGACCGATGCATAGATGCAGCCGTTGGTTCTCGATCCTGCTTCATGGACCGACTCCGAACGAGGTGACGCGAATGCCCCCGACCGCTCTGACTGACGAGCAGCTTCGGCACTACGACGAACATGGCTACCTGCTGGTTCCCAACTGCCTGACCGACGAGGAGTGCGACGAGATCATCGCACGCGCCCACGAGCTCCACCGACGCAAGCACGTGCCCGGGTGCTTCTCGCGCGTCGACGAGTCGGAGTCCGGCGGCGACCCGTTGCGCGTGTACCCGCGCATGATGCACCCGCACCGTGTCGATGAACGCTGTCTACACTACCTGACGCATCCGCGCATCGGTTCCGTGCTCAGCGGCTTGCTGCGCGACCGCGTCACCGCGCTGCAGAGCATGTTCTACTGGAAGCCGCCGGGCGCGCGCGGGCAGGCGTTCCATCAGGATGACTACTACCTCCGCACGGAGCCCGGCGCGTGCATCGCCGCATGGACGGCGCTGGAGCCAATCGACGACGAGAACGGCGGCATGGGCGTCTTCCCCGGTTCCCAGCAGGAGCCGATCCTCGAGATGACCCCGACCGACGTGAACAAGAGCTTCACCGAGACGGCGGTCACTCCTCCTGCGCAGTACCAGCGCCTCGGCGTCGATATGGCGAAGGGCGACACGCTCTTCTTCCACGGGCACCTGATCCACGGCTCCCCGCCAAACACGTCGCGCGACCGGTTCAGGATGTCGTTCATCTGCCACTACATCGCGACCTCATCGACGGGCTACAACCACGGCTACGACCCGGCGATCCCGATGTAGCGGGCGCTCCGACAGACCTTCATGGAAGTCGGATCGACGGGCATCCGCGTTTGAATCGCGCGCCGCTCGTGGGCTATCATCATCCATGCCCTGCTCTCAGGGCTGAGGTCTGCCCAGCCGCGGCGCGACCGCGGCTTTACATCGCGTCGCCGCGTCTCCATTGACGTGGCAGGGCGCCTCGCGCGGCTCTGAGAGCCTCATGTCCACAGGGAGGCACGTGTTGAAGCACTACGACCCGCTGCGCCACTACGAGACCGTGATCATCTTCCGCCCCAACCTCTCCGAGAGCGAGTTGCGCGAAGAGGTCGAGACGATTCGGACGTTCATCGAGTCGTCCGGGAACACCATCGCCAAGACCGAGATGTGGGGACGCCGCCGACTGGCATATCCCATCGAAGGCTTTTCCGAGGGAACCTACGCCTTCTTCCTCTTCTCCGGCGAGCCGTCCTTCATCACGGAACTGGACCGGCGGTACCGCATCAATGAGGACATCATCCGGTTCCTCACCATCAAGTGCGAAGCGCCCGTCGAGGGAGCCCCGACCTTCACCCTGGAAGATTCCGGCGATGATCGGCGCGGTGAAGAGCGCAAGCCCAAGCACTTCAAGCGCACCCGTACCGAAGACGAAGAGCGAGAGGCAGCCGCCCGCGCTCAGCGCGACGACGCGGATGACGACGACGACTCGGACGATGATGACGACGACGACTCGGACGATGATGACGATGCCGACGATGACGATTCGGACGTTGACGGCGACGACGAATAGCCCGCCCGTCTGAGGGAAAGGGGACGCGTATGGCAGCGGAATTCAACCGCGTGATTCTTCTCGGACGGCTGACGCGAGACCCGGAACTGCGCTATCTCGATTCGGGCACGGCAGTCGCCAAGCTGGGCATCGCATCGTCGCGCTCGTACAACGACTCCCAGTCCGGCGAGCGCAAAGAGGAAGTGCTCTTCGTCAACGTCGATGTCTGGGGTCGCCTCGGCGAAACCTGCCATCGGTACCTGTCCAAGGGCAGACTGGTGTTGATCGAGGGTCGTCTCATCTACCGCCAATGGGAGACGGAGAGCGGCGACAAGCGCAGCGTCCACGAGATCAGCGCAAACTCCGTCCAGTTCCTCGACCGTGGCGACACCGCTGAGCAGGGCACGACGCAGAACGCGACTGTCAGTGACGATGACGATATCCCCTTCTGACGGACTGCCGCGAACGATGTACCGACGTGGCTCCGGACGACGTATTCCATCTCCAGTGAGCCCTGGCGCTCGCCAGGGCGACGAGGACCGAAGACATGCCTGTTGAGGTGATTCTGACCGACAACGTTCAGGGACTTGGCAGAGCGGGCGAGGTGGTGCGCGTCGCGCCTGGATTCGCGCGCAACTACCTGCTGCCGCGCGATCTCGCTGTCCACGCCACCGAGGCGAATCGCCGTCGGCTCGACGCGCAGTTGCGTGTTCGCGTCGCGCAGATGGCGCAGGAGCTCGAGGAAGCCCAAGACTCCGCGCGCCGTCTCGAAGGTATCGTCTGCATCATCGCCGCGAACGCTGGCGAAAACGGCAGGCTCTTTGGATCCGTCAACGCCGCCGACATCGCCGACAACCTGGCGACTAAGGGCATCACGATCGACCGTCGGCGCATCGAGCTCACCGAGAGCATCCGAGAGCTGGGCGTCTACCCGGTTCCCGTGCGCCTCCACCCGGAGGTCGTCGCGACGATCCAGGTCGAGGTCATCGCCAACGAGGCGTAGTCGTGGTGGGCTCGGCGCTCGGCGGGAGCGGAGGCGCGCTATCGGAGGAGTACCGTGGCGACGGACGCAATGCCTCACGACCTCGACGCCGAGCGCCACGTCCTGGGTTCGCTTCTGCTCGATCCCGACGCGATCCACGCGGTTCTGCCCGTCCTGGGCGAACTGACCACCGTCTTCTACAAGGTCGCCCATCAGGTCATCTACGATGCGATCCTGCGGCTGTCTCGCCGCAGCGACCCGATCGATCTCTACACGGTCACCAATGAACTAAAGCGCTCCGACGATCTGGAGCGAGCGGGCTCCGTCCGCTACCTCTACGAGGTGCAGGAGAGCACGCCCTCGGCGGCGAACGTCGAGTTCTACGCGACCATCGTCCGCGAGAAGTCGGTGCGTCGCGAACTCGTCGATGCCGCCGCGAAGATCGGATCGCGGGCTGTCCGCGACGACGCCACGGTCGAAGAGGTCGTGGACCAGGCGCAGCGGCTCATCTTCGATGTGAACCACGACCCGGCGCGCCGGGGCTTCGCGGACATGGACCAGATGCTCCGCGAGACGATGGACTACATCGAATCGCTCTACCAGCGGAAGGGCACGCTTCTCGGCGTTCCAACGGGTCTGCCGGAAATGGATCGGCTGCTGTCCGGGCTCAATCCGTCGGACCTGATCGTGCTGGCAGCCAGACCGTCGATGGGTAAGAGCGCGCTTGCGCACAACATCGCCGGGCACATCGCCTTCCGCGAGAGCAAGTCCGTCGCCCTCTTCACGCTGGAAATGGATCGCGAGCAAATCCTGACGCGCATGTTGGCGACCGAGGCGCGGATCGATATGCAGCGCGTCCGCACGGGGGCTCTCAACACGGATGACTGGCGGCGACTGTCGGAAGCTGCCGGGAAGATGGAGCACGGCAAGCTCTTCGTGAACGACGCGCCGGGCATCACGCTCATGGAGATCCGGGCGGAGAGCCGTCGCCTCAAGATGCGCCATCCCGACCTGTGCGTCCTCATCATCGACTACATGCAGTTGATGCAGGGCGGGGCGAAGACGGCTCAGAGCCGCGAACAGGAGATTTCCGAGTACTCGCGGTCGCTCAAGGAACTGGCGCGCGAGCTGGAGGTGAGCGTCCTGGCGCTTTCCCAGTTGAACCGCGCCGTCGAGAGCCGCCCGGACAAGCGCCCGCAGTTGGCGGACCTCCGAGAGTCAGGAGCCATCGAGCAGGACGCCGACATCGTCATGTTCCTCTACCGCGACGAGTACTACAATCCGGACGCGTCGAACGCGGGACAGGCTGAGCTCATCGTACGCAAACATCGCAACGGGCCCTTGGGAACCATCACGCTGGCGTTCCATCCTCAGTACCTGCTGTTCCGATCTTACGAGGACGTGAAGACGGACTACTCTTGAGCACTCCCATCCCAGACGGAGTCCCTGCGCCGGAAGCCGCTGCGCAGCCGAGCGGGCTCGCCCGTTTCATGGGCGAAGTCGGCGGCGGCATCGTGTACCGCCTGAACCACATCGGCTCGGCGACGCTCCTCGTGCTGTCTACGATCCGGTACACGTTCGCGCGCCCCTTCTTCGTTCACAACTTGATGACGCAGTTCGCCAACGTCGGCGTGAACTCGCTCCCCGTCGTGACGATCACGGGCGTGTTCGTCGGCATGGTGCTGGCGTTGCAGGGCTACGCGCAGCTCAAGCTCCTCGGAGCCGAAGGGATGATCGGCTCGTTTGTCAGCAGCTCGACGGTCAAGGAGCTGGGCGTCATGCTGACGGCGTTCGTCCTCTCAGGGCGCATCGGGGCGGCGATCACTGCGGAGCTCGGAACCATGAAGGTCACCGAGCAGATCGACGCCATCGAGGCGATGGGCACCAGCCCGGTGCAGTATCTCGTCGTGCCGCGCTTCCTCGCGTGCGCCGTCATGCTGCCGATCCTGACGACCTACTCGAACATCCTCGGCATCGTCGGCGGCTACCTGGTTTCGGTGACCTTCCTCAACGTCGCGGGAGGTCACAGCGGGATGAACGGCGAGTACTTCATCGCCATCGCCAGCTCGACGCGCGGCTTCGATGTGGAAGACCTGCTCTCCGGCTTTGTGAAGGCGTCGAGTTTCGGCATGGTCATAGCCACCATCGGCTGCTACATGGGATTTTCCGTGCCGCCGACCACGGGCGCGGAGGGCGTCGGCAAAGCGACGACGAACTGCGCGGTCATCTCGCTCGTTCTCATTCTCGTGTTCGACTTCCTGATCAACTTCGTGAAGCAAGAGATCTTCGGGATATGACGGCTCAGGACGCCACAACCCGCGACGGGTCCTCGTGGAGCGACGTGAAGGCGCGCATCGAGAGCGTCGAAGTCCGGTTCGGACAGAAACTCGTCCACGATCGGCTGTCGCTCGACATCCCGCGCGGCGAGACGACGGTCATCATGGGACCCAGCGGCTGCGGCAAGAGCGTGCTGCTCAAGCTGATCGTCGGTCTGATGCGCCCGGATCGCGGCAACGTCTGGGTGGACGGCGAGAACGTCCCAAGGCTCAAGCGACGAGCGCTCAATCGCCTGCGGCAGCGCATGGGCATGCTCTTCCAGTCGTCGGCGCTCTTCGATTCGATGACGGTCGAGGAGAACGTGGCGTTCATGCTCCGCCAGCACACGCGCCAGAGCCCCGCTGAGATGGCTCGCGCCGTCTCCGAAGCGCTGGAGCTCGTCGGGCTGCCCGGAACTCACGCCCTGAAGCCGGCGGAGCTCAGCGGCGGGATGCGCAAGCGCGTCGGGCTGGCGCGAGCCATCGTCATGCGCCCGGATTTGATCCTCTACGACGAGCCGACGACGGGACTGGACCCCATCACGGCGCGCGGCATCAATCGCCTGATCCGCGACCTGCACCAGCGGCTGGGAACCACCTCCATCGTCGTCACGCACGATGTCGAGAGCGCCCTCTACGTCGGCAGCCGGATCGCCATGACGGTGGACGGCAAGATCGTTCTCGAGGGCACGCCCGACGAGGTTCGCGGCTCGGACGTTCCGCTGGCTCGGCAGTTCTTCCAAGAATCCCAACTTCCTGCGAGCGCCTAGCGGAGCAGCGACCGGTTCGGCGGATTCCGGTTCGAAGGAGGCACGATGCGCTGGCAGTCGGAACTGAAGGTCGGCATCCTCGTCGTGGGAGCCATCATCATCTTGGCGATCCTGCTGACGATGGCTTCGGACTGGAACATCGCCACGCCCGGCGAGGAGGCGACCTTCCACTTCGACAATCTGAACGACCTCAAGCGCGGCGCGGCGATCCACCTGGCAGGCGTGTTCGTCGGCAAAGTGACGGACGTTCAACTACGGGAAGACGGGCTGGGAGCCGTCGTCAAGGGACGCGTGAACGCCCCGGTCGTCATCCGGGAGGGCGTCACGGCGGAGCTTTCGATGCTGGGCATGATCGGAGAAGCCTACATCGCGCTCCGCAATGGACCCCCGACCAATCCCCCATACGACTGGTCGCACCCCATCGAGGGTACGTCGCCAGCCGCCATCGCCAGTCTCATCGAGAAGGTGGATCAGGCGCTGAGCCAAGTGAGCGCGCTTGTAGCGACCGCCCAGGAGACGCTCGAAACCAGCCGCGCCGAGCTCCTATCGACCGCCGCCGCCGTCCGTGACATGACCGGGGGTACACTGAGGAATCTCGACAGCTTCGTCGCCCGGATGAACCCCATCCTGACCCGTGCGGCGAGACTCGCCGACCTCGCGGAGAAGCGTCTGCCCGCCGTGCTCGACCATGCCGACCAAGTGCTGACGCGAACCGACGGCGAGATCGACGCCATCGGCGGCGACGCCCGCGAGTTGGCGGCGGATGCGCGCGCATGGATCGGCGACACGCGACGCGACACGAACCAACTGCTCGCCGACGTCTCAAAGGGCGTCCGCGAGACGCGCGATCTCCTGAACACGCTTTCAGACGAGGCGAAGTCGCTCCGGCAGGATGTCTCGCAAGCCGCCCAAACCACGACGCAGACGATCACCGACGAGAAGGCGCGTCTCAACGAGACGCTCGCCAAGCTGGATGAAGGCATCGCGCAGGCGACCACTCTCGCGGCGCGCCTGGGAACCATCGCCGACAGGGTCGAACACGGCGACGGCACGATCAGCCGGCTCCTCAGCCAGGAGGACACGATCCTGCCGAAGGTCGAAGACACGCTCACCGAGACGACCGCAGCGCTCCGGCGGCTCAACGCGCTCTCAGAATCGGTCGAACGGCTTGCCGCGCCGGAACGTCCGCCGCTCGCCAACGTGGGATTCGAACTGACCTATCGGAGCACCGTCGAAGGGCTCCAAAGCGAACTGGGCGTTCAGGTCCGTCCCGACAAGCGCCGCGAGTTGCTGGCGGGCGTCTCCAGCCGCGAAGGCAAGCGCGTCTACAATGTCGTCGTCGGGCAGAAAGTCGGTCCCGTGGTCGGACGAGCGGGCTTCATCGAGTCCAAGGGAGCCCTCGGCGCCGACTGGACTCCGCATCGGTTCCTCACGCTTCGCGCAGAAGCGATCGGCATCACGCGCCGCCTCTTCCGCGACAACGAGACGGTCCTCCCGCGCATCGACGCCAAGGCGATCATCAAGCCGCTGCCGCAAGCCTATGTCGTCTTCGGCGCTGAGAACGTCATCAACGACGACGTCGGGTTCATGTTCGGCGTCCGAACCCCCTACTGACCCCAATGAAGACGCGCACCGAGTTCGTCTGCACCGACTGTGGAGCCGTCTCGGCGCGCTGGCTGGGGCGATGCCGGGAGTGCGGCGCTTGGAACACCCTCGAAGAGCGCGCTCAGCCCGCCCGAGCCGCTCCTGAACGTCGAAGCCGCGCCGTCGACCCCGACTCGAATGCCCCGGTTCGCCTGGCAGACGTATCGACGACCCAGCAGGCGCGCCTGCAAACGGGCATCGCCGAACTCGACCGCGTGCTCGGCGGCGGGCTCGTTCGCGGCTCGGTGGCGCTCCTGGGCGGCGAGCCCGGCATGGGCAAGTCGACGCTCCTGCTTCAGGCGCTCGCGTCCATTGGCGCGTCTGCGGGCAAAGTGCTCTACGTGACGGGCGAGGAGTCCGCGCGGCAGATACGCTTGCGCGCGGATCGCTTGGGCATCGGATCCGACGACCTGCTGCTCCTGTGCGAGTCGGAGACCGAGTCGATTCTCGCCCACCTTCGTGAGACTCAGCCCCGCGCGGTCGTGATCGACTCCATTCAGACGGCGAGCGTGGAGACGGTGCGCTCCGCGCCGGGAAGCGTCGCGCAGATCCGCGAGAGCGCGGCGGCGTTCATCGCCTTCGCCAAGTCATCCGAGACGCCGGTCTTCCTCGTGGGTCACGTCACCAAAGAGGGAACCATCGCCGGTCCGCGCGTGCTGGAGCACATGGTCGATACCGTGCTGATGTTTGAGGGCGATCTCCACCACGCCTACCGGCTCATCCGCGCAACGAAGAACCGCTTCGGCTCGACCAACGAGCTCGCGGTCTTCGAGATGACGGAACGCGGACTCGCAGAGGTCGCGAACCCGTCGGCGCTCTTTCTCAGCCAGCGAACGGCGGGGGTGTCGGGCTCCGTCGTCGTCTGCGCGATGGAGGGTTCCCGCCCGCTGCTGCTGGAACTGCAAGCCCTCGTCGCGCCGGCGCGTTACGGAGCACCCATGCGCGTCTCGACGGGCTTCGACCGGAGCCGCGTCGCGATGCTCCTCGCCGTGCTCGAGAAGCGCGGCGGGATCGCCCTGCAGAACGCGGATGTCTTCGTGAACGTGACCGGCGGCGTCGAGCTCGACGAGCCCGCCGCCGACCTGGGCATGGTCGCCGCCATCGCGTCGAACTATCGAGATGCGCCAGTCTCGCCCAAGACGGTGCTCCTCGGCGAGGTCGGTCTGGCGGGCGAGGTGCGGGCGGTCAGCCGCCTGCCGCAGCGTCTTGCCGAAGCGGCAAAGCTCGGCTTCGAGCGCGCCGTCGTGCCGAAGAGCCAGGCGGCGAAGTCAGCCTCCGACGGATCGGGCGGCATACAGGTCGTCGGCGTCGATACGGTCGGTCAGGCGTTGGGCATTCTCATCTAGGCAGTGCGCCGCCCGGTTCCGCGTGATACCCTGTGATTGGGCGCACTACGGTCGCATCGAGACGGAGCGGACGCCATGACGCTCGGCAAGGTCGTCGGCACGATCACCGCTACGAAGAAGGACGAGAAGCTCACGGGCGGCAAGTTGATGGTCGTCCAGGAGCTCAGCATGGAAGGCAAGCCGCTCGAGCGCTACGCGGTCGCCGTCGATTCGGTGGGGTGCGGCACAGGCGAGGTCGTTCTCGTCGCCACTGGGAGCTCCGCGCGGCTGACGCAGGCGACTAAGGACCGACCGGTGGACGCAGTCATCATGGCGATCGTCGACACGCTCGAAGTCGGTGGCGTCGTCCTCTACCGCAAATGACGCATGATGCCCAGCAGAGGCGCGCGGAGATACGGCAGGCGTCGCTAACGCGGCGAGACTCCCTCTCACGTGAAGACGTCGAACGATGGGGCGACGCGATCGCCGATTGCGTCCAGCGCGTCCTGGAGCAGGAATCCCCCACGACCGTGTTCACCTACCTCGCGTTCGGGAACGAGGTTCCCACGCTAGGAATCGTGCATCATCTTCTGTCAAGCGGCAGGCGCGTTGTCGTGCCTTACGTGACTACGGGATCGCCGAACATGACCTGCCATGAGATCGAAGACCCGGAGCGCGACCTGAAGCGAGGCATCTGGGGCATCCCGACGCCGCGCGTCTCCCGATGCCCCGCCGTAGACCCGCATGACATCGACGCTGCGCTGGTTCCCCTCGTCGCTTTCGACGACGACGGCTATCGGATAGGCCACGGCGCGGGATACTACGACCGCTTCCTGGGAGCCTATCGACGGATGCGGCGCATCGGGTTGGCGTTCGAGATGCAGCGGATCGAGAGCTGTCACCCGCAAGAGTGGGACGAGCCGCTCGACTGTCTCGTCACGGAGAGCGGCGTTCGGGCGTTCCCGGATCGCCGGTAAACGACCGCGATGGGCGTCGCGTTCCAGATTCAGCGCGTGTGGGCGGGTGCCAAGCTGCGCGCGGATGTGGAGTTTTCCAGTGGGCAGCGGCTCGACACCCCGAACGGTTCTCGCATGCTCGTTCCTGATCGCCTTTGCTGCGGGGTCGTACGCAGCCCCTCCGACGACGGCTCCAGCCACCAACGGAACCGAGCCCACAGAGGTCGCGTTTGGACCTCGCGTCAACCCATGGCAGCCCCGACCCGAAGCGAACGCCAGCGCGCATCCGGCTCCAACGACTGAGAACGCTCTCGCCTCCTCCCTCATCGACACAGTTCGCTCGATCACCGGCTCCAACGACGGCGCGGCAGCGCCGGAGACCTCCGAATCGACCTCGGAGCCTATCGAGGGCGTCAACCTGCCGGCTGCGTTCACACCCGCCGACACCTCGTTGAGAGGGCTTCAAACGCCCTTCGGCGGCGCTCGGCGCGGGCAGAACATCGATCTGCCGATGAACTCGAACCTGCAGATATCCGGCTACAAGTCCTTCCTGCTCCAGTACAACCAGACGAAGTACTTCGGCAGGTCGGGGCTGTCGCCCTATTACGGCTCCAGCCTCGGCGGAACGCGGTTCAGCACCGGCTATTCCGGCTACGACTACGGCTCCTACGACAGTTACGATTCCTACGGCGGGTACGGAGGCTACGACTCCTACGGTGGGCTCGGCGGTTTCGGCGACTCGTTCGGGTCGTACGGCGGATACGGGGGTTATGGCGGCTTCGGAAGCAGCTATGGCGGAAGCTATGGCGGGTACGGAGGCTACGGCGGCAGCCGCGCCGACGGCATCAACATCCAGCAGGAGCTCCAGGTCGGCATCAATGGGCGCGTCGGCGAGCACACGCACGTCGCCGTCGACTACACCGACGCCAATCGCGGGAACTTCTCGGCGCTCGACAACAAGCAGCAGCGCATCGCCATCTGGTACGAGGGCGGCGAGGAGAACATCCTCAAGAAGGCGGCGTTCGGGGATATCACACTCGAACTGCCGAACGCGCGGTTCCTGCAGGTGAATCGCAACCTGTTCGGAGCGCAGTTGATCGCGGAGCTCGCAGGTGTCCGGTTCACCACCTTCGGGTCGCGCACGAAGGGCTTGCGCGGCAAGTGGCGGTCACGCGGCGAGACGAGACGCGCCGGAGCGGGCATCGGTCAGCCCATTCTCGACACGAGCTACCTGCGGGAGCGCTATTACGCGATCCAACTGGGAACCGACAATCTGCTCCACGACGGCTACCTGCCTATCCGACAGGGCAGCGAACAGGTCTTCATCGACGACAACGACGGTACGAACAACGTCGGCGGGCAAAAGACCGCTCGCGGCTACTTCAACCGCCAGTTCCCCAATGAAGACTACTCGATCGACTACCAGACGGGTCGCATCGAGTTCCTCCGCACCGTCACGTCGCGCATGACCATCGTCGTCGCGTACGAGTACCTCGGCGGCGGAGGCGGCAAGGTCGGCGACCCGGCGAACGTCTTCTTCGACGACAACGGCGACGGGATCATCGACGAAGAAGGGGAACTCCTCGGCTATGTCGTCATCAAGGACACCGCGACTCGGGGCACGGAGCTACGCAACGTCTACAGCCTCGGGAACCGGAACATCTCGCCGACCGACTTCGAGCTGAGCATCTGGCGAGGCGGTTCCCAGGCGTTCACGGCGTCGAACGGCGTCTACCCCTACATTCA
>Ga0194120_10000383_pt1 | contig 82568 bp, 72 predicted proteins | sample TA2MahCa65mmetaG_FD_148642 | JGI IMG/M metagenome (GOLD analysis project Ga0194120, IMG submission 148642) | Freshwater microbial communities from Lake Tanganyika, Tanzania - TA2015019 Mahale Deep Cast 65m | ecosystem: Environmental > Aquatic > Freshwater > Lake | place: Tanzania: Lake...
TTTTGCAGTGTCAGGAATAATGATACCACCGGCAGTCTTCTCTTCGGCAGCAGCAGCTTTCACAATCACCCGATCGTGAAGCGGAGTTACATTTACTTTCTTGGCCATAGCTTGTTTTGATTTTGTTTATTAATTGTCTGAACCACCCATCAATGGGCTGCAAAGTTACTGTAAATAGTATGCCATCTTGTTTTTTGGCATTTGTCTTACATTTTTTGTCAGAAATCTAACGACAAAAATGCTCATTGGCAACTCTTTTTAGAACCCCTCTGCCATTTTTTCAGTGCTTGTTTGTCCTTGCAGGGCAATGGATTATGAACTATATTTGCAAACTATAATAGCTCATTGAAACATGATCAGTAGAAGAAATATTCGGGTAAAAGTGATGCAGGTGCTTTATTCATTATCCACAATCGAAGAAGCGCCTACCTCCATTCGATTAAAGGCCCAACTTGATCAACATTTTGAGCATACCAGAGACCTATTCACCTACCTAACCTGGTTTTTAACAGAGGTCCTGCGCTACACAGAGACCTATGCACACCAAAAAGCCACTAAGCACCTGCCAACCGAGGCAGATCTAAACATTAACATCAAGCTTGCCGGCAATGAGTTGCTTTGGCAGATTCTTGAAAAGGAGGACTTTAAAAAACAGGTAAGTCGTTTAAAGCCTGAGTCCAGAACCGAGCCTGAGTTGATACGAAAAATTCATACGCAACTTTTGGACACCGCTGTTTACAAGGAGTATATCTCAAACAGTAAAAGAGATAAGAAAGAAGAAAGAAAGATCATGGAATTCATTTTGAATGACCTTCTTCTTGCCAACCCTCTTTTTCTATCGCACATAAGTGAACTATTTGGAAATTTTGATGACGACGGAGAATCCATTGTTCAGTTGATTGGTTCTTTACTACAAAAACCCGCTTCAGTTTCCCTTGATACATTGATAGACCCAGAAAAAGAAAAGTTTGCTCATGAGCTCTTACGAACAACAGTGGAAAAAGACCAACACTTGCAATCGCTGATTGTTCCTAAGTTAAAAAATTGGGACCCAGACCGCATAGCCATTTTGGACATGATCATGATGAAAATGGGCGTAGCAGAATTTCTTTATTTTGAAACAATTCCACCTAAAGTAACGCTTAATGAGTACATTGATCTTGCCAAGGAATACAGTACCGTACAAAGTGGTCATTTTGTAAATGGGATACTGGATAGTATTAGAAAGGAATTGGAAGAACAAGGAAAACTTCATAAAATTGATTTTAAAAAAAATAAATAACTACTCATTTATGAAAAGACTACTGTTGCTATTTGTCTTCTCCACTATTATTGTCGCAGGTTGCAGAGATTTACCGGCTAATACGGACGCCTCGGCAACTACCACTATGATGGATGACGACAAAGAAAAAAAGCCACAAGAGGATACCACACAGTTCACCCAACTTACTTGGTTAGACACCACCGATCAATCGCTTGGGAAATTAACTCCAGGAAAAGAGATTGAAATCACCTGGCGTTTTAAAAACACCGGCCAACATCCGTTGATCGTGGAAGGAGTAAATGCTCCCTGTGGATGCACCATTCCGGAAAAACCCGAAAAGCCCCTATTGCCCGGTGAAGAGGGCATCATCAAAGCTAAGTTTAACGGGAGCGGAACAGGTTATATCGTTAAGCAAGTTCACATGGTTGCCAACACTAACCCATCTAAAAACCACACCCTGAGTTTTTCAGGAGAAATACCAGTACAAAAACAATAAACAATACGTATGAACACTTTCTATTTATTACAGCAAGCTGCACAACCTGGATTTGGCGGATTTCAGTTCATTTTTTTAGGATTAATGATCTTGGTTTTTTGGCTCTTTTTCATTAGACCACAAGCAAAACGAGCAAAAACACAAAAGGAATTTATAGACAACTTAGGCAAAGGCGAAAAGGTGGTAACTATTGCAGGTATTCATGCTACCATTAATAAGGTTAATGAAGATGGTACTTTGCAAATTGAAACAAGCCCAGGATCTTATTTAAAGATTGAAAAGTCCTCCATCAGCATGGACTGGACACAGGCTTTAAATAAGCCAGCCGCAACAGAAAAAAAATAACCATGCTTCGGGTTGGCCTCACCGGTGGAATAGGCAGCGGGAAAACCACAGTAGCTCAAATTTTTGAGTCACTGGGCATCCCTGTGTTCTATGCAGATGATGTGGCCAAACAGTTAATGGCGCAAAACCCAGCCCTGATTACCGCTATAAAAGAAGAATTTGGCCAGCAGGCATACCTTGGGGATTTGTTGAATAAAGCGCATATCGCTTCCGTTGTTTTTTCAAACCCACAAAAACTTAATTGGTTAAATCAGTTAGTTCATCCAGCAACCATTCAGGCTGCTAACAATTGGTTTGAGGAACAAAAGTCGGCTTATGCCATCATTGAAGCCGCATTACTTTTTGAAAGCGGGGCTGACAAGGGCCTAGACTATACGGTGGGAGTTTCTTCTCCCCTTGCACTTCGATTGGAAAGAGTTATAAAAAGAGATGGCAGTAGTCCAGCGGTAATCAAGCAGCGCATGGATAATCAACTTGATGAAGAAATCCGTGATAGCAAATGTGATTTTCTGCTTTTCAATAACAACACCAAGCCGCTATTGGCGCAGGTAATAGAATTAGACAAACAACTTAGAGTTATTTCAAACGAGAAAGCGCAAGGCTAATTCTATTCCAGCCCTCCTGAATTTTTTCGCGACTATTTGCAAATGAAAAACGAATGCAGCTGGGTTCACCAAAAGCATCTCCCATTACAGAAGTTACGTGTGCAGTATTTAATAGATACATAGACAAATCAGCAGCATTAGTAATGGTTGTATGGTCGTCACTCTTTCCATAATAAGCACTTACATCAGGAAAAATATAAAAAGCGCCAGCCGGTACGGGGCAGGTAATGCCCGGTATTGTGCTCACTAATTTTAAAACCATTTCTCGCCTAACCGCAAATTCTTTTACCATTTGCAATGTAGGATCCAATTGCTGTGTCAATGCAGCAATGGCTGCGCGCTGGGCAATGGAATTAGCACCGCTGGTAAATTGACCTTGAATTTTTTCACAGGCTTTGGCTATAGTTTCATTAGCAGCAATATATCCCAATCGCCATCCGGTCATTGCAAAACCTTTACTCAGTCCATTAACAATAGCCACTCGGTCTTTTATAGAAGGGAAACCTGCGATACTGCTATGAGCTCCCACATAATTAATATACTCATAGATCTCATCTGAAATGATGGTAATTTGAGGATGCTTTTCAAAAACTTTTACCAATGCTTCAAGTTCGTCATGAGTATACACTGCTCCGCTGGGATTACAGGGAGAGGAAAAAAGAAAAACAGTTGTTTGATCGGTAATGGCGGCCTCTAACTCCTGAGGGCCAATTTTAAATGCTGCAGCTGCAGTGGTTTTTATTTCTACTACTTTTCCTCTTGCAATTTTTACCAACTCGCTATAGGTAACCCAATAAGGAGTAGGAATAATGACTTCCTGCCCTTCGTCTACCAATGAAAGAATCAGGTTGGCCAAGCTTTGTTTGGCTCCTGTAGACACTACAATTTGTGTGGGCTTATAGCTTAGTCCGTTATCTCGTAATAATTTTGTGCAAACGGCTTCTCGCAACTCAAGATAACCAGGGACAGGAGTATAATGACTCCAATTCTCTTGGATGGCTTGCACTGCCGCCTCTTTAATATGAGTTGGGGTATCAAAGTCTGGTTCGCCCAGGCTTAAATCAATTACATCAACGCCATTGGCCCTTAGTTCGCGGCCAAGCTTCGCCATTTTTAGGGTTTCCGGTTCATTAAATCGACTTAGTAAAGTAGAAAGCGGAGTCATAGGCATTAGTTGCTAAGCCGGCAAATTACAATAAAGACCTAAACAAGAAACGCTATGGCCTTGGTTTTTATGCCAGAAGTTCCCTGAAAAAGCTATATTTGCGGTCCTTGAAAAATTCTGTAAATCAATCCCTATGCAACTGAAAGGTTTGGTTCGCTTTTTTACTGTCCTACTGATCATCTATTCGCTGTATCAGCTCTCCTTTACGTGGCTGGTTCAAAATTTTGAGAAAAAGTCTCATGAAAAGGCCAGACAGCATATCGGCAAATCCTATCCAACTGCCGCTGTAAAGTATCCCAACAATAAGGATTCGCAATCCTATTGGCAGGCATTTCTTGACAAACAAGAGTCCACTTATTATGATAGTCTTATAAGGGCTAGTGAACAAGAAACGGTTACTTATGGCATCAATGGTGCCATGAGTTACAAGAAAGCAAAAGAGGAGGAATTAAACCTTGGTCTTGACCTACAAGGTGGCATGAACGTTACACTTGAAGTAGAAATGTCAGGACTGTTACGATCACTGGCTAATAACACCACAGATCCTAATTTTCTCAGTGCTCTTCAAAACGCCGACAAACGCAAAGCAAATAGTGATGCTGACTTTATCACACTCTTCATCGCTGAATATAGAAAATTAGAGCCCCTAAGACCTCTGGCAACATTATTTTCAGGCGCAAGCGGCAATCAAGTCAATATTAAAACAACTGACGTTGATGTGGAAGTGTATATCAGAGAGCAGGCCAGAGCAGCTTTTGACCTTACATTTGGCCGTCTCAGCACCCGTATCGATCAGTTTGGTGTTGCACAGCCGTCTATTAACCCTATACCTAACCGCGGTCTAATCACAGTTGAACTGCCAGGTATAAAAGATAAAGAACGTGTTCGTAAACTTTTGCAAAGCACAGCTAGCCTGCAATTCTGGGAAGTATATACCTTAAAAAATGCAAACTACGCAAGCAGCTGGCAACGTGCCATTGATGCTTTTAATGTCAAGTATGCAGGCAAGAAGGACAGTACTTTGCAAAAAGACAGCAATGTTGTTGCTGCAAATGTAGCTACCCCAACAACTAAAACAGACACAGGAAGCACCAAGAAACTCTCTGAGGCCATTGTAAGTAAGGGAGCTGATACAGGCACAAATGCTGCAACAGCCAAAGCCTCTGCCATCAGTCTTAGTAACTACTTGCAATTTGTGCAACCCTACCAAGATGAGAAAGGCAATGTTGTTTATCCTGGTGCAACAGCCATGGTTGCAGTAAAAGATACCGCCCTAGTAAGATCTTATTTGGACGAACTAAATGGCAACTTCCCTTCGGATGTTAGCTGGGCATTTGGAGTTCCTGACAAAGACAGCAAAGGAATTGCTTCCACAACAGTGGCTCTTCATGCACTTAAAACTTATAACCGCACTACAGCAAAATTGGAGGGAGATGCTATAGCGGATGCCCGACAAGATTTTGACCAATACGGTAAAGTACAAATTGAAATGACCATGCGTCCTGCTGGTGCAGCAATTTGGAAAAGAATGACTGAGGAAAATGTAGGAAGTCCAATTGCAATTGTTCTCGATAATGTGGTGCAATCTGCTCCGAATGTAATTACCCCAATTCCCAATGGAATTTCTTCCATCACTGGAAACTATTCCCAACAAGAAGCCGCAGACCTTGCCAATATTCTTAAGATTGGTAAACTCCCAGCCCCTGCAAAAATCGTACAGGAACAACAAGTAGGCCCTACACTTGGAGAGGAAGCCATTCAAGGTGGTTCACTCAGCTTTCTTGTTTCCTTTTTAGTAATTTTTACATTGATGTTGGTTTATTATAACACCAGTGGATGGATCGCCAACATTGCGTTAATTCTAAATCTGCTTTTCACCATAGGAATTTTAGCAGGTCTGGGTGCTACGCTTACCGCACCTGGTATTGCAGGATTAGTATTGACAATTGGTATGGCCGTTGACACTAACGTAGTAATCTACGAGCGTATTAAAGAAGAGTTAAAACGTGGTAAAAGTTATTTAACGGCCATTTCCGATGGATATAGTCGTTCATTACCTCCTGTATTGGATGGACATATCACCACCCTACTCACAGCTATAATTCTATTTTATTTTGGATTAGGCCCAGTAAAAGGCTTCGCAACCACTCAAATTCTTGGCTTATTACTTTCTCTATTCTGCGGGATTCTTGTTAGCCGTTGGGTAAGCGACATGTTTACCAATAAAAAGAAACATGTGGAGTACTTCACGGGAATCTCTACACGAATCTTCCAACATGCCAAGTACAAATTCATTGAGTATAGAAAAATTGCTTACTTCATCTCTATTGTTGTGCTGTTAGGTGGAATCGGATCTTTCTTTAACGGATTCAACTACGGAGTTGAATTTAATGGAGGACGCAGCTTCACCGTACAATTCCCAACTAAAGTAAATGTGGAGAATGTTCGTCAAGACCTTAATCACAGCTTTGAGGGAGTGAATACTATCATCAAAACCATAGGGGATAACTCAAAGTTGGAAATCACTACCTCCTATCTTATCAAAGACACTAGAGGACCCGTGGCAGACTCTTTAGTTGAATATCGTTTGTATGAAGGACTGCAAAAATACCTACCAACAAATCTTAGTTTTCAGGAGTTCAAATCAGATCGATACATTCCTCAGACAAAGAAAGTACTCCCAACAATATCCGATGATTTAAAGACAGGTGCGGTAAAGGCTACTTTGTTTGCACTCATTGTTATCTTTTTATACATCTTTATTCGATTCAGGGATTGGCGCTATTCACTCGGCACCATAGTTGCACTTCTACATGACGTATTTGTAACATTGATTGTGTTCTCCTTTGCAAAAGACCTGGTTCCCTTTCCGCTTGAGATCGATCAACACTTCATTGCGGCAGTATTAACGGTGATTGGATTTTCCATGAATGATACCGTAATTGTATTTGACCGTATACGAGAAGATTCCAGGTTGATGCCTGGCGCCCCAATGGGAGAAATCATTAATCGTGCCATTAACGAAACGTTAAGCAGAACTATTATGACTTCCCTAACGGTGTTCTTAACTATCCTGATTTTATTCTTGCTGGGTGGTGAAGTAACCAAAGGTTTTGCATTTGCTATGTTAGTTGGTGTACTTACCGGAGTTTACTCATCCATTTTTGTAGCTGCCCCCATCCTGGTAGACTTGCAGGGCAAATCCAAAAAGAAACCTAGATCCTGATTCGTACATCAGCTTAAATAAAAAAAACCGGAGCAGTAATCACTACTCCGGTTTTTTTATGTCGCACTCAATCAATTATACGGCAAAACTGGTTCCACAACCACAGGTTTTACTTGCATTGGGATTAGTAAACGTAAAGCCTCTGTTTTGTAAACCATCCTGCCAATCTATTTCCATACCCGCTAAATAAATCTTGTGCGTGCTATCCATAACACAGGAAATTCCCTCTAGGGTAAAATGAACGTCCTTTTCTGTTGTGGTGTCAAACTCCAATATATAGGTCATTCCAGAACAACCCCCACCCTTTACCCCTATCCGAAGTGCTTGATTTGGAGCAGGAGGCTGCTCTGTCAGCAATCGTTGAATGGCTTTAACAGCGCCTGGTGTGAACTGTACCGGGGTTGATGTTGTGATCATTTCCATACTGCAAAACTAAATAAAGCTTTGGAATAAACTATTTTTGACATTCCGAACTAAATACTATGTCAATAGATTTGATTACACTCAGCTTTGCACTTTCTGTTTTAGCTGTTATACTTAGCATCTTTGCCTTTCAACGAAGCCATCAAAAATTAGAACAACAAACCTCCGAAGAGAAACATTTTGAATCCACCCCTTTGCAACTACAAGCCTATGAACGTTTGGTGTTATTAACGGAACGTATAGCCTTAGCAGAACTCATTAACAGGCTTTATCAGCCAGGTTATAGTGCTATGGAAATGAAACAACTATTATTGGACAACATTAGACAGGAATTCTCCTATAACACTTCTCAACAACTCTATGTTAGCCAGTTGGCTTGGGATGCAGTAAGGAATCTAAAAGAGCAGGAGATCATGCTGATTAATCAAGTGTATAGCCTGATAACACCCACAGATCCTGCAACTGCTTTTACAAAAAAAATACTTGAAACTGAAATGGCTCAAACTGAAGGATCCTTACGTGATTTGGTTACACAGGTACTTAACAGAGAGGCTAAAAAAATAATGTAAGAACCTTGATATGGAAAATTCAGAAAAATTTACAGACTCAGGGATACCCGTAAAAAAAGTATATACTTCAGCCGACCTTGCTGAAGGTCAGCAACCACTTCCTGGCCAATACCCCTTTACCAGAGGTATTCAACTGGACATGTATAGAGGTCGGGTATGGACCATGCGTCAATATGCAGGATTTTCCACTGCAGAAGAAAGTAATCAGCGTTACCATTATTTACTTTCTCAAGGGGTGAGCGGCCTAAGCGTTGCATTTGATTTGCCTACTCAAATTGGGTACGACAGTGATCACCCATTAGCGGAAGGAGAGGTTGGAAAAGTAGGTGTTGCCATTGACTCAATAGAGGACATGGAAACCCTATTCAAGGGGATTCGGTTAAATGAGGTAAGTACTTCTATGACCATTAATGCAACCGGCTATATTCTTTTGGCCTTATATGCAGCTGTTGCAAAAAGACAGGGATGCGATATTGCTCAATTAAATGGTACTATTCAAAACGACATACTTAAAGAGTATGCAGCAAGAGGAACTTATATCTACCCTCCTAAGCCATCCATGCGTATCATTACCGATATTTTTGAGTGGTGCAGTAAGGAAATCCCAAAGTGGAACACCATCTCCATATCAGGCTATCATATAAGAGAAGCAGGCAGTACCGCAGCTCAGGAAATTGCTTTTACCTTGAGTAATGGTAAAGCCTATGTCAAAGCTGCATTGGAAAAAGGATTGGATATTGATGTATTTGGTAAGCGACTTTCATTTTTCTTTAATGCACACAATGACCTTTTTGAAGAAGTGGCTAAATTCAGAGCCTCCCGTAGAATTTGGGGCAGGTTGATGAAAGAGCTGGGAGCAACAGACCCTAAAGCCATGATGTTACGATTTCACACACAAACGGGGGGTAGTACGCTTACTGCACAACAACCACTCAATAATATAGCTCGAGTAACCTTGCAATCACTTGCAGCGGTATTAGGTGGAACGCAGTCATTACATACAAATGGTTATGACGAAGCACTAAGCCTTCCTACCGAGGAAGCTGCAAGAATCGCCCTGCGAACACAACAGATTATTGCAAACGAAAGCGGCGTTACCAACACAGCAGACCCATTGGCTGGATCGTACTATGTAGAGTACTTAACCGATGCCATAGAAAAGGAAGCTCTTGCCATAATGAAAAAAGTTGATTTGCTGGGAGGCAGTGTTTCGGCTATTGAGCAAGGATATATTCAGCAAGAAATTGCAAACAGTGCCTATCAGTTTCAGCAATCGCTGGAGAAAAAGGAAAAAATTATTGTTGGAGTCAATCAATATCAAACTGAAGAAGAGAAAAATATCCCATTGCTTAGAATAAATGAATCTATTCGGGCACAACAAATAGCCCGAATTGTTGATCTAAAAGCCAGGAGAGATTCAGCTAAAGCTTCCACTTGTTTGCAGCAAATCCACAACCATGCAGTGGAAGGGATCAATCTCATGCCCTCCGTAATGCAAGCTGTAGAAAATAATTGCACATTGGGAGAGATAGCATCAACGCTGAGAAGTGTTTTTGGAGAATATCAATAAAAGGCAATTACCCCTTTGCCGGATTCCACCCATCTTTTAACCCCACGGTTTTATTGAATACCAAATGGGTTGACTGACTGTCTTTGTCCAACACAAAATATCCTTTACGAACAAACTGGTATCGATCTCCTGGTTTTGCCTCCAACAAAGACGGTTCAGCCATTACTTGTGGAATAACCATCAAAGAGCTTGGGTTGAGGTAATGTAAAAAATCCTGCGATTCATCAGTAGGGTCCTCAACATTAAACAACCGGTCATACATTCGTACTTCTGCTTTAACTGCATGCGATACACTTACCCAGTGCAGAGTAGCCTTAACGGATATTCCACTGGTATCGGAGCCACTCTTACTCTCTGGAATATAGACACATCTTATTTCTGTGACGAGGCCTTGGGCGTCTTTGATAATTTCTTCGCAACGAATAATGTAAGCGCTCTTTAAACGAACCATTTGTCCTGGGGCCAATCTAAAGTACTTTTTGGGTGGGTTTTCCATAAAGTCCTCTCGCTCGATATAAAGCTCACGACTAAATGGAATTTGACGGTGTCCGGCCGCTGGGTCCTCAGGATTATTTTCAGAGCTGAGCCATTCCTCCCCATTATAATTTGTCAAAACAATTTTAACAGGATCAAACACCACCATCCTGCGAAGGGCAATTCGATTGAGGTGCTCACGCACGCAAAACTCTAATAGTCCAACATCTACCAGATTATCTCTTTTTGCTACGCCAATCCGCTCACAGAACTCACGTATGCTTTCGGGGGTGTAGCCACGCCTTCTAAGTCCATTGATGGTTGGCATTCTGGGATCGTCCCAACCAGCAACTTTCTTTTCAAGAACCAATTGCAACAGCTTTCGTTTGCTGGTTACCGTGTAGTTGATATTTCTCCTTGCAAATTCATATTGGTGTGAGGGATAAATCTCAAGTTGTGCAATCAACCAATCATATAATTCGCGGTGCGGGATAAATTCCATTGTGCATATGGAATGGGTGATTTGCTCAATAGCGTCACTTTGTCCATGTGCAAAGTCATACATTGGGTAAATGCACCAGGCATCCCCTGTTCGATGGTGATGCGCATGTTTGATCCGATAAAGGATAGGGTCTCGCATCAACATATTATTGTGCCCCATTTCAATTTTAGCGCGCAAAGTCTTAGCCCCATCGGAAAATTCACCATTCTTCATGCGAACAAATAAATCCCGATTCTCTGCTATACTTCTATTTCGATACGGACTGTTTACGCCAGGCTCGGTGGGTGTTCCTTTTTGGTCAGCAATTTCTTCAGCCGTCAGATCATCCACATAAGCCAACCCCTTTTCGATCAAAGTCAGGGCAAAAGCATATAGTTGCTCAAAATAATCACTGGCGTAACGTTCATGTTTCCACTCAAATCCTAACCAACGCACATCTTCTTTAATGCTCTCTACATATTCTGTATCCTCCGTAACAGGGTTGGTATCGTCAAAGCGTAGGTTGGTATACCCCGGAAATCGTTTGGTCAAACCAAAATTCAAACAAATGCTTGACGCATGCCCAATGTGTAAATAGCCATTAGGTTCGGGAGGAAATCGAGTAACAATAGAGGAGTAAACTCCTTCTTTTAGGTGTGTATCGATGATCTCCTCAATAAAATTTAAACTCTTTTCTTCAGCCATAAGTCGTTGCAGATGCGCAAAGATAACGCAAAAAAAGTAGCCTACACCTTAGGCAATTGACCAAGTAAAATCAGCAGATGTTACAATGCAAGTTTTTTACCGAGCACCAAACAAGAGGCTACCGATCCGGACTAATGTACTCCCCTCTTCTAGTGCAATTGAATAATCTCCGCTCATTCCCATTGATACTATAGGGGTTTGATTTATTGGGAAATAGTGCGCAAATTTATTAGCCATGCTCTTCAACTGTCTAAACTCAGCCCTGATGCTTGTTTCTTGAGTTGTAAAGCTGGCCATTCCCATGAGCCCTAACACTCGCACATTTTTGCGCTCAGCTATTTGAGAGAGTACAGCCGCTAATTCGGCCTCATCAAAACCAAATTTTGTTTCTTCCTGCGCAATGTGCACTTGCAACAAACAATCAATTACGCAATGTTGTTTACTAGCTTGTTTATTGATTTCGTCCAGGAGTGCCAAACTATCTACTCCCTGAATTAAGGAGCAAAGGCCCGCAATATATTTTACTTTATTTCGCTGGAGGTGACCAATAAAATGCCATCGAATATCAGCTGGGAGTAAGGGTTGTTTCTCGAGTAGTTCCTGCACATAATTTTCACCGAAGTCACGCTGTCCTAGCTTGTACAAAGCCAGAATATCCTCAATTGGTTTTTTCTTGGATACCGCTACTAGCAATACGCCAGCTGCATCAAGCTCTTTTTTAATTTCCAGGAAACGCTCAACAGCTATGGCCATACTGCAAAGCTACTTCAAAATACTACGGCTGATAACAATTCGTTGCACTTCGCTGGTACCCTCGTAAATCTGTGTGATTTTTGCATCACGCATTAATCGTTCCACATGGTACTCTTTGACATATCCATATCCCCCATGAATTTGCACGGCTTCAGTAGTAGTCCACATAGCCGTTTCAGAAGCATACACCTTAGCCATAGACGAACTAATTGAATAATCTAAGCCATTGTCTTTTTCCCAGGCGGATTTTAAACAAAACAAGCGGGAAGCCTCAATTCGTGTAGCCATATCTGCCAACTTGAAAGCAATGATTTGATGATTCATGATTTCAGTGCCGAATGCTTTTCTAGTTTTTGCATACGCTTTTGAAAGCTCATAGGCCCCACTGGCAATGCCTAACGCCTGTGCAGCGATCCCAATTCTGCCTCCTGCCAAGGTTTTCATAGCAAAAGTAAATCCAAAGCCATCTGCCCCAATTCGATTCTGTTTAGGAACTTTTACATCATTGAACATAACCGTATGGGTATCGCTGGCACGGATTCCCATTTTATTTTCCTTTGCAGCCACAACCACACCAGGCCAGTTTTTTTCAACAATTAAACAATTGATTCCTTTGGAACCTTTTGCGGGATCAGTTTGAGCAATTACCAGATAAACAGAAGCATTTCCTCCGTTGGTAATCCAATTTTTTGTGCCATTAAGTAAATAGTAATCTCCCTTATCCTCAGCAGTGGTTTGTTGCGAAGTGGCATCACTTCCCGCCTCAGGCTCTGATAACATAAAAGCACCAATATAGAGTTGGTCATCTTTTTTGCCTTGTGCCAATGGAATAAGATATTGTTGTTTTTGCTCCTCAGTGCCAAACTCCTGCAACCCGTAACAAACCAAACTATTATTTACACTCATGCAAACGCTTAAGCTTGCGTCTACCTTGCTGATTTCCTCCATGGCCAAAACATAGCTAATCGTGTCCAAACCGCTTCCACCATAGGCCTCATCTACCATCATGCCCATAAAGCCAAGCTCAGCAAGCTGCAGAACCAATTCTTTGGAAAATTGTTGTTTTTCATCACGCTCTATCACACCAGGCAAACATTGGTTTTGTGCAAAATCCCGAGCTGCCTGTTGAATCATTAGTTGCTCCTCAGTAAATTGAAAATTCATAGAGATAGAATTTAAACAAACAAGTGTTAGTTTTGCAAATATACAGGAACCGTCCTTTTATTTTCAATCAAATAGCTAGATAGTTCCTCGGTCCCACGCAGATTAAACTAACTTTGCGTCATTATTTTTTTGTATGAAAAAGATACACCTTGTTTTACTAGTACTGATTGCGATATCTATTGGCGTTTTGATCAGTTTTACCAACACCACTAGCACATACGATACCATTGGAACGGCCATGTCCAAGCCCGGAAAATATGTTCATCTGATGGCAAAATTGGACAAGTCAGCTCCGCTTGAGTACGACGCTATTAAAAACCCAAATTATCTTCGGTTCACCGCGGTAGATTCTTTGGGGCTTTCTGTAGCTGTTATTTACAACAATGCAAAGCCAGAGAACCTTGAAATGAGTGAGCGACTGGTTTTAAAGGGTCGTTACAAGGATGGAGCATTTCAGTGTGAAGAAATTCAAACCAAATGCCCCTCTAAATACAAGGAAGAAGAGGCTAAAGGATTGAAACATCCTGGCAATCAACCTGTACCAAGAACAGCACCTTAAGCAGAAGTCCTCATGAAATACATTGGTGAAAATCTATTGCCTGGCCAACTAGGTCATTTCTTTATCCTGTTATCCTTGGTAAGTGCGGGCCTGTCTACGATTTCCTATTTTTTTGCTGCCCAACAACCTGAGTCCAACGAAAGCAAGGACTGGAAGAAATTAGGAAGAATTTCATTTATCATCCAAGCTCTTTCCGTAACCGCCATTTTTAGTCTGCTCTTTTTTATTATTCAAAATCACTTGTTCGAATATCACTATGCCTGGAAACATAGTAGCCGTTCTCTGGAATTCAAATATTTGCTGGCTTGTTTTTGGGAAGGTCAGGAGGGCAGTTTCTTATTGTGGAATCTATGTCAAGCTATTCTTGGATTAGTGTTGATACGAAAAGCCGGCAGTTGGGAATCGCCCGTCATGACTACGGTTAGCTTTGCTCAATTTGCACTTTCTACCATGGTAATGGGTTTATATATTGCCGGCTGGAAAATGGGATCCAATCCTTTTATTCTTTTGCGCGATAGTGGTGTATTGGACAATGCACCGGCACTACATGTCAACTTTGATATTTCTCAGCCCCTTCTACCCGACTATCTTTCTTCCATAAAAGATGGCAATGATTTAAATCCACTCTTGCAGAATTATTGGATGGTGATTCATCCACCAGTATTGTTCATGGGCTTTGCCTCAACACTGATACCATTTGCTTATGCTATTGCAGGTCTGTGGACAAAAAAGCATGATCATTGGACCACCCCTGCTCTCCCTTGGTCATTGTTCTCTACAGCCGTATTAGGAGTTGGTATAATGATGGGTGGGATGTGGGCATATGAATCGCTCAGTTTTGGAGGCTATTGGGCATGGGATCCTGTAGAAAACGCTTCCTTAGTGCCCTGGATGACCGGTGTGGCGGGGTTGCATACCTTATTGATTTGTCGGGCTACGAGTCATTCACTGCGAGCAACATATTTGTTTTTTATTCTCACTTTTCTGTTTATTCTCTACTCTACTTTTTTAACAAGAAGTGGCATATTGGGAGAAACATCTGTTCATGCCTTTACCGATCTTGGCATGAACTGGCAACTGCTTGCCTTTTTATTAATTTTCGCTATACCCTCATTATTTTTCTTTTTTCGTTCGTTTAATAAAATTCCTACCGTTCCACAAGAAGAAGAAATCAATAGCCGTGAATTCTGGATGTTTATTGGCGCGTTGGTTATTTTTCTTTCCGCTTTGGTAATAATCGGTCAAACGTCATTGCCTGTTTTCAATAAAATCTTTGGAACCACCATTGCCCCACCAGCGGATGTTGAGTTTTCTTACAATAGTATTCAGCTTTATGTAGCCCTAATACTAGCTGTGCTTACTGCTGTTAGCCACTACCTAAAGTATAAATCAACTTCAAGGACTTTCTTCTGGAAAAAAATGCTGATTCCAGCGCTAATTTCAGCAATAGCCGGGGCATTGTTTTTAATTTTTGGAGAAGTCAATTATCAAAAAAAGGGTGTTGTTTTTCACTATTCTATCACGCTTACTATTCTCTTCAGTTTTTACACGATCATTACTAACGCAAGCTATATATGGGTGGGTATAAAGGGAAATATCAACAAAGCAGGCGGATCCATAGCGCATGTTGGCTTTGGAATGGTGCTTACCGGAATTCTTTTATCCTCTGCAAATAAAGAAATCATCTCCACCAACGTTAATGGCATCCCTGCCCCACTCGGTGAAGGCGAAAACCCACAAGAAAATTTGACGTTGGTACAAGGACTCCCTGTTACCATGGGTAATTACACGTTGACGTACCTAAAAGACTCCGCTCATCCCAAAAAACCATTATGGTTCTATAAAATACAATTTAAGAATCAAAAGGAAAAAGAGGACTTTATCCTAACACCAAACGCCTTTGTAAACTACAAAGGAAATCAGGGCCTCATGGCTAATCCGGATGCCAGGCATTATTGGGATCATGATGTATTTACTTACATTACTTCATTACCTGATCCCGAAAATCAAAAAGATACGGCCACGTTCAAATCCTATTTACAACAACAAGGAGATACGCTGTTCTATTCAAATGGCTTCATGATTTTTGATTCCATTCAAACCAGAGATAATTTGCCCAAAGAGCTGTTTGGAGAAGAAGGAAAATTATTTGAAGTACCCATTCGGGTTAAGTCCAAGACTGGAACCAGTTACTTAGTAACAGGTCGAGCTGCTTTTGTGAAGGGTCAATGGATTAGTTTGTCAGACACCTTGGTCTCGGAGGGATTGATCCTGCAATTACAAGAAGCTAACCCGAAAGGCACCGTACGATTGGGAATAAAAGAAAGTGACGCCCTGTTAAAATACGTCACCTTGAAAGCCTACCGATATCCTTTTGTTAAAGTGTTATGGTATGGTGTTTGGTTAACAGCAATTGGATTATTATTGAGTATGATCAATCGCATAAGAAAAAATCGAACAGCCAATATGATCTCGTAATACATGCTACAAAAATTATTATTGATAGTACTTTTTGGATCAGGTATACTTTTTCAAAACTTCCTGATTGGTCAACAATATCCATCTTTCCCGGAAACGGACTCCATAAAACCTATACCTCCATTAGAAGAGATCATGAAAAGGTGGGGCCCTAATGACACCGTATTAGTTCCTGCTATTTGGTACCGAAATGAAATTATGAGTTATCGAGAGGAAGATATGGTTTGGATCTCCAACCTTTCTCCTGAACAGCTAAGTAAACACATCAAAGCCTGGAATCGATTACGCAACGCAGTGTACGTTACCTATCCCTACGCCCGTGTTGCAGGAACTACCATCAATCAAATAAATGCTCAACTGGAGGGTGTTGAGACTAAAAGAAAAAGAAAAGAACTGATAAAGGTAAGAGAGAAGGAACTTCGCAATCAGTTCACCGAACCCCTAACTAATCTATCCGTATACCAGGGAAAAATATTAATGAAGTTGATTAACAGACAAACAGGCAATAATTGCTATGAGATCCTTCAAGAATTTAAAGGGAGTCTTAATGCCCGACTTTATCAAACCATAGCTTTTTTCTTTGGAGGGAACCTAAAGCAGGATTGGGATCTGGCTAACAACAGGACCGATAGAGATATCGAAAGCATTGTTCGAGAAATTGATGGAACTTGGTTTAATAATCCTTACAGACACTAAACTAATAGTAATGAAAGTTGATATCCTAGCCGTAGGTGTACACCCAGATGATGTAGAGTTGAGCTGTTCAGGTACGTTAATTCAGGAAATCAAATCGGGCAAAACAGTGGCCGTAGTTGATTTAACCGAAGGCGAACTGGGAACACGCGGAACTGTTCATTCCCGATACGAAGAAGCGGCCAAGGCAGCAATAATTATGGGGGTACACGCACGAGAAAATCTTAGGATGAGAGACGGCTTTATTATGAATGACGAAGCGCACCAACTTCAGTTGATCCGTGCTATTCGCAAGTACCAACCCACCATAGTATTGGCTAATGCTACCGAGGACAGGCATCCTGACCACGGCAAGGCTGGCCAGCTGGTTGCAGATAGTTGCTTCTTAGCAGGTCTTGAAAAAATTAACACTACTGACCACAACAGCAATCCACAACCCCGCTGGCGTCCTTCTTATGTGCTACATTATATTCAAGATCGCTTTCAGGAGCCTGATTTTATCGTAGACATCAGTGCAGTTTTTGAGCAACGTATGAGTGCAATTCAAGCCTATCAAACGCAATTTTACAATCCAACAAACTGTAATGATGAACCTGAAACCTATATCTCCAAAAAGGGGTTTCTCGATGCAATAGTAGCCAGAGCAAAATTATTAGGCAAACGAATCGGCGTTGATTATGCAGAAGGGTTTACCAGCAGTAAAACAATAGGATTACGTAGTTTACACGATTTGATTTTAACTGAAACCTAAACGCCTGTGAAAGACCCCATCTTATTTTCACTTTCCATACAAGCCGAAAGTAAAAGGTTGATCAAGGGACTGCAGTTATTGTTACTAGCCGTCAATGCCTTGTTTCTTATTTACCTTTTATTAGCAGCTAACCAATTCAGCAAAATTGTTCAATTGGTTGCTCCTTTTTTAATGTTAATGTTCTTTTCTTTTATCTGGAAAAGAAAAGAACAAGCTCCTCTAGACGAATTATCTAGGCTGCTCATGATCCTTGGGCTTTCTTTTGCAGTTAATTGGTTGGCTAATTATTATTGGCTTCCGGGAATAGGAATGATTGGCCTCACATTTTTGTTTGTCCAGGCAATTCGTCCCATAACCATTTTGTTTTCTTCGACCACTATCAAATTCAATACATTCCCTGCCCGCACTTATTCTTGGAAAGAATTGGAACAGGTAATTCTTAGAGATGCTATTCTTACCTTAAATTTTTACAATAACCGTTTTATTCAGCATGCTGTAAACTTGCCAGTTCATTTTAACACAGCCGAATTCAATCAATTTTGCTTTTCTCGATTTGAACAAAATAAATAGCTATGAAAACGCCATTCTTGTTGTACTCGGACGGGAAAGGGAACATTTTTGAAGATCAAACCCTATATGCCACAGGGAGATCGGGGTGGGATGCCTTGCAAGTACCAAATGAAGACTGGATTCCACTGCCCTCAGGAGGTTCTTTATATGAACTTCCTGGAAGAAAAGGAATTGGAATAGATGTAATTACCGGCAACATGCGTTTGTGTGAAAAAGGCTGGGCCGTTGCTGCCTTTCTACCCCCAGCACATACTGGCTATTATCTTGCAGCTTATGAGACCTCAGCAGAAGCCCCTACTCTGCCACTATTCTGTTATACGGCTGCAGGTTGGCTAGATGATCAATTTTTGGTTCCTGCCATTCGAATTGAATCAGATATAAGACAAGACTGTGATGGGTATGATGAAAAAAAAATAAAGCAAGGGGCCCACACTCTTTTGCAAACCTATCCCCATAATCGGTTGGTCAAGCATTTGATGGATAACTGCTGTCAAACTTATCAATGCCCTGCGGCACGTAACTTATCATTAGGCAGGTGGGAATGCCCCATTCCAGTATCTCCTGCATGCAATGCAAATTGTGTTGGTTGTATTTCACTACAACCAGATGAGGAGCCCATTGTATCCACTCAAGACCGCTTACAGTTTAAGCCCTTACCTGAGGAGATTGTAGAGTTTGCAGTGCCACATCTTACATCAGCACCCTATCCGATTGTAAGTTTTGGACAAGGGTGCGAAGGGGAGCCCTTGTTAATGTGGGAAACAATCAGAGCCGCTATTTTAGAAATTCGAAAGCACACTACAAAGGGAAGCATTAACATCAATACCAACGGCTCAAATCCTGATGCCGTACGAGCCCTCTGTAAAGCAGGATTAGATTCTATTCGTGTAAGTACAAACTCCGCAAGAAAAAATATCTATACTTCCTATTACCGACCTAACAATTACCAATTTGAAGATATCATTGAGAGTCTAAAAGTGGTAAGCTCTTTTGGAGGTTGGACTTCGCTTAACTATTTTGTTTTTCCAGGCATGACTGATTCGGTAGAAGAAGTAGAAGCATTGAGAAAATTGATTCGGGATACCAATCTGAAAATGATTCAATGGAGAAACTTCAACATAGACCCGGATTGGTATTTAGGAAAAATAGGAATAACCGATACCGGTGAAGCTATGGGTGTTAAAAATATGCAGCAACGCTTAAGGGAAGAATTTCCAACCTTACAATTTGGCTATTTTAATCCCCCTATTGAAAGGATCAAAGGAAATATTCAATTGGACTTTGCTCGTTGATATTTTAACCAAAATTTAAACCCAATATTAACGATTCCTATAGGGTGCATTCGTTTTATCAAATCACTGAAAACTGATCCATTAAGGTTTCTGACATATCACTTATTTTCGCTTAACCACCCTGTTGTTCATGCTCGACCGGCAAAATTCATACTCAACAAAAGCAATCAACTATACAGCCCTTGTTGTTTTGTTGTTCATCCTTCTGCTTTTTCTGTTCAAATGGAAACTACCCTCTTTTGAAAAAGATGCACCCATCAATGGGGTGGATGTGGAAGTGAACTGGCCTCCGGATCCTCCAGCTCCATTTCAAGATGGTGGCGGTGGTGGTGGCCAAGCGCTGGCCTCACCGGAACAGCCTGGCCTTGCGCAACCCAATTCTCAAGACCCGGGTGAGCAACAATTATCCAAAGAAGTGGAAACAGATCCATTGAGCACTCAGACAGCTGTTACTCATAATCGTAAAAAAAATAAAAATGCTAAAAGTCTGACATCCAATAGTCCAAAGACAAAATCTAAACCTAATATTGAGCCTCCTTCTCCTCCACAAGCAAAAGCTGTAATGGGCAAATCCAATCAAAAAACTGGGGCTGGAGGGAATGAAGCCATAGACTTTGAGAGATCAGGTGGAGCTGGAAATGGATGGGGAACCGGCAAAGGAAATGGTGCAGGGGGTGGTGCTGGCGAAGGATCAGGGGGAGGTTCTGGAACAGGAATTGGTGCAGGAAACGGGCCACGAGTAACACGTGGTGATCGAAAAATTGTTAGAAGCTACGCCTTTGAGGGCGAGTTAAACAAGGCCACACTATATGTTAATATTGCTGTGTCGCCAGATGGAACTGGCAGATTTGTCAACTTCGCCAAAGGATCTACTGCAACAGGATCCACTTATCGACAAGCAATAGTACAATACTTAGAAAAAATTCGATTTGATGTAAGCGACCATGAATCCCTGGTAACTGTGCAATTTAATTTCAGAATTAACTAGCAAGTTTAGGTTTACTTATGAATTATCAAGAAACCTTGCAGTTTTTATATGAGAAACTCCCTGAATTTTCTCGTATTGGCGAGCCTGCGTATAAAAAAGATATTCATAATACCATAGCGCTGTGCCATGCACTGAACAATCCTCAGCACAAATTCAAGTCCATTCACATTGCTGGCACTAATGGAAAAGGTTCAGTAAGCCATATGCTGGCTTCCATTTTACAAGAAGCCGGGTATAAAACAGGGCTTTACACCTCCCCTCACTTAGTTGATTTTAGAGAACGCATAAAAATCAACGGTCAACTAATCAGCCAACAGGATGTAGTTGAATTCACGCAAAGATTGCTGCCACTTTTCGAGTCCATTAATCCCAGTTTCTTTGAGGTAACCGTAGCTATGGCCTATGATTATTTTGCGCAGCAACAAGTTGATATTGCGGTTATCGAAACGGGTTTAGGCGGACGATTAGACAGCACAAATATCATTACACCTACCCTATCAATCATAACTAACATTGGGTGGGATCATATGCAATTATTAGGGGATAGTCTGGAAAAAATAGCGGTTGAAAAAGCAGGTATAATAAAAACCAAAGTCCCTGTGGTAATTGGAAAAATGCAAAAAGAGTCTTGGCCTGTTTTTCTTGAAAAGGCAACACAACTAAACGCTCCTATTACCTTGGCTGAAAACGCCCATACCATAGATCATTTTTATTGGGAAAAAGATAAGTTGTTTATCAAGGTCAATTCAGTAAAATCCCAAACACTCTTTGAACTTGATCTTACTGGAATTTACCAGTGCACTAATTTGATAACTGTTTTATCGGCGGTGGAGCAATTAACAAAGGCAGGGTTTGCGATTTCTCCCCTTGCATTACACAAAGGATTAAGTCATGCCAAGAAGAGTACTGGGCTACTGGGCAGGTGGGAGGAAATTAGACCAAACCCAAAGTTGGTACTGGATGTAGCGCACAATGCTGATGGCATAGAACAAGTACTACTTCAACTTCAACACATTCACTTCAATAAATTGCATTTGATATTAGGAATGGCAAAAGATAAGGATTGCGAGCGCGTACTTGATATACTTCCTAAACAAGCTGTTTTATATTTCACACAAGCTCATCTTCCAAGAGCCATGCCGGCAACAATGTTAACTGCATTGGCAGCAAAAAAACAATTGCAAGGAACCACACATGAGCATGTGAACGATGCTATAGCCGCTGCATTGCAATGCGCGATGCCCAATGATTTACTGATAGTTTTCGGCAGTATCTTTTTGGTGGCCGAAGTTGACCGTGAACGTTGGGCCAACCTAACCTTATAGAGCAGGTTCCAAACTATGCCCGGTGAGTGCAATAAATACATCTTCGAGGGTAGCTGCTTTTACATCTTTTTTTCTTTCAAAACCCCCTTGCAATAATTGATCGATTAGTGCATCAGGCGAATCCAAAGCAATTAACCTTCCTTGATCCATGATGGCAATTCGATCACACAAATATTCTGCCTCATCCATATAATGAGTGGTGAGGACAATGGTAGTTACGCTTGCACGAATGGTACGGATTAACTCCCATAGGCTCCTGCGCGCTTGAGGGTCAAGACCCGTGGTTGGTTCGTCCAGAAAAATAACCTTTGGATTATTGACCAATGTTGTAGCAATGGAAAACCGTTGGCGTTGGCCACCACTTAATTCTTTTACTTTGGCTTTTGCTTTATCGGCCAGATTGACCAAAGAAAGAATTTGCAATGGATTGATCTGAGTATTATATAGGCCAGCAAACAACTCCAATAATTGCTCCAGATTTAATCCCGGATAATACCCACTGCTTTGTAACTGCACCCCAATGATCTGCTTAATAGCCGCTGCATCTCTGTCAATATTGTATCCATACACTTTAACAGCCCCACTTGTTTTTTCCTTTAGTGTTTCGATGATCTCCAGCGTGGTGGTTTTCCCTGCACCATTAGGGCCCAGTAGTCCAAATATTTCGCCGTGATAAATGGAAAAACTAATTCCATTGACCGCATCAACATTTCCGTATCGTTTCTGAAGATCTAATACTTCAATTATGGGTTCGCTCATCTGCTAATTTTTTTTCGAGATCATCCATCATGCCTACACTTCCAACAAAGAATGGGCAACGTTCATGTAAGGAACCGGGTATAATATCTAAGGTTCGAATACGGCCATTGGTAGCCCTCCCACCTGCCACCGTTACAATAAAGGCAAAAGGATTGCACTCATACAATAATCTAAGTTTTCCTTCAGGACGTGAGCTGGTGCCAGGATACATGAAAATCCCTCCTTTGATTAAATTTCGATGCACGTCTGCAACCATACTTCCAACATATCGCTGGCGCAAAGGCCCGCCCGATGCAATTGGCCTGGTTTGACAAGCTTTAATATATTCTTGAACACCTTTCTCAAATTCAAAATAACTTCCATGATTAACAGAGTAAATCTTTCCACGTTCTGGACAACGAATATCAGGATGACTTAACGTCCACTCCCCAATAGAGGGATCCAGTGTAAAGCCGTTTACACTTCTTCGGGTAGCATACACTAACATGGTTGAAGAACCATATACAATATAGCCAGCCGCAACTTGTTGACTCCCTGCCTGCAAAAAATCTTCTTTGGTTACCACCGTACCTACAGGAGTTACACGTCTATATACCCCAAATATGGTACCAATAGAAACGTTTACATCAATGTTGCCACTCCCGTCAAGAGGATCAAACAAGCAAACGTATTTAGAATGAATACTTTTTTCGTCATCAAAGGCTACAAAATCTTCTAATTCTTCACTGGCAATTCCTGCACAACTAATTCCATGCTGCAGCACTTTGATAAACTGATTATTTGCAAATACATCGAGTTTTTTTACTTTCTCACCCTGCACGTTTATAGTGCCTGCATTCCCTAAGATGTCTACCAAACCAGCTTTATTAACCTCTACATTCACACGCTTTGCCGCCAAACCAATATTACGCAGCAGGTTTGATAGTTCGCCTGTTGCATGAGGAAAATCACGCAGTTGTTGTATGGTAAACTCATCCAAGGTCTGTACATTACGATTGATTGGCATGATAATTATTTTTGAAGAACAAGTGTTTGAGTAAGTTTTTTTGCCACAGGCACCCCATTCAGTTTTGCAGGTTTCCAAATGGACATTTGCTCTAGCTTCTCGATCAACAAAGCCTCTAATTTGAGGTTATTCGCAAGTCCTTTTATTATTTTGAAGTTAACGGGGACTCCATCCCTATCTACTACAAACTCAAATTGAACATAAACTTTTACAAAACCAGCAGGTAAATAAATCCGCATACTGGAGGAGGTCTGATCCAAATAATCGTTAAACGCAGTTATCCCTCCAGGAAATTGAGGCCATTGGTCTACTACTTCAGAAAGTTTGACTATAGTTCTAACACGTTTGGAAGGCAATGATCGCGGCAAGGAAGCAGTAATTTCTCCAGTGGGTAAAGAGGCAGAAATAGCTGAGCGTGTAGCGGAAGCAGTACGCGGAGCGTCATTGATATAATACTGTCCATCCTCAGCGATCATCACAATGGGTAGTTTTTTATTCTTCTCAAAATAAAAATATGCATCCGCTAGTTTTTCAGAGAACCTAAACAATACCGGATCATCCTTAGTCAACTCATCCAAATAGGCCTTACTTTTTGGCACATCAAACCGGCAAGGGAAAATATGAACCGGTATAAAGTCTTGACCCGCATCCCGAGCAAATGTTGCCAGAATATATAACTCATCTATTTGTTGGTCAGTAATTGGAATACAACCCACCGTTACACAACTACCATGAATATAAATGTCTCCACCGGGCTTACTGGAGTCGCTCAACATACGATCACTGGCGTTGGGATAATTTAGACCAAGGGATAAGTAGTAATTACTGAACGGATTAAACTCATTGATATAGTAAAACCCTTCAGGAACCTGGTAATCTCCTTGTACGCGCTTGGGACCCAAAGAACCACCCAGGGCACAAACAGGGTATGTTTTAAATAAACTAAAAACAGATTCGTTGGTTTGCTTTACCCATACTTCAAGATGGCTGTCGTACTTAAATGATCGAATATATATTTGTGCAACAGGCCATTTCAACTTTTTTGCAACAAACTGTTTTTTTAGTGTATCTAACTTTCGCTGCATTGCTTCTTGTGGACGAGGAAAGCTTCTTTGATAATCGACAAAGGAAAGATAAGATGCAGTTGGGCCGGCACTATGATTATATCCAGCTTGCGCCCAACCCTGTATTGAACAATAGAAAAACAAAAGCAGCAAAAGCTTGCAGCGTTGCATACCACGAATGTACGAAGGGGATATCGGTTAAGGAGCAATCAACTACAGGTTTCCCCTGGCTTCTTGCTCTCTTTCAATGGCCTCAAATAACGCCTTAAAATTACCCTTGCCAAAGCTAACAGCGCCCTTGCGCTGAATGATTTCAAAAAATAATGTAGGACGGTCTTCTACTGGCTTAGTGAATAGTTGAAGTAAATATCCTTCATCATCCCGATCCACCAGAATGCCTAAATCCTTAAGTGGTGTCAAGTCTTCATCAATGGAGCCAACCCGATCAAGCAAAGTGTCATAGTAATTGGTTGGAACTTGTAAAAACTCCACACCTCTTTTTTTGAGTTCGGTTACGGTTTGAATGATATCATTTGTTGCCATGGCCACATGCTGACATCCTTCTCCATTATAAAATTCCAGGTATTCTTCAACCTGGCTTTTTTTCTTCCCCTCAGCCGGTTCGTTAATAGGAAACTTAACATACCCATTGCCACTGCTCATGACCTTACTCATCAATGCGGAGTACTCAGTGGAAATGTCTTTATCATCAAAGGATAATATATTCTTGAAACCAAGAACCTCTTCATAAAAAGAAACCCATTTATTCATCTGATTCCACCCAACATTTCCCACACAGTGGTCAACATAGAGCAACCCACAATCAGCTGGTTGAAAATAGGGGTTTGACCATGGGCGATAACCTGGTAAGAATGCGCCGTGATAATTCTTCCGTTCTATAAATAAATGCACAGTATCCCCATAAGTATGAATCCCACTCATCACTACTTCTCCATCTTTATCCTGCATTTTTTGAGGTTCCATACAAGACAAAGCTCCCCGTTTTGTAGTCTCCTCCCATGCTTGGGCTGCATCCTGAACACGAAGTGAAAGTGCTTTTACCCCATCGCCATGCTTATAAATATGCTCAGCGATTGGATTATCGGATTTCAAGGGGGTGGTAAGCACAAAAGTTAATTTATGTTGCCGTACAGCATAGCTTACACGATCTCTGATACCTGTTTCAGGGCCCGCATAGGCCAATGCCTGAAATCCAAAAGCGCTCATGTAATAATGAGCTGCCTGTTTTGCATTTCCGACATAAAACTCAACATAGTCCGTTCCCTCCAAAGGTAAAAAGTCCGTAGTCTCAGAGGTGGACAACGGGCCTGCAATCGTTGTTTTCATAAAGCAAAAGTAAATTATTTTATTGGCTCAGTTATCTTTGTCAAATGACCAAAGTTGGTATACTTGGGGGTGGGCAGCTGGGTCGCATGCTGTTGGAATCAGCTGCAAAATTTAAGGCAGAAACCTATGTTCTTGAAAATCAAGAAAACTGCCCGGCATATCCATTTTGCGATCATTTCACTTTAGGTGATATAAGAGATTATGATACGGTGTATTCCTTTGGCAAAGGACTGGACTGCATTACCATTGAAATAGAGCAGGTTTGTGTAGAAGCCCTGGAGAAGCTGGAAGAAGAAGGAATTACAGTAATACCTAAACCTTCAGTGCTGAAAATGATCAGCAATAAAATTTCTCAAAAAGAGTTTTATCAACAACATTCCATACCCACACCTGATTTTTTTATCACCTATTCCAGAGAAGAACTAGTTAAATTAATAGATTTTTTTCCAGCAGTTCACAAAGTGGGCCTTGGTGGCTATGATGGGAAAGGAGTGGAATTACTCTACGATATAAACGATATCCATAAAGGATTTGACGCTCCTGCTGTCTTGGAAAAAATGACAGAGATTAAGCATGAAATAGCTGTTCAGGTTGCAGTTGATCAAGCGAAGAACATAGCTGTATTTCCTCCTGTAGAAATGGTATTTGATCCCAGACTTAATTTGCTTGACTTCCAAATTTGCCCGGCCCGTTTGTCTCCAAGTTTGCAAAAAGAAGCAATTGAAATAGCAACCAACCTGGTTAACGCATTCCAATCTCCGGGATTATTTGCAGTAGAACTTTTTGTTGATCAGTCTGCAAAGATTTGGGTTAATGAAACTGCACCTCGCGTGCATAATAGTGGGCATCATAGCATTGAGGCTATAGCTACATCCCAATTTGAAATGCTTTGGCAGATCCTTTTAAAAGAACCATTGGGCCCCACCCATGTAAAAAAATCGTCTATCATGGTCAACATCATTGGAGCACCAAACTATAGTGGAATAGCTAAGCTAGAAGGAGCAGATTCAATCACCGACCAAGACACTTTCATTCATTGGTATGGTAAGGAAACCACAAAACCCGGCAGAAAAATGGGTCATGTTACCCGATTAAATATAAAGCCTGAAAATGCTAATGAAACCGCTCACTTCTTAAAAAACAGTATTCGCTGCCTGAGTGATACAAAAGAAAATAAAGACAGCCTCGTCTAATGTATAGATTTGTTGGAAAGACCGTAACTACTACCAAACATGAGAAAACTCTACCTAATAACCCTAATCTCCCTTGCTATCTTACTTCTTTCCTGTGAAAATAAGGACAAGAGCAGTTTTAGCACTGAAAAAGGATCCAAAGAAAAAAGCAAATCAATTAGTGTACAAGGATTTATTGTACGCGCTGAGTCTTTTGCTGAAACTATTGAAGTGCCGGGTTCTATCATTGCCAATGAATCCGTAGAAATACATCCAGAAATGTCTGGGCGTATAGTATTCTTGCAGTTGCCGGAGGGGAAAGTAGTAGAACAAGGCGCCCTGCTTGCAAAGATTTATGATGGGGACATAAGGGCACAACTAATAAAAACAGAGACCCAATTATTACTAGCCCAAAAGACAGAAGAAAGACAAGCACAACTCTTAAAGGTTCAAGGAATCAGCCAACAAGATTATGACCTTGGCTTGCTGCAGGTCAATAGCTTGAAGGCAGACATTGAAATAATCAAGACACAGCTAGCAAAAACTGAGATCAAAGCTCCATTCAGTGGGCGGATTGGGTTAAAAAATATAAGCATTGGGGCCTATGTTACACCCAGCACGATAATTACGCAGCTAAATCAAACAACTGTATTTAAAGTAGATTTTTCTGTCCCGGAAAAATATGTAAGTCGTATTCATATAGGTCAAACAATTACATTATTAACGGCCGGAAATTCAAAACACTTAATTGGAAAAATAATTGCAATTGCCCCATCCATCCTTGAGAATAGTAGAAGTTTATTGGTAAGAGCACAACTAAACAAGTCAACTGCACCTGTACTGCCTGGCAGTTTTGCAAAGATCAGTATCAACTTTGATCCAGATCCTGGAGCTAAAATGATTCCTGCACAAGCAATATTGCCACAAGCAAGAGGCAAGAAGGTTGTGTTATATAAGAATGGGACAGCCGTATTTCAGGACGTGATTACGGGGGTTAGAAATGCAGATAAAATTCAGGTTATTGACGGCGTAAATATTGGAGACACTGTTTTGGTAACCGGATTAATGAGTATTCGCCCTGATAGCAAAATCACTATTCAAAAAATCATTACCCCTCAACCATGAATATTGCTGAGCTCAGTCTTCGTAGGCCTGTGCTGGCCGTGGTCATGAACATTTTAATTGTTCTATTTGGCGTAATAGGGTTTCAATTTTTAGGTGTCAGAGATTATCCCGCAACCGACCCTCCAAATATCAGCGTCAGAACCTCCTACCCTGGTGCCAATCCTGATATTGTAGAAACACAAATAACCGAACCACTCGAAAAGGCTATTAATGGAATTGCCGGAATTCGGAATATCACTTCATCAAGCAGTAATGGAACAAGTAATATCAACGTAGAATTTGAGCTGGGGATAGACCTTGAAGCTGCAGCAAATGATGTCCGAGATAAAGTATCACAGACTGCTCGTTCCTTACCTGCTGATTTAGACTCCCCACCTGTGGTTTCAAAAGCCGATGCCAGTTCAGAGTCTATTATCTCAATGACTGTACAAAGTGAAATCAGAAATCCACTACAGATCACTGAGTTTGCTACCAATGTGTTGGTTGAACGTTTACAAACAATCCCTGGCATAAGTGGTGTTCAAATTTGGGGTGAAAAGAAATACGCAATGCGTATATGGCTGGATCCTAATAAAATGACTGCTCGCTCAATAACGGTGAATGATATTCAAAATGCATTGACCAAAGAAAACACCGAGCTCCCTGCCGGAAAAATATATGGTAGTGCAATAGAATTATCAGTAAGAACATTTGGAAAACTTGAAACTGAAGATGATTTCAATAATCTAATTGTAAAAAATACAGCTGGTAATGAAATTCGTTTAAGCGATGTGGGTGAGGCCACCTTAGGTCCAGAGAATGAGGAAACATTACTGCGCGGTAATGGCATTCCCATGATTTCTATAGCGCTGATTCCCCAGCCTGGCTCCAATTATGTAGCTATTGCAGATGAATTTTATAAAAGACTAGAACAAATCAAAAAAGATGTGCCTGCTGATATACAGCTTAATGTGGGCATGGACCAAACACGATTTATTAAAAAATCTATTTTAGAGGTAAGGGAAACCTTAATGATTTCTTTCTTACTGGTAGTGATGATCATTTATGCATTTTTCAGAGATTGGATCATTGCACTACGCCCCTTAATTGATATTCCAGTTTCCTTAATTGGTGCTTTTTTTATCATGTACCTTATGGGATTCACCATCAATGTTCTCTCCTTGCTTGCCATTGTGTTGGCCACAGGGCTTGTTGTGGATGACGGAATTGTGGTAACCGAGAACATTTATAAACGAATTGAAAAAGGAATGAATAAGTGGCAAGCAGCACTGGAAGGTTCTAAAGAAATTTACTTTGCCGTTATTGCCACCTCCATTACTTTGGCTGTTGTATTTCTGCCTATTATCTTCTTAGAAGGATTTGTAGGTAGGTTGTTCCGAGAGTTTGGCGTAGTGGTATCCGGAGCTGTGTTGATCTCAGCTTTTGTTTCTCTAACGCTTACCCCGGTATTAAATGTAAAACTGACCCGAAAAAACCCATCCGCCCATTCCCGTTTTTATATTTGGACAGAACCCTTTTTTAGGGGAATGGAAAATGGATATCAACGATTACTATTGGGCTTCATGCGGGTAAAATGGCTGGCGTTTCTGATTATCATTGTCTGTTTGACATCCATCTATTTTATTGGCTCAAACCTTCAGTCTGAATTAGCCCCTTTAGAAGATCGAAGCCAATTCCGAATACAATTAACAGCACCAGAGGGAACTGCGTTTGACGCCATGGATCGGTATGTGTTAAGCGTTACCGAAATGGTTATGGACTCTGTATCTGACCGAAAAATGGTCTTTAGTATGACAGCGCCTGGATTCATGGGAACTGGCAATGCCAACCTTGGATTTGTCAGGGTGATGCTTACTGATCCAAACACGCGTAGCTTAAATCAATCCACAATTGCAAAATCAATCACTAAAAACTTAGGCAAGTTCAATGAAGGGCGGGGTTTTGTGATTGAAGAACAAACCATTTCTGTGAATCGTCGTGGTGGACAACCTGTTGCTTTTGTGATCCAGCATAATAATTTTGAGAAATTAACAAAAGCTCTCCCTCTTTTGTTGGAAGAAGCCCGCAATAGCAAAATTCTACAAAGTCCTGATGTTGATTTAAAGTTTAACAGACCGGAGATTCGAGTGGAAATAGATCGCTTAAAAGCCGCTTCTTTGGGGGTAAGTGTGGCTGACGTTTCACAAACACTGCAATTAGCCTATAGTAATCGAAGAATGGGCTATTTTACTAAGGATGGGAAGCAATACAGCGTAATAGGTCAGGTTAGCAGAACTGAAAGAGATGATCCCGGCGACCTCAGACTTCTGTTTGTGCGAAATAATCGTGGGGAGTTGATCAGCATGGACAACTTAATTAAGACCGAGGAAACTAATAGCCCACCCTCCATCTATCATTTTAACCGTTTCAAATCTGCTACCATTTCCGCAAGCTTGCAACCCGGATATACAATTGGAGATGGAGTGAAGGAAATGGAAAGAATAGCCGAAAAAATATTGGACGACACTTATGCAACTGCTCTTTCAGGCACCTCCCGTGATTTCAAAGAAAGCAGCAGCAATACCTTATATGCATTTGTGCTTGCGTTGATATTGATTTTTTTAATCCTCGCTGCGCAATTTGAGAGTTTTGTTGACCCGCTGGTCATCATGTTTACTGTTCCGCTTGCCATTGCGGGAGCGGTAATTTCCTTGTGGGCGTTTGATCACACGCTCAATATTTTTTCTCAGATTGGCATGATCATGTTGATAGGATTGGTTACCAAAAATGGTATTTTAATTGTTGAATTTGCCAACCAGCAACAATTAAAAGGGCTCAAAAAACATGATGCGGTGATCTATGCTGCCGGTCAAAGACTCCGTCCTATTTTAATGACCAGTTTGGCAATGGCGTTAGGAGCCCTTCCGCTTGCATTATCACTAGGTGCAGCAGCCACAAGCAGAATCCCCTTAGGAATTGTAATTGTTGGAGGAATCATTTTTTCTCTGGCACTTACGCTTTTTGTGATCCCGGCAATTTATGCTTATCTGTCGCTACCCAAAAAGAAAAGTGAAATTGAATCATTAATTAGCTCTGTTTAATTATACAGCATGAAAATTACTGCACTACTAGGCTTACTATTTGTTTCCTTGCTATGTGAAGGGCAGGTGTCAGGTCAACAAACAAAAGATCATCAACTACCCTTGCTTCGATTGGAAGATGTTATTGAGCTAACACTATCAAAAAACTATGGAATTCGGATAGCCAGAAATGATTCCGCTGCGTTAGCAATCGAAAAGTCTTTTAGTCAGGAAGCCGTTTTACCCAGATTAAACGCTGCTACTGGATTACTGTTTAATAATAATGATCAACATCAAAAATTTTCTGATGGGGCTATACGTGAAAGAAAAGGGATCCAATCAGCTAATACAAATGCTTCACTTGCGCTGAACTGGACTGTGTTTAATGGACTTCGCGTTTACGCTACCCGAGAAAGAGCTGCCGCACTTCAGCAATTAGGCCAATTGAATGTCCGAAATAACCTATTAAATACAGTTGCAGAAGCCAGTAACGGGTATTATGCCATTGTACAACAAAAACAACAACTTAAAGCCATTGAGGAGCAAATTCAGATCAATCAGGAGCGTGTTAAATTAGCTGATTATAAATTATCAATTGGTGCCGGCACAAGGCCAGACTTATTACAAAGCAAAGTAGATCTAAATGCCCAAAAAGCAGCTCAACTAGAGCAGCTCTCTACACTCCAACAATTGAAAAATGAATTGAACACCATTATGGGTAGGTCCATCGTCGACAATTTTGAAGTAACGGATTCCATACCCTTTAAGCCCGCTCTTTCCATTGTTGATCTGCAAGAAAATCTGGATAAAACCAATTTGCAGCTACTAGTAGCTCAAAAAAATATTTCCCTGGCTAGTTCCGCGCTAAAAATCCAAAAAGCAGATCGATGGCCTATGCTCAATTTCAATTCCACTTACAACTTTAATTTACTTGACAACAAAGCCGTTGTAAATCCCTTTCAGCCCTTGTTCAGTAGAAACAATGGATTCAACTATGGAATAACAACCAGTATACCTCTTTTTAACAACGGAATAACACGTCGTAATATTCAACAGGCACAACTGAATCTCAAAAGAGAACAATTGGTCTTTGATAATCAAAAACAGCAAGTTGATCTTGCCCTGGTACAGGCCTATAATCTATACCAGGCAGCACTACAACTTCTACGCTTAGAGGAAGAGAACATGCTGTTGGCACGTGAAAACGTTCAAATAGTTTTTGAGGTCTATCGGTTAAACTCTTCAACCCTGATCCAATTAAAAGAAGCACAAAAAAGTCTGCAAGATGCATTCACCAGACTAATTCGTGCCCGATTTCAGGCAAAACAAGCCGAAACTGAATTGCTACGTTTAAAAGGAACACTTCTCCACTAGGGCGTCTCTCGAAAAATTGTCCTTTCTTTGCATTCAAATTGAATTTATGAAGCCACTGGTAGGTATCATCATGGGTAGCGATAGCGACTTGACTGTGATGCAAAGTGCTGCTGACATCTTGAATCATTTTGATATTCCCTATGAACTGACCGTTGTTTCAGCACATCGCACACCAGAGCGCATGATGGAATACGCTGGAAAAGCAAAAGAAAGAGGACTAAAAGTAATTATTGCTGGTGCAGGTGGAGCCGCCCATCTCCCAGGCATGGTTGCAGCAATAACAACACTCCCTGTAATTGGGGTACCTATCAGGTCTTCAAACTCTATAGACGGCTGGGATTCCATTCTTTCCATATTACAAATGCCAAACGGTGTTCCCGTTGCAACAGTAGCACTCAATGCGGCCAAAAATGCCGGAATTTTAGCTGCAGCCATTTTGAGTACCAGCAACGAGGATCTTTCTACCAAACTAGCTGCGTACAAAAAAGGAATGGAAGCGGAAGTAAATACTAAAATAAATCGCCTAAAAGAAGAAGGCTGGGAAAATTCCTTTGATTAATCAATAGTTGTCATCGTAAAGAAAGGCTCCAGTGGATAGCTGGCTTCAAGCAAATGATCAAGCAACTGCGATCCATATTGTGCATAAAAAGTGCCCATATGATCAACTCGTTCTTGCAATTTCCCATTAGGAAATAAAGCGGTTTTCAATGCGAGTAATTTTTTTTCTCTAGCTGAATATTTTTGCTTGATTGCGCGTGCCATTTTTTTCTCCATTCCTTTTACTAGCCTTTCTCCATTTTTTCCAATAGCCTCAGCATGACCTTTGAGTGAAAAATCAACACCTTCTGCTTTCTGAGCTAGTTCCCTATAAAATTCTTGTAGCTGAATCAATTCTGCTTTCAGTGAACAATTTTTTTTATCGGCTTCAGTGTAGCAATCTCCGAGCAGCTTCTCAATTGATTGAAACAAATGTCTGGTTTCCAAGCCCAGCTTTGCTAATTTGGCCGATTGTTCAGCTGAAACTAAAAGGAATGAATTCCGTAAAATCAACACGGGGAAAGGAATACTCATTTTCTTATGTAATGAGATCAGCGGCATCCAGTAAGCCAATTCACTGCCACCACCAATAAATGCAATGTCAGGCAATAAAAGAGACTGATACAAACCTCTCAGAATTACGTTGGGACTGAATCGCTCAGGATACTGCTCCAGCTCTTGCATTAATTGTTGCTGGTTGAACTGTATTGTAGTTCCAACTACCTGCCATTTATCATTTACTTTTTCAATTCGTTGACGAAGTCCTTCTTTTAAATAGAATAAATTGATTGGACGAACCAAAGCCTGAGCGGAATACCCCCACTCTTTCATTTGATTGAGCGTAGGATTTATAGCCGCCTCAGTTTGTCCGGCTTCCAAATCAAAAGAAAAAATGGACTTGCCAAGCTCTTTTAAAGATTTTGCATCAGCATCTATCACTACTACTCCAAAACGCCCGAACAGTTGATCCACCATTCGTAATGTGGCGCGAGCTAAGGTATCTTGCTCCTGATAAGATGATTTAAGCATTTCAATCCACTCTTTGCCGTGAGGTAATCCTCCCCACTCTCCTGCTAACTCATCTATTAGGTTGAGTAACTCCTGATCCACTTTCATCCTACCCACTGCACCTTTTTGTTCAGTATTCCACCGATGGGTAAGGTTGCCCACGTGTATATGGTTCAGCTCTTCTAAATCCGCATCCTCACTGCCAATGAAAAATACAGGCACAAAGTGTAGTTCAGGAAATTGCACTTTGCAGTACATAGCCAATCGAATGGCGTGCAAAATCTTATAAAAGAAATAAAGTGGGCCTGTAAAGAGATTATTTTGATGAGCAGTGGTTATTGTAAAGGTGGAGGGCTGTAATAAACTTTCAATGTTTTCACGCACCGGATTAGCCAATTTGATTCCTTGGTATTGATCCTTTAAATGTGCAACAATAGCCGGTCGGTTAGTGGCAAATTGTTGGCGCTCAATAATTGCTTTACTCAATCCTAATCGATCAGGAGGAAATAAGGGCAAGGAATACAAGGCAGGGTCCTTTTGGATATAATCAAGGATCAATTGGCTAAAAAACCCAGTTTCCCGATATGAAATATACTTGCTTGTAATGGTCATGGATGATAAAAGTAAGAACTGTTCAGAAACGATTCATTGCAGATAGCCTTACATCTATAGCAGGACTAAAGATATCAACTAATCCATGTAATATTGTGTAAAATATCCCCTATGGAGGCCTACGGGAAAGTCTTACTCATAGCCATGCCAGCCTTTCTGATTCTGCTTTTAATAGAAACGCTATATGGGAAAGTAAGAGGTTTTGACACTTCGCGTCAAATGGATACGATCTCCTCATTAACCTCCGGCATTACTAATGTTACTAAAAGCGTATTGGAGCTGACCATCATCATTGGGATTTACCCATTTTTTCTAAACTATTTTGCGCTGACAAAGATTGAAAATACTTTTCTTGTTTACTTTTTCACCTTTATCATTTTGGATTTTAATGGCTATTGGATTCACCGGTGGAGTCACGAGATCAATTTATTTTGGAATCTTCACGTTATCCATCATAGTAGCGAGGAATACAATCTGGCTTGTGCATTAAGGCAAAGCATATCTGCTTTCTTTAATTTATTCACCATTCTGTTACTTCCTGCGGCCCTACTGGGCATTCCCCAAGCCGTGATTAGCATTGTAGCTCCATTGCATTTGTTTGCGCAGTTCTGGTACCACACCCGACATATCAACAAAATGGGTTGGTTGGAAAAGGTAATTGTTACCCCTTCACACCATCGCGTCCATCATGCAATCAATCCTGAGTACATGGACAAGAACCTTTCTCCAATATTTATTATTTGGGATAAACTGTTCGGAACTTTTCAAGAGGAATTGAAAGAAGTTCCCCCTGTCTATGGCGTTACAAGACCCGCCCGTACCTGGAATCCCATTCGCATTAATTTTCAACACCTCCGGTTGTTAATATTGGACTGTTGGCGAACTAAAAAATGGAGTGAGAAATTTTTACTTTGGTTCAAGCCTACTGGATACAGACCCGAAGATGTGGCACTGGCCTACCCCGTAAAGAAAATTGAAAATATATACCAGTTTGAAAAATACACTACCAGAACCACTACTTTATTTACCACTTGGGCCTGGACACAAATGATTTTTCTATTACTATTCATTTCTTATCTATTTGGATCGATTGCGTACATTAATTCATTGAACTTGTCCTTTATCTACTGGTATGGCGCATTTATCTTTATTTATGTGTTTTCATTAACCGAGTTGATGGATAGAAACAAATTTGCTATTAGCTGGGAGCTGTTAAAATTTTGTTTGGGCCTGGGACTTATCTATTGGCAACAAGATTGGTTTGGGTCTAATTCCTTTTTTCCCCAAGCATCCTTAATGGTAACCGGATACCTCTTGTTCTCACTGGTCACCAGCTGCTGGTTTTATTTGAAACACCTTAAAGAAGATAAAGTCCTTGCCTAATCGCAAACTTAACTAATCAGTTCGCCTTCCAAGTCATACTCATAGGCCCTGGTAATTCGTACAGTAACAAATTGACCTGGTATCAATTTTTTTTGAGTTTGGATGATGATTTCATTATCCACTTCTACTGAATCAACTGCAGAACGGGCAATGTAGCGCCCGGCCTCTTTTTTGTCTACAATAACACGAAACTCTTGTCCCAGTTTTTTCTGATTGAGCTTATAGGAAATATCTTGCTGCCACTCCATTATTTCCTGCGCCCTGGATTCCTTCTCCTCTTGTGTAAGTGAATCTACTAATGAAAAGCCTGCTGTATCCTCTTCATGCGAATAAGTAAACACACCCACGCGGTCAAATTGCTGCTGCGTTAAGAAATCTTTTAATTCTTCAATATCCTCTCTTGTTTCCCCAGGAAAACCAACAATCAAGGTTGTTCTAAGGCAAATTCCTGGAACGCTGTTTCGGATAGTAGAAAGCAGCTCTTCCATCTCAGCTCGCGTAATCTGTCGTTTCATGGCCTGCAGCATATTATTAGAAGCATGTTGCAGTGGTATGTCGAGGTATTTGCAAATATTGGGGCGATCCCTGATCACATCCAGTACTTCTAATGGGAATTTAGAAGGATAGGCATAATGCAATCTGATCCATTCAAGTCCTTTTATATCGGCAAGCTGGTTGAGTAATTCAGGCAACGCCCTTCGCTTATACAGGTCTAGGCCATAGTAAGTAAGTTCCTGCGCAATCAACATAATTTCCTTGACCCCACGACTCACCAAGGATTCTGCCTCAGCAATCAAAGATTCCATGCTGCGGCTTACATGTCCGCCACGCATAAGTGGTATGGCGCAAAATGAACAGGTTCTGTTACACCCTTCTGAAATTTTTAAATAGGCATAATGACTAGGCGTTGCCAACAAACGCTCTCCTAATAATTCTGCTTTGTAATCAGCCTCCAGTGTTTTCAGTAGTTGTGGCAATTCCAGGGTACCAAAAAAAGCGTCAACCTCTGGAATCTCCGATTCTAAATTCAATTTGTAACGTTCACTCAAACAACCCGTCACATAAACCTTTTCAAGCTTTCCTTTTTTCTTTAGTTCCACTTGCTCCAATATTGTTTGCACGCTTTCTTCCTTGGCCTTGTCAATAAATCCACAGGTGTTTATCACCACAATTTGGTGATCTAGTTTTGTGTTTTCATGAACAACGTCGATGCTATTAGCCATAAGCTGACCACTTAACACCTCGCTATCCACCATATTCTTGCTACACCCTAAGGTGATGATATTTACTTTTCGGGGATATAACTGACCTGTTCTCATCAAGGGGTATTTGGAGGGATTGCAAGCAAACTCTCCACAAAAGATTGCTGATCAAAGATCAAAAGATCTGTGGCTTGTTCGCCCACACCAATAAATTTTACCGGGATCTTTAATTGATGAGCAATAGCCAATACTATTCCTCCCTTTGCAGTGCCATCTAATTTTGTAACGGCCAGAGCAGTAATAGGTGTGACTGCTGCAAAATGACGGGCTTGTTCCAACGCGTTTTGTCCTGTAGAACCATCCAGCACCAAGAGAATTTCATGAGGTGCATCAGGAATTGATTTTTGTATGACCCGCTTAATCTTACTAAGCTCTTCCATTAAATGCGCTTTGTTGTGTAGCCGGCCCGCAGTATCGATCAGCACAACATCTGTATTTTTTGAAAGCGCACTTTGTACAGTGTCAAAAGCTACAGCAGCCGGATCACTTCCTGTTTTTTGCTTCACGATAGGAACTCCAATCCTTTCACTCCATATGTTCAATTGTTCAACTGCCGCTGCTCGAAAAGTGTCAGCGGCCCCAAGTAAAACGGTCTTACCTGCCTCTTTGAAATTATACGCTAATTTGCCGATTGTGGTTGTCTTGCCAACCCCATTTACCCCTACCACTAATATTACATAAGGTTTACTTGGTGGATCAAAAGTAAAATCATAACTCGTTGAATTTAAAGTTGCTAGCAAAACAGCTTCAATTTCTTTTCGAATCACATCATGTAAGGCTTCGGCCGATGAAAACTTCTGTTTAGCGCAAGCCTTTTCCACGCGCTCTAATATTAGCACCGTAGTCTCTACGCCCACGTCAGCCCCAAGAAGGGCTTCCTCTAATTGATTTAGCAGTTCTTCGTCAAGGTTGGTTTTGCCAGTTAATATCCCCACTAAACGGCTAAAGAACCCTTCCCTGGTTTTCTTCAAGCCATGGTAGAGCGTTTCCTTTTCTTTTTGACCAAATAGTTTACTGAAAAAACCCATGTTGGAAAGTTAAAAAAAAAGCTGTCAGACCGAAGTGAGACAGCTAAAAAGGGGGGTCCCTTAAATTATTTTTTTTATTTCTGTGCTAAAAACTCCTTCACCCTGTCTTTGTGAACCATTTGTTCTTTAAAGGTATAAGCACCAGTTTTTGGGCTGCGCACTGCTTTAATAACCTTAGAATAGTTTTTTGCTTCTGCGGCTTGCTTTGGATCTTTCTTAATCGCGGTTTTTGCTGCTTTTGCCATACGGGAGCGTTAAATACAGTTAGAGGATTGGATTACTTGATTTCTTTGTGAACAGTAACTTTCTTGAGAATGGGATTAAATTTTTTTAACTCCATACGCTCAGGATTGTTCTTTTTATTTTTTACCGTAATGTAACGGCTGGTACCAGGTTTGCCACTTGACTTGTGCTCAGTGCATTCTAGAATAACCTGGACGCGGTTGCCTTTTTTTGCCATGATTGAAACGGTTTAATCGTTAAATTTTTTCTCCTTGTGCTCTCAATTGCTTCACCACACTGAAAAGTCCGTTTTTATTGATCGTACGGATAGCTTCAGTGGATAATTTAAGCGTTATCCATTTATCTTCTTCCGCCAAATAGAAGCGCTTATGCTGCAAATTGGGTAGAAAACGACGCTTGGTCTTAATATTGGAGTGGGACACTTTATTACCGCCAACTGGCGTCTTTCCGGTGACCTGACATACTCTAGCCATATAACAAATTTGGGACGGCAAAGTTAAGGGAAATCAGTGATTTAAAAGACAGCAGGCTCATTTTTTTTACGCTAAGTTCAAGCCTAGCAGATTACACTTTTGATTGAATTTGCTTTTGAGGTAACTTTGCTGCCTGTTCGGCTCCCTAAACGCCTGACAGTTAATTCACAAAAAAACAACTTATGGCATACGACGTATTGGTATTGGGAAGTGGTCCTGGCGGCTATGTGGCTGCAATCAGGGCCTCACAGTTGGGGCTTAAAACGGCAGTGGTAGAAAAGGAAAGCCTAGGGGGCGTTTGCCTGAATTGGGGGTGTATTCCTACAAAAGCTCTTTTGAAAAGTGCACAGGTAAACGAGTACATCAAACATGCCAAAGATTTTGGAATTGAAGCTACCGGACAACCTCACTTTGATGCCGTAATAAGGAGAAGTCGCGGAGTGGCGGATAAAATGAGCAAGGGTGTTCAATTCTTAATGAAGAAGAACAAGATCGATGTGATTATGGGATTTGGAAAGATCCTTGGCAAAGGAAGATTGGAGGTTACGGACAAGGATGGTAAAAAACAACTGGTGGAAGCCAAACATATTATTATAGCCACGGGAGGCCGAAGCCGACAATTACCCACCATGCCCATAGACGGTACAAAAATTCTGGGCTATCGCGAAGCAATGGTGTTGCCAACAATGCCAAAATCCATGATTATCGTGGGAAGCGGGGCCATTGGAGTAGAATTTGCCTATTTCTACAATAGCATGGGCACAAAAGTTACTATCGTAGAATACCTACCCAGGATTGTTCCGGTTGAGGACGAGGACATCTCCAAAGAGTTGGAGAAGCAGTATAAGAAAATTGGTGTGGAAATTCTTACCAATAGTGAAGTAACAGCTGTAGATACCACTGGGGCTGGTGTTAAAGCAACCATTAAATCAGCTGCTGGCGAAAAGATTGTGGAAGCGGACGTATTATTGAGCGCCGTTGGCGTAACTGCAAATATAGAAGGGATTGGTTTGGAAGAAACTGGAATAAAAACAGATAAAGGCAGAATAGTAGTAGATAAGTTTGGACAGACTACTATCCCGGGTATTTATGCAATTGGGGATTGCGCCCCTGGGCAGGCTCTTGCGCATGTGGCAAGTAAAGAAGGGATAATTTGTGTTGAAGCAATAGCCTATCAGGAAAAAAAGTACAATCACCAACCTGAGCCAATTGACTATAATAATATTCCTGGGTGTACTTATTGCGTACCAGAAATTGCCTCTGTAGGATTTACTGAGAAGCAAGCCAAGGAGGCGGGTTATGAAATTAAAGTGGGCAAATTCCCACTAAGTGCCAGCGGTAAAGCATCTGCTGCAGGCCATACCGAAGGATTTGTAAAAGTAATTTTTGACGCAAAGTATGGAGAGTGGCTGGGCACGCACATGATTGGGTACAATGTAACAGAAATAATCGCCCAAACCGTAACCGCTAGAAAGCTTGAAACAACTTACCATGAGGTGTTAAACTCCATTCACCCCCACCCAACCATTAGCGAAAGTGTGAAAGATGCCATTGAAGTGGCTTATGGGGAAGCTATACATCTTTAAAAGAAAGAAGGGCCCCCGAAAACGGGTGCCCTTTACATAAGCATGATTGAAGTTGCGACCTGTAAACCCAACATAATAGAGACATCCGGGTCTGTCAATTTGCTGCATTCAGTATGAATATTTTTTTAATATGAGGTGCTTTTTACAATCCTTGGCTGGGCTTTTAGTGCTTTTGATTCAAAGCTGCCAGCCAAAAACAGCCGAGGAGGAGCAAAAAGTGGCTAATTCAGTGCTGCCGCTAAGCTATTCCGTTGTGGCCGTCCACCCTCACGATACAAGCTCATATACCCAGGGGCTCCAGTTTGGGAACGAAGGATTATATGAAGGAACTGGTCAATATGGTAGTTCCCGACTACTATTGACAAATCTGACCACTGGTAAAATCATTAAGGCCATTAAACTAGATGAAAAATTTTTTGGAGAAGGCATTACCATATTAAGAGATACTATTTATCAATTAACCTGGCGCGAGAAAAAAGTATTTCAATACACTTTGGATTTTAAAAAAATCAATGAGTTTGCCATTGACAAGGAGGGCTGGGGACTTTCCAATAACGGAAAAGACCTACTATTAACAAACGGAAGTGGGGAGCTTTTCTTTTATAACCCAAAAGGGATGCTCTTAGTCAAAAGTCAATTGGTTACAGAAAATGGAAGCCCTACTTACAATCTTAATGAACTAGAGTTTGTAGACGGATTTTTATATGCCAATCAATACACCACCCCATATATTTTAAAAATCAACCCTGCCAATGGGGAAGTGGTTGCGAAATTAGACTTATCCTCTCTTTGGGAACAAGCAAAACAACAATACAACGGGGTAGAAGTTCCCAATGGAATTGCTTACCACTCAGCCACAAAACGTTTTTATATTACCGGTAAGTGGTGGCCTGTACTTTTTGAAATTGAAATCGGTCAATGACCAATTTCATAGATTAAGGAACTGGATCGTTCTACATCTTTCAAGGTTTGGATGGACGTTTGTATTCCCTGCCAGACACTTTTTACATAGTTAACACGTCCCCTTTGATATTGTGTGCTTAGCATGGCTACATAAAATGAGTCAAACCACATTGGCTTTACCGCATGAACCTTTAATTGATTACTGCTCATCAACTGACGCATTGCCGGGGGCGAAAAATGGTAAAGATGACGAGGAACATCATAAGCAGCCCAAAACTTACCAAAGTAGGCCGCATCCAATGAAGTATAATTTGGCACAGCAATATACATCCTGCCTTCAGGTTTTAGTAAGCGACGCAATTGTTGTACTGTTTCGTTAAGTTCATGTACATGTTCTAGTACATGCCACAAAGTTATTACATCAAAGTGCGCAGCGGGTAAGGTCATAAAAGCAGAAAGATCCAATAACTCAACGCCAAATTGATTTTTGGCAATAGAACGTGCGTTGGCGGCTGGCTCTATTCCAATGGCATTCCAGTTATCTTTTTGCATATGTGCCACAAAAGCGCCTGCACCGCTACCATAGTCCAATAAGTTTCCAACACCCCCACCCAAATGCCCACTAACCAATTTACTTTTTTTCGCAAAGGTAATCTTACGAACTTCTTGATACAGTCGATTAATAATTCCTTTGCGAGAATTAGAGTGTGAAATATATTCGGCTGATTGATAATAACCACTAATTGCTGCTGCCCCAGGCGCATTCATAGTAACACGCAACGTGCACTGATTGCATTCACACAATCGAAATTGTTCTTTAGTGATAGAATAATCAATCACATCAAAAACCAATTTCCATGAATTGGATCCGCAGGCCGGACAAATGGTTGTCATTGAATTACTGGTTACCAAGATCTGTACGTTGGGGTTGCCTGCCCAGGAGTGACCTTAGCAGGGTTAGAAAACATAGCAGGAGTAAGTTGCTGACTTAGTAAAATCCATGTTGAAACTACCCCAACAACAATAAATAACAACAGCAGCCACCCACCCTTCAACATGAACTTACCTTTTTGCTGTTGCAAGTTCTTTGCCATGGTTATGGAATCTATTGAAGATTCACCAACCTGTACCGAATGCGCCACATTTTCACGTATGACCTTCTCTGCTATTACAGTCATCGGAGCAGTAAAGCATTCATTGGTGGCTGTAAATTGTAATGAACGATTAGTGTCAAGTTTCCAATTGCCAATACCCTTCCACAACAAACACTCATTTTGACTCTGATGAGAATTAAGATGACTCAACACCGTTAGATACTGTTGATGAACCATAGACACAGGCAGATTATCCCGGGAGGAAAGCCAATTTAAAAAATCCTGCGCCTCAACTTGATTGGTGGATTCAAAATAAAACTCTTGCCGAGGTGAAGCAATTACTCTGGCCGCTATATCCAGCTGTGCGGGAATATTACGAACACGAATATATCCCAAGCCATCCAAGGGAAGCTGATGGGTAAGGGCCAGGTATTCTCTAAATACAGGTATCAAGGTTTTCTTTTTGGATCTGGCGAAAATACAACACCTGCCATGAAATTAAACCCATATACAGGATACTGTGCCCAACGTTGGTAGGATTGATTGAATATATTGCCTACCCTAGTCCAAAGTTGCCAAGATTTTGCAAATTGAAACTCCAACTGGGTACTCAGATCAGCAGCACCCTTTAACCGATCCAACTTTCTGCCTGTTTGCAAAAACTGTGCTCCTCTCCAGATGTACAAATCGGTTTGCCAACTAAAATTCTTTCCAAATAACACGCGACTTCCACTTTTCCATTCAATGGGAAGTAATCCCCATGCTTTTTCTTGTTCCACCAAAGCATTAAACTTATTTAGTTGGAGCGCAGAATAAAGGTGAATGCGTTGCCCCATTTGATAATTGATTTCCCCTTTTATCTGTAGTTGCACCATCCGAGGTTCAAATACCACTTTGAAAGCATTTTTCAGCAACTGACTGGTATCGTTCACGAACAAGGGCATGTTTTGATGAGTCAAACCAGCGCCCCGAACGGCATAAGTAAAATAAGGACTTAGTGCTCCATTCAATCCAATATAGGCCTCTTTGGTTTTTGTATTGAACAACTGTAAAGGAATATTGATCCAATTATTGGTAGAGAATAATTGTTGATAGGTGTTAACTACAAATTTTCCTTCCCAACCAGCAACCAACATCAAGCGGCTGCTATCAAGCTTATAAGTAACTGAAACTTGAGGAAGTAATTGCCCTCCAGTTTTATCCCAAACTGGATTGATGCCAGCATTAAAATTTAATCGCCCATTGGCATGTTTCACTCCAAGTAAAAGCCCCATTGAATTATTCCTTAATGAAGTGATTTCTCGTTTAAGTTGAATGGTCTGCAGATCAACGGCAAGTCCAATCGACCAATTTTCCTCAATGAATTTTTGAAGAGGTAAACGAAGCCGTACAGCAAGTTCGCGCCCTCCAGCCTGGTCGGAAAAGGAGTTGAAAAAGAGATCCCCTTGGTAACTTAAACCAAAATCGGTTAATACAGAGCGACTAAATCCTACCCTGCCTCCTGCTTCTGTAACAATATTTTTTATTGAGTCAATCGCTGGGATGGCTACTCCGGTCGGGAAACCATATTTATATACGGCTTGCCTATTGAACTCAATGTTGCCATCTACAGTAAATGGTCTATTGGATAATTTCTTAGTCCCATTAATAAACACTCCCGTATGTGCAAATTGTTGAAAAAGTTGTTTCCCTTTAGCTGATTGATGGTAAGTGCTGATAGCGTATGCGGTGTATTGATCGATGGCTTTTGAGAAATGAGCACGGAAATAAGGAGATTTCAAATTCCCATACCCTGCCTTTATATACACGGTGGTGTGCAATTTGGATGAATCGGTTTGATATGCCAATGGCATTACTGGTTTCAATTTAAATTCAGACTGCCAGCCTTGGGTAGGGATTGCGTAACGCAGCGAAACTCTGGAGTTGTCCGGCGTTGGTAAATTGGGGAGGAATTGAAATTTAGAGACCTTTCTAACACTGGGTTTATAAGCAGAGACGATGTCTACACTTTTAACTCCCTGTGCTGGCTGGGCCCACCCTTCAATAGAAAAAAAGACCAATAGGAGCCCAATACTAACTCCATATATTTTATAAACAACCCAATTGTTAATATGAAGTGCCTGAATCATTAATTTCCCAATTTATTATTTTCTATTTGTGCCAGTTTTTCTTCTGCTTCTTTCTGTAGTTGAGGATCAACAGCGTTTTCAAGCACACTCTGATAAGTTGCTTTTGCGTTGAACAGATCCTTTTGAGCAGTATAAATATCCCCGAGCAATAGATAGGATTTTGTAACCCAGAATGCATAACTGCCCGAGCGGTTGATTGTTTCAAATGCGTGTTGCTCTGCTAATTTAAACTGCTGTTGTCTGTAATACGATGCAGCCATCTCATAGCGAGCCTCTGCCGCCAATCCAGCTTTATTAAATTGCAAAACTCGCTGTAAGTGTTGGAGCGCCACCGCTTCCTTTCCAACTTCAATTTGAAATTTAGCTGCAACTAAAGCATGAAGCGCTTGGTCCTCTGTTGTCCTTTCTTTTAACAGTATTAGCGAATCGCCATAGCGGCTGGCCTCGCTCCAATTTTTTTGGTGGTAGTAAGAACGCAATAAACCTCTGTAAGCCTCCAAGCGATCCGCCTCCGTTACTCTGGTGCTTAAAAACTGAAAATAGTAATTAGCAGCAGCGCTATAATTTTTCTGTTCAAAAAAATTGATCCGTGCAGCAGCTAGAATAGCTTCTTTAAAATAACGTCCCTGGGCATTTTGTATAATTTGTACAAATTGACTCAGCGCCTCAGTCCAAAGTTGTTTCTGCTGATAACAGGTCCCTAACAAGAATGAAGCATCTACCCAATAACCGCCTTTTGGAAATTGTTCAAGATATTTTACAAAAGCCGGTATAGCTTTATCAAAATCTTGTTCATCAAAAAGTTGTGCAGCCGCTATATATTGAAGCGAATCCTCCAATTGAACCGAAACAGCAAATCCTTGCTTTTTCAAGTAGGCAGTATATTCAGTAGTTAAGCCTAATTCCACATAAACGGCCTTTAACTCCTCCAATGCATCACTGGCCTCTGGAGAGGACGGATATTTTTCAATGAGTTGCTGGAACTGATGTAAGGCTTTTTCGTTCTCATTAATATTGTAATAAATGACGCCTAATTTAAGGAGTACTGTAGGCTGCCATTCACTTGTGGCGTCGCTCAAAATACGTTCCAATACCGGAATGGCATCTTTGAAACGTTCTTCAGCCATATAGGTATCTGCCAGTGCCATGTTAGCTTCAGCTACAAATTCTCCGGTCGGGTATTTCTCTAATAGTTGTCGAAGCAAATTAATTTTTTCAATTCCATTGGTTACGCCAGCCACAGCAGCCAGTTGAAAAAGCGCATAGGGAGATGCTGCAACGTCTAAATCTACTATGCGTTGATACCCTGTTTTTGCAAGTTTATATTGCCTTAACATATACTGACAATCGGCTATTCGTAATTGAGCATCTTGTTCAATAGAGGTATTACCGGCAACAGCTCCATAACTAACTTTTTCAAAATATGGCAATGCTAACTTGAATTGGTTAAGCTCATAATAGGCATACCCTATATTATAAAAAGCATGAATACGGGAGGCTTCTCCTACGGTTGGTCCACCTAAACTCAAGTATTTACTAAACTGAAGAACGGCATCATCAAAGTCCTTTTGCCGGTAGCAAATTTCTCCCAACCAAAAATAAAGAAGAGGTTGCAGCGCTTTATCGGGTTTATCCTTTAACGCTTGAAGTAATAATTGACGGGCCAGAGAAAGTTCTCCATCGTAGATCAATTCCACAGCTCGGCCATAACGCACCAAGGGAAGAGAACGAGCAACCAAGGCCGATGGTTGCTTCACTTGTTCTAGCACCTCCATAGCCCTTTTGAAATTGGCACTGGCCGCTAATGAAGAGAATAATAGTTCTCGAGACTCTTCCAAGTAAGGAGAGGAGATGTTTTCTTTATTGTACAACTCAAACACCCTGGAAGCTTCATCAAAATTTCCCAATTCATAACTCAATTTGCCATACAAAAAATGAGAAAGACTTTTTAGTAGTTGATGCTGATTATTAAGCGAAGAGTAAAAGAAAGCATTTTTTGCGCCAACACGATCACCCTGACGCAATCGTGATTCAGCTAGTTGAAACATCGCATAATTTGCAAGAGAATCTTTTACCCCTAATAAAGTAGTGAATCCATTAATTGCTTCATCTAACTGACCCACGCGTAGTTGCGTAACTGATAATTCATACTGCTCCTCCCTATCCAACACCTTAGATAGTGTTGCATAAGAAGTGAGTAAGGGTAATGCCTTTTGAAAATCTTCTTGCGCATAATACGCATGACCCAGCAGTTGTTTGAATGGTATAGAAGGATAAAGCGTATCTACATAGAGAGATCGATGCTCCTCCAGATAACTAACAGCAGCTAGTAAGTCACCTTTTTTGACTAGCAGTTGCCCCAAATGAAATATGGCCAAGCGACCATAAAGTGAGTGTGAGGTCAGTGGTTGAAAACATTTTTCGGCCTGCTCCCACTTAGCTTCACTCAAGTACAATAGGCCGGTGTAATACAATGCTGCATGCTGAAATGGGCTATTGTTCAGCTGACGAATACTATTGAAAAGCGGAAGCGCTTCATGGTAACGTTTTAAGGAAAAGAGTGCATAAGCTTGTCCAAATTGGCTGGCCGCTATTTCTTCATTGGTTAAATGATTAATGCTCCCTGCACGGAAATGCTCCAATGCATCCTGCCAGCGTTTCTCCTCAAAAAAGTAATGAGCTAAGTCCAAGTGCATTCGATCTCGCCAAGCAGGAACGCCATTTGTCAACAAAAATCGTATGGCTTCAGGCACAGCTGCAGACTCCTTTTGTGATAATCTGCAAGAAATTGAATAGTAATCAAGAGCCACTGAAGAAACCGCACTGTTTTCATTGGTTGTTGATTGTCCCCGGGCACTGGTAAGTAGCAGACAGGACAGGTTTTGTTGGCCTTGTTTATACGCTTGAATAGCCCAGGCTGCTGGTGAATCCTGTTCCAGAATAACCAAACTACGTTGAGCATGGGCATTCAAGGAATAAATTAACAAAAGCCCAATTAGTAAGAATGATCGCATAACAAGTTCAATTAACGGGCGAATTTGAGTTTTATTTTCAGGGAAGCCAAGGAATCATTGCAAACACCTGTGGATAAGTGATGTATTAGGAGGCTTTTAACAAAAAATATGTAAGTTAGCTTTGAAAATAGCCAAAAATGAAAAAATTATTCAGCACGCGCTATTCAGAAAATAGCATTGCTTTTTCTCTTTTATTATTACGCTTGACGCTTGGTATTTTAATAATCCCCCATGGATTTTATAAACTGACAAAATTTACTACAGTTGTCAAAGATTTTCCTGATCCACTTCACCTAAGTTCAACTGTTTCGCTTTCCTTGGTAATATTTGCTGAGTTTTTTTGTGCGGTTTTGTTAGTAGCAGGGCTGATGACTCGTTTAGTAGTGATTCCATTAATTATCACTATGGGCGTGGCCGTTTTTATGATACATAATAGTGATTTTTTTGGCAAAGCAGAGCTTGCCTCACTGTATCTGGCGGGTTATATTGTGCTACTCATTGCAGGTCCTGGAAAGGTTAGTATGGATCGCATGTTAGGCAACTGATTGCAACTTGGTTTATGCTTCCTAAATTCCCTGCAACCACAGCTAAGAGAAATACTCCAGCCTCCCTTTTTATTAGTTTGATTATTTACCTTTTTGCGGGATATTGGATGATTCCTGATCCATTTTTTCTCCTGATTTTGATTAGCATATTATTTTTTCATGAAGCAGGGCATTGGTTGGCCATGCGTTATTTCAATTATCAGGATACTGCTATTTTTTTTATTCCGTTCTTGGGCGCCATGGTTAGTGGCTCAAAACGAAATTTATCCGAATCACAATCCGCGTTGATAATTTTGGCAGGGCCAGTTCCTGGGTTTTTGTTAGGATGGCTTTTATTTCAGTTTGGAAATCATACTCCATTAATTCCTAACCATACAATCAGTTGGGCACAAACAGGATGGTTGATGATGATGCTAAATGGGGCAAATCTCCTTCCCATTTTTCCGTTAGATGGAGGACAGTTATTAAACAGAGTGTATTTGGGCGAAGAAGGGAGGGTCAGCAATGTCTATATTATTTTTTCATGTTTATGCTTGACGGGGTTAGCGCTTTATATGTCCTATTATTTTTTATTGATCATTCCCATTTGGGTGATCTGGAGGCAAAAACGCAACAATCACTATAAAAAAATTGAGCGTATCATAGAGGAGAGAAAAATCGACAATGATTTTGACTATCCTGATCTTCCCGATAGTTCATACTGGGAAATCAGGGAAATACTGATCCAAGTGCACCCTGCCTTCCAAACTATAAGTAAAGAAAGGGACAGCTATGACCAAAGGGAACCGGCAATACAATACACTATTGAACATTTCCTTAAGCGTTCCTTGATCCAAGATCTTTCATTTATCAAAAAAATGGGGCTGGCATTGGGCTGGACCTTACTGTTGTTTGCCATTATACCGGTAATTTTACAGTTAATCAATCAATCAGGGTGAAGGAAATTATCGCATCTGTAATAACTATCGGGGATGAATTACTGATTGGACAGACCATTGACACTAACAGTGCTTTTATTGCTCAGCAATTGAATGGTATTGGTGTCCGTGTGGCTAGAAGAGTGGCTGTTGGCGATCAGGAATCTGAAATTCGCAAAGCGCTAGATGAAGAATCCACATTGGCAGACCTTATTATACTAACCGGAGGATTAGGTCCAACAGCAGATGATATTACTAAACCGCTTCTGTGTAACTATTTTGGCGGCAAGCTTCGAAAAGATCAAACTATTGCAGATCATATAGAATGGCTTTTCAATGAAGTCTACAAACGTCCAGGAGCCTCACTATCTCGCAATCAACAGCAAGCTGAGGTGCCCGACAATTGTACTGTTTTGCATAACCCAAGGGGTACCGCTCCAGGAATGCTTTTTCAAAAAGAAAACCGTATTTATATATCACTTCCTGGCGTACCCCAGGAAATGAAAGACATTTTTATTGAATCCGTTATTCCTTTTTTACAAAAAAACTGCAACACTCCTTTCATCATTCACAAAACACTGCTAACCGCGGGAATTGGCGAGTCAATGCTTGCAGAAATGCTGGTGAATTTTGAAGAAACATTGGATCGAAATTTTAAGTTGGCTTATTTACCACAATACGGAATGGTTAAGCTCAGGATAACTGCCACTGGCCTAGATCAACCCATACTTAGTCAGCGAATCGAAACTTCTTTCAACCAATTAAAAGCATTGGTTTCAGCATATTTAGTTTCGGATAAAGATGAAAAATTAGAAGAAGTGATAGCCAGACTTCTACAGGAAAAGCAATCCACGCTAAGTACTGCAGAAAGTTGCACGGGTGGCAGAATAGCCAGCATGCTAACCGCTGTGCCTGGTTCGTCCAATTACTTTAAAGGCGGCGTTGTAGCATATGCCAATGAAGCCAAGGAAGGACTGCTAGGCGTAAAACCCTCTACCCTATCTACTCATGGGGCAGTGAGTGAAGAAACTGTTCGGGAAATGGCAAAGGGTATTTTAAATCAACTTACCACTACCTATTCTGTTGCTGTATCAGGCATTATGGGGCCAACTGGAGGCAGTTCTGATAAACCCGTAGGCACGGTCTGGATAGCAATAGCCAATAATAAAATCATTAAAACTCATCGCTTGCAGTTGGGTTTTGACCGTATGCGAAATACACAGCAAGCTGCTATTGTTGCACTGGATATGCTGCGCCGGTTTATCCTTACCGAGTCGTTGGATTAATAGCAAACCTGTACCTTTGCCTCTCGATTGCTGCACTTAAACCCCTACTATGGCAATAGTTGATTTGGTGATGCCAAAGCTTGGCGAAAGTATAATGGAAGCCACGATTTTAAAATGGCACAAACAATCTGGCGACACCGTGGCGCTGGATGAAACAGTTTTAGAGATCGCTACCGACAAAGTAGATAGCGAAGTACCTAGTACCGCAGCAGGAGTGATTCAGGAAATACTTTTCCAGGTTAATGAGGTTGTTCCAATTGGCACGGTGATAGCCCGCATACAAACAGCAGCTTCACAACAGACAACTTCAACTATCTCTTCACCCCCCACACCACCGGTAACCGCACAGCCCATAGCTCCCGTTTCTGCTGCTATCAATCAAAAGCCCATTACTATTGGAGCAAATCGGTTTTACTCCCCACTTGTTTTGAATATTGCTGCAAGTGAGGGTATACCAATGACCGAACTTGAAAATATTCCGGGAAGTGGAAGTGAAGGACGTATTACTAAAAAAGATATTCTGGAATATGTGTCTTCAAGAACACAGCCTCCCGTAGTGGTCAAGCAGACGACAGCTATACCCGCACCAACAGTTCCGATTCTTTCAACACCTTCTCCAGTGGTAAGCGGGAATGTTGAAATAATAGAAATGGATCGAATGAGAAAGCTCATTGCAGATCATATGGTCAAGAGTAAGCATACTAGCCCGCACGTGACTAGTTTTACTGAAGCAGATGTTACCAATCTTGTCCTTTGGCGTGAAAAAGTAAAAAAAGATTTTGAAAAAAGAGAAGGAACAAAAATTACTTACACTCCTCTCTTTATTGAAGCAATAGTAAGGTGTATCAAGAAGTTCCCCTTGATCAATTGCTCACTTGATGGTAACAACATCATTATAAAAAAAGATATCAATATTGGAATGGCAACAGCGTTACCATCGGGTAATTTAATTGTTCCTGTTATTCGAAGTGCCGATCAATACAATATGGTGGGGCTTGCTAAGCAGGTCAATCAACTTGCCGACGCGGCTAGACAGGGAAAATTAAGACCAGACGATACACAAAACGGAACGTTTACACTTACCAACGTAGGAACATTTGGATCATTGATGGGTACACCTATTATCAATCAACCTCAGGTAGCCATTTTAGCTGTGGGCGCTATAAAGAAAAGGCCCGTAGTAGTGGAAACTCCTGCAGGAGATAGTATTGCTATCAGACATATGATGTACCTGAGCATGAGCTATGATCACCGTATTGTGGATGGAAGTCTTGGCGCCACTTTTCTAACTGCAGTTGCTAAAGAACTGGAAAGTTTTGATGCAGATCGTCAACTCTAATCAACAAGATCAAGTCCTAGATCCTTCCCTTTATTTATAGCAGGCACTCCCTCGATAAGCCATCGTGCGGGTCTTTCTCCTTTTAAAAGCCAATCAAAATATTGTTGCTGACGAATAGAAATATCTTTTTGATTTTTTCTTTCGCGAAGGTTATGGGCTTCTCCATTGTAGTTAAGCATCCATACTTTTTTACCTAATCGTCTCATAGCCGTAAATAACTCAATACCTTGATACCAGGGAACGGCTCCGTCTGCATCATTGGCCATTATAACCAAAGGGGTAGAAATTTTGGGCACGCTAAATAGCGGTGAATTTTTAAGGTATAAATCCTGCCGCTGCCATAAGGTTGCTCCAATTCTGCTTTGTGTCATTTCATATTGAAACTGTCTGTTCAATCCACTTTCCCAACGAATACCCCCATATGCACTGGTCATGTTTGCCACAGGCGCCCCAGCCCATGCCGCTTTAAAAAGAGTTGTCATGGTCACCAGTTGAGCCACTTGAATACCTCCCCAACTCTGACCCTGTATTCCCATATTGGCCGCGTCAATCCAAGGCTCAGTAGCCAATTGTTGAGCAGCGCTGACCACATAGTTATAACAACTCCTGGCAGGATAACCAATGGTATAATGAATGTCTGGACTCAACACAACATATCCTCTGCTCACAAAGAATGAAATATTTAAGCGGCTTCCTGTGGGAGCTGGAGGAATATAACTATGCAAAGTATTCGTGTGTGTTTCATAGAAATAAAGTAAAAGAGGATATTTTTTAGTTCGATCAAAATTTTCTGGTAGGTATAACACTCCACTTGCCTTTGATCCATTCAACGCTTTCCAATGGTAGAGGCTTGCACCTCCCCACCAATAGTCTTTTTGTTGTGGGTTTAATGAGGTTATTTTAGTCAATGAAGAGGCCTCTTCCCATCTCCAGGTATAAAGGTCAGGAGAGAGCTCAAAACGTTCTTTAGTGAATAAAAGTATCGCAGCCTGTTTTGCTTTAAGCGGTGGGCCAAAACTAAAATCGCCAGCTTCTCTGCGTTTCCAATTTAGTTTTTCACCAGCGCTTGTGGCCATGGCCATCCCTGCAGATTTGTTCAATTGATGCTGAAACCTCCAACAACTCACTGCAGAGTCCAGCACATACTTTTCTTTAGGATCTAATTTTACATACCGATAGTTTTCTTTTTTGATCCTCCCAATCTTTGTCATGTTCACCGCCCTCCCCTTTGCACGAACATCTACCTTCCATGCATCATACCGATCATATACCAACAAGCTTGTATCGCCAGGTAGCCAACCCGCAATACCGTAGGGGTCAGCTGGTCCGGGAGAATCGTGTTCTTCATCGTATAATGGAAAAGGAATTGTCTTTGAAATAATTGTAGATTTTCCTTCGTACCATGCTATGTATTGTTTTAACGAAAAATCATACCAAACCAATCCAGTACCACTTGGCGAAACAGCGGAAGGTGTAAATACACCCAAAACTCCTCTTTTTATCAGCTGCGTATCGCCCGTGCTTAGCTGAATACTAAATATATCCTTTTTGGTCAACCCTGTCCATTGCGAGGAAACACGGTACCCCCAATCTGAAATGATGTACCCATATTTTCCATCTCCTTCCACGGGAATCAATACTTGCGAAAGTTCAGGCGATTCCAACTGAACTAATTGTTGATTTGAAAAATCAAAAACAGCTAGGTAATTTTTTTCAAGATCCCTTTTCAAATTGTACAACTGCTGTGTTTGCAAATAATCGTCATTATAGTGCCAAATGTCTAATTTAACCTGATCAATTTCAGGCAAACTGGTATCCGCCGCTGCTCGTATTGGTGCGGTTCCAAAATAGAGTCGTTGCCCAGACTTGCTAAATCGCGGCTTTCCAAATTCACTTACAGTAAACCCTAACTTCATCCCCTGTGAATAGCGGTCTATCAAAAGTGTAGCACTGTCTGCATGGGTCTTATAATGGTATAACTTAAAATACTTCAGCAATTCTTTAGGGCGAGCGTCTCGTTCGGCCACAAAAACTAGTTGTTGTCCATCGCTTGAAAAAACAAAAGAGCGGAAATCATTTCCGCCCTTAGCAATAATAACGGGATCGGAATGATTCATACTAATTAAAAAAGCCTGATTGACGCCCAATGAATCTTTTGGGTTTTTTGCTTGTTCACCAGCAATCACGCCACCCCTATCAGCAACTTCAAATTCTGTTACACGAGGAATGGTTTTTTCAATCTCCTTATCCAGCTGCAATAGCAATAAGGATGAAGCTATTTTGGAATTTTCTTGCCCTTTTTCAGTAGGCTCTACGTGAACGGCTAGCAGACCCTCTTCTTCTGCGGGCATTTTAAAATGTCTTACTTGTGGAATTTTTTTTCTTTCGCCTACTCCCAATTCAAAAATGCAAAGCGAGTCTTTTGGCAATTCCTCTGGTTTTTGCTTCTTAATTTTTGCTTCGCGAATGGAGGAATAATACGGCCTTATCTTAAAAACCAAAAAACGTCCATTAGCACTCAATTGCGGCGACACTCCTCTTGGATAATGTATTTCCTTACTATCCACTAACGAACGGATCACCAGTGTAGCGTCGCCCTCCTGTACCTCTCTTACATACACCACCCAATTACCATCAGGGCTGATTAAGCGTTCCCCAACTCTTTGCCAGCTGTCGTATACGGTATGATCAAGTGATTTTTTTTGAGCAACAACATCGGTTAATAGAAAAAGTCCAAAAAGTAGTACAATTGGAAATTGCCTCATATGACTAGTTATGACCTGAAGTTACTTCAAACTTCTTTTTCCTGTGTTGCGTTAGCCATAAATGCATTAGCAGGGCAGCCAAAATCAAGCAAAAGCCAATATAAAACCACTTATTAAGCAATTGATCTTCCCGATATACCAAAAAAGCTAATAAAATCCCGTACACAGGCTCCAAATTAAAGGCTAGATTAATGGTGAAGGCAGAAAGTTTTTGCAGCGCCGCGCCTGAAAGCTGAAAAGCCCACACAGAACAAAACCAGGACAAGACTAACAGCCACCCAATATCGGACCAACTGGGTATCCATCGAAAGGTTCCAATTGACAAATTGTAAAAAGGAATAATTAAAAGCACAAAAACAAAACCAAAGCTCTGTTGCCATAGCAGCAAAGTTTCCACATTTGTTTTTTTGAGCACTTCTCTATTGATTATAGGAAAGAGCGCAGCAAAAAAAGCAGAAATGACCCCGAGTATAATACCCCATGTGTATCGAGTATCAAAGTGAAAAATTAAATAAACGCCAAACAAGGTTACTACCCCCAAACCAAGTTCTATCCAATTTATCTTTTGACGAAGTATCAATGGTTCTAACAGGGCGGTAAAAAAACTAACCAACGCGAAGCACACTAACGCAATAGAAACAGTTGAGTATTTTATAGCACCATAAAAAGTAATCCAATGACTAGCTGCAAAAACTGCTGCTAGTAATATTTTAGCTTGAGTTGATCCGGAAATAGGTTGAATAGCTTTTCTCCAATTGAAAATAACCCACATGGTGATAGCTGTGAATAACAATCGATAGCAGACAAGCATTAACTCATTAAGTGTAATGAGTCTTCCCAGGATTCCGGTCATTCCGGCTAATAGAACTGCTCCATGCAGCTGCAAGTAGGCTTTTCGCATATCTCAATGCAGAGGTTGGGCAGAGCGGTAATCTGTTGATGAAGCATAGCGACTTAGCAGCCAAACCCCCACTACTCCCTCTTTGATAATACCTTTATTCATCTTTGAACTTCCGCGAGTACGATCCTGAAAAACTATGGGAACTTCTTTTATGCTAAACCCTAATTTCCAAACAGCATACTTCATTTCAATTTGAAATGCATACCCTACAAATCTGATTAGATCCAAATTAATTTCAGCAAGCACGGCAGCTCGATAGCACACAAATCCTGCCGTAGGATCCTTCACCTTCATTTTTGTAAGCACCCGCGTATATAGAGAAGCCCCTTTTGATAATAAGATCCGAGAAAATGGCCAATTAATTACCCCTCCACCCTTAACATACCTGGACCCAATAGCAACATCAGCCTGTCCAATGGTACATGCTTGATGCAACCGAATCAAATCCTTGGGATTGTGTGAAAAATCCGCATCCATTTCAAAAATAAAAGCATACCCCTTTTCAAGGGCCCACCGAAACCCATGAATATAAGCCTTTCCAAGCCCCCCTTTCCCTTTTCGCTCTTCTAAAAACAAACGGCTTGGATAAGAACTACATAATTCTTTTACTAATGTAGCCGTTTGATCAGGAGAAGTATCGTCTACCACTAATACATGAAAATAACCTGGCAAAGACAATACCGCCTCGATGATTGAAACGATATTTTCTTTTTCGTTATATGTTGGTATGATAACAAGCTTATCCATTTTTTTTAAGCATAGCGCGAGCGTATAGTTCAGTAAGCTTACTTTTTGTATGCTGAGGAAAATCACCTTTCATCATCCAATCGTAGTATTGTGGCTCCGCTCGTAAGACTTCAGCAACAGGTTTACCTTTAAATTTTCCGAAGTTGAAAACTTCTACTCCATTTTCCCAAATAAATCTCCGTGCAAAATCAATGATTGGCTCTTCGCCGGTCACTTTTAATATGGCATCCACTGAGCTACCCAACTCAGGATAGCGGTTTACCTGTGCTTCCAAAATTTCCACAGTTGCCATTACATCCGCCTCCGCACTATGAGCGTTTTCCAATGATTTTTTACAGTAGAATTGATAGGCGGCAGAAAGTGTGCGAGGCTCCATCTTGTAAAAGATTTGTTGCACGTCTAGTAGCCGGCGACCTTTCATATCAAAATCAACTTGGGCACGAAGAAACTCTTCCACGAGCAGAGGGATATCAAATCTGTTTGAATTGTATCCTGCCAAATCACAACCATCCAACATTTGCTTTAACTCCTGGGCCACTTGTGCAAACAGGGGCGCATCCTTGACCATTTCATCGGTAATTCCATGCACCTCAGTGGATGCTTTTGGAATTGACATGCCTGGGTTGATCAATTTTCGTTTAGTTGTTCTTGTTCCATCGGCCAGGACTTTAACAATTGCAATTTCAATTACACGGTCAGTCCCCAGGTTGACACCTGTTGTTTCCAGATCAATGAAAGCCAATGGCTTGGTAAGCTGTAGCATAACAGTAAAGGTAGTATTTAGATGAGTGAATTTCCCTAAATTTATTCTCTCCAGCCGCTGCTGTCAAGTTGCAATAGCAAAATTGTTAGCTTTGCGTTCAAACTTTAACTGATGCGCAGGTCCCTACCATTATTATTAAGTCTTTTGATCCTTACTGGAATATTATCATCCTGTGTAGCGCCTAGAGAAGGTTGTCCAATGAATGCAAGTCCTCGCACTAAATACCGGGCTTAATGCCTGTAGTTTTATTTTGTAATCTGCCTAGTCCAAGTATCTGTTCTTCCTAATAAAGAAATGCCTACATAACCTCTGACCTCGATTGTATTTGAATTGGTCATTTTTATGGAATTGCATAATCATTAAGCATGAGTTAACCTAAGATTATCAAATAATTGTTTAAATTCAAGTCGTTTACAAACAGACTTACTTATGTGCGGAATCGTATGCGCTTTTGAACTAAAACAAAGTTCAGAAATATTAAGACCACAACTTTTGTCCATGTCAAAAACTCTTCGTCACAGAGGGCCAGACTGGAATGGCATTTTTGATCATCCCAAGGCAGTGATGGCGCATGAGCGTTTAGCTATAGTAGATCCTTCATCGGGTAAGCAGCCACTCTTAAGCGCAGATGGCAAGCTGGTGCTTGCCGCTAATGGAGAAATATATAATCATCAAAGCATTCGCAAACGTTTTGAAGGCAAGTATCCTTTCAAAACCGGTTCCGATTGCGAAGTGATACTGGCACTATATGATCAACAGGGCCCTGCCTTTTTGGAAGAGCTCAATGGAATCTTTGGATTTGCCTTATATGACGTAGAAAAAGACACCTACTTCATTGCACGAGACCATATTGGCATTATACCCCTGTATATTGGTTGGGATATGCACGGCACTTTTTTTGTTGCCTCTGAATTAAAAGCGCTGGAAGGCACTTGTACAAAAATTGAACTCTTCCCTCCGGGACATTACTATTACAGCAGAGATAAAAAAATGACAAGATGGTACCAACGAGAGTGGACTTCTTTTGATGCAGTAAAAAACAACCAAACCTCAATAGATGCATTGAGAAATGGATTGGAAGCGGCCGTTCATCGTCAACTCATGTCAGATGTTCCTTATGGCGTATTACTTTCCGGCGGGCTTGACTCCTCCGTTATTTCAGCCATTGCAAAAAAGTATGCACAAAAACGTATTGAGTCAGGCGATCAGGAAGATGCGTGGTGGCCACAGCTGCACTCCTTTTCGGTGGGACTGGAAGGATCGCCCGATCTGGCGGCTGCTCGCAAGGTAGCCGCACATATAGGGACCATTCATCATGAAGTTAAGTTTACTATTCAGGAAGGGCTCGATGCCATTCGGGATGTAATCTACTATTTGGAAACCTATGATATTACTACGGTCCGTGCTTCTACCCCAATGTATCTTATGGCAAGGGTAATTAAATCGATGGGTATTAAAATGGTGCTTTCTGGTGAAGGAGCCGATGAACTCTTTGGTGGCTACCTGTATTTCCACAAAGCACCCTCTGCCAAAGATTTTCATGACGAAACAGTGCGCAAACTGGATAAGCTTCATATGTATGATTGTTTGCGAGCAAATAAAGCATTGGCAGCATGGGGCATTGAAGGACGTGTTCCGTTTTTGGATAAGGAATTTATGGATATTGCTATGCGCGTGAACCCAAATGACAAAATGATACGGCCGGACAGAATGGAAAAGTGGCTGATACGAAAAGCATTTGAAGACTACCTCCCTGCAGCAGTAGCATGGCGACAAAAAGAACAATTTTCAGATGGCGTAGGATATAGCTGGATAGATACACTAAAAGAAATGGTACAGCGTGAAGTGAGCGATGAACAGCTTTCCAACGCACACTTTAGGTTTCCATTGCAAACGCCAAACACCAAAGAAGAATATTATTACCGCTCAATCTTTGAATCACATTTTCCTTCAGATGCAGCAGCACGCTGTGTTCCATCGGTTCCCTCAGTAGCTTGTAGCTCTCCGGTAGCACTAGAATGGGATGAGGCGTTTAAAAACATGAATGACCCATCTGGGCGTGCAGTGGCAAATGTGCACACCGATGCTTATAAACAATCCTAAATAAAATAAATGAAAGTGGAGGCGACCGGATTCGAACCGGTGTCCAAACATATTCGTCGAAAGCCTTCTACATGTTTATTTCGGAATTAATTGTCGGGAGTAGACAGGAACCGGACAAACCAATTTACCCCGTAGTCGTAATTGTCTTGAAAAAGCAGCACGACCGTCCCTTTGGAAAGAGACCAGCTTTTTGCAACCTGTATTGTTTGTTGAGTCGGCGGCGGGGCTTGGTAACAGATAAACCGGCCCGGCGGCCCAAATGACTACCTAATCACTGATTAAGCAGCCATGGCATACTGAGTATTGCCATTTATAGTCTCGTATTCAGATTTAACTGCTAATTACGCAACGCAGTACATGCTTATACTTTCAAAGAGCTATGCTGTCAAAACCAAACGCCCCCATTTATCTTGCAAAGTTCGTTTATTTTCCCCATCCTAACCAATCATTGGCATTTGCGTAAATCATCAGGGAAAGTAATAACGCCATTCCAGTGAGCTGTGCATATTCTAAAAACTTATCACTAGGCTTACGCCCACTGATCATTTCATAAAGAGTAAAAAGTACATGGCCACCGTCTAAGGCAGGAATAGGTAAGAGGTTCATGAAAGCCAGTACAATGGAAAGAAATGCGGTAATTCTCCAAAAGGACTCCCAATCCCAAACTGAGCCAGGGAAAATAGAGCCCATTGATTTAAACCCTCCTACTCCTTTATAGGCGCCTGTATCAGGATCTAAGATTTTTTTGAATTGATCAATATAGTCCTGCAATTCAGTTTTTGCCTTATTGATTCCTCCTGGAATAGCTGTTAAGAATGAATGTTTGTTTACTTCTAACTTAATCCAACCCAAACTATCCATGTGCTTATAGTTATACCCATAAGCCAGAAACCCAATTTTGCCTTCTTCGCTTATTGGTAAATCCAAGGCAAGCTCTTGACCATTCCTTTCTACTAATAAGCTTACGGTATCACCTTTAACCATGAGCAGTTGTGTCTGAAGTTGATCATAGAAATCAAAACGCTTGTTGTCTATGGCAAGCATTTTGTCTCCAGCCCGAAGCCCCGCTTTATACGCAACACCCGTGTCTGGAACAAAATAGGCAATGGCAGGTCTGCGTACCTCTAAAAATCCTTTACGATCCTTGTTCCTGTTCTCAATGAGCTGACCAATAAGATCTTTGTCAAGATTTATAGTAATCAAGTCCTGACCACGTTGTAGCTGTACTTTTTCACCCAGAATCAGTTTTCGGCGCAACTTTTCAAAATCTTTAACGGGCTGATTATCCACCGAAATGATACGATCGCCATTTCGAATACCCATCTTATATAAGGTGCTATCGACTACATGTACCCCGTACTTCATGGAAGAAGTAGGAATTTTTTTATCCCCCCAAATCATCAGGATAAAAGCGTAAATAATAAATGCCACCAGCACATTCATCACCACTCCGCCAATCATAATAATAAGCCGCTGCCACGCTGGTTTACTTCTAAACTCCCATGGTTGAGCAGGCTTATTTAGCGCCTCTTTATCCATGCTCTCGTCGATCATTCCTGCAATTTTTACATAACCTCCCAAGGGAAGCCACCCGATCCCATACTCCGTTTCTCCTTTTTTCTTCTTGAATAAAGAAAACCAGGGATCAAAAAATAGATAAAACTTTTCTACCCTGCATCCAAACCAACGAGCAGTAATAAAATGTCCAAACTCATGTAGAATAACTAAGATGGAAAGAGAAAGTAGAAGCTGTGAAGCTTGAAGTCCAACAGCGGACCAATCGATTGCAAGAATTGTCATAGGTATAGCAACTGCCTTTTCAATGAGGTCAGTTAAAGGTTTATTTGATCAGCCGCAAAGTTACGCGCAGCTGCATCGCTTTCAAAATAATCCTCCAGTGAAGGATGTTGTATAAAAGGTATTTGCTGCATAGTTTTCTCGATAATAGTGGTCATATCTAAGAAGTTAATGCGATTTTTTAAAAAAGCAAAGACCACAATTTCATTAGCGGCATTCATCACACATGCCAGGTTCCCTCCCTTCTCCAGCGCCACCGTTGCCAATGCTAAATTTCTAAATGTTTTTACATCTGGGTCTTCAAATGTAAGTTGACGAACGGACTTGAAATCATAGCGTGGAAACTGGTTGGCAATTCGATTGGGGAATGCCAACGCATATTGTATAGGCAATTTCATATCAGGCAAACTCATTTGCGCTTTTATGCTTCCATCCTGAAACTGAACCATACTATGAATAATACTTTGTGGATGGATGACTACTTGAATTTCACTTGGTTTTAAATTAAATAGCCAACGTGCTTCAATCATTTCCAAACCTTTATTCATTAACGTGGCAGAATCGATAGTAATCTTTGCTCCCATTGACCAACTGGGATGTTGTAAAGCATGTTCCTTTTTTACATTAACTAAATAATTTGTTTTCTTGCCCAAAAATGGACCTCCAGATGCGGTTAAAATAACTTTATCAATCTTGTTATGGGCTTCCCCTGCCAAACATTGAAAAATTGCAGAATGCTCAGAGTCAACAGGGATAATAGGCACTTTATTTTCAAAGGCAGTTTGCATCACAATATCACCCGCAATGACCAAGGTTTCTTTATTTGCCAGTGCAATACTTTTTTTATTTCTAATAGCAGCAAGCGTAGGTCGTAGACCCGCATATCCCACAATAGCAGCCAACATTTGGTCATAACAATCCAGCGCAGCCACTTCTTCCAATGCGGCCTCTCCTGCAAAAACTTTAACAGCTAAAGGATCCAACGCCTCTTTCACTGCCTTATATTTATTGGGATCGCCAATCACTACCATATTTGGCCTGAATCGTCTTGCCTGTTCAATGAGTAATTGATCGTTTTGTTGTGCCGTTAAGATCTCGGCAGTGAACAAAGTTGGATTGGCGGCTATAACATCCAACGCCTGTGTACCGATAGAACCGGTTGACCCAAAAATTGCAATACGTTTTTGCATGGAAGGTTGATGCATGAAGTAATCAAATGATAGTGATGAATGAAAGTAAACCATCGGCAATAACTCGATCGTTGCTCAAGCGGGGAACTTTGTTTTGTCCACCCAATTTGCCAATAGAACGCATATAATTAATAAATCCGCCCTTGGAAATAACCTGTATTTGAAGGGGGCTTAATATGGAGCCTGTAATCAAATCCTTATAATACACATTTTTCTGCTGCAGATGGTTGTCGATGCATTTTGCAAAGGCATTCATGTCTGCGGGTGGTTGGTCAAATTCAATAAACCACTCGTGACAGGATTTTTCCTGGTCTTTACTTACGCGAGGGGCCACAGTAAATTCAGTTACAGCAACAGCAAATTCCTGACACGCTTTTTGAAGACTATATTCTACTTCTTCTCCAATAACATGCTCTCCAAATGCTGAGATAAAATGTTTAGTTCGTCCCACTACAATTAACCGGTACGGGTCCACAGAAACAAAACGAACCACATCCCCAATTTCATATCCCCATAAACCAGCATTGCTGTTAATGATGAGTGAATAGTTTTCGCCAACTTGCACATCGGCCAACGATAGTCGTTTAGGATTTTGCTTACCCACTTCGGATGCCGGTATAAATTCATAGAAAATCCCGCTATTGGTGTTGAGCAACAACCCTTGCTGATCCAGTGTATCCTGAAAAGCAAAAAAACCTTCACTGGCAGGGAATAACTCTATCGTATCCACCCTTCGTCCTATGCTTTCCAACAGTTTTGTTCTATAGGGCTCAAAATTGACCCCGCCCTGTACCATTACACTAAGGTTTGGGAAGAGTTCTCCTACTCGTTTACCACTTTTTGCGATTAGGGCATCAAAATACATTTGCATCCAAGGTGGGATACCGCTTATCAAAGTCATATTCTCATTATGCGTCTCCTCTACGATTTTTGTCAACTTGGCTTCCCATTCTTCTATACAATTGGTTTCAAATGAAGGAAGCTGATTGGACCGTAAATAACTTGGCACATGATGATTGACAATGCCGCTTAGACGTCCGGTTGGGATACCCCCTACTCTTTCCAGCTCCGGAGATCCAGACAGAAAAATCAGTTTTCCATCTGCAAATCTGGTGTTGCCACTTTCAGCCATATAACATAATAAGGCATTACGAGCGGTATTGATATGGTTAGGGATAGACTCCTTGGTAATTGGGATGTATTTGATGCCGCTGGTAGTGCCCGAGGTCTTGGCAAAATATATAGGTTTCCCTTTCCACAACACGTTCTGTCCCCCTTCCTTTATCTTATCAATCCATGGTCTTAGCCCTTCATAATCCTGAACACAAACAGATTCCTTAAAAGACTGATAATCATTAACATCTGCCATTTTAACCGACTTCCCGTATTGGGTTTTTTTTCCCGTGTCGATCAACTGACGTAGGATTCGCTGCTGATAGCTCAATGCCTCATGCATTTCTTTGCGAATTGTCCGATGGATAAAGGCTGCAAAAGGTTTGGCGAAAAATGACTTTATTTTCATGGGCTTGGGCCGATCAGGAAACAGGGTCAAAATTAAGAAAGATAAATTTAGTACACCTAGGATCAATTAACCTGTTCTATTGGCTTTGAACGAGTTGTATTTTCCGTTGGCAGATTCACCTTTTTCCCCTAACTTTGCCGTCCTAATTTTTAGTGTATGGTAGCTATAGTAAAAGTGGCCGGTCAGCAATTCAAGGTCGAAAAGGATCAAACCCTGTACGTTCCCCATGTTGAAGGAAACGCAGGCGACAAACTTAACCTTGAAGTTTTGTTGGTTGACGCTAACGGAAAAATGTCCATTGGTGCAAACAATGGAGCAGCAGTTCAAGCTGAAATACTTGATCAAGTTAAAGGTGATACTGTAATTGCCTACAAACAAAAAAGAAGAAAAGGATTTCAGAAAAAGAAAGGACATCGTACTGCCTACACTAAAATCAAAGTAGTAAGCATCGCTTAAATATTATTATCCATTTAAAAAAACACATCCATGGCGCATAAGAAAGGTGAAGGTAGTGTAAAGAATAACCGCGACTCACAAAGCAAACGCCTTGGCGTAAAAATATTCGGTGGTCAACCTGCCGTTTCTGGAAACATCATCGTACGTCAACGCGGAACTGTTTATCATCCTGGAAAAAATGTTGGCGTTGGCAGAGACTTTTCTTTGTTTGCAATGACCGATGGTGTTGTTGAATTCAAAAAAGGACGCAACAATAGAACATTTGTTTCTGTAGCTCCTGCAGAAGCTTAAAGAAAGGACTAGGGCAGCTTATAATTTTTTTCAAATAAATTTGGTTGGTAAAAAAATATGATTATTTTTACTACCGATAACCCATTTTCCTAACACCATTAAATTCAAAACAATGGCTACTAAGAAAAAAGCTGCTAAGAAAAAAGCCGCTCCAAAAAAGAAAGCCGCTAAGAAAAAAGCTGCTAAGAAGAAGAAGTAACACTTCTCTTCCAATTGATAGAAAGTCCTCCGAATATGGGGGACTTTCTCATTTTATCCTATCCCTTCTTACCTTGTGTTTATGGAAAATGTACAGCTTGCTGAACAATTAGAACTGTTTTCAAAGCTATTGGATATACATGGAGCCGATCCCTTTAAATCAAAATCTTTTGCCGCAGCAGCCTTTACCATAGAAAAACTTCCTTTTCCTTTAGCCAACTCCCCAAAAGAAAAATGGATGTCCATACGGGGCATTGGAAAGAGTGTAGCTATAGCCATTACCGAACTTCTTGAAACCAAGCAGCTGGGCCCACTGGAAGAACTGCTCCGCAACACCCCGGTTGGAGTAGCAGAGATGCTTCAAATAAAGGGCGTAGGTCCCAAAAAAATTCATACAATCTGGAAAGAGATGGGAATTGAATCCATTGGAGAACTTTTGTATGCCTGTCAGGAAAACAGATTACTCCACTTTAAAGGATTTGGTGAAAAAACTCAACTAGCCATCGAAAAGGCAATACATTTTTTATTACAACACAAGGGTCATTTCCTTTATGCCGAGATTGAGGCATTAATACCTACAATAGATGCTTTCTTGCAGCTTCAATTTGGAAAAGAGCAGGTAGCCGTAACCGGAAGCTTTAGAAGACAATTACCCATCTTGGACGAACTTGCGTTTGTAATATTAGCATCAAAACAAACCATCAAGGAAAAATTTTTAACGGCACAACCCCCGGAACTCATTGACGAAACAGATCAATCACTTTGTTACAAATTAAAAAATGGGTTGGCCATTCGACTATTTGCTTCAACTAACCTTCCGTTGGATTTATTAAAAACATCTTCGACCGTTGATTTTTATGAAAGCTTGTTGTCGATACCTGAATGCGGCGATCTGGTTTCACCTACTCATCACGCACCCGATGACCTTTTTTTTATTAAAAGAAAAATTCCAGTTTCTCATCTTGCCCGAAGAGAATCAAAAATGCAATTGGAAGCAGCTTATCGATCCGCACCAATTCAAGAAAGTGATATCAAAGGACTGATACATTGTCATAGCAATTGGAGCGACGGAGTTAATACTATTGAGGAAATGGCCCACTCCTGCATGGAAAAGGGCTGGGAGTATATGGTATTGTCAGACCACTCCGCCAGTGCATTTTATGCCAACGGGCTAAAAGCAGAACGAGTGCTTGCACAACATCAACTCATTGACACACTAAATAATAAGTTGGCTCCTTTTCGAATTTTTAAATCTATAGAATCAGATATTCTAACAGACGGGTCGCTAGACTATGAACCGGAAATCCTTGCCAGATTCGATATGGTAATTGCCTCCATTCATAGTAACCTTAGAATGACTGAGGAAGTTGCAACAAAACGACTATTAAACGCTATAGAAAACCCTTTCACCACCATCTTGGGTCATCCTACAGGTAGATTATTATTGTCCAGAGAGGGGTACCCAATTGACCATAAAAAAATCATTGATGCCTGTGCCCTTTACCGTGTAGCTATAGAAATTAATGCGCATCCCAGAAGATTAGATCTTGACTGGCAATGGATAGATTATGCTATTGATCGCGGAGTGCTCATTTCAATAAATCCAGATGCACACGCTCTCTCCGGACTTTCCGATGTTAAATACGGAGTGCTGGTAGCGCAAAAAACACGTTTGACTCCTGCTGAGAATCTGAGTAGCTTTACGATAAATCAGCTAGAACAATGGCTGGTTGAACGAAAAAGAATTTAACTTTCTGCAATGATTAATAAAAAAGGGCTGTTTACTATTGCCCTAAGTTTTTTTGTTTTTACTAGCTCAAGTTACGGTCAATACTTTGTGGGCAAATCTGCATCATGGTGTAAAGAAAACCGTTCGCTCAGTGCACTAAGCCCAGCACTTGTATACGACAAAGAAAACATTTGTATCCGAGAAATGTATTGGAGAGAAAAAATGGATGATTGTGAAAAAATAGTTAGTCAACTAACCAGTGTTGCCTCCTACGGCTGGATACGCATAAACGAAAATCAATGGGTCAGCAAATTTGAAGATCAATTGCTGGTAGAAATCCATGAAGTAAATAAAGGTTGCCGAACCCAAGTTCATCGGACAGCCTGGACAAAAGAGTTATACGAATTATTGTTAAAAAATGAATAAACAACTTTTCGCTCCCCTGATACTAATGTGGCTTGTGTCCTGCGCCTCTCAAAAAGCAACACCGCTTTCCAAAGATGAGGTCAATGCCGTTATGGAAACATTTGACCAGGGATGGGAAACCAAGAACGCTGCCCTTGTTGATTCAGTTCTTTCTCCACAATATCTCTATTTTACACAATCTGGAAGAACTTTTGACCGCGCCTCGCTTATTGCTACAGCCGGCTCACAAGTATATACATTGCAAACCATGGAGCGAGACAACCTCACCATCCAAATTGAAGGGAATACGGCAGTAGTGAACACCATATGGAAAGGCAAGGGCACTTACCATGGGGAGTCCTTTGACGATCGACAACGCTGCAGTGTTACTATTACCAAATGGAATGGGAAAGTGAAAATTCTATCCGAACACTGCACTCCGATCAAATAACAGCTTGCTTACCAAATCCTCTCCTGATTTACTACCTTTAAACGCTGTAAAAATCACGTATGAAACGCATGCTTTCTTTCACACTTTTATTCCTCTTAATTACCAATACTGTTTTTAGCCAATCCCAATTAGAAAGGCCAAAACTAGTGGTAGGAATATTGCTTGACCAAATGCGATGGGATTATTTGTATCGTTATTATGATCGCTACAGTGATAAAGGAGGATTCAAAAGGCTGCTAAAAGATGGCAATACTTGCGAAAACACCTTGATTCCGTATGCTCCTTCGGTTACGGCTTGTGGGCATAGCGTTGTATATACAGGAAGCGCCCCTGCTATCACGGGTATTACGGGTAATGTCTGGTGGGATAAAGACCAAAATAGAACAGTTTATTGCACAGAGGATAAAAATGTTGGTACTGTTGGGAGTAATTCTACACAAGGCAAAATGAGCCCAAAGAACATGCTGGTCACTTCTATTGCAGACGAACTACGGTTGGCTACCAATTTTAAAAGTAAAGTGATAGGAATAGCCATAAAGGATCGCGGCGCAATTCTACCTGCAGGACATAGTGCTAATGCAGCCTACTGGTATGATAATTCGGTAGGCAAATGGATTACATCTACTTACTACATGCCCACCCTCCCTGATTGGGTAACAACATTCAATGATCAAAAACTTCCTGACCAATATTATGAAAAAGGTTGGTCATTGCTATTTGATAGTACCACGTACGTACAAAGCACCTCAGATCGCAAAGTATATGAGGCCAAACCATTTGGGATGGGATTTCCTTACGACCTAAAGCAATTCATAGGAAAGGATTATAGTAAACTCAACACTACGTATTTCGGCAATGAATTGACGTTTGAATTTGCTAAAGCTGCCCTTGAAAACGAAAATCTAGGACAGGATGCTGTTACTGATTTATTAGCAGTTAGTTTTTCCTCTCCCGATTACATCGGACATAGCTTTGGTCCTAATTCTATGGAGGCGGAGGATGCCATGCTTCGATTTGACTTGGCGCTTGGAAAGTTTTTAACTCTCCTTGATCAAAAGATTGGGAAAAATCAATATACCCTGTTTCTCACAGCAGATCATGGAGTAGCACATATTCCTGAGTTCTTGCAAGAAAACAGATTACCTGCCGGACGCGTTTTTACTACTAAACTGATGGATCGCCTCAATGTATCCCTAGAAAAGATCTACAAGATGAATAAAATCATTTTAAGCGATCACAATTATCAGTATCATTTAAATCTGCATAAACTTGATTCTGCAGGAATAGCCGTAAGTGAAATTATCAACTGGTTAAAAAAAGAGTGCGCTACAGAACCGGGAATTGACCGCATTTTTGCACTAACGGAAACCAGCACGGTTCCACTCCCGTCAACTATTCAAAAGGCCATTAACTTAGGTTATCACCCGCGTAGAAGCGGGGAAGTGCAATTTATTTTAAAACCAGGATTTATGGACGCCAGTGGTACTACAGGCACTACACATGGTCTATGGAATCCGTATGATACGCATATTCCATTATTATGGTTCGGCTGGGGAATACAAAAAGGAAAAACGATTCGCGAAACTAGCATGTCTGATATTGCCCCCACCCTAGCCACCTTGCTCCGCATTCAAATGCCAAGTGGCAATATTGGTAGTGCCATTAAAGAAGTGATAAAGTAACCTTACTGAGGCAAAGCCTTGATAATAGCAGAAAATTCAACTGCATTCAAAGAAGCGCCACCCACCAATCCTCCATCAATATCAGGATTAGTAAAAATTGCATCCGCATTATTTCCCTTTACACTTCCTCCATATAAAATGGGAATGGCATCCGCAATGACACTTCCATAAGTTGAGGTAAGATAATTACGAATTGCCAGGTGCATTTCCTGCGCTTGCGCTGCTGATGCCGTTTTGCCAGTCCCGATTGCCCAAATTGGTTCATAGGCAATAATGAGTTGAGCTATCTGCTCGGGAGTTAATGATAACAATGATTCACTTAGTTGGTTTCTTACATAATCACAAGGATCTCCACTCTCTCTAATGGTCAAGGGTTCGCCACAACAAAAAACAGGAGTAATAGCCTGACTAAAACATAGCTGCAATTTATCCGACAGCTGTGCTGGGGTTTCCTGTTGATATTCTCTGCGTTCGCTATGCCCTACCAAACAATACCGGATGCCCATGGAGGCAAGCATAGTGGCAGATACTTCTCCCGTGTAGGCCCCTGAAGATTTATGATAGCAATTCTGTGCAGCTATGGCAAAGCCTGGGTGTTCAGCTATCAAGTGGGAGGCCATATCAAGGTAAGGAAAAGGAACAGCAATGATAACTTGATGTAATGAAGGTATGGTTGGGTTTTGATCTAACACTTGCGTGATCAACTCTTTCGCTTCGTTCCAATTTAAATTCATTTTCCAATTGGCTGCTGCAATTTTTTTTCTCATTACCATTGTTAATTGATTGAATAAATAGTTTTCAACATCTTTTCTTCCCATTTACTTACCATCTGTCCTTTGAAAGCCTTCCAATGCTTAATATCCTCCAACGCTTTAGGCCACTTGTATGATGTTATACCATCCTGTCCCCAAGAAAACGAAGGTATTATTCGTGGAGATAATCCGGGTTCTAATAAAACGGAACAGGGTCCAATTATAGTGCCAGAATTGATGGAAGTATTGATGCTAGTGCGAACATAATCTCCCATCATCACTCCGCATTTTGTTCCAACACTAACTTCTCCATTAGGTGTAGTAATGCGAATGGGGCCTGCGTTGTTTTTGATATTGGAGTTTGTAGTGCCGGCACCCAAATTGCACCATTCCCCTATCACCGCATCTCCAATGTATCCATCATGTGCTTTATTGCTATATCCGAAAAATATACTGTTTTTTATCTCCCCTCCCACCACAGACTGTGGGCCAATAGTAGTAGCTCCATAAATCTTTGTCCCCATCTTAATGCAGGCACCTTCTCCAACCGCCAGGGGGCCTCTTAACATGGCACCTTCCATGATTATAGCATTAGCTGCAATATAAACCGGGCCTTCGGTAGCATTAATATAGGCTCCCTCGACCTTTGCCCCTTTTTCAACAAATATCATTTTTGCATTCCGTGTTCGATTAGTTTTTGAAATAGGTGCAGCATCTCTGTCTTTGGTAAGCAACCGGAAATCATCTTGAATGGCCGTTGCATTTACGCTAATCAAATCCCAAGGATAGATTAGCTGCTTAACAGGTTTATTAAATGCAATGGTTCGTTTGATTTGAATGCGCTGATTTTTATTCAACTGCTGATGTGTAAAGCAATAAATAAATGGACTGCCCTCTTGATCCAGCAAACAATCTCCCGGTTGCAGTTTTTTTATTCCATTTACCAAGGCAGAAGTGGGCAAGATATTGGCATGAAGCAAATACCAGGTATCCCCTTTTTTGATCTGATTTAATTGCACACTCCTGGAATTATCCTTATAGCTGTCTAATGCTTTATCAAAAGATGCCCATTTTAAGGATCGCTCCCACTTTTCACGAATGGTTAATATGCCAACCCGAATATCTTGAAGTTGACGGGTTAAGGAAAAGGGATGCATCAGGACTGGCTGACAAAACTCTTCTGTGAAAATGATGTACTTATTTCCCACGGGAGTAAAAATAACGAGAATGCGAATAGCCTATTAAATAAAAAACGCCCCACATGAGCAGGGCGTTTTCAATACTTACTACCAATTTATTTTTTAGCAGCGTATTTCTTTTTGAACTTATCAATACGACCTGCCGTATCAACCAACATGTTCTTACCAGTAAAGAAGGGGTGAGACATGTTAGAAATCTCCAATTTGATGAGTGGATATTCATTTCCGTCCTCCCATTTTACCATCTCTTTAGAGGCAGCAGTGGAGCGACTAAGAAAAGTATGACCGTTACTCATGTCTTTGAAAACTACCAGACGATAGCTTTCAGGGTGAATTCCTTGTTTCATAAAACTATGATTTTTAAGGTCTTACGGATTTTGCCGTAAGATGAATTAATTGTGGGATGCAAATTTACAATGTAAAGGCAGAACAGCCAAATCAATCCCTCATATTCACAAACTGTAGGGGTAATCCCAGGTCGGTGGTTCTGCATAGCTGAATAACAGACTGTAGGTCATCTATTTTTTTGCCTGTAACCCTTACTAAGTCATCTTGAATAGCAGCTTGCACTTTCAACCCTGCATCTTTCACCAGTTTGACAATTTTTTTAGCGTCTTCCTGTGCCAGGCCATTTCGAACTTTTACTTCCTTCCGCCATATCTTCCCACTTTGCGCCCCCTCCTTGGAGAGATCAAACGCTTCTGGAGCAATACCTTGTTTATTGGCTCTGCTAATCAACACATCAATTAGCTGGCGCATTTTCATATCGTCCTCTGCCTCTAATTTTAACTGAAACGTCTTTTTGTCGAGTTCCAATACCACGTGGGTCCCTTTGAAATCAAAACGATTAGAAACTTCGCGAGTGGTAACATTTATTGCATTATCCAATGCCTGTAACTCCACTTTGCTAACAATGTCAAATGATGGCATATGTTGAATTTATAGCAAAGATAGCTGCCCGATTACTAACTTGCGGTTATGCAAGATTTGATAATTGATTTCAGGTCCGACACGGTCACTAAACCCACTCCGGGAATGGAAGCTGCCATGCACCAAGCACCAATTGGAGACGACGTGTTTGGAGAGGACCCTTCGATCAATGCATTGGAAAGCAAAGCAGCTGAATTGTTTGGAATGCAGGCAGCCATTTTTTGTCCGTCAGGTACTATGACAAATCAAATTTCCATTAAGTGCCATACTCAACCAGGCGATGAAATCATTTGTGACGAAAACTCACACATTTATCAATACGAGGGAGGAGGAATTGCTTTCAATTCACTATGCTCCGTAAAACTCTTGGCAGGGAATAACGGACGAATAACCGCCTCTCAAATTGAATCTGCCATTCAACCTGACGATGTACATCGTCCAATTAGCAGGCTGGTGTCCTTGGAAAATACCAGTAATCGAGGAGGTGGAAGTTGCTATGATTTTGCCGAAATACAGCAGATTCGTACGGTATGTAATAAAAACCAATTGGCTTTTCATCTAGATGGAGCCAGACTTTGGAATGCGCTAATTGCAAAAAATGAATCAGCCCTACAATATGGACAGGTTTTTGACAGTATTTCAGTTTGTCTCAGCAAAAGCCTGGGCTGTCCGGTTGGAAGCTTATTATTGGGTAACAATAGTTTCATAAAAAAGGCTCGAAGAGTTCGTAAAGTTTTTGGCGGGGGGATGCGGCAGGCTGGCTATCTGGCAGCAGCAGGGATTTACGCATTGGATAATCATTTGGAGCGCCTTAAAACCGATCATATACACGCCGCAGTTCTTGAGTCCACCCTGTTAACGTTGCCCTTTGTAAAGGCTGTTTTACCTGTTGAAACAAATATTGTAATATTTGAATTGCATCATGAACTATCAGCCCCTGCACTAGTGAATAGCATGAAGGAAAAGGGTATTTTAGCTTATGCAATAGCTCCCAACAGGGTCAGGCTTGTCACACACCTTGATATAACACCTGCTATGATTGATAAAACTGTAGAAGAATTAAAAAGATTGAACTATGCTGCCGGCCATTAATCCAGTAAAAACCATCGCTTGGGAAAAATTACGAATTCACTTTAAGCAGCATAAACACACAACGCTGCAGCATCTTTTTGCAAATGATCAGAACAGATTTAACAAGTTCTCCTGCTCTACCAAAGACTTGGTCTTAGATTATTCAAAAAATAACATTACAGAAACCACCATGGACCTGCTGGTTGCATTGGCAACCGAGTGTCAGTTGGAAGCATCCAGATCCCTGTTGTTTTCAGGTGCTGCCATTAATGCAACCGAACACAGAGCCGTTCTGCATACTGCCCTTAGGAACTTTAGCAAACAACCCGTTTTTGTAGAAGGAAAAAATGTAATGCCTGATGTAAAAAAAGTGCTTCGGCAGATGAGGACTTTTTGCGACCGTATTCATCAAGGTAAACACCGTGGCTATACAGGTAAGCGGATCAAGTATATTGTAAACATTGGAATTGGGGGTAGCGATTTAGGACCGCTAATGGTTACCGAAGCACTTAAACCCTATTGGAAAAAGGGAATTGAGACTTTTTTTGTTTCTAATGTGGATGGAAGCCATATAGCCGAAACCTTGAAAAAACTTGACCCTGCTGAAACACTTTTTCTAATTGCATCAAAAACTTTTACCACACAAGAAACCATGACCAATGCATTTACAGCAAGGGAATGGTTTTTGAAAAAAGCAAAAAAGGAAACGCATATAGCCAAACATTTTGTAGCGCTGAGCACAAATGAAAAGGAAGTGCTACGGTTTGGTATTGACAGTAGAAATATGTTTACTTTTTGGGATTGGGTGGGAGGACGTTATTCACTTTGGAGTGCTATAGGCCTTTCCATTTCACTTTCCATTGGTTTTGATTCTTTTTCCGAGCTTCTTAAGGGAGCACATCACATGGATAATCACTTTAAGAATGCTCCATTAAAAGAAAATATACCGGTAATTCTGGCCTTGCTAGGAATTTGGCATACCAATTTTTTTGGCGCACAGACCGAAGCTATCCTGCCTTACGACCAATACCTTCATCGATTTCCTGCTTATTTCCAACAAGGAAATATGGAAAGTAACGGGAAACAAATTGACCGAAACGGTAAGCCTGTTTCCTATGCAACAGGGCCTGTTATTTGGGGAGAACCAGGCACCAATGGGCAACATGCCTTTTATCAACTGATTCATCAAGGAACCCCGTTAATCCCCTGCGACTTTATTGCTGCTGCACAATCACATAATCCTATAGGGGATCATCATCAAAAATTGATGAGCAATTTTTTTGCGCAAACAGAGGCGCTCTTGCATGGAAAGTCGGCTTCCACAGTAAGGAAGGAACTGATGAAGCAAGGGATTAATTCAGCAGCCATTCAAAAGTTGACCCCCTTTAAAGTTTTTAAAGGAAATAAACCTACTAATTCTATACTGGTCAAGAAACTAACTCCCTTTGCTTTGGGACAGCTAATTGCCATGTATGAACATAAAATTTTTACACAAGGCGTTATTTGGAACATTTATAGTTTCGACCAGTGGGGAGTAGAGCTTGGCAAACAATTAGCCAATAAAATTCTCCCTGAGTTGCAAGACAATAAGCCAATAATGAGTCATGACTCCTCAACTAATGGGCTTATTAATGCCTATAAAAAGATGAGGTAGGCCCATCGTGATTCAAACCACCAACTAGTTAAGCTCCCCCTTTTACATTACTATTTTATAGCGTTGTCCTATAGGCCAAAAAAAGCCCCTGGTAAACCAGGGGCTTTTGATTTATCGCTGTAGTTAGATTATTGTACCAGAACAAGACCAGCAACAATCTTTCCGCTATACTCATGTGCAACTTTTACTGCATAGGTTCCACGGGCAGCACCACTTAGATCCACATCCATTCTCAGATAAGGAGATGATGTATAAGTAAGATTAAATGTTTTGGTTGCCACTAACTGACCAGTAGTGTTGTAAACGGAGATTATACGTTTTTCGTTCATATCTCCAGCATGATAATAACGAATTTGGAAGGCTCCTGTGGTTGGGTTCGGATAGATCCACAGTTTGTCAGAAGCCTCTGCACCAATATTAAGGACATTAGAGCGGTTCACGCATCCATTAACATCCCGAACTGTTGCTTGGTAATTTCCTATTTCGTCGATAGTTACTTTTTGTGTATTTCCTGTACCAGCAATTGTTGCCCCATTTAAAGTCCAGCTCCATGTAGCAGCAGCAGGAGTACTGCTTCCAGTAACTGTAGTGGTTTTACCAGGGGTCAAGCTAGTGGTTGGAGAAGTAAGTGTAATAGATGGCAATGCATTTACTACTAAAGTAGTGCTTCCAGATGCCGCAATAACACAAGAACCAGAACGAGAAAGGATGCGGTACCGTACACCATTCATTGCTTGAGTGGTTGAAGCTATTGTTAATACTGGAGTAGTTGCTCCGCCGATGCTGCTCCAAGTTACACCACCATCGGCACTTTGCTGCCATTGGTAAATAGGTGCTGCATTAGTTGCAGGAATTGCATCATGTGTAGCGGTAATTGTAAATCCGCTTCCAACACATGTTGCAACTGTGGCAGGTACAGACAGATTGCTGATTGGCAACCCTACATTAACAGGCACTTGGGCAGGTGCTGATGTGCAAGGTGATATGGTTGAGGTAAAGAATACTGAATAAGACGTATTAACATTAGGACGAACATAAATGGTATCCTCGCGTGTACCATTGTAAGGAACTAAACCAGCAGCATCCAAGAACATGGTCCCTACTTCTGCAGGAGTAGCTGTCCATACACCCTCACCATAGCTTGGTATTACATAAGTTACATCAACAGACCATGCCGTTAATGTACCTATGTCTCCACCATAACTATCTCTAACTCCTAAAGTGTAGTTACCTGCAGCAGGGCCATATAATGCGCTCCAGCTTGTTGTAGTTACTGGCATTACTGAAGGAGATGCATCAGCAGTACCTCTAAGATCCGCTCGGAAAGTTCCAGTAAATGGAGACACTGAACTTGATAGAGCAGCGGTTCCTACAGAACTGATTACTGTGTTGGTCATACCATTACCTGGACCATAACCTGTACCGGATATATACCAATCTAAGTTTAATACTTGCCCATTAGGAGTACGTAATGAAATTGCCATGTCTCCAGGCCAAGTATGATCAGGTATGCTGAACTTAACAGCTAATCCTGTAATAGTAGCACCAGCAGGCAGACCACTTACAGAAAGATTACTTAATACACCGGCTGCATTGGCATCAGGAATTGCCTTAGGCACATCCGTTGATGTAAATGTAGAGGTCATTGGCGCAGATGTGGAAGCAAAGTTGGTGATGGTCAAACGCTGAAGATCGCCACGGCATATGGTGGCAGCAGCAGGACTAACATTTGTCTGAATGGAATTAACAGTAAATGTTGCGCTGTTACTAGGTGTAACACCTGTGCAAGGTCCGCGAAGGATGCTTCTAATCTCATATCCATTCCATGTAGTAGGAACGTTTGTAAATGTTAAGGTTGAAGTTGTAGCACCACTTACTACACCTCCGTTGGTTAATTCCTGCCAAGCAGCTGCAGGGTTAGTTCTAAACTGCCATGTGAAAGATGGAACTGAACCAGAAGCAGCTACAGAAAATGTGGCATTACTGCCGCAGGTGGTTGTAACATTAGCAGGGTGTGCAGTGAAAGCATTCTGAACGCAAGGTTGAATGTTAACTGTATAATCTTCTACTTGGCCATAAGATGAGTTTCCGCAAGGAGTTGTATTACCCCCAAAAGCAGCGTCGTGCATACGAACACGCATGCGTGTGGCACCCAATGTGGCAGAACCGGAAATGGTGATGTTACCCACATGAGGCCCAAATCCACGTGCAGAGGTATACACAGCTTCTCCGGCATCTATAAAATCCCCATCCTGATTGAAATCAATCCATACACGAACTTCATCTGATGAGAATGCGCCTGATATAGAAACTGAGATGGGTAAAGTTTGACCAGCAATTACATTTGTGGATTGTGATAAAAAGTTCTCATATCCAGCTGTTGAAGTTGAGTTATTATTAATAGTTCCAAATGTAACATTTGAGATTTTTTCAAAAGCAGTGGAAAGCGCACCTGCTGCACAATAGCAAGAAGAGTTGGGCAAAAGCGCAACAAGTACAGGAGTAGAAGCACCTGTGTTGCCTGAACAGGTGACCAAGCAGCGATAGTAAGTTGCTGCTAATTGATTTCTTGTCAACGTAGCATTAGTAGCTCCGGCAATAGCAGCCCAGGTTGTGCCATTTGCAGAAGATTGCCATTGATAGGTTATGCCCGTAAGTGGGGGTGCATTTTGTAAAGACAAATTAAAATTAATACCGGGGCAAACACTGGTTACTGAAGATAACGTGTTGCCTGGCGCAGGTGTGCCAGAGCAGCCCATTGCTTGAGAAAAGGTAACACTACCTAAAAATCCACGAGGAGTGAATGTAGGCGCTCCTGGGGCAGCGATACCACCATAGCTAATATTTGTTCCTGCTATCAAATCGCAACCACCTCCTGAAAAAGTATAAACGCCAGCAGGAATAGTGCTATAGCGTAATGCCGCAGTTGTTGAGCCTGCCACTACAGCTTCCAGCACAATTCCATAGGTAGCCCCAGCAGGAACAATCAAACTAGTGCTAGATAAAAATGGTTGTGTGGTAGTGGTGGTGGTGTTCATAATACCAGTGATGTTCTGACTGGCAAATTGGATCCAACCATTGGCAGCACTGATTGCTCCTGGAGCACCATTTATTGCAGCTGTCTTATAGTAGCCTCTTACATCAAGATTTCCAGATGCAAAGGCAATACTGGACATACCTGTGATAACTACATCAAAAGCATTATTGTTCTTAAAGTTAAACGTAACAAGAGCATTTGCATTATTATTTGCAAAACCAGTAGTTGAAACTGTAGTTTGGGCAATTGTGAACAATGTTGAGCTCAAGAACATCCATAAAACCAGAAAAGCGGAAAGCAGTCTGGAATTGTTACTTTTTTTAAAAGTAAAGATTGGTTGCATAGATACTGTTTTGGTTATTAGAACACTCTGAATCAAGAAACTATAAATTAGGTGTGAAAGATAAACGATTTTTTTTAAAACTCTTAACAATTGAATAAAAAGCCATAAGTCAAAATACAAAACTATGATTATCAGTATTTTAGATTACTACCATTTATCAACGTCCTCTGAATTAATTTGATCTGAGCTAATATCTGTATTTGGTTTAGCCAGCTCTGCGTTTTCTTGAGGAGGAATAGGGCTTGTGTTTTCTTCTTCCATTTCAACATGATCAAAAGCATCAAAATCAAAATTGGGCATCAATTCTGTTTTCACATAATCAACCGCTTCTCCTAATGCTTTGACAAATTTGTTAAAATCCTCTTTGTAAAGAAAGATTTTATGCCGGTCATAACCATTATCATCAAAACGCTTTCTGCTCTCGGTTATGGTCAGATAGTAGTCATTCCCCTTAGTGGCACGTACATCAAAAAAATAAGTTCGCCTTTTACCCGCACGAAGGCGTTTACTGTAAATGCTATCCATTTTTTTTTCGTTATTCTCGTAATTCACTGTGATGATTTTTGCAGTTTAACTGTTAAATTTCGGTATCTACAAATATAAAAATCTTTGGAATACACCCAAAATTATGGGCTGTAATGCGTCTTTTGATTTATTGATTACAGGGTAACTCAAGATAATCATACTCATTGATTTGGTTAAAAATTGGCCTTGCCTTACATTCGCGCCGGAGAGATGGCAGAGCGGTCGATTGCGGCGGTCTTGAAAACCGTTGAGGGTAATACCTCCGGGGGTTCGAATCCCTCTCTCTCCGCCAGTTAGGAAATGTCTTTGTTGGCTCGTCCTCTGCGAGGGCTCGCCAGCCGATTTTAAGCGCAAATTGGAATTTTTTATCTTTCAAAATGAAGTTCGAGCCGATATTTTTTAGAAATGCTCGGATTTCTTGATTGTCGCTTTGCGACAAAAGAATTTTGGCTTGGCTACTGGCTAAAATCATTTCTTTCATCGGTTCGAGCCAATTATTTCCTTTTTGTTCAAAATCGTTAATTTTCTGTTGGATGTCCAGCTTCTCGTTGAGAAGTTTTTGTTTTTTCTGCTGGTATTCTTCCGGCTCAATTCCTTTCCCGCCTATAAACAAATCAAGCAGGTTTTCGGCTTTGGTTTCAATCTCTGTTTTCTTGATCTGAAGATTTTGAACAAACACTTTCGTTTCTTCTTTTGCCTGTTTCCGTTCATTGTCTATCTCAGCAAGCATATTTTCTGCCCAGTCGTCAGGCAAAGAAACTTTTTGAATAATTTCTTTCATCTGTTCAACAAGTTTTTCTTCCCGCAAATATTTTTCATTACAAGGTTGCTTTTTCTTGGTGCAACGATAATAGTGATGTCCTTTTTGTTTTTCGGCAGTTATGAGGCAGTCGCAATTTCCGCATTTCATCAAACCAGAAAAAGCAAACTCATGTTTTCGCTTGCGTTTCTTTTTTCCTCGATTGCTCATTACATGTTGAACAGAATCAAAAAGTTTCTTGGAAATAATTGGCTCGTGCGTTCCGTCATAAATTTCACCGTTGAAAGAAAATACTCCATAATAAATCGGATTTTGCAAAAGTCGCTGGACACAGGAAACAGAAAGAACATTGCCTTTGTAGCTTCTTAACCCCGCTTGATCCAAAATTTTGGCAAGGGCTTTTAATGTATATTCGCCAGTTGAATAAAGCTCAAATGCTTTTTTAACAAATGGTGCTTTTTCACTATCAATATCAATCGCCTTTGTTTTTGGATTATTTGAATATCCAAGCGGGGCAAATTGCCTGTTTAATATGCACAGTTAGTTCTTCAAAATCAAAATCTTGTAATTTTAAAGACACAACTTCACTTACCCGTAGTCCTGCTCCATAGGCGAGTGCCAACAAAAGTTTATGTTTTGTATTTTTAGCTGATTCTAAAATCCTGTTTACTTCGCTTCGTGATAAAACAGTAGGTAAACTCTTTGGTTTTTTAGCAGATTGAATTTCGAATTTTTGGTTATTCTTAAGCACATTACGGTAGTAAAACTTAATAGCATTCAAAAATAGATTTCTGCTTTGAGGTGAAATGTGCTTTGTCTCACATTGGAGTAAAAAATTTCGAATATCTTCCTGATCAAGCTTTGTAAAATCTCTACCCTTAAAAGAAAAGTATTCTCGCAAGCCATAAAGGTAGCTTTTTATAGTTTTGGAGCTATAATTCTTGATTTTCAGTTCTCGTTTAGCTTTATCAATTTCTGTTTGCATAAATGCCTGAAAATTATTATAATTAGTATAGTTTTTATACGATTTAAACTTATCATAACTGCGTATAATATACAAGTTATAGTCAAGATTATGAAAATATTTCGTATAATAACGAGTTAAGTGAAATAAAATAATTTTAATATGATTCTCGAAGGTGAAAAAGTTCAACTAAGACCGACGTCAGTGGAGGAAATTCCCATTTTTTTCAAATTCGCTACTGATTCACATGCTACTCCATATTGGTATGGCGATCTTTACGGAGATAAAATACCAACGTATGATGAGTTTATTGCTGATTGGAAAAGATATTACTTTGATGGAAGCGCGCCAGAGCTCGGTCGAAGTTTTTTAATTATCGTCGACGGCAATCCTGTTGGTCAGGTAAACTATAATGATATAAATCGTACTGATAATTCTGTTGAATTAGATATAATCATCGCCGACGATAATAATAAAGGAAAAGGATTAGGATCTGACGCGCTCAAAACATTAGTAAAATATCTTTTCCAAGAGATGAATATTAAAGTTTGTTGCATTGATGCGATCGCCACTAATCCGAGGGCAATTCGTGCGTACGAGAAAGCTGGTTTTGCAATTGAAAATGAATTTGAAAAAAATGGGAATTTTTGGAAGCATATGGTGTTAAGGAGTGAATCATATTAAAATTATTTTACATCACTTAACAAAGAATATCTGGCTCAAAAATTTTTCACAATTAGATTTTTACACTAATGAAAGAAAAATTTTCTCGACCCAAATTCATTTCCGCTACGCTCCAATGAACTTCAGATATTCTTAACGTTAAAGAAAAGAATTTGCCGCCAAACTGGGCGAAGTCTAGAGTTCCGCTAAAAGCGGAACGAAAAACCTGAAATCGTCCAATCCGAAAGGGTCGCTTCTGCGGGCGGGCGGAAAGGAGGGCCTGGGAGGAATGCCGCCCGCCCTACAAATTTTGGACGAAATCAGTTCGAATTTTTTCGAAAGCACACCGCCAAGCGGGGATCTTAGCCTCAAAAAGGTGATAGGTTGCAGAATAGGCACTTCACCCTACTCTCTTTCCGTTTATCTTAACACTTATTTTTTTAAGCGGCTTTCGTAAGCACTTATCCAATCCTTCACAGTCATTTTTTTCATTAACTCCCCAATGAGTTTATAGGGAATGTCACTAAATTTTTTAAACCGTATACAACTCTTACCCATATCCAATTTTTGATTGGTGTATTTAGGGTATTCCTTGACAAACCAGTTGAACAAGATGGGATCTAGATACAGTCCCATATGGTAAAAGTTTATGGAGTGTTTTTGCGAAGCAATTCCAGCAAAAGGCAATGGCTCAATTGGTTTGCAATGATAACCATTAGGATAAAGAGAATGTGGCACAACATATCCTAACCCGCCGTAACTTATCGCGGCTTCAAAACCTTTGGGTAAATTTTTTACAATTATTTCATGAAGCTTTTTGAAAGGTTCAGCTCTATCCGCCGGAACGTTGGCGAGTATTTCATTTATTGAATTTATTTTAGCCATTTTGTACTGATAAAAAACAGTGCAAATCCACTAATTACGGTCACTAATCCAAAAATAGAAAATATCCTGAGCAATGTATTGCCAAAATTATCTCTGCCTTCATAATCCATCGTATGCATCATCCAGAGAAAATCAAATATTCTCCAGCTATTGTTTCTGAACTTTTGAACAGTACCCAATTCGCTGGCAACATAAACTGTAGTGTTAGTAGGGTGCTCAAAAGTGATCGCGTAAGCGGGCAATGGATTTTCCCTATACTCATGGTGACCATTTGTACGGGTAAGGTAGCTGACTGCCTTTACTTCGGGCTGTCCAATAAACCTCAATTTGGCGATCTCGATGGCCTCTTCTTCTGTTAGCGGTCCTCGGAGTTCACCGGTTTCCGCATCGGCAAGATGATTCATAGCAGGCTGGTCATGTTCCTGATTGCTTTCAGGATGAACAGCCCTTATACAGCGTATCTGGTAAAAGGGTTTGTTCAGTATTTCAATCAACTGAATAGCTACTACAGAATCAATTTGATGCATTCTTTTTATTTTTTCCAGTATTGCGGTAGGACTAACCAAAACAATAGCTGATGAAAGCAACGGCACATTTTTCTTTTGAAAATCACCATGTATTTCA
>Ga0194120_10000385_pt1 | contig 82312 bp, 50 predicted proteins | sample TA2MahCa65mmetaG_FD_148642 | JGI IMG/M metagenome (GOLD analysis project Ga0194120, IMG submission 148642) | Freshwater microbial communities from Lake Tanganyika, Tanzania - TA2015019 Mahale Deep Cast 65m | ecosystem: Environmental > Aquatic > Freshwater > Lake | place: Tanzania: Lake...
TCTCAGTGCCCGATTTCTCAGTGCCCGATTTCTCAGTGCCCGATTTCTCAGTGCCCGATTTCTCAGTGCCCGATTTCTCAGTGCCCGATTTCTCAGTGCCCGATTTCTCAGTGCCCGACTTCTCCGTGCCCGATTTCTCCGTGCCCGATTTCTCAGTGCCCGACTTCTCCGTGCCCGATTTCTCAGTGCCCGATTTCTCAGTGCCCGATTTCTCGGGGGGCTGTTCACGATTGGGATCCGCATTGGAATCACCGGCGGCTTGGCGTTCGCGTTCCATATGCCTGCGCACTCGATCGAACACATCACCGTCGTGAAGGTCCTGCGAAGGAGACGCGCCGTCTTGCTGCCCGGCTCCCGAATTCGCTGCTTTGGAATTCGGATCCGCGCCGCGATCGGAGGAATCGTCTTTCCCCTGTTGGTTGTCGGAATCGGCCGCCGAGGATTGGCTCGGATCGTTTCGCTCCGCCTGCCCTTGCTGCCCCTGGCCTTGTTGACCTTGGGGTTGGGGCGAATCGGCTTGCGATCCACGTTGGGGTTGGGGTTGAGGCATGGGCGCGTCGGCCGTCGGCTTTTCCGACGCTGGGGGCGATTCTTGCGGACTGGGGGGTCCGGTTTCCGGTTGCGGGGCCATCGTCGGTTCCGGCGGCGGCACGACCGTGATTTCGTAGTCCGCCGTCGCCGACTCGTTGGGCTCGTCGCGGCCTTCGGCCGATTGGCGATTGTCGAGTGCGACCGCGCGGTAGGTGATGATGTGCCCGGCCTTCCAGCCCAATTCCATCGGTCGAATCGTCCGTTTGACGACCAATTGGCCTTGCCACGGTTTCGCATCGCCGTGGAGCGTATCGATCCATGGGGCGCCGGTGCTCGACGTCCCCCGCAGCTCCAACCGGCTCAGACCGAAATCGGGATCGACGGCTCGGACTTCGATCTCGAGGCTTCCGTCCTCGCGCACGTCCGTGCGGCGCGTCCTGGGATTCAGGATATCGACGACGGGCGGCAAGTCGGGAATCACCACGATGCGGTGGGTTACCGGGTCCTCGTCACGGCGGCCTTCCTCACTGGTGAACCGGACTTGATACGCGGAATGCGCGGGCCGCGCGCGGTCAGCGGTCATGGCGAGCGCAAACGAAGCGGTCGCGTCCATTCCATCGTGGGACATCGCGTCGTGGGTCATCGCGAGCGAACCCGTCGCCGCGCCGGACGCGTCGGGATCCCATTCGATGCGCGCATCGCGGATCGGCTTGTTCGCTCGAGCGACCACCGTCACGCGAGTTCCTTCGACGGCTTCGATGTCGCCTCGCCCTTCCTGTACGGTGGGATTTCGTCCCGTGTACGCCGGATACGCCAAGTCGACTCGACGAACGGCGATGACCGGTTTGGTATCGAGCTCAATTTGGAATTCGGGAGACAGGGCATCGCCCGCGCGGACGCGGTAGGTCCAACTTTGCCGAAGGCCTTCGTCGTCCGGCGGCAGGACAGCCGAATAGCGCATTCCGTCCGCCTGGACCTTCATCGGAAACGGGCGATCGACGAACTGGGAATCGGCGGACGAGCCGAGCACGACGACCGAATCGGATTCGCGGACGCCACGCACAAGCGCCCGGATTTCGACATGTTCGCCGAACGGAAGGCGGATATCGCCGGGGGTCAATTCGAGGATCTCGACACGGGTCGGCGCCGCGCGATCCGACCAAGGGGCGAGTGTCCTTGCGATCGACGGCAGGGGATCCTTGGGCGAGAAGATCTTGTATGCCGCGGAGAACGCGACGATGGCGGTGAGGATATAGAGCACGCGGATCAGGTGGGTCCGATCGACGCTCGCATCGGGAGAAATCCTCGACAGATCGTTGGCCGCGGCGCCTTCGAGCGTTTCAAGAACCGCGGGTGTCACGGCGGTCGCCCGGCTTCGGAGAAGGAGATAATTCAGCAGGCTGTTCTTGGTCGCCGGTTCGCCGCGCTCCATGACGTGCGCCGCATAGAGCGGATGGATGGCTTGGGAGAGATAGGGCCAGATCCGGACCGCGATGAACGCCCCGGCGCTACCCAGCAGCGTGCCCCAGGCGAGCCAACGTCCGATCCGGCCAAGCGGCCAGACCCAATGATCGACCAGCGTGAGCATCAGGAGATAGCCCAAGACGCCGGCCGCCAGAGTGAGGAGGCCCGATCCGAGCTCGACGCGCCGCACGCGCCGCCGCGCTCCGTCGATCCGCTCGCGGATGAACGCGTCCCGCGACTCGGTTCGCGTGCCGGCCTTGGTCGCGGATCCGATTGCCATGTTCGCCTCGCTCGCCTTGCGTCGCCTGGCCGTCCCGCCGCGCCCTGAATCGGGCCGGGCGCACGCCGATCCCGCCCTTACAACCGGGCCTCGCGCGCCTACCCCGCTCGGGCGAGGCCGCCCGACTCAAGTATAGACGAACACAGCGAGCCGCAGGATTCCGGAATCGCCGAGCCCCAAGAGGTCATGCAGGTCCTCTTCGGCCGCGGCGCCTGGCGACAACCAAGGGCGTTCCCGCCGCACGGTGGGTCGGACCCCGGCGCGGGAACGATCGCATCGGACCTAGCCCAGGCGATCCCGCAGGATCGTCAGATCGTTCTGGTCCTTCTGACGGCCCGTCGCGGCTTTGTTGGCGAAGAGTTGGCGAATTCCGATGACGGGGACAAGAACGCCGTCGACTCGAATAGAGATCCGGTCCGGCCAAGCCTCGTCAAACGTCACTCCGGAAATGGACGTTAGGATATCGATCCGCTGCGGCGCCATGCCGATCCGGAATACGACGTCGGGCGTGTGGAAATCGGCGGGCGCCACTTTGCCAGCGGCGCTCCGAAGTTCCGTAAGGCGATCCACACCTTCGAGGCATTCGACTCGGTGGGTCGAACCCAGATGTCCATGCCACCCGTCGCCCTGGGCCAACCGTGGGCCGCCATGGCGTAGGCGCCGATCAGCAGGTAATCAAAGCCGGGTCGGACCTCACCTGCCATGACCCTATTCTATCTCACGATCGGCGTCATCGCATGGGGGAAAGTAGCGCGATCGTCGCCGAGTGCTCGACGTCCCCGAGCGCACGCGGCGAAATAGGCCGTGTGCGGGGCCGCCGTGTACGGGACATGCGGGCGCGCTCTACAATGGGTCCCGGTCGAGCGCGCCGGAGCGCCGACGACACCACCGGAGTATTCGATTCGCCATGTCCAATCCCCTTCTTCTGCTTTTGCATTCCGATGACAACGTCGGCGTCGCCGTGCGTCCGATCGACGCCGGCGAACGGCTCCCGAACGGAACCGGACGACTGGCGGCGCTCGAGTCGATTGGGATGGGGCACAAGGTCGCGATCGCCGCGATCCCGCCGGACGGCCCGATCCGAAAATACGGTCAGACGATCGGATTCGCATCGCGGCCGATCGAGGCGGGCGAGTGGGTCCACACGCACAACGTGCGGCTCCGCGACTTCGACCGCGACTTCGCGCCGGCAACCGCCGTGCCGCCCCCGCCCGCGCCGATCACCGGCCGCACGTTCCAAGGCTACCGCCGATCGTCGGGCCGCGCCGGAACGCGGAACTACATCGCCGTCATCTCGAATGTGAACTGCTCCGCGTCGGTCGCGTCGTACATCGCTCGGCGATTCGACGGCGGGATCGCCGGCGACTATCCGAACGTCGATGGAGTCATCGCCGTCAAGCACGAAGGCGGGTGCGGCATGCAGTTCGCCGGCCCCAAACATGAGACTCTCAACCGAACGCTCGCCGGCATCGCCCGGCACGCCAACATCGGCGCGTTCGTTCTGGTCGGTCTGGGATGCGAACAAGGATCGCTCGACTATCTCGTCGAGAGCCGGCACCTCGTGTCGCTCGGCGGTCCCGATCCCCAACCGGTCCCCGTGCTGTCGATGCAGGCGTGCGGAGGCACGGCGAAGACGGTCGAGGCGGGAGTCGACGCGGTCCGCGCGCTCTTGCCGCGAGCCAACGACGTGCGGCGCGAGCCGATCCCGGCGAGCGAGATCGTACTGGGGACCGAATGCGGCGGTTCCGACGGCAACTCGGGCATCACCGCCAATCCGGCGCTCGGCTTCGCCGCCGACATGATCGTCGCGTGCGGCGGAACGGCCATCTTGAGCGAAACGACCGAGATCTTCGGCGCCGAGCATTTGCTGACGCGCCGAGCCGTATCGACGACGGTCGCCGAAAAACTCCTCGAACGCATCCGCTGGTGGAAATGGTACACGGGCATCTTCGGAGGAGAGATGGACAACAACCCGTCGGTCGGCAACAAGGAGGGAGGACTCACCACGATCGCCGAGAAATCGCTCGGCGCCATCGCCAAAGGCGGATCGACCGCGCTCGTGGACGTGTACGCGTACGCCGAACCGGTCACGGCGCGCGGGTTCGTCGTCATGGATACGCCGGGCTATGATCCGCCGAGCGTCACGGGGATGGTCGCGGGCGGCGCGAACATGGTCGTGTTCACCACGGGCCGTGGAAGCTGTTTCGGTTGCAAGCCGACGCCGTCAATCAAGGTCGCCACCAACACGCCCATGTACGAACGGCTCGTCGACGACATGGACATCAACGCGGGTGTCATCCTCGAAGGAAAGGCCACCGTCGCCGATGTGGGCCGCCGGATCTTCGAGCAGATCCTCGAAGTGGCGGGCGGCCGGAAAACGAAGAGCGAGATTCTGGGGATCGGCGACGAGGAATTCGTGCCCTGGACCGTCGGCCCCGTGCTCTGACGACCGATGCGAGTCCCCGGCCCGAGACACCGCCGACGATGACACCCACGGACCGTCGGCAATGTCGAGAAAGACGGAGATTGGAGGAACTGCTGAACGATCCGGACGGTCGACGGCCGAATCGGCAGCCGTCCATTGAACGCGAGCGATATCGGCGCGCTGCGTTCGTTGACGGTTTCCGCTCGATTTGATAGCCTTCGGCCTTCAGTCGCCTACCACGGTACAAGTCGATTCGGGGAGCCGCCATGGCATACGACGTCACGTTGATCACGGGGGATGGAACCGGACCGGAACTCGCCGAAGCCGCTCGGCAATGCGTCGATGCGACCGGAGTCGCCATCCGATGGGACGTCCAGGAGGCGGGCGTCGACGTCATGGCGAAGACGGGGACCCCGCTCCCCGACAGCGTGATCGAAAGCGTGCGCCGCACGCGCTGCGCGCTCAAGGCGCCGATCACCACCCCGGTCGGCACCGGATTCCGAAGCATCAACGTGTTCCTGCGCCAGGAGCTCGGACTGTTCGCCTGCATCCGACCCTGCAAGTACTACGCCGGCGTCCGCACGTTCTTCAGCGGCGTCAAGGTCGACATCGTCATCGTGCGGGAAAACACCGAGGACCTGTACGCGGGCGTCGAATTCGAAGCCGGCCAGGAACCGACGCGACGGCTCATCGAGTTCATCAATGGTCTGCCCGCCGATCGCAAGATCAAGACGGGTATCGGCGAGACGGGCATCTCGATCAAACCGATCAGCGTTTCCGGCACGGAACGGATCGTTCGCTGCGCGTTCGAATACGCCCGATCGCACGGCCGCAAGAAAGTGACGGCCGTCCACAAGGCGAACATCATGAAACACACCGACGGGCTCTACCTCGCGACGGCGCGGCGCGTCGCCGAGCAGTTCCCCGACATCGAGTTCGAGGACCGCATCGTGGACAACATGTGCATGCAGCTCACCCAGAAACCGGAACTTTACGACATCCTGGTGCTTCCGAACCTTTACGGCGACATCGTGAGCGACCTTGGGGCGGGGCTGATCGGCGGGCTTGGGATCGCGCCCGGAGCGAACATCGGCCCCAACGGCGCCGTCTTCGAGGCGACGCACGGCAGCGCGCCCAAGTACAAGGGGCTCAACAAGGTCAATCCGACCGCACTCGTCCTTTCCGGCGCGCTCATGCTCGAACATCTGGGCGAGACCGACGCGGCTCGACGCCTCGAACAAGCCGTCGCGTCGGTCATCGCCGAGGGGCGCAGCGTGACGTACGACCTCAAGGCCGACCGCAACGATCCGACGGCGGTCGGAACGCGAGAAATGGCGGCGGCCATTTGCGGGAAGCTCCAAGCACGCTGAGCGACCGGATCGGACCGGCCGATGGAAAGGACGTGGATCCGCGCGCCGCGATGCGGGTCGGTTCCGAGCTTACGGGTGCGGTGTTGGGACGAACGACGACCGAGGCCGAGACGCGCTTCCGCGAATGGATCAGCGGAAAACGCCGCGGACTCGAGGCCTCGGCGGCCCGCGCCGCCTTGAAACTCGCCGAATGGCCCTACCGATTCGCCGTACTGGCTCGCGGCGCCGCGTACGATCGCGGTTGGAAACGGATACACCGCGCGTCCGTACCCGTGGTGAGCGTCGGGAACCTCACGGCGGGCGGAACCGGCAAGACGCCCGTCGTCGCATGGCTCGCGCGCCGGTTCCTCGATCGAGGCCTCCGCGTCGTCCTGCTGAGCCGCGGCTATCGCGCCGGCCGCGACGGCCGGAACGACGAGGCGATGGAATTGGCGGAACGACTGCCCGGCGTTCCGCACATCCAAAACGCCGATCGCGTCGCCGGCGCGGCCGAAGCCGAGGCCCGATTCCAACCCGATCTGCTGCTGCTCGACGACGGTTTCCAACACCGGCGCCTGCATCGCGATCTCGATATCGTGCTCATCGACGCGCTCGAACCTTTCGGCCACGACCATCTGCTCCCGCGCGGCCTGCTCCGCGAACCGCTCACCGCGCTCCGCCGAGCCCACGTGATCGGCCTGACGCGCGCCGACCTCGTCGACGCCGCGACGCGCGACCGCGTGATGGAACGGATCGGTCGATACGGCGCGGAAGCCGCGCCGATCGAGATCGCATTCCAACCCAGCGGCCTTTGGGACGGCGAACGCATCGAGCCGATGCCCGTGTCCGCCGAGGTCGGCGCGTTTTGCGGCATCGGCAATCCCGACGGATTCCGCCGAACGCTCGAACAACTTGGTTGGAAGCTCGCCGCTTTCCGGACCTTTCCCGACCACTATCGGTATGAGCCCGCCGATCTTGCGGACCTGGATCGATGGAGCGCCGCGCTGACCGGCGCGGACCGGATCCTCTGCACGCGCAAGGACTGGGTGAAACTCGGCCGCGCCACGCTCGGAAACCGGCCGCTCCGCGCGCTCACGATCGAACCGGCGATCGTCTCCGGCCTCGACGCGTTCGAACGCGCGCTCGATGCGGCCATCCTCCCGCGCGCACGCGATTCGGAGGGCATCCCGCGATCACCGAGGATCGATCCTTCGGGAACGTCGAACGCCGGACGCCGCGCGTGACGCCGCGCGGCGCATCGAACGACGCGCCGACCGGGGACCGATTGCTTGACACGGGCCGCACGCAAGGCCTAGAGTAGGCCGTGGTGCCGGAAGGACGGCGTCGCATGCGATGAAGGGACGCGAACCACGGAAGGCGTACATGGACGGTGGGAAGTCGAGCATCGAGCGCCCCGATCGATCGGGCGATCCGACCGGATTCCGCGCGGATTCCGCAACGCTCGATCGAGCCCGCGAGGCGCTCGCCGCCAGCCCCATTCAACCGCTGCGCGAACTGCGCGTCGAGCGACACGATGACCGCCTGCTCGTCACGGGCCGCGTCGACTCGTTCTACTTGAAGCAACTCGCGCAAGAAATCGTGCGGACCGTCGCGGAAGGCCTGCACGTCGTCAACGAGATCGATGTACCCGCGTGAACCGCGCCGCGCGCGGCCTCCATCGTCCCGTCCTCGACGTTCCCATTGCGAGCTGAAGTCCGTCTATCCCAAGCTGAAACGGTGACAAAGCGTTAGGTCGCGGGGATCAGACCTCGGGCGGAAAGCGCGGCGACCACCGCGTCGGCGAGCTGGTCGGGCGGCGCCGTATCCGTTCTCAGGTGCAACTCGGGACTCGGCGGCGGCTCGTACGGAGCGGAGATCCCCGTGAATTCGAGGATCTGGCCCGCGCGGGCCTTGCGGTAGAGGCCTTTGGGATCGCGCGATTCGCAGACGTCGAGCGGCGCGTCAAGCCATACTTCGATGAACGAACCCGCGCGTCCCGCCTCGATCCGGCGCCGCACTTCGGCCCGGTCGGATCGATAGGGACTCACGAACGCGACGAGCGTCACAAGGCCCGCCTGCGCGAAGAGCTCGGCGACCGCGCCCACCCGCCGGATGTTCTCCGCGCGGTCCATCGGACCGAAGCCGAGTCCGAACCGGCGAGCGAACTCGGCGCCCCGATCGGCGAGCATCTCGGGACCCGCGTTGAGCCCATGGCGGACATTGTCGCCGTCGAGCAGGCAGGCGTGAACGCGGCGCGCCATGAGCCGCTGATCGACGTGATTCGCGACCGTGCTCTTGCCGCAACCGCTGAGCCCCGTGAACCAGACGACGCAGCCCGCATGGCCGTTGAGCGCCTCGCGATCCTCGCGCGGGACGCCGTGCGCGTGCCAGACCACCTCGGTTCGTTCCAGTGGCTTCGACATGGTGCGAACCAGGATACCAACCCGCCCCGCCGGACACGATCGGGGGTTGCGTGACACCATGCGGACTTCCAACTTCCGTGCCGGGCGGAGGCGCTGTCGACACGTATCGACCGATTTCGCTACAATCGGGCGGCTCTTCGCGAGGCTCCTGTCGAAATAGGAAGACAAGCACGATGGAAAGTCGCCTGGCTGAGGAACGAGGAACGGACCATTCGGATGACGAGGCTTCGGGCCCGGCGCCCGAGGTGACCGTAACGGGAGACGAACTCACGGCGCATGCGACGTACGACAAGTGCATGGCCCTCGCGCGCAACACCTGGTGGACGTGGCATCCCGAGGTCATCAACCTGTTCCGCGATCTCGACCCGATCCGTTGGAGACAGCTCGATCACAATCCGATCGCCCTGCTTCGGGAGTTCACGCCCGAACGGCTCGCGCTCCGGGCGACGGAAATGGTCCTGTTCAGCCGTATCAACTATGCCTACCGGCGGCTGAAGGAATACCTCGCCGAGACCAAGACATGGGCGTCGACCAACGCCGGAGTGCTCGGCGCGCGGCCCGTGGCGTATTTTTCGGCCGAGTTCGGGCTGCACGAGTCGATCCCGATCTACTCGGGAGGGCTTGGCGTTCTCTCGGGCGATCACATCAAGAGCGCGAGCGGGCTCGCAATTCCGCTCGTCGGAATCGGACTCTTCTACGATCAAGGCTATTTCAAACAGCATCTCGATTCGAACGGCTATCAACAGGAAGAATATTTCGACACGAAGGTCGAGAATCTTCCGTTCGAGCCCGCCGTCTCGCCGGCAGGCGAACCGGTGACGATCGGCATCGAGACGCGGGGCGGAACCTTGCTCGCCAAGGTCTGGCTGCTTCGGGTCGGTCGGATCTCGCTCTATCTGCTCGACTCCAACGTCGACGGCAACACGCCCCAGGATCGGGAGCTGACGAGCCGGCTGTACGGCGGCGACGAGCGGATCCGGATCCGGCAGGAACTGCTGCTGGGCGTTGGAGGCGTCAAGGCGCTGCGGGCGCTGGGCATTCGGCCGGGCGTCTATCACTTGAACGAGGGACACAGCGCGTTCGCGCCGCTCGAAGTCGTTCGCGCTCGCATGGAGGACGACGGGCTGGCGTTCGACGACGCGATGCGCGTCGTCGTGAGGCAAACGGTCTTCACGACGCACACTCCCGTCCCCGCCGGCCACGATCGGTTCGACGCAACGCTGATCGAGGAACACCTTGGGCCTCTGCGCGATCAGCTCGGCATCACCTTCCAGCAGTTGATGGGCATCGGACGCGTCGATCCGCAGAACGACGGCGAGTCGTTTTGCATGACGGTCGTCGGACTCAAGATGTCGCGGTACGCGAACGCGGTGAGCAACCTGCACGGGCATATCTCGCGCCGGATGTGGGCGCTGCTCTGGCCGAGGCGGCGCGAGGAGGACATTCCGATCGGCCATATCACCAACGGCGTGCATGTCCCGAGCTGGTTGGCGGGGCAGATGCGCCAGCTCTACGACCGCCACTTCGCGCACGGCTGGATCCGGCGGATGGGAGAGCCCGAGGTCTGGCAGGCGATCCACACCGTCGATCCCGGCGAATTGTGGGAAACCCACAACACGCTCAAGACGCTGCTGCTCGCCTTCGTGCGCCGTCGAGTCAGCCGGCAATGCCGCCGACGCGGGGAAAGCGACGACATCGTCGAAGCGGCTCGAAACGTACTCGACCCGAACATCCTCACAATCGGTTTCGGTCGGCGGTTCGCAACGTATAAGCGAGCGAACCTGATCTTGTCGGACCTGGATCGGTTGGATCGGATGCTCAATTCGGCCGATCGGCCCGTCCAGATGATCTTCGCGGGCAAGGCGCATCCGAAGGACGAGCCGGGAAAACAGTTCATCCAGAAGATCGCCAATCTGCGGCATGATCCGCGCTTCGCTCGGCGCGTGGTCTACATCGAGGACTATGACATCAACGTCTGCCGGCACATGGTCCAGGGCGTCGATGTCTGGCTCAACAACCCCCGCCGGCCGCTCGAAGCGTCGGGCACCAGCGGCCAAAAAGTCGTGCTCAACGGCGGCCTCAACCTGTCGGTGCTCGACGGTTGGTGGGCGGAGGCGTTCGACGGCTCGAACGGTTTCGCGATCGGCCACGGGTCGAGCCACGTTTCGGATGAAATCACCGATCGACGCGACGCGGAGAGTCTCTACGCGACGCTCGAGACGCGCGTCATTCCAACGTATTACGCGCGCGACGTCGACGGCCTGCCCGGTAAGTGGATCAAGATGATGATGAGCTCGATCAGCACGTGTGCCTGGCGTTTCAGCGCGCACCGCATGGTGATGGACTACACGCGGCTGTCCTATGTTCCCGCGGCGGGCGGCGTCAGTTGCGAAATGCCCGATCCCTAACCGAAGACGGTTACCTACCCGCCGCCGCCGAGCTTGTCTCGGCCTTGGGCTGCCGGATGGAACAATCGCCCTAGGAAGTGGCTCTTCCGTTCTTGAACAAGCTCGCCTACGCCCTCGGAAGGAGACATGTTTTCCAGGACAGCTACTTTGTCAGTCGGCACGCTTGGCGGTTACGATCCGGGAGTCATTCCAAGGGGTTTGTAGTGCACAGTCGGCGCCCCGCCGAGACAAGCTCCGCGGCGGCGGGAACTCCAAATGAAAATACTCGACAATCGCCTCCAACCGCGTAATTCGGGCTAACGATCGGGCAAGCTGGAAGCTTGCCCCACGTTTTCGATTCAGCGCGGCAAGCTGGAAGCTTGCCCCACGTGCCATCGGCCGTCGCGAAACGTAGTTTGTCGAGGATCGAACTCGGTGATCGTCTCGAGCCGCAGGGGCCGGGCGATCCGAGCGATCTGCGAGGGCAACAAGCGGGACCAATCGGTCGAGCGTTCCGCCATCCGATCCTCGTCGCCCAGCGATTCCGCGAGCATCCGCCGTTCGACGCGCAGGATCCGAATGGTCCAATCGTCGGGCGGCGGTTCGCGTCGTCGCAGGCGGCTCCCGCAGAGCGCCAGGAATTCGCCGTGCGTCATCAGACCGGCGTAGGGCGCGAAGGCCGCGTCCATGCCGGGCCGTTTTGCGAGCGTATCGGCCTCCTGATAACGGCCCTTTCGGAGCAGTTCAAGGGCCTTCCAAACGGGGCGCGTGTCGATCGCGCGGTTCGCGGCCGGAGGCGTGTCCGCCGGTCGTGCGCCGATCGCCGCGAGCAACCGCTCGTCGCGCCCCGGATCCAACAAATAGGCCATCGCGCGGAATCGCCGCGCCTCCTCGTCGGTGCGGGCCAGTCCGGCCATGCCCAGGAGCGCGCCGCGCCCCAGTTGTTCCGGGTCCAAATGCGCGGCGATCACGAAGAGCCTGAGGCTCATGTCCCGCGCCTCGGGATCGACGCGTTTTTCGGCGAGTTCCTCGGCGTAGTCGCGGTAGTCCTTCGGCCGGGCCGGATCGAGGTCGGCGAGCCTCGCCGCGTCGACGGCGTCGTACAGGACGTCGATTTCGGCGCGTTCGATCGTCCGCTCCTTCCAATTCCCCTCCGCATCCGCGACGCGGACCACGACGCGCGCGTCGTCGGCTCGGACGAGGTACCCATGGACCGGCTGAGGCTGCCCTTTGAGCAGGACCGTCACGCCGGGCGCCGCGCGCGGCGCCCCGAACACGGCGATGGCGAAGGCGCATCCCCAAAGCCGGGTCGGGCGCCTCGCGAAGGAACGTCGCGTCATGACGGTTTCTCCTTCGCCGCCAGGACCATGATGAGCTTGGCGGCGACTCGATGCGAGCCCCACAACTGATCGAGCAGATTCTCCGCCGCGCGCTCCGATTCCCGCGCGGCCAACACTTCGCCCTCCCCGCCTCCCATTTCGATGTCGACTTCGACCGCCAGCAGAGCGACCCACGCCTGATGGAGCCGCACGGTCCGTTCGAGATCGTTGTCGGCGATCGGATCGATGACGGCGAGTTCGCGAACCAATCGATCGACCTGCTCGACGCGGCTCGGCGCGGCCGTCAGCTTCGCGCGAAGCCGCGCGGCCGACAACTCGATCCACTTCCGCAGCGCGTCCGAACCGTTCGCATCCGAAGGCGATTCGGAAGGAGCGCCCGCGATGGCAAGCCACGCGTGCCATTCCTCACTCAGTTGTCGGCCGAGCGCGGCGGGCCCCGACGGTTCATCTTCCCGCGCGGACGACGGAGCGCGGTTCCGCTCGACGGCCTCGATCGCTCCGTCCAAGACCCACAGCCGCAATCGGGCCGCCCCGTCCGTTTCGTTCGGAATCTCCCCCACATCGGGCGCGATCCGAGCCAGCGTCTCGGCGACCTGGCCGCGATCGGCCCGCGTCGCGCCGATGGCGTGGGCGAGCGCGATCCGGAGGTTCGTCCACTTTCCAAGGCCCGCGATCCGTTCAAGCCTCCGCGCATGCTCAGTCTCATTCCGCGGTGAAAGCAAATAGTCCGCGAGTCGTTCCGCCGTTTCGGGATGGATGTCCTCGACGGATTCCAGGACGAGCCGCAGCGAGTCGAGAAACGCCATGCGTTCGTGGATCTGTTTCGAGCGTGATAACCCGTTCACCCACCGATCGATCTCGGCCGCGTTGCCATAGCGGGTCGCGACAGGAACGGCTGTTTCCCCGCTCGATCCCGTCGGCGAAGCGGAGGGCCGTTCGACGGAATCGAGTCCGGCCAGTTCATCAAAACGACGGTCGTCGTGATGGACAAGGCAGAGCCCGAGCGAAATGGCGCGGGCGAGTCGAGCCGTCTCGTCGATCATCCGTTCGGACGCGGCGCCGGTCGTGTCGCGTTCGAGGAGTTCTTCCAATCGGTCCGTGACGATGCGCACCCGCTCGGCGCGCGTCAACGACGGCGTTGCGGGAAGGCCGAGCGATTCGCGCACGACTCGGGGAATGGGGCGGTCCGTTGAAACGTCATCGCTTGACTTCCCGACGGCGGCGAGCAATCGTCGGCCAAGATCATCGCGCAGCGACGCGTCTTTCGTCCGTTCGAATGCGTCGACGAGCCGCGCGATGGGCAGAGGATCGGGACGCGTCAGCACGTCCTCGACGTACGGTTGGTACGGTCGCCACCCCGCTCCGGACGCGGGCAGCGCCGCGCGAAGGACATCGGCCACGAGGAGTCGACGATCCGTGTCCGGAAGGTCATTCTTGGAGTCCCGTTCCGCTTTCGCGAGGGTGGCGAGCACCGCGGTGGGTTTGCGATCGGCCGCGATCGCGGCGAGTTCGCGCAGAGACCGGCGGAGCAACGCGGCGAACGCGCGTCGCTCCAACGCGTCCTTCGCCTCGGCGGCGATCGCCGGTTCGCCGAGCGATTCAAGAAGGTCGCCGATCCATGCGGCGGACCGCTCGGGACCGGCGCGTCCGGTCGCATCCAGGAGTATCCGAAGTGCCGCGTATTGGGGACCCGAATCGAGGCCCGCCTCATCGTCCACCGCGAACGGAGCGGCGACCCGCTCGCACAGCGCGCGCGACAGATCGACGCGACTCTCCGCGCCGGGTTCGCGGACCAGACAGTGCGCGAGGAGTTCTCCGAGCGCCGATCGGCCTCGGAGCGAGTCACCCGCGCGGGCCGCGATCGATGCGAGCGCGCGATAGGCAGCGCCGCGCGTCGCCGACGGATTCTCGTCCAACTTGGCCAGTTCGCTCTTCTCCGCATCGGTCATTTCACGGCGCGCCGCGATCCGAAGCACCTCCATGTCGCCCGTCCACCAGGATTCCCGAGCGGTTTCCGTGGGCTTTGAATCGGATGACCGGATGGACGGCGACGCGGCGGCATCCGACTCGCGTTCGACCTCCATTCCCGCCGGCGGCCGATCGTGCGACGCGTCTTGCCAGTACGCGGCGATCGACGCGCGGAACACAAACGCGTAGAAGCCGCCCAAGAACAGCGTGACGGCGACACCCGACCCGATCAGCGCGGCCTTTACAATGCGCCGTTCGCGGATTCGGCCGAGCTTCCGGGATTCGATGCAGTCGGCGATCAGTTGACGGCCCTGTTCCAAAGTGAATCCCCACTGCTCGCATCGGGCGAGCACTTCGGATTCGTCCTCGCGGCGCAATCGCGTCGAATCGCCAAGCCGTTCCTGGACCACCGCGTCGACATACCGCGCCGCCTGTTCGAGACTGACGACCTGGATCTTCAATCCCGCGGCCACATCATGGATGGCGGACCTCGCGTCGTCGGTGGCAAGACCATAGAGCTGTTCCGCGCGCCAGATCAGTTGCTGGTGCGCGGGCGGCGCGATCGCGCCGCTGGTGAGCCCGCCCAGGCTGCGCCGCAGATCCTGAACGAACGCCTCACGGCGCTCGGATCGCTGTTTCACCGCGCCGCGCCGCGTTTCTCGACCGCGCTGGATCATCTCGACCACTTGCGGAACAACCTGTTCGTCGAGCCCCAATTCCCGGGCGATCGCGGCGAGTATCAGATGGCATCGCGCCGACATACCGCGTTCCCGCGCGACGATCGGAAGCGCCCGCGTCACGAGCTCCTCGAACCGCGGATCGTCGGGTTCGCTCCCCTTGTCGGCTCGCGCCGACAAGACGGGCAGATCGAGCGCCGCGGATTCCTCGACGAGCAGATGCCGCGCGAAGACGCGGGAAAGGCCGAGCTTCCTCGCGCCCTCATCAACCAACTTCCGTTCCGCGCTCGCCGACAGATAGCCCCTCGACTCGCGTTTGTGCTCGATGGCCAGACGCAGGTAACGGCGATAGGCGTCGGCCGGTTGCCAAACCTCCTGAGGTTCGTTCGGCGCCGCGACCGGAGGGGCGGGCGGAGACGATGGTGTTGCGGCCTCGGTCCGCGTCGCCGCCATCGATGACGGCGCCCGTTCGGAGCGCGGGGGCGCGCCGAGCGACCGCATGGCTTCGTCGAATTGGGCCTCGCTCAAGCCGAGCGAATGGGCGAGATCGGCGAGGATCGCATAGGCGCGGGTATCCACGCCGCGGCTTTCGACGATGATCCCCCGCGCCCGATCGTGGAACAAGGCGACCCGCTTCCGGTCCTCCATGCTGGCCCAGCGTTCCCGCGCCCGCTCGGCGTCCGCGAGAGGAGCCGCGATCGGTGGCGCCGCCGGCTCGGGAACCGACTCCCACCATCGCCGATCGTCGTCGCCGGTCGCGTCGTCCGGCTCCTCCGCGTTCCGTTCACCGGCGATCACGCCCCGTTCACGGAGCGATTCGACGATGCGAGCGAGTTCCGCGTCGGTCATTCCCGCCGATTCGGCGAGCCGGCTCAGCGATTCCCACGCCTGCGTATCGAGCCCGCGCCGATCGAGGAACAAGGGCGCGGCTCGTTCGAGGAAATCGCGCACCCGCGGTTCCTCGATGAGCGGTCGTTCGGACCTGGGTTCGCGCGCCGACATGCTGCACTCTCGGGCGGACCGGGCGGCAAGCCGTTCGCCGCGGTACCCCGTCCAAGCGGAACGAATTATCGAAGCGACCGCTCCAACGCGACGAACTTCTCTCGCCAATCGGGAGGCCCGAGATCGGGATCGAGCTCGCGCAATTGATCGAAAACGGTCCGCGCGGCCGGTGGATCCACGACCATCAGGCACCGAATCTGGTGGTACTTCGCCTCGTACCATTCTGCCACACCGACACGGGTCCCCGCCAGGATCGTTCGCCAATGCGTCAGCGACTCGGCATGATCGGCGTCCTCGAATGCGAGCTGCGCCGCGGCCCGCAGGAACGCCCGATCCTTGGGGAAGGCGGCGAGCAACCGATCGGCGACAAGCCGCGCGTCGGCGCGGCGCCCCAGACGGCGCGTGAGCGCGAGGTACTTCGTGGATGCGGCGAGCGCGTTTCGGTTGGCTTGCAGTGCTTCGGGCGTGTCGCCGAGCGAGCGGGCGAGTCGTTCATAGATCGCCAGAGCCCGGGAAGCGGCTTCGGAACCGGAGGGTCCTTCGCGTTCGACGGCCGCGTCGGCCATCTTCGCGGCGGCGACCAACCCCGCGATCTCGAATCGCGTTCCGCTTCCCTGCTCCAGCATCCACGCGACATGCGGATCCGCGCGGTCCGGTTGATTCCCACCGCGTCCGGCCTGGATTCCCCGATAATGCCATTCGGACAGCAGATCGCGCGGCGCCGCGGCCGTTTCGACGTTCGCGTCGAGATGGCGCCGCGCGGTCGGCCAATCGCCGCGCTGCACGGCCATGTCGAGCGCCATCAGGCGAAGGCGAAGCACGTCGGTTGGATCGAGCCGCGAACCGGCCGCGGCGAACAACTCGTCAATCGCACGCACCGCCGACTCGGCGGCCGCGTCCCGTTCCGCATCGGGCGCGTGCTTCCATTCTTCGCAGAGCAGGCGGCATCGTTCCTGCCGCGCCGCCAGGTAACTCGGATCGCTCGGCGGGATCTTCTCGAGCGCGTCGATCTGTTGCCGGGGCGGCGCCGAACCCATCGACATGCGCATCGCGAGGAACTCGGCTTTGCGCGTGTGTTCGTGTCCGGGGAACTCACGCTTGAGCCAGTCGAGCGCCGCATGGACCGCCTGATCGGATCCCCCTTCGTCCTTCCATCGCCGATGCGCCGCGGCGAACGCCATCCATCCCGATTCGACCGCGCCCGAATCGCCGGCCGTGCGGAGCGTTTCGGCGGCCCGCGCGTATTCCGCCGCCGCTTCGGCGATCCGCCCCGATTGAAACAGGCACCACGCCAATTCCGCTCGGCAATGGCCGGCTCCCACGATGTCGCCGGCCGATTCGGGATCGACGAGCGCCGCGCGCAGCATTTCGAGGGCCGCTTGGTAGTCATCGGCTTTCTTGGATCGATCGGCCGTCTCGCGAAGCTGCCTGCCTCGCAGCCAACGGAGCGTGAATCCCTCGGGATTGTCGAACGCGACCTGGTACTTGTTGAGAAGCTCGCGCAGGATTCCATGTTGCCTGAGCCGCGCGAGCCCCCGGATTCCGGACTGGCCGATCGAACGCGACGCATCGGATTCGCGATGCGCCGGGTCGCCGTACGCGGAGCGAACGAGCAGCGCGCACAGGCTGACACGCTCCTGCGTCGGTTCGCTCGGCAACGCCGCGATCCGGGTCGCGGCGAACCGCGCGGCCTCCTCCCGTTTCCCCGCGTTGATGAGTCCGAGTACGTACCAGTAGTCGGCCTGGCCCCGCAAATCGGCGGGCGCGCCGCCCTTGGCAAGACATTGGAAACAGGCTTGACTCTCCGTCAAATCCCCCAACCCCGCCTCGCAAAGGCCGAGTCCGATCAGCGCGCGGGCGCGCCAGGGCGATTCGAGCCCGAGCAGATCGGGATCGAGGGCGGCGACCTTTTCGTCGTCGGTGATTTCGAGGAGCGATCGGAAGTCGGCCCGAGCCTTCCGCGCGTCATCGTTCATTCCGGTGATCATCAGCGCGCGATAATACCTCGACCACCCCGCGAAATACGCGGCGCGCGCCGCCATCGCCCGATCGCCCATCAGCGCCGCATCGGCGGCCCCGTCCGCCCCTCCCCGCTTCTCCGATTCGGCGATGCGCCGTTCCACGTCGACCCTCAACTGGTCGCTCCGCGATTCGAGCACGGGCGTGATCCGTTCGAGGATGGCGCGGGCCTCGTCGCGCGACGCCGTCTCGCCCGCATCCCCCATCCATTGCCCCGCGAGCTTCTCCGCGCGCTGGAAATCGGCTTGGAGCAGCAAGATGTCGAGCGACGCGGTTCGCGCGGCGGGGTAGTCGTTGAGCAGTTTGGCGACGCGGCGCGACAGGTCGTCGTAACGGTCCTTTCGATCGAGGTTCTCGAGCAACTGCCGCGAATAGAGATCGGCCAACTCGATCGCGGCCGCCTTCTTCCCATCCGAATCCGGACCGATCGCCGACCAGCGCGTCTCGAGAAGCCTCGTCCGCAGATCGACAAGCCCCAATCGTTCGAGATAGGCGGAAAGCCGCTGGTCCTCGGCGTCCGGAGGCGCCAGGACCGACACCGCGACGAGCAGCGCGAGCCGAGCGGCGATCATGGAGTTCCCTCGTCCCACGGCACATACGATACGGGCATGAACCGCGCCGCGGCGCATGCCTGCACGGCGGCCGCCGCCATTCCGAACGGCGCTCCATCGACGACCCGCACGAACGCGCCGTCCGATTTGTTCGGGAATTGACGGAGCCGAGCCGTCAGTTCGGCGACCGACGCCAGGTTGGACGCGCCGAGCCGATACACGTGCGATTCGCCCGACCGAACGATCTCGACGATCGCGGGCTGCAGGTCGCGCTGCGCCGCGTTCGCCCCCGACCGCTCAACGCGGACCGCGGGATCCAACCAGCGTTCGCTGCTTCCGAACGATGTCGTCATGAAGAAAATCAGGAGCAGGAACACGACATCGATCATGCTCGTCATCGCCAGCTCGATCTTCGCGCCCTGCCGCCTGCGGCTTGTCAATCGCATGGGTACTCCGCTCTTCGTTCCGCCCGTCGTTCCGCCCTTCGTTCCGCCCGTCGTGCCGACGGCCTGTCGTCCGCTCCGCGCGCCGCGCCGAGTCGCTCACTCCGTCCTTTGCACGGCGATGCGCACGCGCGTGACGCCAAGGCGCGTCAGCGCGCGGACAATCTCGTTGACGCCGCGACTCTCGCCCCGCGCATCAGCGCGGATCGTGACGGCGACCCGGCTCGCATCCCCCCTCGACTCGGCGATCCGCTTATCGATCCGCCGGACGAAGTCGACGACCGTCACGCGCGTACCGTCGAGCACGAGCGTCTGGTCGCGGAGCACATTGACGACGATTTCGGACAATTCCGCGTCGCGGGAACCGCGGAGTTTCGGCAGCTCGACCGGTTCGTTGCGGGCCTCCGATACCTGCGAGACGGTCATGAAGAAGATCAGGAGCAGGAACACGACGTCGATCATCGGCGTCATGTTCAGTTCGATCCGGGACGCGTGCTTGTGCCTGTTCAATCGCATGGACGCATGCTCCTACCGGTCTAGCGACGGCCGAGCGGCATCAGGATCTGCTCGACTCGTTTCCCCGTTTCGGCGACGAGCGAGTCGATTTTGTTCCGGAAATAGCTGAAGGCGACCATCACGGGGATGGCGACGACGAGCCCCATCAGCGTGGTCGTCAGCGCCTCGCTGATGCCGCCCGCGAGCTGATCGGGACGCGCGGTGGCGTGTGTCTGGGCGATGACGTTGAACGACTTGATCATGCCGAGCACCGTGCCCATGAGTCCGAGCATGGGGGCGATCGCGCCGATGACGCCAAGCACCTCGGTCTTGCGGTAAAGCCGCGCCGTCTGCTCCTCGCCCGCCTCCTCCGCCGCCGCGCGGAACTCGGCGAATCCGAATTCCGAACCGCGAAACCGCTCGAGTCCGGCGAGCACGACGTTCGAGAGCAGGCAGGTCGATCGCGGATCGAGGCAGACCTCGATCGCCTCGTCGACGCGCGATTCGCGCACGAGCGAATCGAGTTGTTCGACGACGGCGTCGGGCATGAAGACCGTCTTTCGGATCGTCAGCGCGTGTTCGACGATCATCGCGACTCCGAGGATCGACAGGAGGAAGATCAGCAGGCCGCAGATACCGCTTTCGAGAAGCGATTGGAGGAGCGTGGTTTGGCCCGCGTCGATCGCGTCGCGCGCTTCGGTCGCGCCTTTTGCCGCGTCGGCGTCCAAGTCCGCATCGGCCCCATCCGAGCTCGACGTGCCCGAGCTCGACGTGCCCGCTCCGCTTGGCCCGGCTTCCTGAGGAATGGTCGCGGCGCGGAGCGCGTGGAGCGATGTGAATGCGAGCGCGCCGGCGAACAGCGCGGCGAACATCGGCGAGGCGAGGGGCCGATCGATCGAGCGGTTTACGGAATGACGCGTCATACGGTCGAGCTCCAACAGGTGGAATTCAGGGAGGTGTCGCCTCGCGGCGGACGATCCGCGCATGGTGCGTCGCTCCGAATTGTCCGAGCAATTCATTCCGCACGGCAACGCTCGCGGGAATGTCCTCCAAGTCCGATAGGCCTTTCATGGCGTCGTGGAGCGCGGCCGCGGCGAGCTCGGGATAGGCCGTTCCGTACAAGGCGGGCACGCGAAGCAGCTTGATCGCCGCGTCGCGCCGATCGGCGCCCCGCAGGATCGCGCCGCGGCCCGAGACATAGAGCGCCGCCGCGCGGCGCAGTCCGGCTTCGGCGGGCTCGTGCCCATCGAGGCGGCTCCAGGCCGGGCCCGGTTCACCCCGCGCGCATTCGCCGAACGCCTCGATGATGTCGCGCCAAGGCGTCCACGCGTCCCCCGAGAGTTCGCCGAGCGCGGCGAGCATCCGGTCGGTCTCCCCCGCCGCCGCCGCGAGGCTCGCATAGTAGATCGGAGCGCCGGGCGGCCACGGCCGGCGCATCGCGCCGATCGCCGCGCCGACCCGCGGCAGTTCGCGCCGAGCCGCATCGGCGTCGAACCAGATCGGCTCGAGCGCGTCGCACAGCCCGGTCGCCGGGTCCGGAACGATCGGATGTTCGCCGGGCACCGGCAACGCCTCGCCCGGGTTCTCGACCGACCGTCGGCACTCCAGGAGAAGCAGGTACGGCTCGACCGCCGATTCACGCCTCCCCGCCGCCAAACGGCTTCGCACGACCGCTTGAAACACCAAGTGCGCCGTCCGACCGCGCCGCGCCGTGTAACGCGGATAGATCGACTCGACCGGCTCCGACAGGCCCTCGACATCGCCGACCGACAGGCGCTGGCGGATCCGATAGAGGGCCGAGCCCAGTTCGCCGAGCATCGTGTCGAATTCCGCCTGGCCGTTCGAGACCGTCGCTTTTTCGATTTCATCCCACGCGAGCACCCGATGATCGTCCAGCACGACACCGTCCTCGTCGAACGACACGACGGTCCGATCCGAGATGACTTCGAGTTTGCGAAGCAGGATTCGATCCGCGCCGAGCGCCGGACCGAGGACCATCGTCCCGCCCGCGAGAAGGACGACCACCTCGGCGGCGCGCCGCGCGAGGAATCCGCGTCGAACCCGCCGCGCGCGTCCGGATCGATCCATCCGATTCATCCGGCCCGTTCCGGAAACGGCGCGCCGACTATCCATGTTCGACCGTCCTATCGAGGTGCTCCTGGTCGTTTGGAAAAGGACGAAATCGCATGCGTCACCGCCGAAGAGGACCACGGGACGGTGACCCATCGATCGGGTCGGCCGCTCGTGCCTTCATTGTACGGAATGACCAGCCTACTCGTCCAAGTGGGCTCGGACCAGCGGATCGATCAGAGCCGTCGTGAGCAGGGGCGAGACGGCGATCGGCCCGAACGCGTACGTGTCGCCACTCACGATCGGCGCGTCGCCCGGGATCAAGTCCCGCGCGGCGTCCGACTGCAGGGGGAGAATAAACGATTCCCATTGAAGACCGCCGGCCGGGCGCCGGGTGAGCACCATCCATTCGGCCGATCGATCCGCGTCGACCGTTTCGAGGATATCGCCGATTCGCGACAGCACCCGCGCGTCCTTCACCGAGCCGATGCGATCGCCGATCGTCCGGGTTCCTGGGTCGGCGACACGTCCGACGACGGCGAACGGGGCGCCGTTTCCGGTGGGACCGGCGAGCCGAGCGCGGTTGGCGTCGAGGCTCGTATCGCGCGGATGCACGATGGTGATCTCGTCCCCAGCGCGCACGGGTATTCCGCCGGCGATGCCCTGTTCGACCGTGAATAGGGGCAGGTACGCGACTCGGGTTGCGATTCCATCCGCGCGGCGCAAGGCCACGAGCAGCGGATCGGGTTCGCCGTCGGTCGAACGGGCGGCGCCGCCCGCGAGCAACAGGGCTTGGCGCAGCGCGAGCCGGCCGTCGCGCGGCATGGCGTACCGGCCGCCCTTGGCGACCCGGCCTCCGATCCAGACGAAAGCCTCGACCGCCTCCGCGCCGGGTTCATTCCTCCATCGATCGGCGCGCGGCATCAAGCGGCAACCGCCCGCGACGACCACGATCGCGACCGCGCTCCAGCGCGCCCATCGACGGCAAGCATCCATGCGAGCATCCCCCGCGCCGCGTCCGGCGGCCGCAGCATGATGGACCCTACAAAACGACTCCCAACCGGGCCGCGACTCGGTCCGCATGGCAGGCGATTCCGAATCCCTGATCATCGACGGCGCGGAGGACGGCGACCCATTCGTATTCCCCGCGCGGCCCCGCGCGGAGCACAGCCGCGCCGCTGTCCCCCGGCGCGGCGAATTCCGCGCGGCCATCGGTCGCGCGGATCTGAACTTGCCCGCGAACCCAAAGGACCGATCCGTCGGGCATGTGGATCGGAATCGGCAGCGATTGCACGGAGTCGGCTTCACCGACCGATAGCCCGGTACTCGCGCCGTACTTGAGCAGCGCCACGCGGTCGATCACATCCTGCCGCGTCAACGCGCCGATCCGCTTGGGCCTCGGCATGCCCGCCGCGAATCCGGAGGCCGCCGTCGATTCGGGCTCGAGCACGGCGGCATCCAACCGTTCGTCGGCCGCCCAACGATCGACAAGGCTTCGCGCGACGACCGCTTGGCCCGAATCGACCACCGGGAGTCGTTCCCGCGCGAGGTCCCCGGTCGGCCGGTCCCCCGTGACGACATGCGCGCAGGTGATCCAGCGTTCCCGCGCGGGATCGAGGCCGTCGAGCAGGGCGAGTCCCATCGTTCCGTACATCGACGGCCGATGGTGCGGCGCGATCGATCCTCCGGCGACGACCGTCGACCGTTCCGCGACGGCCCGGCCCGCGTGGAACCGTCTCGCGATCACATCGACGGGGACACCGTCGAGCTGCCTGGGAACACGCGGTTCGGGCAGCTCGGCCTCGGGCAATTTCCGCGCGACGTGCACACGGACGGCGAATTCACCCGTCGCGCGCCGCCCGACATACCGCAAGCCGATGTCGACCGACAGCACGCCGGGCAGGCCGCGGAGCGGCTCGGCGTATTTCTCGAACGCCAATTCGGCCCGCGCGTAGGCGACTTCGGGCGATGCGGGGACAAGCCGGACCGAACTGCCGCTCGGAAAACGGGCGACGCTCCGCGCGGCCTTCGCGCGTCGCGTTCCTCCCGACCCCGTGCCGCGATCCGCCCGACGCTTCGCCATGACCGCCGATCTCCCGGGGTGCCAGATTCCTGTCACTTCGTTCCGGACCCGTTCCATTGTAGTTGGAGCTTCGGATCGCCGTCAGTCGGTCCCGCGCCGTTGCGACGCGCGCGGGTCGGCCGGGACCGGCTCCCCCGACGGAACGGGCAGGCTCCATTGCATGGGAGGCGGCGGCCCCGACGGCGGGCAGAGCGGCAGGTCGACCGAATGATCGTCCACCAGGGGCAACCGGCGGATTTCCCGTACGCCGGGAGGCATGACCCACGCGTCGTGCGCCCGGTTCAGATGGCAGTTCAGGAACTCGGTCACCTGGATCTCGAAGTTCGGGTCCTCGATTTCGAACAGATTGACGGCGACCACCGATTCGATTTCCCGCAGATCGTCGCCGGCCCCCTTCGACGCGGTCCCGACACCGCCGATCAGGCCTCCCGGCGCGATCGACTCGACAAGCTTCGCGACATCCTCGATCGTCTCGTCGACGACTTTCTGCTTCACGCGCTTGAAATACTGATCGTCGTCGCGGAACGTCACGTCGAGATCGAGGAGCCCGGACGCGGGACGCTTGAAGTCGACCGTGAAGATGCGTTCGGTGTACCGGAATTCCGTATACACCTTTCGGATCGGGATCGGCAGGTCGATGCGGACGAATTGCTGTTTGTCGTCGCGCGCGAGGTAGTGCTTCTCCACGACGGTGACCTGCAGGTGCGTCGGGACCTTGAGCGTGATCGGAACGCCAGGCAAGTGACGGGTTTTCTGCCAACCCGTGTTGCATTCGTTCCGATGCAACATGACCGATCGGATCGACGTGCACCCGGCGGAGCATCCGATGGCGCACCCGACGGCGACGACGATCCGCAGACGGCCCAGACGATCCATGGCGTGCGACTCCCGGGCCGTGCCCGACCCGCATGGGGATTCGACCCCGCGCCCGCCGCGGGATCTCCTTGCCAAGGATATCGTTGGCGCCGGGACGGACGGTAAACGGCGATGGGCCTGGAATGCCTGTTTTTCCGGTTCTTCCGTTCGGCTGGTAGGGGCCGTATCGGTTGTAGGGGCTCGTTCAACCGGCTTGGGCGGATTCACCCCGCATCCTGGGTACGATCTCCGCGAGGGTCACGGCGACGAGCATGACGGCCGCGCCGATCCACTGCGTCGGGCCGAGCCGATCGCCGCCGAGCACGACGCCGAAGAAGGCGGCGAAAACGGTTTCCAGCGTCAGGATCACGGCGACCCGCGCGGCCGCCAGCTTTTGCTGGACGACCGTTTGCACCAGGAACCCGACCGCCGTCGCCAGGACTCCCGTCAGCACGATCGCCGGGATCACGTCGCGCGGAGGCGGTCGAACCCGATCGACCAGCGGCCAGACCGCGAGGAACACGATCGTCGCGACCAGGAACTGCCCACCCGCGAACGCGGCCGCGTCGTGCCGCCGAGCGACCTGTTCGAGCAGCGCGCAGTGCAGCCCGAGGCAGACGGCGGCGCCGAGCGTCAGCAGATCGCCGAATCGCGGACGTTCCATGCCGGCACCCGTGAGCAGGAACAGGCCGGTCACGCTCAGGCACGCCGCGATCCACATCGTTCCCGGTACGGGCCGCCGAAACAAGACGCGGTTGGCGATCGGAACGAACACGACAAAGAGACCGGTGATCAGTCCGCAATGCGTCGCCGACGTCGCGGCCAATCCGAATGTCTGGAACAGGTACGACGCGGCGAGCACGCCGCCGACCAGCGCGCTGTCGCGCGCGAGGCCGACCGATCGGCGCGTCGCGAGGAACGGGCCCATGATGGCCGTCGCGAGCGCGAACCGAGCGGCGAGGAACCCGACGACGCCGTATTGCCCGGTCGCTTCCTTCACAACCAGGAACGTCCAGCCCCATACGGCCGTGACGCCGACGAGCATGCCCGTCCAGAACCGGCGGCGGTGCGGCGTTTCCACGGCTATCCCTCGACCTGGAGTTCCACCATGCGGCGGTAACGATCGGCGCTGCGCATCAGCTCGTCGTGCGTTCCGATCTCGACGACGCGCCCCTGTTCGAGGACCACGATTCGATCGGCCAGCCGCACCGTGCTCATGCGGTGCGCGATGACGAAACAGGTCCGCTCGGCGAGCAGACCGCGGAGACTCTCTTGGATGAGCCGCTCGCTCTCCGTATCGAGATTGCTGGTGGCTTCGTCGAGGATGAGGATCTTGGGATCGGCGAGCACGGCGCGCGCGATGGCGATGCGCTGCCGCTGGCCGCCGCTCAATTTCACGCCCCGTTCGCCGATCACCGTATCGTAGGCCATGTCGAGCCGGCCGATGAATTCGTGCGCGTGGGCGAGCCGCGCCGCCGCCTCGATCCGCTCGGCCGACGCCGACCGCCGCGCGTATCCGATGTTCTGCGCGATCGTCCCGTCGAAGAGGAAGACGTCCTGTTCGACGATGCCGAGCGTTCCGCGGTAGGATTCGATCGGGATCGCGCGCAGATCGCGGCCGTCGAGTTCCACGCGGCCCTCGGTCGGATCGTAGAAGCGGGCCACGAGATTGCAAAACGTCGTCTTGCCCGCGCCGCTGCGGCCGACCAGCGCGATCGTCTCGCCCGCGCGCACGTCCAGGTCGATGCCCTCGAGAACATGCCGCTCCGACTCGGGATACCGGAACCCGACTCCCCGAAACGCGATCCCGCCCTCGATTCGGGCGCGGTCGAACGGAACGAGCGTCGCGCCAGGGGCCGGGCGCATTTCGCGGGGTTCGGCGAGGATATCGAGGATCCGATCGAGGCCCGCCAGGCTGTTCTGGAACGTGGTCGCGCTCGCGACGAGCGTCGCCATGGGATCGAGGAGCATGGCGAGGTAGAAGAGGAACATCATGAGGTCGCCGAGCGTCAATTCGGCGCGGAGGATCCGAGCGCCTCCGTAGAAGAGGAGGAGTCCGGAGGCGAGCGGAATGGCGACTTCCCACACGAATTCGATGATGCGCGTCCACCACCAGGCGAGCAGTTGCTTGCGGATGAGCAGGTCGTTGCCTCGAACGAACCGCGCCGCCTCGCTGCGTTCCCGCGCGAAGGCCCGCACGACCCGCATGCCGCCGAACGCCTCGGTCGCGTATCCGTCGATCTCCTGCCGCTCGCTCCGCACATCGCGGTAGAGCGGCCGGATTCTGCGGATCCACGTGCGGTGGGTGAAGTAGACGACGGGTACGAGCATCATGCCGCCGAGCATGAGCCGCCAGTCGACCCACATCAGGACGAGCAGGCTGCCGATGAACTGCACGATCGCGCGCCACGGATTGTAGATCATGCTGAAGATCAGTTCGGCGACGCTCCCCGCATCCTCCCGCAAGAGGCTGCTCGCGCCACCCGACTTGAGCTGATAGACGCGGTGGAGGGGCAACCGGACGGCATGTTCGAAGAGCCGCCGGCGCAGGACGACTTGGACGCGGTTCACGCAGCGCGTCGCGTGCCAGCGGCCCCACAAATGCATGAGCGAGGAGAGGATCGAGACGCCGACGACGCCGCCCGAAAGGACGGCCAGCACGACGAGCCGGTCGGTCGACGGCACGGCCCGTTCGAGCCATCCGGGCAGCGGCCCGTTCGGGACGAGGACCGAATCGACGGCCCATTTCGTGGCGGCGGGCGGCGCGAGCCGCAGCACGGTCGCGACCGTTAACGTGGCCAGTGCGAAGACGAGCGTCGACCGATGGCCGCGAAGCAAACGCCAGAACTCGACGAGCAGTTCGCCGAACGACCGGTGCCGCTCGGTTTTCCTCGGCGCGTCGGCCCCCTCGTCGGCCCTTCGGCCTCCATCGCGGCGCCGCGCCCGCTCAAGGTACTCCCGAAAACGCCGCCGACTCGAGGATCCTACCATGCGCGTTATGGTGCCTGATCGGGTCGCGTCGGTCTAGAAACGGAACTTCGGATTGCGGGGAATTCCGTACGAAAGAGGTCCGCCGTCTTGATCGTCGAGCTTCGTGTCGACGATCCCCATGATACCGAAGATACCACCTCCCGTCCCCGAAGGCTCCTCCTTCAGCCAGGAGTCCCTATTCTGGGTCAGCTTCCTCAAGACGGGCCATAACTTGAGCAACTCGTAGAACGTAATTCCGCCGATCCCAAGCGTGTGATTCCAACTCCTATTGCGGCTCGCGCGCTGTAGCGATTCCATATTGCCCGCATGATCGGTTGGATCGCCGCCAAACGGCCCGAACGCGCGTCCCACGAAATAGTACTCGATGTCTCGAAGCAAATAACCGCCGCCTTCCCAATAGCCATAGTACCCCCCCACCGCCGCTTTGCGATCTTCCCGCGAGTCATTTGCCTTGCGTCGCGCATCGTAGAGGTAGTCGATCCGCATCAGATCGTTTACGTTCTTGCGCCGAATGATCGAGAACGGCTTGCCAAGGAGCCTCCTCCCCTTGTCGGCGTCCTGGATAGCCGATTGCATCGCTTGAATCGCACCCGCCTGAACCTCCTTCGAGTACGCCATTCGCTCCTTCCAACTCCACGCGACTCCAGGCGCCGTGGACTCCGCCCACAGGATGCCCATCAATACGGTCTTTGTCGCGACCGTTGCCACCGTTACGGCTCGTTGCCAGATCGTCGCGCGCAGCGCCGTGAGATTCACGGTCTGCAGTAGCGGACTTTTTCCGCTTGGGTCGCTGCCGTTCACCGGATCGTCGTGCATATACACATACGGATGCAAGCTCATCGGAATCGTCGGGACGCCGGGGAATGGATCGGGGCTCAGGAAACGTCCGATCGTCGGGTCGTACCAACGCGCCCGCAGGAACAGGAATCCCAGAGGATCGTACTGTTCGCCGCCATATTGCAGCTCATTCAAAGTGTTTCCCGAGTCCGCCAGAACGTTGCCGAACGCATCGTAGGTGTAGCGGTCGGCGATCTGACCATTGAGCGCGAGCAGCAGGCGTGTGTCGCCATGCGCGTCGGGCAGGTAGAGCGACGTGGATCCGCCGCGCGACTGCGCGATGACATTGGCTCCTTGCACAAATCGCGCCAGGATGACACCACCCGACGTGTATTCCTCGACCACCTGCGCGTTCTCAACCCCCGTGTCGAGCAAATAGCGAGTCTGGACGTCGTCGATCGTCCGCGCGACGCGCCGACCTTCGGCGTCGTAGCGATAGGTGAATTGGCGGGTTGTGGCCCCGACCGTCTGGTCGGCTTGGATGAGTCGGTCTTCCGCGTCCCACGTCATGAAGACCTGATCGGTGGCATTGGCAATGCGCGACAGCGTGTTCCCCGCTGCGTCGTAGGTGTACCGCGTGACCTCCGCGCCCCGCGTTGCCGTCAGCAACCGGTCGTTCGCATCGTATTCGTAGGCCGTCGTTCCGTCCAGGCTGTCGGTCATGGATCGCCGGTTGCCCACGGGATCGTAGACATATGACCGAGTACGATCTCCGTTCACGGGGTCGGCGATCGACTCGCCGACGAGTCGGTACAGCGCGTCGTACGCGTACGTCACGACGCGGCCACCACCCTCGTGGATTTGCCGAACGCGCCCGGTCGCGTCGAGTTCGTAATCATACGTCGCAAGAACGCCGTCGAGTCCTCGGTCCACGAGTCGAACCAGGCGATCCCGATTGTCGTACGTGCGTTCCTCTACAACGCCGTTGGGCAAGGTCGTGCGGATGAGACGATTCGCCGAGTCGTATTCGTAGCGGGTCGTGCCAACCGCCGGATCCGCGACCGAGGTCAAGCGTCCCAGGCTGTCGTACGCGTAGCTCGTCGTGCCCGATGGCGTGACGATCGCCGTCCGCCGACTCGCCGCATCGTAGGCGTACTCAATCCGCCTGCCGTCCGGCTCGGTCCGCGACGTCAAGCGTCCGCGCGCGTCGTAGTCCATCACCGTGGTTCCAGCGGAATCCACCATGGAAACAAGGCGTCCGGCCGGATCGTACGCATAGCGAACCGTTGCGCCTCCAGGCAGTTGTTTCTCAACCAGCCAGTCGCGCTCGTTGGAGACATAGCGAATGGTCTCCCCATTGAACGTGACCGATTCGGTCACGCGGCCGCCCGCATCGAAAACCGTCTCGGACCGCTGCCCGAGCGGAAGGACGGTTGCCGCGAGCCCACCGGCGATGTCGTACTCGTACCGCGTCGTGCGCCCATTGGCGTCGGATTGCGAGATACGGTTTCCGCTTTCGTCATACGCGAATGCCGTTCGCTGAACCAAGGCATCCACGACGGCCGTAATCCGCCCGAGCGCGTCGTACTCGTAGCGGGTTGTTCGTTCGAGCGCGTCGGTCGACGCGATGACGCGCCCCGCCGCATCGTACGCGCGGGATTCCCTCGCGCCGTCGGCATGGACTGTCTCGATCAAGTTTCCGTTGTCGTCGTACCGATAACGTGTCGCGCGCCCCAGAGGATCAATCGACGCGGTGATTTGCCCCACGGCATCGTACTCGGTGCGCCACGAATGGCCGAGCGCGTCGAGGGTCTCAATCCGCCGTCCCGCGGCGTCGTAGGAATACCGCGTGCGGTTACCGAGTTCATCGGTGGCGGCCACCAGCTCCCCCGCCGCATTGTATTCGTTCGTGGTCCGCGGATTGTCGGTCAAGTCGCCGGGGGTCGAGTCGGGAAAGATGGTCTCGAGCAATCGACCGATCGCGTCGTACCGATAGACGGTCGTGCGACCGCTCGCATCGGTTTCCGAAATCATGCGTCCGAGCGCATCGTGGACATGGCGTTCGCGGGGATTGTCCGAATCATCCAGGGGCGTCGCGTCCGGATGCACGATCTCATCGAGTTGTCCCGCGCTGGAATACACAAAGGCCTTGGTGTGTCCCAGTGCGTCCGTCGCGGCGACGACGCGCCCGAGCGAATCGAAACCGGTCGTCTCCGTGGCTCCGGTCGACGACGTGACCGACGTGACATCGCCGCGCGCGTTATACGCGGCCGTCCACGTTTGGGTCACCTGCCCCGCGGGTCCGGTGCGCGTTGTGCCGATCGTCGTGGGCAGACCGTTGGTGTCATACGTGAATGTCCGGCGCTGTCCCGACGCGTCCACCGTGGCCAAGAGATGGCCCTCGGCGTCACCTTCATAACGCGTCGTGTTTCCGAGCGGATCGATCGCCTCACTGGGTTGCCCGAAACGATCGTACGCGAATCGCTGCGTATTCCCGGACGCGTCCTCGATACCGATCGAATTGCCGTTCGCGTCGTACGCGTAGTGTGTCACACGTCCAAGTGCGTCGCTCCGCGCGAGCAGATTCCCGCTTGAGTCGAACGACTTGCGATTCACGCCTCCCAGGGGATCCGTTTCCTCCGCGATGTTCCCGAATCCGTCGTAGGCGTACCGCGTTGTCCGGCCCAGCGCGTCGGTGAACGACAGTACGTTGTTGTCATCATCGAACGTGCGCGTGATCGTTTGTCCGAGCGCGTTCGTCGTGGCGACCACGTTTCCCCGATCGTCGTACTGGTGGCTGGTGCGTCCTCCCATCGCGTCGACGACGGTCTGGGTCGAATGCGCCGCATCGTACTGTTGTCCCGTTCGCTGGCCGTCCGCATTCACAATCCCGATCAACCGTCCCTGCGCGTCGTATTCGTTCCGAATCGCGGGGCGTCCGAGCGGATCGACGATCTGCTCGAGATAGTGTGCGGGCTGTGTCCGATATTGGAACGACGTTGCGTGATCCTCCGGATCCCGCACGGCGACCAGGTCCCCTCGCACGTCGTATTGGTATTCAACCACACCGCCTCCCGGATCCGTGATGGCGACGATGCGTCCCCGCGCGTCCCGCTCGAAGGCGACCCGCCCGCCCGCCGAACTCGTGATGCCATCGCTCACGAATGCGAGATACGCACCGTTGCGATCGGTGATCGTCGCGACCTGCCGCGTTTCCGCGTCGATCCGATAGGTCGCGCCCTCTTTCGTCGTCAGGAGGAACCGGCCGCCGAACGCCGAGTCCTTCGGGTTGTACGGGAACCCGCCGCCGAACTGGAAATACTCGCGGCCGACCTTGGTCAACTGGTAGCGCGGCACGGTGAGCCGGCTCGTCACGCCCTTGTCGGGCACGAACGACGGCACGAAATAGACGCTGCGAAGCCCGTTACCCGGTACGTACTCGGGCGGCACGTCCTGTTCCCGCTGATACGGGTCGAACAGGCCGACCGCTTTGGGACGGAACGTAAAGCCCTCGCGGGCGCCGCCCGGCAACGTGACGTAGACCCGCGTGCCGTCGCGGAACGGCGCGTACAATCCGTACGCTTCGTCCACCCCCGTTCCGACGCTCGTCCGCAGGTCCACGTCGCGATATTCAAGCCGCCACCCGAACCCCAATTCACCGTCGAGACCCGACCGCAGGGTATCGTACGTTCGCACGATCGAGATCGGGATCCCCGCAAGGGGCAACGCGAGATCGGTGAACGACAGCGTGAAATTCCCGAGCTTCAACGCTCCGGCCACGTTCACGAGGATCTCGGTCGAGGCGCTCAGGCCGCCCGTGTTCGTCGCCGTCAACCGCAAGCGATACGTGTCGTTCTGAAGGAGGGTCGGATCCAACTTGCCCAGAAGACCACCGGCGATCGGCTGCGCGCCGTTCGCGATCTCTCGGAATTCACCTTCCTCCATAGGAGCGACTTCGAGCGACCACGACACCAGATTCGCGTCCTCGACGGTACCCAGGACGTCGGTCGGCGAGGTGACGGTTATTCCGTCCGTCGGACTATGCAGCTCGACGAACGGCGCCTCGGTCACCGTGGGATCGATGACCAGGATCGTGACGTTCCGTTCACCCGCGTTGCCCGCCGCGTCGATCGCGGTCGCGACCGCCTCGACGTTGCCGATCCAATTCATCCGCACGGTTCCGCGGCCATTGCCGTCGAGCGGTACGGCGAGTTCTCCGACGATCAACCGCAGCGACTCGACGCGCACGTTGTCCGACGCACTCACCAGGAACGGCACGTCGTCGCCGAACAGCGCGGGGTTCGAACCCACCTGGAGCGCGACGCGCGGAGCCGACGTGTCCGCGTCGACCGCCAGAGTCCAGGACTGGGGAACGTCGCCGCCGCGCCCGTCCGAGACCATCACGCGCACCGCATGCGAACCGATGTCCGCGGCCGACGTCGGCCACGTCAGTCGGCCCACCCCATCGATCGACATCCCGGCGGGTCCTTGCTCGATCCGGAACGCGAGCGGGTCCCCGTTGGGATCGTTTGCGCGCAGGTCGTAACGGTACGTCGCGCCCGCCACCGACGTGGTCGCCGGCGTCGACACGATCGCCGGAGGTTGATTCACGTCGCGCGCCAGGACCTCGAACGACTGTTCCGCCTCGCCGCCTCGAAGGTCGCCGACAAGCACGGTCACGCGTCCGTTGCCCGTTTGCGTCGGCGTCCAACGCACGCGACCGGTGAATTCGTCGATCGTCATGCCGGTCGGCGCCTCGAGCAGCGCGAAGCGCGGCGCGTCGCCGTCGGCGTCGGTCGCCGTGACCAGGTACTCGTACGGCCGACCGATCGTCGCCTCGACGATCGGTCGCGAACGGATTTCCGGCGGATGATTGGGAGGCAAGGGCGCGACGATCACCGAGAACGGCTGATCGGCCGCCGCGCCGCGATCGTCGGTGACACGCACGACCACGTCGACCGAACCCGACTCGGCATCGGTCGGCGTCCATCGCATCACACCCGCCGCGTCGATCCGCATGTCGCCCGATCCGACAAGCAGGGCGAACGCGAGCGGGCCGCCCTCGGGATCGCGCGCCCGCACGGCGTATTCGTACGGTTGATCCGCCGCGGCGTTCGTCGGCGGACTGGAAAGGATCCTCGGCGGGAGATTCGCGCCGCGCGCCGTGACCTCGAACTCCTGCGTGACCGACGCCCCCAACGTGTCCATCGCCCGAACGACGACCGTGTGCGGGCCAAGTTGTTCGGCCGTCGGTGTCCAACGCAACGCGCCGCGGAGCGCGTCGATCGACATGCCGCGCGGGAATTGGTCGAGCGAGTACGCGATCGGATCCCCGTCCGGATCGGATGCGATCAGGTCGTACGCGAAATCCCGGCCAACCGTCGCGGCGTTCGGCGGAGTCGATTCGATTACCGGCGCGCCGTTCCGGTTCGCGCTGATCACCGACACGACGAACGATTGGATCGCGGTCCCTCCCCGCCCGTCGTCGACGCGTACGCGTACGTCATGATCCCCGAATTGCCACGTCGAAGGCGTCCATTCCAGCAATCCACCGGCCGATACGACCATTCCCGCGGGCCCCGCGTCAAGGCTGAATTGCAGCGGATCGCCGTTGGGGTCGGTCGCCTGGATGCCATAGAAATAGGAAGTCCCGAGCCGCGCCGATCGCCGAGGCATCGACGTGATCACCGGATCCTCGTTGGGAAGACTCTCGATGACCACGAGTTCAAACGCCTGGCTTTGGCCCGATCCGAACGAGTCGACGGCGAGCACGGTGACGGGAACCGGACCGAGGGCCGAGGGAACCCAGGTCAGCGACCCGGTGAGCGGATCGACTCCCATTCCGACCGGACCGTTCACGAGCGAATACGCGATCGGGTCAAGTTCGGGGTCCTGCGCGCGGATCGCATACTGATACGCGCGCCCAAGCTCCGCGACCAAGGCCGGTTGGGACGTGATGACCGCGCCCCCGTTCATCGGATCGACGCGCACGGTGAGCGGCTGCAAGTCGATTCCGCCCAACCCATCCGAAACGCGCACGATCGCGGAATGCGTGCCGACCTGATCCTCGCGCGGCGTCCAGAACAGCAAACCGTTCGTTGGATCCACCACCATTCCGCGCGGACGGAGCGGCAAATCGAACGTAAGCCGATCGCCGTCCGCATCGGTGGCCGCGGCCTGATATCGGTAGACGAATCCGACCTTCCCATGGTCGACCGGAGTGCTCGTGAATTCCGGAGCCGTGTTTTCGATTTCCGCGGGAACGACGAGCGTGTTGCCGAAATCGACATCGTCCGCGACCATGCCCGCCGCGACGTCGATGGCATGTTCTCCCGACAGCGGCGTGGTCGGCCGCCAGGACGGAACCGCGATCGTCGCCGCGAGGCCCGTGCTGTCGTACAGACTGCCATACCATCCCTGGCCGACGGAGAAGTCGATCGTGTCGCCCGCGACGACGGAAAGCTCGAAATCGAACGGGACTTGAGCGCCGAAACCGCCCACCGCGCCGCCAGTGATCAAAGCTCCGTTGTGGAGAATGCCCACCTCGGTGGTTGTCGAGTCGAGGCCTTCAAAGCGGCCCGCGACGCGATACGTTGCCGCGACGAACGCCGTCCATCGCACGACCGCGTTCCGGCCATCGAAGCTCGGATCCAGGTTCAGGACGTCGACCGGATGCGTGATCGTCGCGTACCGAACCGTATCGTTGGTTCGATTGTGGATCACATGGGATCCGCCCGACGTTGCGCTCCATCCGTCGATCAGCGCGCCGGTGAACGTCGAATCCGACTTCACGAACGGGGCCGTCATTCCCGCCGTATGACCATAGGTCCAGGCGCCCGCCGGATTCATGTCGATCGAGAAGTCGTTCGCGGCGTCGTAGGTGAACCGTCGCAGCTCCTCGCGCACGACGTACGAGCCGGGCAATAGATCGGTGAAGGCGTAGGCGCCGTCGGAACCCGTCTCGGTCGATCGCTCGCCCGGATCGCGGACTCCATTGTCATTCGCGTCGAGGTAGATCGTCCAACCGGCAAGCGCGCGCTCGGGTCCCGCGTCGGAATCGGCCCAAATGCCGTCCTCGCTCACGTCATGGAACTTGTGGCCGCGGATTTCACCCGTTGTCACGGTCACGACGTCGAGCGAATACGTTTGCGTATCGCTTCCTCCGCGCCCGTCGTCGGCGCGGATCGAGACCGCGTGGGTCGACGGCATCTGGTCGGCGGGAATCGCCCATTCCACGCGCCCCGTCGCGGCGTCGATGGTCATGCCCGGAGGTCCGTCGACAAGCGAATACGCGATCGCATCGCCGTCCGGATCGATCGCGCCCGCGCCGTACGCGTAGCGCGGCATTTCCGAACGCGGCTCGATCACGTACAGATTCTCGCCGTACCCCACGAACAACCGGTTCCCGTCGGGGGCGAAGGCCAGGTCGGCGATCGGAGCTCCTGGAGGAACCGTGATGCCTCGCGCGAACTCCGAGACCGCGCCGTCGGCCGCGATGCGAAGAACCCGCCCGTCGCCGTTGACGATATAGAGGTCCGAACCCAACGATCCGCCTTGTCCAAACCGGGCCGCGAGCGGATCGATCGGTTCCGAAACGGGAAAGGGCGTGATTTCGCCGAGCGGCGACACGCGCCACAGCGCGTTGAGTTTCGGATCGGCGACGAACGCGTAGTCGCCGAACCCGCTCGACGGATCGCCGAACTCGACGTGCAGCGGCAACGCGTCCAACGTCCACGGTCCGCCTTCGGCCACCGTCTCGACCGCGCCGGTCGGCCGGATCCGTTCGAGGATCGGCGTCTGCGAAGACCACCCCTGGAAGTCCATCACGTACAAGTCGGTTCCGAACGCGCCGCCCTTGCCGAGCGCGACGCCGAACGGATCTCCGATCGACCGGTTGGGAGCGCCGGTGACGAGCGTCGTCGAAACTCCCGTCGTTCGATCGGTGCTGAAGACGGCGCCTTGATAGCCGGGCGGATAGTCGCCGTCGGTATGCAACAGGACATCGCCGAACGCTCCCGATGGATCGCCGAGGGCGATGCGTCCGGATGATGCGAGCCCATCCTTGAAGACGGTCATCGCGCCGGTCGCGAGGTCGATCCGCCGGATCGACGTGTTCAGATAGGCCCGCACGCCCGAACTGACATAAAGCTGTCCGTCGGACGAAACGGCCAAACCCGCGATCTGTTCGCCCGTTCCCATCGCGCGTACGAGCGAGGATTGGAATGCGATGGGGACTTGGATCGGCTGAAACGGCACAACGACTTCGGTAACCGGTTCGGTAACGACGAACGGCGCCCGGTTTCCGATCGCTTGCCCAACACGGATCGAATAGTCCTGCCGCGCGGCGCCGCCGTGCCCGTCGGCCACATCGAGACTCACCGCGTGCTCGCCGATCTGATCGGCGGTCGGAGTCCACTGGACACTCCCCGTCGCGCCGTCGACGGTCATGCCGGCGGGTCCGGCCGCGAGCGAGAATGCGAGCGTGTCGCCATCCATGTCCTCGGCGAGCGCCGCGTAGACGTATTCGCCAAGAACATTCGCGTCCACGACCGGCTCGCTCGTGAAGACGGGCGGGCGGTTCGGCGGCGCATCGACGACCCACAGCGTGAACCGTTGCTCGTCCGTCCGCCTCGTCCGTCCGAGGCGAGGAGCGCGACCGAGTGCGCGCCGAGATCGGCCCGGCCGGGAGTCCAGCGCAGCGACGGCGCGCCGCCTTCCATTCCCTCCATCCCGGCCGGCGCGGACAGCATGGCGAACGCGATCGGATCACCGTCCGGATCGCGCGCCGCCGCGTCGTACGCGTACGGCCTCCCCACGATCGCTTCCAACCGCGGTTCCGTGTGAATCCTCGGCGGCCGATTCAATTGGCCGAGCACGACGAGGTCGTAGGTGAACGGAACACCGGTCGGATTGTGGAACGCGATGGTCCGATTCCCCGTCACGGTCGACGGTTCGAACCGCGCCGCGCCGATTCGGTCGCTGAAATCGAAGTACGGCTGTCCATCGGCCAAGACGCCGTCGGCGCCAAGCGCGCGGACCGAGGGATCGCTGATCTGGTCGACGGCGAGCACGAGCGGAGCGGCGAGCGGATAGTCTCCTTCGTGGGCGAGCGCGATTTGCGATTCCAGGATGCGCGACGCCTCGTCGAACGAAGTCCGGAAATACCGCGCCGCGACGCTCGCCGTCACGTCCGACAAGCCGCCAAGATCCAACAAGCCGGATACCGATTCGCCGGACGCAGGCGGGATCGTGGTGACCGGCGTGATGGATGGATCGACGATGAAGGCGAGTCGCGAGACGCCGACTCGACTCTCCGTATCGCCGTCGTTGTTGATCAATCGGAAACGCAAGGCGAGTTCCTCGGCGTTCGCCAATCCGGCGATGTTGACGCGCACTCGATTGCCGTCGATCGTGACGCCCGCCGCGGATTCGGCGGGCAGCCCGTCCGAGAAATTCACGAAGCCGTCGCGGCCCCTGCGAAGCGTGTGGACGCGCGGCGAACCGGCGCCGTCGACGAGCGCCACTTCAAGTGCGTCGCGCATGCGGCCCTCGGAGGCTCCGTCGAATGCGAGCCCGTCGATCGTGAACTCGATCGCCGTCGCTCCGTCCGGGACCGCGAGCCCCGCTTCGGCCCCGACCTCGAACGAGTCTCCCTCGATCAATTGGACGCCGCACGCGTCGACATCGGTCGTTCCCCGCCCCGATTCGGAACCACCCGTCTCCCAACCCGACCACTCCGCATCGGAATCGCAGGCCGGCGTAACCACGACAAGGAACGTGGCCGTGTCGCTCAGCGCCGGCTCGCCCCCGTCCGTGACGCGGACCGTGACGGGAAACGCGCCGACCGATTCGGGAGCCCAATCGAACGCGCCCGTGATCGGATCGATCGACGCGCCTTCGGGAGATCCTTCATCGAGCGAGAACCGCAGCGCGCTCGACGGACCGTCCGGATCCGACGCCGACGCGATGAATGCGACCACGTCGCCCGGCTGAACGTTCCGATCGTCGATCGCGTCGAGGATCGGCGCCTGATTGGCGGAAGAACCCGAGGACGTCACCTGACTCCAATAGACGCCGTCCCGATCCGCGGGCCCTCGGCCGCTCCACGCGATCCGCGCCGACGGGCCGGGCCCGAGCGCGACGGCGGAGAACTGTTGATGGCCCGAAGCCGGTCCGAAAAGGACCGAGTTCGCGAGGAACACATCGAAGGCGTCGATGCGCCCCGGATCGTAGTACCGCCCGGCGACCTCCCAACCCGAGCCATCAGCGCGGCCTGTCGTCCAGGTGACAAGAAACTGCCCCTCGCGCGACATGGCCGCGCGCGCGTCCTTGTTGCGCGCTCCGACCGAATCGGTGATGCGCCACTCGGTGCCGATCGCCGTTTCTTCGGACTCGAAACGACGCCCCCAAATACTCGACGACCCGGCGTCCGCATCCACGCTCGACCACACGACGACGAAACGTCCGCGCGCGTCGACCGCCGTCGACGATCGGAGCTGGCTCGCAAGCGTCGACTCGTTGACCGCGAACTCGATTCCCACCGGCGATCCGTCGGCCGCGTATCGGCGCCCATAGATGCCCCAATCGCTCCCGTCCTGGTGACGGCTGCTCCAGGTCGCGACGAGCGACCCGTCGGGTGTCGCGGCGATCGAAGGATAGGCCTGTTCGAATCGGGTACCGTCGTTCACCAGCAATTCGTCGCCGATCGGCGACCTGTCCGATGAAAAACGCCTCAGGAAGATCCCATCGAAATCTCTGGCACCCGTTCCGCTCCACGCGACGAACGCGCGGCCGTCCGCCGCCATCGCGACCGACGGCTGATCCTGGATTCCACCGATCGTCGTGTTGACGAGCACCTCGCCGCCCACGCGGCTTCCATCGGGCGCGAGCCACTGCGCGAAGATGCCGTGCTGGTCGCCCGTCCCCCGTCCCGACCAGGCGACGAGATAATTCCCCGAACCATCGACGGCGACCGTCGGCGCGTGTTGCGACTCGCGAACCGTCGTGTTCACGCGGAACGCATCGCCGAGCGGGCTGCCGTCGGCGGAATAGCGCCGCGCATAGATCCCATCCAGGTCGTCCAACCCGCGCCCGGCGAAAACGATCATCGATTCGCCGGTCGGCCCGGTTGCGATGGCCGCCGCTTGCTCGCGCGTCGATTGCAATCGCGGCAGGAATGTGTTCACGAGCTCCGCGGGGCTCACGACCGTCCGCGGGCTCGGTCCCTCACGCTCCGGACCCGAGATTTCGGATCCGACCCGCAGTGCGACGTGCATCGGAATCGACGTCGACGCCGGTTCCGGAATCGGCGCGTCGGCGTCCCCCGCCTTCACGCCGCGCACCGCGGCCAACAGGTCCGAAACGGTGATGCGGCCGTCCGGATAAACGTCCGGGTATAGGCCGTCGAGCAGTCCGTCGGCATAGAACCGGCTTGCCGGGCCGGCTCCATGCGCGCCCAAGAGGCGAAGCAGAGCCAGGACGTCGGTGGATGCGAGACGCCCGTCCGCGTTCACGTCGCTCGCCGAAAGCGTATTGCGACCGATGGTGAACGCCACGTCGCCTCGCACGCGCCCGGCCAGGAAATCGATTTCGATGTTGTCCGATCCGACGACCACGGATGCGAACGACGGTCTATCGAATCCGGGCCCGTCCGCCGTCACGACATGAGTACCCGGCGCGACGGCGAGCGACCATCCTCCCGCATCATTCGTCAGGACCTCGGCGTCTCCCACGCGGATCGCGACACCCGCAATCCCTTCGCCCGGGTCGTACTTGGCATCCCCGTTCTTGTCCTCAAACGCGACGCCCGTCAGAAAGACGGCCGGAGACGAACGGTGTGCGACGTTGATCGACCAATGGTCGCGCAGCGCCCTGTCGGGCGCCGATCCATCGCCGCCCAAGGAGAAATACCCGACGCCGATCTCGCGGTCCGACGCGAACGACGCATCGGTCCCCAGCAGTTGGCGCGACGTGATGCGCGTTCCGCCCGCATCACCGGCGAATAACTCGGTGACGACGCGCGCCGCGCTGTCCACGTCCGTTCCAACGAGCGTCGTCTCGATCCCGTTCGCCGCGCTCGGCCATTCCGCGGGCAACGGATATCCGTTGCGGCGCAACAGGCCGTTCGGCCATATGGGAAGCCAACCGGCCTCGCGCTGTCCGCGCCCCATCGCCGCGGCCAATTGGTCGGCTGTCGAGGAAATCGTCGCGTTGACCGCGAGTGGAGGCTTCGCCGATCGACTCGCGATCGACGGACCGTTCGTTTCGCTGAATGCGGCAATCTCCCCGGGGTCGCCCCGCATCCGGTTGATCGTGTAGATCAGATGCTGCTCGAGCGGCGTGACGCTCATGAGCAGGCGAGGCTCGAGGTTCTCCAGGCGGGAAAGCCGCATCTTGCGCCGTTTCGTCCACTGCCGCTTCAAGCCGCGAACCGCGCGACGCAGGCTCTTCCCATAGCGCTCAATCACCGCAATCCTCCACGTTTCCGAGCCATTACCGAAACGCGGGTTCGGCGTACGGCGCATTGTCGATGGGGCCGCCTGTGGTATCCCTTGCACGAGCGACGAAGGGCATGATTATGATTGGGGACGGCGCGATCCGCAAATGCGCCACGAAGGAACCGTCCGGCGCAATGCGTACTCGTGGCACATTCAACTTTGACGGCACGAACGGAATATTTGTTTCGACCGATCGACTCGAACCGATGGTGAACCGTGGAGCGTGGTACGAAACGGGACGAGCTCTACCCGGAAGCGGGGGTGCGCCGCTTCTTGAAGCGAAACCGTCCACCTGGGTTCTTGTCCGAACGCGAAACGAACCGAACCGGGACATGGGGAGAGCCGCAGTGCGACGATCAAGGACCTGCCGCGCATCGATGGACGGCCGAACGGCGGCAAGACGGACGGGCAACGGAAGCGGCGCGCCACCCGTCTTATTCCTTCTGGCGATCGGCTTCATGGCCGGGTTGCCTACGTTCGGTTCCGCGCGGGCCGAGGGATGGCCCGGCGACGGCGGCCCGGAATCGACCGCGCCGTGCGAGGCGGACGGATGTGGCGTATCGGCCTGGACGGTCGGGTTCGATATCGTGTTCGCGAAGCCCTACTTCGAGGGAAACCCGGCGTTCACAACGCTCGAATCCGACGGACTCTCGTTCAATTCCATTTCGGACCGGTCCTTTGACTACGATTTCGAGCTGAGCCCTCGGATCTGGGCGCATTACGAAACGGGCGAGGGCATCGGGGCGCGTGCGGCGTATTGGCATTTCGATCAGTCGGCCGGTTCGCTCACGGCGTCTCCCCCGGCGAATGGTTTCGGAAGTGTGGCGCCGCCCGCATTCGGTCCGTCGAACATTTCGGGAGCGGGAGTCGACATTTCGAGTTCGATTCCGGGTGACACGTTGACCGCGTCGAGCGGACTGGACGCCTACACGCTGGATTTCGAAGTCACGAAGCGGGGCGATTTCGGCGCCTGGAGCCTGCTGGCGTCGGGTGGCCTTCGGTACGCGCGGGTCGGGCAGAACTACGAGGGAACATTACGGAACGCGGCCGCGACGATCCTCGGAGTCGTCGACTACCAGCATGCGAACCAGGGCATCGGCCCGACCGTGGCCATCGAATCGCGGCGGTGGTTGGGCGACGCGATTACGCTCGTCGCCGAATCGCGCGCGTCGCTCCTGATGGGCGACGGCGACTCGCGCCTGTACGCGGGCGAGGATCTTGACCTGACGACTCCCTTCCACACATTCCAGACATCGAGCCGGGACGATCTGCTTCCGATCCTCGAAGGACGGCTCGGCGCGACCTGGACTTCCGCCGATCTCGAATGCGGCCGGTTCTTCGCGCGCGGCGCGTTCGAAGGGCAATGGTGGGGCGGCGCCGGAAGCGCGAGCGGCGAGGCCGGCGACCTCGGGTTCCTCGGCTTCACCGCGGGCGTCGGACTGGTCCGGTAATGTCGGGTCGGCCGCCGTATCCGAGCTAGCGGCCCGTTTGACGCGGCGATGGTAAGCCGTCACCCCTGCGCGAGAAACCGAACGGGCGGCCCTGGTCAGCTTCGGCGTTTGGTTCGGCGCGAGGTTGCCTTCGGCTCAAGCGGCACATCTTCGAGCTTGATCCCCTTTCCGGCCTCGAGGCTCTTTCTGGCCCTCCTTATTCGTTCAAGGAAGCGCGGGTCGTGCTCCAGTTTGTAGTCGAACCAGTCGTCTTCAGAAGCAAACCCCACCAGGATGCCTGCCGGCTTCCCGTGCCTCGTGATCACGATCTCGTCCTTCTCGGCTAAGCGGAGGTACTTCGACAGGTCATCCTTGATCTCAGACAGAGCCACCTGTTTCATCGCACCTCCGGAAAACGCCAAGCTAGTGCGATCGCTCCACACGCATACGTCCCCTGCCGCAATACTTGCCGTTGACGCCTTGGATCTCGATATCGTAGTCCCCGGGATCCTTGGGTGCCTCAAGAATTATCCGGTAATTCCAAAGCCGATGCTCCGTCGGATCGCGTTCCGGACTGCAGGACCCACCCTGCATGAGAACTCGGCCTCCTGACGGTCCGGGCGCACCCGAACGAAACACGTGCGCGACAAGTGCACACCACTGGTTCGGGTCATCCAGTTCGAGTACTCCCCCAAGCATGACCCGGTCGCCGGCAACGACATCGCTTGGCGCGACGGTCACGGCCAATTCGTCGATCCGATCGCGTGGCCGTGATGATGGAAAGACGAATTCCACGGCAATGGGCGGATCGCAATTAGGGGTCTGAGAATCCCCGCGCCTCATGCATCCCGTTAATGCGACAGGTACAAGCACGACAATACTCGGTGATACGAATAGCCGCATGATCCACCAGGCTCCAACCAATGACGTGTCTGCCCCGTCTCTTATCATGGGATGATGGACACGCTGTGAGTGATACTACCGCTCGAAGGGCTGTAATAGACGAGCGTGACCCAATCGGTGCCGGGATGGGGCCAATGGCCTGTCGGCGGATTCAGCGTCGCCTCCCAGTTGGCCATTTGCGGCATTCCTTGCGGCCCCGTGGTTGTACCGGAAACCCCTGTGACCATGTACTCCGCCTGCGACTTGTGCCAGAATTGAACGGCAAACGCCAAACCTTGATTGGGCGCTCCGCCCCCGCACGGAATCGACGCCGACGATGAGACTGTTTGACCTTGGGTCGGCGTGCCCATGGACCAATTCGCGCCGGAGAAGACCGCGACGCAGGCTACGAGAATGCCGGCGACGCCGACTTCCATAAAGAGTTCCCAACAACGACGGCACTTCATGACGCACTCCTCTCCCTAACGCCTCGTATCACTTACAGTCCCAATCGAGCGCCAAATGGACGACTCGATTCGATCCGTTACGAACGCAACATGCCCGTCAACGTAAAGCAGATTGACGCCTCTTGGGTGGAAACTCGACACCGTCGCGGCTCCTGATACGACGTCTCCGCCGTTGAAACACGACGGTAGGTTCGGCGTCAAGACGTGATTGTAGAGCGTAATACAGACATTAGTGATCGTCCATGGTGTTCCCTTGGAACCTGGATCTCCCAGCCACCCATGAATCGCATCGCTCGGAGGAACGGACTTACAATGCGATGCAAAGTCATCAAGTTCGGATGGATACTGAAATTGGTGATTCGTCTGAAGATTGCTCCGGAGCCGATCGAATGAAAGGTCGCCTCGAAGGGCCTCGCAGATCAACCCCGTATTCGAGGCGCCGTCCCGAATATCCGCAAGCGATACTGGCGGACCGTACGCTCGATAGCGAAAGACTCCGTCAAATCCCGTCTTGATGAACCACGTGCCCGAGTTTCCAACATAGTTCACGCCCGCGTATCCGTTCGACGATCCTTCAAAAATGTACGGCGCGGCGTCCGCAGGACACGTGAAGAGCGGGATGTGCGTCCGCCGCAGCAACTCCTCTCGATCCCGCACGTGGGGATCCCGCGACATCGCGGCCGATTCCGAAAAGGGAAGGAGTTGCAATAGGAATGAACCGTCATCCCCTGGCAGCGTTCGGCGGTTCGATGCGAACTGGTGGACGGCCGTTCCCATTTGCTGGAGATTGGCCGAACAACGCGTCCGCATCGCGGCGGCACGGGCGTGCTGAAGTCCGACGAGTGCCAGCGATGCCAACATGCCAAGAACGGCGAGAACGACGATGAGTTCAACGACCGAAAAGGCCCGACGAAGACCATGCCGAACCATGTTCTTCCCCAGCGAAAGTCGCGGTCATGATCCAACTGCCCTGGAATATACGCGCTGCGGGGGGGGGGGCGTCAAGACATGGAACGTGGGGACCCGAGTTCACACGTCACGCCCGGCACGGCACCCACGGGAAACGACGAGCACGCGTTCGAATCGCGACCCCGCCGTGGGCGTCAAACTCACATCCCGGCCGGACCTCTGGCGCATTTCGTGGTCCACGCTCCCCGCGCGCGGACGCCTTGTTTCCGAATTTCCGGAGGGGCAGGCGCCGCGAACAACCCCGAGTTGCACCGAGCGGGACTGTCCGTCATGCTCACAGCCGTACCGGAAGGTTCCGCACCGGCGCGGGACCTTCCATTCGCATTGACGGACGGGGAGACCTCGCATGCGTTGGGACCGGATACTCTGGGTGCGCGCCGTTTGGGTCCTTGTCGGGCTCGCCGTTGTCGATCCACCGGTTCGCGCGGCCGACATCACGCTCCACGTCGCGCCCGACGGGCGGGACGCGTGGTCGGGCCGGCTCGAGCGCCCGAACGCGGAACGCACCGACGGACCGCTCGCCACGCTCACCGGTGCCCGCGACGCCATCCGCCGTCTCCGAGCCGGCGGCCCGCTCGACGGGCCGCTGCGGGTCCAAGTCGCGGACGGCGACTATGCGATCACGGAACCGCTCGTGCTCACTCCCGAGGACAGCGGCACGGCCGACGCGCCGATCCGGTACGAGGCGGCCCGCGGGGCCAAGCCGCGATTCAGCGGCGGCCGCGCGATTCGAGGCTTCACGATCGACGGCGACGGCGCATGGTCGGTGCGTCTGCCCGACGTCGCCGAAGGTCGATGGTATTTCGAACAACTATGGGTCAACGGGCGACGAGCCGTACGCGCGCGCAGTCCGAACCGCTTCCACTTCCATGTCCAAGCGCCCGTGCGGAGCGGCATCGATCCGGCGACCGGAGCGCCCGGCGATCTGACCCATCGGGCGTTTCGAGGCCGAACGGCCGATCTGGAGCCGCTCGCCCGCGTCCCTCCCGAGCGGCTCCACGACGCGACGCTCGTGACCTACCATGCGTGGGAGACGACCCGTTCGCGCGTCGCGGCGTTTGACCCAAAGCGCGGAGTCGTCGTGACGACCGCGCCCGTGCCATGGGGGTTCGCGTACTGGGGCAACCACTGCCGATACCACATCGAGAACATCCGAGCGGCGCTCGACGAGCCCGGCGAGTTCTTTCTCGATCGCGACGGAACGCTCGTCTACCTCCCGCGCCCCGGCGAAACCACGGCGACGGCCCAGGTGACGGCGCCGGTTGTCGAGTCGTTCGTGCGGATTGCCGGAGAACCCGACGCGGGCCGATACGTCGAACACGTTTCGTTCCGCGGACTCGCCTTCCTCCATGGCCAATACATCCTTCCGCCCCAAGGGCACGGCGATGGCCAGGCCGAGATTTCGATCCCCGCGATGATCTCGGTCGACGGGGCGCGGCGTGTGGCGTTCGACGCCTGCGAGGTCCGCCATGTCGGAACGCATGGACTCTGGTTCCGTCGCGACTGCCGCGACTGCGCCGTGACGCGATGCCGTTTCGAGGACCTCGGTGGAGGCGGCGTCTTGATCGGCGATACCCAGGGCGGCGATACCGCGTCGCTTCCCCTCGTCACGAGCGGCATCCGTTGCGACAACAACATCATCCACGGCGGTGGGCGGATCCACCACGGCGCGATCGGAGTCTGGGTCGGTAACAGCGGCCACAATCAGGTCACGCACAATGATATCAGCGATCTCTACTATACGGGCGTCTCGGTCGGATGGAGCTGGGGTTACGCGCCGACCGCGTCGCATAGCAACACAATCGACTTCAATCACATACACCATCTCGGTTGGCACGTGCTGAGCGATATGGGAGGCGTCTATACGCTCGGGATCGCCGAAGGCACGACGGTCAGCAACAATGTCATCCACGATATTGGTTCCTACGATCGCTACGGGCGGGGAGGCTGGGGACTTTACAACGACGAAGGGAGTTCGGGCATCGTCCTCGAAAACAACCTCGTATACCGCGTCCAGACCGGTTCGTATCACCAGCACTACGGCAAGGACAACATCGTCCGCAACAACATTCTGGCGTTCAGCCGCGAAGGCCAGATTCAGCGGTCGCGCGTCGAGGACCACACGTCGTTCCGATTCATGAACAATATCGTGGTCTGGGACCAGGGGCCCCTGGTCGCGGCCGGTTCGGTCCAGGATGAGCGGGTCGATTTCGCGAACAACGTCTATTTCGATGCGTCGGGTCGAGCGGTCGATTTCCAGGGAGCGACGCTGGCCGATCGGCAGGCGAAGGGCTGGGATCGGGGATCGATCATCGCCGATCCTCGGTTCGCCGACCCCGCGCGCGACGACTTCCGGCTGCATCCCGATTCACCGGCGTTCAAGGCGGGATTTGTCGCGTTCGATCCATCGCGGGCGGGAGTCCACGGCGACGACGCCTGGGTGTCGGCGGCCAAATCGCTCGCATTTCCGCCGATGGAATCGTTCCGGCCGCCTGAGCCGCCGCCGGTGGAAATCGACGACACGTTCGAGGACTCTCCGTCCGGCGCGGCGCCCTTTTTCGCGCAGGTCAGCGTTGAAGGTAGCGGCGATGCGATTCGCGTCATAGCGGATCCCGCTCGGACGAATGAGCGGTGCCTTGAAGTACGCGACGCGAAGGGCCTCGCCGCGCGCTACAATCCGCATTTCGCGTACCGGCCTTTCTATGCGTCGGGGCGAGCGCGGTGCGCCTTCGACTTGTGGATCGAACCGGGATCCCACCTATTCCACGAATGGCGCAGTTGGGACGGGGAACCGTATCGCGTCGGACCGTCCGTTTGGATTCAGGACGGGACCCTGCGCGTCGCCGACCGCGAACCGATCCGCATTCCCGATGGCCATTGGATCCATGTCGAGATCGTCGCGCCGGTCGGAAACTCGGCGAGCGGGACGTGGTCGCTGACGGTTCAAATCGCCGGCGAGGAGCCTCGACAATTCGACGACTTGCCGGTCGGAAGCCCCGAATTCCGCAATCTGACGTGGGTGGGGTGGAGCAGCATGGCCGACACGGCGACCGGATTCCGGCTCGACAACATCCAATTGCACCCCGTGAGGGAAGAGGGTCGACAATGATCGAGACGTCGCGATTTTCTCCGTCCGGACGGGACCGTTGCAAACGGCGACGCGTCCGAGTCGCGTGGTCGAACACCGTCGCGCGCCGTTCCGCGCCATGGTTGTTGATCCTGGTTCTCGCCTCCCGCGCGGCAGCTCAGAACGGGACGTACGATTGGTCGGCGGCCCGATCGCTCGGACCGGGGATCCAGTTCGCCCGAGTCGAGACCACGTCGCCGCGCAACCTCGTTGTTCATGGAATCCGGTTCGACACGACGACGCCCGGACTCGCGTTCCACACGACCGGTCGCCGCGCCGAATGGGTGGAGGGCAAAGCCGAAACCGATCGCCGGACCACTCGCGATTTCCTGCGCCAAGCCCGCGCGAAGGGTATTCCGATGGTCGTCGCGATCAATGCGGACGCCTTTTCTCCGTGGCCCGTTCCCTACAATCAGACGACGCCCACGAACCTGCTGGGGCTCGCCGTTTCACGCGGCGAGTTGGTTTCGAAGCCGTCCGGGAGCCCCTCGTTCATCCGCGGGAAGTCGGGCGAGTGCCGGATTCGTGTCATGAACGCCGGCGCGGACACGTCGGATATCGATTTGGCGGTGAGCGGTTTCGCGATCTGCCTCGAGGACGGCAAACCGCTCGATGGGCCGGACGCCCTGCATCCCCGAACGGGACTCGGCTTGGACGCCACGAACCGGTACACGATCGCCGTCGTGATCGACGGGAGGCAGCCGGCGAGCGCCGGGGCGACGACGGAGGAGCTGGGTGATTGGATGCGGTATTTCGGAGCGGACGACGGAATCAACATGGACGGCGGAGGCTCCACGACGATCGCCTGGTGGGATCCCGACGCGCCCGAACCGGACAAATGCCGCCTACTGAACCAACCCGTCGGCAACGGAGCCAAGGCGGAATCCCTGCCGCGTGAGCAATTCCGTCCCACCGAGCGCGCGAACGGCAACAACTTGGGTGTCTCCGTCGACGGCTCATAGGTCTTCCCCTTTCGTTCCTTTCGCGTCTTTCCGGCTCTTTTCCTTTCCGTACCCTATTCCTTCCCTTTTTCCTCGCATTCCTTTCGCACCTTTCGTGGACGTCGTCCTCGCCCCTTGCGCGTTTTCGCGCGATCGCATCGTTCGCGGGCTACCCGACAGCGTCGAGGAACTCCATCGCGCGGTCGACTTGCGCGGGGTCGCCGGCCAGAACGGCGATGTCATCGGCCGCGATACGGAGATCCGGTTCGGGATTCACGAACATCTCGCGACCGCGGCGCACGGCGAGTACGGTCGCTCCCGTGAGGGACCGAAGATTCAATTCGCGCAGGGACCGGCCGTCCGCGGGCGAACCGCCCCGGATCCAGCACGACTTGATCTCCATCATTTCGGGGATCCGCGGATCGGGGAGGACGATGCGCATGGACGAGACATTGCGGTCGCGCAGGACTTCGTAATGATCGCTTCGAATCCGTTCGACCAATTCCATGATCAGGTTCGCCGGCACATCGTATTCGGCGAGCACGCGCGCGAAGATCTCGACCGAGGTCTCGAATTCCTCGGGGATGATCGTATCGGCGCCGAGCGCGCGCAGTTCCGGCACCTCGGCGAGATAGCGCGTCCTCGCGATGATGCGCAGCGCGGGGTTCATGTGCCGGGCCAGTTGGACGATGCGCCGCGAACTGATCGGGTCGGAAATCGCGACGACCAGCAGTCGGGCGGCGCGGATATTGAGATGTTCGAGCACGGCGGGACGCGTTCCGTCGCCATAGTGGACGGGCTCGTTCGCTTGCGCCGCCTTTCGGACCGTTTCCGGGTTGAGTTCCAGAACAACGTACTCGATGTCGGCCGCGCGGAGGACGCGGGCGAGGTTGCGGCCGTTGAGCCCATAGCCCAGGACGACGACGTGGCCCCGAGCCGTGACCGTATCCTCGGCCTCCGCGCCGTCGCGACCCGCGCGCCCGTCGCCTTCGGTCGAAGTGCCCGCGGCCCGCGCGGCGAAACGCGTCGCGAGCCCGATCAATGCGGGAGTCAGCGTGATCGATACGACGGCCGTCGCGAGAAACGCCTGCTGCTGGTCGCGATCGAGAATCCCGAGCGCCAGCCCGCGGTCCGCCAGGATGAACGAGAACTCGCCGATCTGAGCGAGCGACGCGCCGAGCAACACGGCGATCCGCGGCGGGTAGCCCGCCAACTTGCGGGTCGGCAGCGCGGCCGCCGCGAATTTCAGCGTCACGACGACCACCGCCAACGCTCCGATCAAGGGAACATGCGAGGCCACGAATCGCAAGTCGAGCAGCATGCCGACCGAGATGAAGAAGAGGCTCGCAAGCGTGTCGCGGAACGGAAGGACCTCGGCGAGCGTTTCCGCGGCGTATTCCGATTCGGACAGAATCAACCCGGCGAGGAACGCGCCGAGCGCGAGTGACCAGCCCATCGATTCGGTGAGCGCCGCGCCGCCGAGACAGGCGAGGACGAGCACGATGAGGAACAACTCGCGGTTCTTCGTTCGGACCACCTGGAACACCACGAACGGGACGACATACCGGCCCGCCACCAGCAGCAGGCCGATCACGATCGAGCCGAACCCCAAGGATCTCCAAGGCATAGAGGCTTCGCCGTCGCGGGCCGCGAGCAACGGGAGCAAGGCCATGCAGACCACGACCACGAGATCTTGAAACAGAAGCACGGCGGCCGCGATGTTTCCCTGGGCCGATCCCATCTCGCCGCGGTCCGTCAGGATCTTGAACACCACCGCCGTACTCGACATCGCCAGCATCATGCCGAGCAGCGCGGCGAGACGCGCGTCCGCGAACATGAGATGACCGGCGCCGGCTCCCACCACCACGCATGACGCGACTTGCGGCACGCCGACGAGCAGCATAAGCCGTCCGAGACCCACAAGGCGCGGCAGCGAGAATTCGAGCCCGACCGCGAACAAGAGCACGACGACCCCGATCTCCGCGAGCGTCACGACCGTTTCCGTGTCCGCGATGAGGCCGAGCCCGTGGGGCCCGGTGAGCACTCCCGCCACAAGCAGCCCCACAACGGTCGGAACACGCAGGCGGTGGAACAGGAAGACGACCGCCCCCGCCACCGCGAAGACGATCAGCAACTCCCGTAGGAAATGGAGCGGTTCCATCGGTCCGGTGATTTCGAAGAAGGGCGTCAACGCGAGCCGACGCAATAGAGATGATCGACGCCCCGCAGGTATAGCCGATCGCCCGAGGGCACCGGTGACCCGATGATCGACTCGCCCATCGCGTTGTTCGCGACCAACCGGAACCCGTCGTGGATCTCGGCGACGAAGACCACGCCGTCCTCGCGGGGCGCGTGGAGTCGGCCGCCCGCGATCAACGGCGACGCGTAGAACTTCGCGCTGCCCTTGGGAAATGCGTCCTCCCAGTCCGATCGGCCGGTCGCCGGATCGATGCACGCGACACGGCCCTGGTCTCCGACAAGGTAGACGCGGCCGCGATACGCGACCGGCGATGGAACGAACGTGCCGATGTCGGTGCGCAACCATGCGCGATGCGTGGCCGTGACGTCGCCCGATCCGCCCAACCGGATCCCGTGCAGTCGAGGATTGCCTCGATCGTTGCGGCCGAACGCGACGACCGCCATTCCATCGATGACGACGGGCGTCGCGATCGACGGCCAAAGCTCGTTGCCCTCGGGATTGAAACCGCCGCATGTCCAAACGACCCTCCCGTCGCCCAGATCATGGATCGTCAGATGCTGAGCGCCCCAGACCATCAACGCCTCGGACCCTTCGTGCTGGATGACCAGCGGGGTCGCGTACCCGTGATCTCCTTCCACGGGCGTCTCGTAGTTGCGAGGAGTTTTCCAGACCATTTCGCCCGTACCCTTGTCGAACGCCGCCACCCACGATTCGCCTTTGTGCATCCGGGTCATGATCACGAACCGCTCGGTCAGTACGGGCGACGTTCCGTGATCCCAAAAGAGCGTGTCGGGGCCGAAGCGTTCGACAAGATTCGTCTGCCAGCGGATCTTCCCGTCAAATGCGACGGCTGCCAGTGTTCCGCTCTTGAAATAGACGAACAACCCCGCCCCGTCGGTCGCCGGTGACGGGTTGCAACCCGATCCGTTGCGGTGTTTACCCGGATTCTCGGACCCGAATGCCGTTTGCCACAGGCGTTCTCCCGAAGGGTCCAAGGCGAGCAAGGCGTCGCGGCCGTCGGCCGGCGCCGTCACGTAGATTCGGTCGTTCCAGAGAATGGGCGTCGAACACCCCTTGCCGGGTAACCGGCGCTTCCAAACGACCTGCTCGGGATTCCAGCGGACCGGCGGATTCCCGGTCGCCGTGCTTCCCGAATCGTCGGGGCCGCGCCACCGCGGCCACTGACCGGGCTCGGCGGCGACCGAGCCGGCGACGATCATCTCGAAAACCAGAACACGTGCGATGGCGAGTGAAACGCAGCGGATCATGGGGCGGCTCCTCGACCGGCTCGGGGTTCTTGCGCATCGTGGCGTAACGCGGCGCATCATCCAGGGCCTGTTGTGGGCCATCGGTCGCCTGATGTCAACCGATCCACGCCGCCGCCACGCCGGCCTGCACGGAAGGGCCCTCGGCCGCCTGCGGCACCCCCCGCGCGCACCCCTGGCCGTCCCGAATCCACACCGGAGCCACCATCAACATTGGCCAGGTCACCTGTGCACGCTGAATGCACAAACTGCGCTATCTTAGGCAAATGGGAGCCATGGCGAGCCTGGGGCGATTTCAATTTTGGCCAGGTCACTTGCGGACGCGGAATACGCGGACCGCGATGTTTGAGGCGAATGGCTGCCATGGCGAGTCTGGGGCGATTTCAATTTTGGCCAGGTCACTTGCGGACGCGGAATACGCGAACCGCGATGTTTGGGGCGAATGGCGGCCATGGCGAGTCTGGGGCGATTCCGTGTTCGGCTAGGCCGCTCGCGGACCGGCCACTCGCGGACGCGATTTTCCGCGCGGACTCGGCGCCCCGTTGGACGTCCCGATCTTCCTTGATTTCCTCCGATCGTTCTCGATCGTCGCCCATTCGTGTCATTCGTCTCATTCGTGGTCAAAATCCCACGTGCGTCTTTCCCGTTTCGGGCACGGGCACGTATACTGCGGCTTGTCCCCGTTCCATTCCACCGTTCCCAAAACCCGCCCCCGCCCAGTTCGAGTGACTATGTCCGTTGCCCCCATTTCGGCCGCCGATGCGAAGCGTCCCTTGTTCGTCGGTGTCGACGTTGGAGGAACGGGAATCAAATTCGGCATCGTGGACGACGCCGGCCGTACGCTCGGCAAGTTCCGCATCGATACCCACGAGGACCGCGGGCCGGCGGACGCGGTCGATCGGATGCGTCAGGCGATCGACGGACAGGTCGCCGACCTGGGCGTCCCGGCTGGAGACGTCGTCGCGATCGGCCTGGGAACGCCGGGCACGATGGATATCCCCCGTGGGATGATCGTAACCCCACCCAATTTGCCTCATTGGCGACATTTCCCGATCCGCGACGCGCTGAGTCGCGCGTGTGGTCGGCCGGTCTCGTTCGCCAACGACGCGAACGCCGCGGCGTACGGCGAGTTCTGGGTTGGAAGCGGCAGGGGATCGCGGAGCATGATCATGCTCACGCTCGGCACGGGAGTCGGCGGCGGGATTATTGTCGACGGCATGTCGATCGACGGCATCAACAGTTTTGGGTCGGAGTGCGGCCACATTATCATCGATTCCCGCGACGACGCGCGGCTTTGTGTCTGGGGCGGAGGGCGCGGCGAACTCGAAGCGTACGCGAGTGCGAGCGCGGTGACGCAGCGGACCCGCGAACTGCTCGACGCCGGCCGAACGAGCTCGCTCCGCGAACGGTGCCGTCACGAGGACGTCTCGCCGCTGATGGTCGCCGAGGAGGCGAACCGGAACGATGCGCTTGCGCTCGAAGTCATCGACGAGACGGCCCGGTATCTCGGAATCGGCATCGTCACCCTGGTTCATACGATCGATCCCGGCATGGTCGTACTGGGCGGCGCGATGGATTTTGGCGGCCATTCCGCGGCGGCGGGACGCCGGTTCCTGGAATCGGTGCGCCGCGAATTCCGGCGGCGCGCGTTCGATGTGGTCGTCGACACGACGCGGATCGACTTCGCGAGTCTGGGCGGCGACGCCGGGTACATCGGCGCGGCGGGGATCGCCCAGGCGGCGTGGCACAAATCGAACGGATGACTTCCTTAGCCCATCGATCGGCGAACCTTGCTTCCCGCGGCGGACCCAATACCCCGACCCGATTCCAACACGTCCCTCCGGACACCCACGGTATTCCGATCCATGCCCGACTTTGATTGTTCGAGAATCCGCAATTTCTGCATCATCGCCCATATCGACCATGGGAAGAGCACGTTGGCGGACCGGTTGCTGGAGCTGACCGGCACGGTAACCCGCCGCGAGATGCGCGACCAGTTGCTCGACGACATGGAACTGGAGCGTGAACGGGGCATCACGATCAAAGCCCGCGCCGTGGCCATGTATTACGAGCACGAGGGAACGCGATACGAACTGAATCTGATCGACACGCCGGGCCACGTCGACTTCCAATACGAGGTCTCGCGATCGCTCCTGTGCTGCGAAGGCGCTCTGCTCCTGGTGGACGCGTTCCAGGGCGTCGAGGCCCAGACGGTGGCCAACGCGTATCTCGCCATGGAACACGAGCTCCACATCATCCCGGTGATCAACAAGATCGACTTGAAGCACGCCCGCATCGAGGAGGTTCTCGAGGAAATGCACCAGTCGCTCGGCATCGATCCCGACGACGTGGTGAAGGTGAGTGCGAAGACGGGACTGGGCGTTCCCGATCTGCTGCGCGCGGTCATCGATCGCGTGCCGTCGCCCAAGGGAGATCCGACCGGGCCTTTGCAGGCGATGGTGTTCGATTCGCACTACGACGACTACCGCGGGGCGATCACCTACGTGCGGGTGATGAACGGGCGCATCGAGCCGGGACAGAAGATCCGGTTTCTGAAGGGAGGCACCAACCACGAGGTGCTCGAATTGGGACAATTCCGGCCTCGCCCCGTCCGTTGCGACTCGCTGGGAACGGGCGAGGTCGGCTATCTCGTATGCAACATCAAGTCGCTCGACCTCGTGCATATCGGCGACACGGTCAGCACGGCCCACCATCCGGCGCAGCCCCTGCCGGGATACCGCGTTCCCAAACGCATGGTCTATTGCGGCCTGTACCCCGCCGACGGCCAGGACTTCGATGAGCTGCGGGAGGAACTGACGAAGTTGTCGATCAACGATCCGAGCTTCGAGTTCGTTCCCGAAACGAGCGAGGCGCTCGGGTTCGGATTCCGGTGCGGGTTCCTTGGATTGCTCCACATGGAGATCATCCAGCAGCGACTCGAACAAGAAGCCGATCTCGATCTGGTCCAGACGGCTCCCAACGTGACGTACGAGATCACGACGAAGAACGGCGAAGTGCTCGAAATCCACCGGCCGCAGGAAGTGCCCGATACGGGATCGATCGACGAGTTCCGCCAGCCGATCGTCCGGGTGAACATCATTGTTCCGACCGAGTCGATCGGGCCCGTGATGACCTTGTGCCAGGATCGGCGCGGGGAACCCAAGGGGAACGAGTATTTGTCGCCGAGCCGCGCGATGGTGACGTACGAGTTGCCGCTCGCCGAGGTCATCTACGACCTGCACGACAAGCTCAAGAGCATCACGCGCGGATACGGCACGATGGACTATGAACTGATCGGATACGCGCCGGCCGACCTGGTGCGATTGGACATCCTCGTCAACGGCAAGCGGGTCGACGCGCTGAGCTTCATCTGCCATCGGGGCGACTCGGACCGCCGAGGCCGGCAGGTCGTCAAGAAACTCAAGTCGGAGATCGACCGGCACATGTTCGAGGTCGCCGTTCAGGCGGCGATCGGATCGCGGGTAATCGCGCGGGAAACGGTGCCCGCGATGCGCAAGAACGTGACGGCGAAGTGTTATGGCGGCGACATCACGCGCAAGCGGAAGCTTTGGGCGAAGCAGCGCGAGGGCAAGAAACGCATGAAATCGGTCGGCAACGTCGACATTCCGCAGAAGGCATTCCTCGCCGTGCTCGACACGGGCGAGAAGAAGTAGCCTCCGAGGCCGATCGCCGGAGCTCGGCGATGGGGATGATACGGACCGCGGCGGCCCTACGGACACTGGCCATCGGCCTTGCGTTCGTGTCGTCGCTGGGGGCATCGAGCGGGTCCGTTGGCGTTCCGCCTTCGTTGGCCGGCTGGATCGCGGCCTGGCTCGCCGCGGCCGCGGTCGTGTCGGCGGTCCTCCCTTCGCGGCGGCCGGGCCGCCGCGCGCGTCGGCTCGACGCATGCTTCGCCACCGCGTCGCTCGCCGCGCTGGCGTGCGCCCTGGCGGACGCGTGGCCGGAGACGGTGGTCGGAGGATTCGTTCGACTGGGCCACGTCGCGCCGCACGCCGCGGGCCTGGCCCTGTTCGTGGCCTCGCTCCGGGACTCGCTCCAGGCCCACCGACCATCCGATGACCGATTCCTGTCACTTGACTGGACGCGACGCATCGCGGCGATAGTTCGGATCGCGGCCGTCGCGCGATTGGCATCGCTGGCCGCCGGAGGTTCGCTCGGATCCGCGCACCTCGGGATCGGACTCGCACTCCTCGCCTGGCCTCGGCGCGCGGTCGTCGTCATCGCATCGGTCTGGCTCCCGCTGTTTCCGTTGTTGTTCGATGATGCGGCGTTCCCCCGGTCCGCGCGGATCGTCGAGGGAATCGCCGACGGCATGCTCCTCTTGGCCGCGGCGCGGCGATCGCGGTCTTCCGGCGACAATTCTCGCGAAAGGCCGAACGGCTTGACGCGATCGATCGAGCGGATCGGGGCGGCCGCCCTTGGGGTCGCCGCGATCGCGATGGGGTACCGCCTGTCCTTCCTCGAGGGCATTGTGCGGCCGATCGAGGTCTCTGGCGTTTCGATGCTTCCGCACTGGACGGGCGAACACGACGCTTGGACGTGCCAAGCGTGCCGATTCGCCTTCCGCCGCTCGGCATCGGACGGCGTCCTCCAGACGGCCTGCCCGAACTGCAACACGCTGACGCATCGGCCCGACACGGCGCGGCGCCGTCCGGCCGACCGTGTCGTCATCGATCGTTGGAACGCGTCGCATCCGCGCCGCTGGGACGTATTCGCGATCCGTGATCGGGCGGATCCCTCGTATTGGGAATTCAAGCGGATCGTCGGACTCCCCGGCGAACGACTCGAACTACGGGACGGCCAGGTCCGGATCGACGGCCGCGTCGCCGCAAAGTCGTTCACCGAACTCCGCGCCTGCGCCGTGCTGGTCCACGACGATGCCTTCTCGGCCCCGTCCCGTCCCCCGCGCTGGTCGACGCGCGCGGATCCGTCCGTCACAGGGCGCGTGTGGCATTCCTTCGCGTTCGCGGGAGATCGACCGACTCCCGTACCGGCACCATCGCGCGACGGGATGAAACCGGACGCGCCCCTTTCCGTCGGGACTCCGATGGCAACCGAGCCCGTGCGGGATGTTCTCCTTCGGTGCGAATTGTCGACACGCGGGAAAGGCGCGCTGACGTGGACCTATGAAAGGCCGACCGGGCAGATCGCGTGGCGGATCACGGTGCCGGACGGCACGTGGGAGCTCGTCGCGGACGGAACAACACGAGCGGAAGGCTCGGCGCCTCCGGGATCGGCGCGCGAGCCGCGCATGGGCGTTTGGGAATTCGCGGTATGGGATCAACAGGTCGCGCTCGCCGTCAACGGGACCACGATCGCCGTTGTCCCGCTGTGGGAGACGGCGCCGCGAACCCCGGATGACGCGCGCCCCGTTTCCGGCCCTCGGCTCGCCGTCGGCGTCGAGGGTTTGGGCGCGACGTTCCGGCGCAGACGCGTCTTCCGCGATTTGGCCCACGATGGGCCCGACGGTCGCGACGTGCCTTGGTCACTTCCCAATCCGTTGACCGACGATCAGGTCTTGGTTCTGGGCGACAATAGCTCGGCGTCCCTGGACGGCCGTCAGCGAGGCCCGACCGATCGGCATGACCTGTTGGGACGCGTCGTGCGATGGTCGGGCCGGTAAGCCCCCCCAAGACCGGGGAAACAGGGAATCCAGATATCCAGTTTGGGTCTTTTCGGCTATATTTCGGCCGTCCGAACGAATGACCGACCGTCCCACGCCGCGCCTGGGGGCCATCGGGCCCGCGCGAGGCGTCGTTCCCGATCTCCGCCAAGGAGTCCTCATTGAATTCCACGAGCACACCGAACGATCGCCACGCTCGCAAGTCCCAGGACAACTCGGAACGCCCGGCGGCGGGCACCCAGGCGACGCGTGAAACCGTCGAATCGGTCGTGATCGCCGTGATCCTGGCCTTCCTGTTTCGGGGATTTGTCGCCGAGGCGTTTGTCATTCCGACCGGTTCGATGGCGCCGACCTTGATGGGTCGTCATGTCGACGTGACGTGTCCCCAATGCCGATACGCGTATCGAACGGGGGCGACGGAGGAGAATGAGCCTCGCCGGGGAGTCGTTGAAACGACCTTCTGCCCCATTTGCCGCTATCCGCTGCACCTGGATCGCGTCCGCAATCCAAACCAGCGGTCCTTTACGGGCGATCGCATTCTGGTGAGCAAGTTCGCGTACGAATTGTCCGAACCCGAGCGATGGGATGTCATCGTCTTCAAATACCCAGGGAATGCGAAACAAAACTACATCAAGCGGCTCATCGGATTGCCCGGCGAGCTGATCCGGATTCGGCACGGCGACATCTATTCGGCTCGCAAGCGGTTCGAATTCGAGAGTGAGGGGTTGGAGCGGGTTCCCGAGGATCGGATCGTCGATGTGCTGCGCCCCCATTTCGAGGGCGCCGGAATCCCGCTCGCCGAAGGCGCGACGGCCTCGCGCATCGCGCGAACCGAGCTCCCCGAGACGGTCGGAGCGCAGTCGATCGACGCGGCCTGGACGGTGACCGATGGCGGCGGTCGCCGGTACTTTGTCCGCCTGCCCGGCGACACGGGAAAGCCCGCCGTCTATTCGGACTTCGCCATCGCGCGCAAGCCGCCTGAACGAGCCGACACGTTGATGCAGACGGTTCACGACACGCGGCGACCCGGCGATACGCTCGTCGAGGTCGGATGGCCCGAACGATGGCGCAACGCATCGGCGGAACCCCAATGGCGCATAGCGGAGGACCGGTCGCACCGACTCGAAAAGACGACCCGGGAAACGGCGTGGCTCCGATACCGGCACGTGTATCCGTCCGAACACGAATGGGAACGCATCCTCTCTACGAATCGGCTTCCCGAATCGATCGCGCGCGCATCGGGCGAGTTGATCAGCGACTACTACACCTACAACGATCGGCACTCGACGGCGCCCGACAACCGTCAGCAGGCGGGCAGCCACTGGGTCGGCGACCTCGCGGTCGAGTGCGCGTTGACGATCGGCGGCGAGTCGGGCCTGGTCCGATTGGATCTGGTCGAGGGCGGCGTACATTACGAGTGCGCGATCGACGTCGCGACGGGCCGCGCGACGTTGTCCAATTCGGACGGAAGACCGTTCGTCGCATCGGATGCCGAAGAGGCCGCCCGCGCCGATGCGACTGGGCAGGTCGGAACGATGCCCGACGCCGGGTCGCCGCCGACGGCCGAGACGCCCGTCCATGGACCGGGCACCTACCGGGTTCGGTTCGCCAATTGCGACGACGAGCTGCGGCTCTGGATCGACGGCCGTTTCATCCGCTTTGATCGGTCGACCGCATATGCGGCCGCGCAGGTCGTCGAGCCTCGTTGGAGTCCGCTCGATCCGGGCGACTTGGCGCCCGTCGGCATTGGCGTGAGCGGCACACCCGCGGAACTCGCGTGGATTCGCGTCCTGCGCGACGTCTACTACCTGGCGATCGTGTCGAGCCGAATGAACGACTACGATCGGGCGTTCAGCGAGTCGGTGATTCAGGACATCTTCCGGTCGCCCGAAGAATGGTCGTCGACGTCGCTGTTCGCAGGCAGGCGAACGGCCGAGTTCGTCATTCCCGACGACCACTTCTTCCCGCTTGGCGACAACAGTCCCGAGAGCCTGGACGGCCGATTATGGGGCAATGAAACGTACTTCGAACGTGATCTGCTCATCGGCAAGGCGATGATGGTGTACTGGCCCCACGCCTGGAGGCGTCCGATCCCGTTCCTGCCAAACTTCCGCCGGATGACGCTGATCCACTAACGCGTCCGCCGTTCGCAACGAACCGTACGCCACCACGGAGGAGCAACGTACGATGGACAGGCACTCGACACGAGCTCGGCGTTCCAGCGATCTGGCCTCGCGCACCGAACCGCGCGCCGCGGAACCGGTCCATCCGATCGACGCCCCCATCCTTCGTGCGGACGGATTGGTGAAATCGTTCGGTCGCCGTAAGGTGGTCGACGGCGTCAGCTTCGAGGTCGCGCGGGGCGAGATTGTCGGCCTGCTCGGACCCAACGGGGCGGGCAAGACGACCAGTTTCCGGATGACATGCGGCATGATCGATCCCGATCGCGGATCGGTCTGGCTGGGTGGGATCGATGTGACAGGGTGGCCCATGTATCGGCGGGCCAAGGAAGGCGGAATGGGTTACCTCGCGCAGGAATCGAGTATTTTTCGCAAAATGACCGTCGAGCAGAACCTGCTGGCCATGATGGAACTCCTGAAGATGGGATGGCGTCAGCGGCGCCGTCGCGCGCAGGAGTTGCTCGAACAGTTCGATATCACCAAGGTGCGTCGCACGCAGGCGGCCAAGTTGTCGGGCGGCGAGCGCCGGCGGCTCGAAATCGCCCGGTGTCTCATTTCGAACCCGACGATCATCCTCCTGGATGAGCCGTTCGCGGGCATCGATCCCGTCACCGTCCAAAGCATCCAAGGGGTCATCGGCGGTTTGAAGAAGAGCGGCATCGCCGTGTTGATTACCGACCATGCGGCGCGGGAGATTCTGCAGATCGTCGATCGGTGCTATGTCATCAGCGACGGACGGGTGCTTTGCGATGGCGAACCGGAGACGATCAAGGGGAACGACGACGTCCGAGCCAAGTACCTGGGCAACCTCGACGCGCCGGCGCCCGGCGGACCGCCCGCTCCCCACATCGCGATCGGCCGGCCAAGCTCCCCGCGCGACGAACGTCCGGCGACCGTCTTTCCTCGCCGCCGCTTCACGTCGGTCCACGAATCGGAGACACTGGACGCCGAGGATCGCTGAGCGACGGTCATCCGACGGCGCGGCGGCGATCCGATGCTCAAGGAGCCCCGCCATGCGACCGTTCGCGCCGATCACCGGCCAAAGCCCGCTCCCGTGCCTTGCACTGCTCGCCGTCCTCAGCGCGCCGTGCGTCGCGGACGAACCTCGCGAACGCCCCGCGTCCGACCGCGCGAATCGCCTCGCGTACCTCGACGAGTTCCTCGATCCCTACCACGTGGGCCGCGCCGCGCCAAGACTCGCGACTCCCCAGTGGATCGGCGAGCCCGGTGTCGAAGCGGTCGTCGTGCTCGCCATCGACGACATGCGTGATTCGGCGCGCTACGAGGACTTCTTGCGGCCGATCCTCGATCGACTCAAGCGGATCGACGGTCGCGCGGGACTGAGCATCATGACGAATCGCGCGGAGCCCGCCGACCCGCGGCTCGCTGCGTGGCTCAAGGAAGGCCTCAGCATCGAGATCCACACGTACGATCATCCGTGCCCCTGCCTGCAAGGAGGCCGTCTGAGCGCGGCTCGGGAGACGTTCGACAAATGCGTCGACCTGATGGCCGGAATCCCCGGCAATCGGCCGGTCGCGTTCCGAATGCCCTGCTGCGATTCGCTGAACACGCCAAGCCCGCGGTTCTGGGCCGAAATCATGCACGGCGTGACACCCGGCGGGAACTACCTCTCGATCGACAGCTCGGTGTTCCAGGTCTTCACGTCCGCGGACCCCGACCTTCCGCGCGACCTCGTCCTGTTGCCGGACGGCGGTGAACGATTCCGGCGATACATCCCGTTCCCCTCGTTCGTCAACACGATCGAGAACTACCCCTACCCCTATCCGATCGGCAACCGGACATGGCAGTTCCCGTGCATGGTTCCGAGCGACTGGGAAGCGCAGCATGTCCAGCGCCCCAACAATCCCGATACCGTGCGCGACATGAAGCTGGCGATCGACGCGACCGTGATCAAGCAAGGCGTGTTCAATCTCGTGTTCCATCCGCACAACTGGATGCGGAACGATCAGGTCGTCGAGTTGATCGACCACGCGGTGGAACGCCACGGGACCAAAGTCAAGTTCCTCAGTTTCCGCGAGGCCCACGAACGGATCAACCAATTCCTGCTCGGCGGAGAACCGCTGCGCGACGCGCGGGGCGCCGACAACGGCGTTCGGCTTCTCGACCTCAACGACGACGGCCGGCTCGACGTCGTCATCGGAAACGCGAACCGACGGGAAACGCGGATCTGGAACGCGGGCGAGCGCCGATGGGACACGTCCGCCTTCCCGACTCGGATCGTCGAGTCGTCGGATGACGGAACCCGCTCCGCGCCCGCTGTGCGGTTCGGCGTGGTCGACGGCGACACGGTGCTCGCGATCGCGCGGACCGATCGTACGAGCGGCGCCTGGTCATGGAGCGATGCGGGCTGGCGGAAGGTCGACACATGGCGAACCGGGTGGGCCGGCGGGCCGGTCGACGTGTTTACGGCGCGGAACGGTCTCGACCAAGGCGCGCGGATGCGCGACCTCGATCAGGACGGAACGTGCGAACTGCTCGTGGCCAACGATCGCGGCGCGGCCGTCTTGCGATGGAACGGCACGACGTGGGGGCCTTGGTTCGCGTTTCCCGAACACGCGCGATTTGTCGACGGTGACGGGCGCGACGCGGGATTGCGGCTGTGCGATATCGACGGCGACGGACGAGTCGACCTCGTGCATTCGAATGAAACACGCTACGGTTTGCACTTGATGACCGCGGGCGACGGAGGGCGGCTCGACGGCTGGACGCGCGCGATCCATGACTCGCCCCGCGCCCAAGGCGACGCCATCCCGATGATCGTCCGCGAAGGCACGAACAACGGCGCATGGTTCCACTCGGGCCATCTGTGGATCCAGAACGAGGACACGCACCGATTGCCCGACCATGTCGATCGCCGCTCCTATGCCGACCTCATGGGCCAAACGGCCGGATTCCCGCCCGCCCGAACGCCCGACCAATCGCTCCGCTCGATGCGCGTCGCTCCGTCGCTGCGTGTCGAGCTGCTCGCGTCGGAACCGCTGATCGCCGACCCGATCGCCTTCGATTGGGGGCCCGATGGCCGGCTATGGGTTCTGGAGATGGGTGACTATCCGCTCGGCGTCGGGCCCGGGAAGTCGACGGGCGGCCGCGTCAGGATTCTCGATGACACGGACGCGGACGGTCGGTATGACCGAGCGACGCTGTTCCTCGATGGCCTCGCCTTCCCGACCGGACTGAAGGCATGGCGCGGCGGCCTGCTCGTGCTCTGCGCACCCGATCTGTTCTTCGCCGAGGACAAGGACGGCGACGGACGATGCGACGCGCGGGATACGCTTTACACGGGCTTCGTCGAAGGCAACCAGCAACATCGAGCCAACGGGCTGCGCTGGGGCATGGACGGATGGCTGTACATCGCGAACGGCGACAGCGGAGGCGCGATCGAATCAAAACGAACCGGAAAACGGGTTCCGATCGGCGGCCGCGACGTGCGGATCCGGCCCGACGACGGGTCGATCGACGCGGAATCGGGCCAAACGCAATACGGCCGCAATCGCGATGATTGGGACAACTGGTTCGGCGGCAACAACAGCAACCCGATCTGGCAATACGTGCTGCCCGACCATGCCGCGCGCCGCAATCCGCATTGGCCCGCGTCGGACAGCCGGCATCAGGTTTCCCAACCGCCCGGCGCGGCGCCCGTTTTTCCGACCAGCACGACCCTCGCGCGGTTCAACGATTTCAACATGGCGAATCGTTTCACGTCGGCGTGCAGCCCCGACATCTACCGCGACCGGTTGCTGGGCGAGGAGTTCGCGGGGAACGCGTTCGTCTGCGAACCGGTGCACAATCTGGTCCACCGCGAGATCCTCACGCGGTCCGGGGTCACGTTCCGCGGAGCGCGGTCGCCAGCGGAACAACAGTCGGAGTTCCTCACGTCGGACGATAATTGGTTTCGTCCGGTCATGGTGCGGACCGGACCGGATGGCGGGATCTGGATCGCCGACATGTACCGCCTGATCATCGAGCATCCCGAGTGGATTCCGATGACGTGGCAGAAACGGTTTGACTTGCGATCGGGTTCCGACCAAGGACGGCTCTACCGCGTATTGCCGGCCGGCGTTCCGGCGCGACCGATACCGCGCCTCGTCGATATGGAGACCCCCGCCCTTGTCGCGCACCTTGAAAGCGACAACGGCTGGGTCCGGGACATGGCCCAGCAGATACTCACCTGGAAGGCCGATCCCGCTGCGGTTCCCGCGCTCGAAACGCTCGTCCGCCAGTCCGCGCAACCGATCGCCCGCGCTCAGGCCTTGGCGACGCTCGGCAGCATCGGACGACTCGAATCGACCCACCTTCTCGATGCGTTCGGCGACTCGCATCCGGCCGTTCGCCGATTCGCCGTGCGGCTCGCCGCCGAACGGCTTTCGACCGACGAGGGACTGGTTTCCGCGATCGAATCGCTCGGGCTGCGCGAGGACGACGCGGCCGTCCGCATCGAGGTGATCCTCGCGCTGGGCAACGCGCCCCGCGCGAAGCGATTGGGTGAAATCGCGGTCCGGTCGGTGAACGACGCCTACGCGGGCGCCGCGTTCGCGAGCTCGCTTCGTATCGAGACCATCGACGCGGTCGCCTCGGCTCTCACGGCGGAAGCGCCGGACGGCACGTTCGTTCCCTCCGAAGGGCTCGTCGCACCGGTGATCCGGTTCGCAGCCGCGACCGGCAACGCCAAGGTCTTCGTACAAGTCCTGCGCGCGGTCGCGTTCGCGGAAGCCGACAAGGCGGAGACACGGGCGATCAAGGTGCGGCTGCTCACCGCGGCGATCGAACAGATTCGCCCCGAACTGCGTTCGGCGTTCGAAGACTCGGACCGCGCTCTGCTCCGCTCGGCAATCGACGGCGCGATGGCCGTGGTCGGCGATCCCAACACGCACGCCGAGACGCGCCGCGCGGCGGTGACGCTGCTGGGACGAGCCGCCCTGCGGGGCGAATCGACCCTCGAACAACTCGAACGATTCCTATCGCCCACCCAACCGTCCGAGGTGCAGAGCGCGGCCGTCGAGGGACTCACGCGCGTGGGGAATGAAGGTGCGGTGAAAATCCTGCTCGCCGGCTGGCGTTCCCATACTCCGTCGCTCCGCGCCCAAGTGCTCGACGCGCTCCTTTCGCGCGAGCCGTGGACGAACGAACTGCTCGACCGGATCACCGACGGCACGATCCCCGCTTCCCAGCTCGACGCGGCCCGGCGATGGCAGCTCCTCGCGCATCGATCCGAGGCGATCCGCGGTCGCGCGGCGGCCTTGATTCACGATCGGATCGCGTCGGACCGCCGCGCCGTGCTCGATCAACTGGCGTCGGTCCGCGACCTCGCGCCCGATCCGGCGCGCGGCCGCGACCGGTTCGCGAAACACTGCTCCGTATGCCATCAATTGGAAGGAGTCGGCAATCACGTCGGGCCCGATCTGACGGCCCTTTCGGATCGTTCCATCGAAAGTCTCCTCGTCGCCGTGCTCGATCCCAACCGGGCCGTCGAAGACAAATACCTCGAATTCACCGCCGTGCTCGCCGACGGCCGGCAAGTCCGAGGCATGCTCGCGAACGAGTCCTCGAACAGCCTGACGTTGGTCGGCCAGGAAGGCAAGCAAATGGATATCTTGCGGAGCGAACTCGACTCGATTGTCGCGACGGGAAAGTCGCTCATGCCCGATGGCCTCGAAAAAGACCTGTCGGCGCAGGATCTCGCCGACACGCTCGCCTACGTGCGGTCGATCGAAGGAACACCCAAGACGTTCTCGGGCAATGAACCCAAAGTCGCCCACGTGCGCGACGACGGATCGATCCGCCTGCTCGCGACCGACTGCCGCGTCTACGGACCGTCGATCGTCTTCGAGGACCTCTATCGCAATCTGGGTTATTGGGGGAGCCCGGAGGATCGAGCCGTTTGGGAGATCGACGTGCCGAAGGCCGGACGCTACACGGTCCACCTCGACTACGCGTGCCACAACGACACGGCCGGAAATCGATACCGGATCACGGTCGGCGATCAGGCCGTTTCGGGCTCGGTCACCGGCACGGGGACATGGGACGACTACCGATCCCGAAAGGCGGGCGAAATCGAATTGCCCGCCGGACCGAACCGGCTCGAATTCCGTTCCGATGGACCCCTGAACGGCATGCTGATCGATCTGCGCGGGATCGTGCTCTACCCGTGAACCGACGAACGCCTATTTACGTTCCACGATCCAGATATTGCGATAGACGACCGGATTGCCGTGTCCTTGCAGATAGAGGCCGCCCGGTCCGGGCCCTTCCGGGTTCTTACCCGGCGTGCCCTGGGTGATCTCGACATTGTCATGGATGACCGTGCCGTTGTGCCGGACGGTGATGCGCGCGTTCTTCGTCTTCTTGCCCTGGCCATCGTACCGTGCGGCCGTGAAATCGATGTCGTACGTTTGCCAGGCGAGCGGAGGATAGCACATGTTGAGGATCGGTTCGGCGATCGAGTAGATGCCTCCGCATTCATTGTTCCTGCCTTCGAGTCCGAACGAGTCGAGCACCTGCACTTCGTAGCGCGATTGGACATAGACGCCGCTGTTGCCGCGGGCTTGTCCCCGCGCGCGGGGTTTGAACGGAGTCCGGAACTCGATGTGGAGCCGATGGTCCCCAAACGTCTGTTTGGATTCGCAGTCCGACGCGAGCAGATTCGCTTCGACGATCTTGCCCGGCGTGAAGGACTCGGCCGACGTTCCGTCAAACAAGACCACGGCGCCTTGCGGCGGTTTTTCGCCGACCGTCGGGCCAGCGCGATGGACCTTCTTCAGAACGCCCGCATCGTTGCCCTGATAGCGGACGGTCATCTCGTCGCCGCGCACCGTCAACTCGACTTCGTCGTTCGTGAAGCGGGCCTCGCGGTCACCCGTGCGTTCGCCTCGCACCACATCCCGGCGGCCGTCGCGTGACGATCCGTCGCCGGGCAGACCGCCCTCGTAGCCGACCGCGTCGAACTTGCCGTCGCCGAGCGCGATGACCTGCGCGCCCCAACGGTGATCCTCGCCTTCCACGCGCAGGTCGCCGACGTACTCGCCCTGAATCGCGAAATCGGGACCCGCCTTCGCCGCGTCGAGAAACGTCTCGCCGTCGTCGTCGGCGCGGAGCGCCGAACCACTCAGGGCGAGCAAGGTGAGGGTCAACACGAATCGGCGAGTAGACATGGCGGAACACCTCGTGGCAAGAACGGGCCCTGGAACGCGCACCAATGGATCGGCTCCATGGTATTCCCGCGGACGGCTTGCGTCACGGGGTTACCCGCGGAAAACTCGGGACAAGACGCCGGACCGCGCGTCACGCCCCGCCCCCCCTCTTTCGAGACCGATCGCGGCTTTCCGGACCGATCACGGGGCGGGCCACCGGAGGTGCTTGTGGAGGAAGGCGAACGTGCCCTGGCCGTTGATCGTATGAGGCCCGTCGAACCACTCGATTTCGCATCGGTCCTTGAGCTTGAGCCGGCCTTGGTAGAGGAACCGCACTTTCGCGAATTCGTAGCCCACCGTCTCGTCGGGCGCCACGCCGTCGAAATGGCCCCGCTCCACCATGAACGGGCGCGGCGCGATCAGCGCGGCCATTTCGGCGTAGTTGAACGTGCTCCCTAAATCGAATTCGAAAATCTCGTATTCGCCCGTCCAGATGTAGCTCTGCGGAGCGATCGTCGACGCGTTCTTCCAAACCCACTCGTTGAAGTCCGCCGAACAAATCGACAGGCAGTAGTCCGTCACGAGGGGCGGGATGCGCATCGCGCTCTTGCCGCCGTACGAGAGTCCATAGAACGCGATGCGTTCCGGATCGACGTTGGGAAGCCCTTTGAGCCAGTCGACGATCCGCTGGTGCTGCGGCACGATCAGCGAGAAGAGCGTCTTCTTGATCGGATTCGCCTTGCGCTGGAGCGTGCGGAAGCGGTCCTTGAAGATGTACAGATTCTGCGGCGCGAACGTGATGAACCCGCGTTCGGCGAGTTTCGTCGCGAAGTCGTGATACGCCGGATGGTCGCCCTGAATCACGTCCTGGGGCCGGCCTTCGAGTCCATGCTGGCAGACGACGACGGGACGGCGCTCGCCCACCCCGATCCCCTTGGGCACGATCAGGACACCGTAGGCGATCAGGTCGGGGAAGACGTCGAGCACGACTTCGAATCCGATCCACTTTTCCCCTTCATACGCCTTTCGGGTCCGCGGACGCGCCGGCGGACGCTCGCGATCGAAATGGCCGATCACCTCGTTCCGGAAGAACGCGCGGTACGACTCGATCGACTTCGCATACGCTTCCGCCGAACTCGTATCAGCCCGCTTCATGAACTCCTGCCGGACATACGGGCTCTTGACCAACAGCTCCTGGCTGTGGCGATCGATCTCGCGCATCTGGGCCGCGTGCCGCGCGACCGGATCGAACGTACGACGCAAATGCCTTGGGCTGGGATTGGGATTGGGACTTGGAGGCGGATTCGATGGGCCGTCGGTCGTACCGAGGAACGCCGCGAGCGCCGCGTCCGAACCAAAAGGTCCCGTTCCATCGCCGCTGACGACGAGCGACCAGCGCGGCGGAGTGGGCCGCCCGGCGGCAAGACGCCTCGCCCGTTCGAATTCGGCCTTCACGTCATCGCGTCGAGCCGTCCTCAGTTCGGCCGGCGCGCCGCCCTCGCTCGGAAATGTCCGCTCGGGACCGCGGCACGCCTCGATCACCAGCCGCCGTTCGGCCAACATCAAGGCGAGCTCGGCGTCGCCGAACTGTTCAAGCAGCCCAAAGACGTTGCGATCGATCGGCTGATTCCAGATCCCTTGCCGCGATTCGAAATAGCCCGATACGAGTACCGATTCGATCCGAGTGTCCAGCGCGGCCGCGTACAGCGCGAGCATGCCGCCTTCACCCCACCCGGCGACGGCGATGGGCCGTTGGGATTCCCCCCGCTCCCGAACGAACCAATCGACGCCGGCGAGGATTTTTTGGAGTTCATATCCGATCAGGTGCCGGCCCATTTCAAAGGCGCTGCGATAGAGGTACTCGCGACTCGTCAATTTCGCTCGGCCTCCGCGCGGTTCGAGCGTCCGGTCGATGAGCATCGGCACGAGGACACGTCGGCCCGTTTCGGCCAGTCGCCGAGCGGTCTGGCTTTCCGGCGGGACGCCCTCGACCAATCCGGCGAGCATTTCCGGCAAGACGTCCGCGTCGGGGATCACCACGACATCGCCGATGAGCGGCTCGGACTTGGGAACGAGCAACAGACCTTCACCGTGCACGTCGGCGAACGCGGGCCATCGAACGGCGAAGATGCGCAGCCGGTCCGATTCGCCGACCAACGCCGGTTCGTCCGTCGTCGCGACCCATTCCATCGATGGCGTCGCGGGCCGCGAATCGCGGAGTCCGAGGATGTGCGCGAGTCGAGCCCGATTCGGTTCGATCGACGCCTCGAATGCGGCGGACGAACCGAAGTCGACTCGCCAATGACCCGCACGCGCTTCGATGGACGACTCGAGCTCCTTCAAGAGGAACCGATCGGCGCCGTCGATCAGCTCGGATGCGATGTCGCCTTGCATCGTCAGCCGGTCGGTCCCCGGCAAGGGATCTCCGACGGCTTGGCCTCGAACGATCGGCGCGGCGAGCAGGACGAGCGCGACGACGAGGTGGGGAACCGGAAACAGGCGTGATTCGCGCGGCATCGGTGCGACTCCCATTCGAGGACTTCCGATCGGGAGAGTCGATCGGAGCGAAGGCGGGACCGCATTAATCCTGGCGCGATTGGCTCCCCAACACAAGCGGAGGATCGTCGGGAGCGCGCGGCGCCGGCCGCCGCGCGGCGAGGATGGCCTCTTCCGATTCGGACCGCGCGTCGGATGCGCCGCGCACCAGATCGGCGGGCGTTCGGCCGGCGGCGCGGAGTTCGGCGAGCTTCAGATCGACGGGAGAGATCGGCGCGTCGAAGACGGCCGGCATCGTGCGCAGAACGTAGGGTCCGGCCAGCGCGCCGCCCGGGTACGCGGCGCACCCCCACGGAACCGTCGGCCAACCCCCGTACGTTACCGAACTGTACCCGCCGACATTGGCCCAATGGACGCGCACCGCGCCCCAGCCGCCGCCGACGAACACATAACCACCCGGATAATATCCCCACGGCCGCGGCCAACACCAGGGAACGCAGGGAAACCAACCGACGTTGGAATGTCCGCCCCAGACGCACGGTCCGAAGTGCCGGTAGGGGCCTCGTCGGATCGGCCATCCCACGCCGACGCAGGTCGGACCGGAAACGCCGGCGGACACGACAACGGACTGCGCGGTGGCGATCGGCGGTGCCAGCGCCGGCAGGCCCACGATCCAGAGAGAACCGGCGAGCATCGTACCGAACATCGCACGCATGGCATCCCGATCGTCCTCGATCGCCTCTCGTATTGGAAAATGAGGTGGCTTGCGATGGTCTTTAGTGTGCCACTTCTCCCCATGCGCGTCAAACAAAAAATCGGACACCGGACGGTCGCGGGCGTCTCCAAAGTCGCGATCGTCGCTGATCGCTCCGCGATCAGCCTGTCCCGGCATCCAAGCCGCGCGGCACTGCCCGGTGGTTCGCGGAGCGAACCACGACTTTGCCCAAACAAGAAACCAAAAGACCCCGTGGTCCAGCCAAGGACCACGGGGTCGGCATCGTCCGCGGATATTGCGGATATCGCGTCAAGTCGCCTACTTCATGGGCGGAATGGGAGGCGCTTCGACGGCCGAGTCCCCCGCCGGAGGAGGTGCCTCCTTTTCGGGCTTCTCGATCTTGTTGCCGCCGCAGCCCGCCGCGAACAGGCTCAGCACGAGCGTCGCGGCAACCGCCGCCATCCATCGTCGAATCATCGCTTGCTTTTCTCCATTGCAATGGCCGGCAAGAGGAACCCCGCGATCGTCTCCCAAGCCACGTTGGTTGGGGATGCGAAACGCCGAGTATTCCGGTTACTGGAAGTTCGGATCGTCCGTCGTGATTCCGTCGTGGATGCCCGACGCATTCGTATACGCGTTGGGGCTGGGATTCCACATTTCCCTGTACTCGGGCGGAACGCGCCGGACCGACCCGTCACCGAATGCGAAGAGAACGGCCGACGGGTGTTTCGAACCGAACATGTACCAAGTCGGCCAGCGGAACTTTGTTTGCGTACCCGGGATCAAGCCGGGGTGGATTCCCCACGCGGTCGCCATCGATCCCGAGCCCATCCAGCTTGCCGCGAACTGCAACCTGTCGTCGTTGACGCTGCCGCTCGCCGAACGGCCGCCGAGGTACTCACCGAAGAGCAGTGTGTTGGAGGTTCCGTCGGTGATGGTCGCGAAATCGTTCTTCGTATCGCTCGAGAAAACGCCTTCCCACTGCTTGTAGTACGAGCTCGCGTCCAGGTTGCCGATCGCCCCCGCGCACGGGAGGTAGTTCGATCGTCCCAAACCCTGGCCGCCCGAGGCGATCGGGAAGTAGACGCCCTGCATCGTCAGCCCGCCCGACTGGTGCTGGAAGAGGGCCGCCCACGTTCCCAGCGCGTTGCTGTACGGGTCGGCCGACGGGCAAAGGAGCATCGAGATCTTCGCCTGCGCCAACTGCCAGCTCACCGGATTTCCTCCCGGAGGCGACGTCGTGTCCCACCATGCATTGTCACCGCAATCGGGATTGCCCGGCACCCACGGAATCCTGTACGGCTTCTGGATGTTCGTGCTCACGTCGAGCTGATCGAAGATCGTGCTGAGCTCCATGAACGGGAACAGGTGCACGAGCGCCCCGACGAATTCCGAGCGCCGAGTGTTGCGGTTGTACGCGTAGCTTCGCGTCTTGTCCGCCTGGCAGCCTGGCGGGAACCGCTTGTACGTGTCGTGGTGGTTGTGCGCGGCGAGCACGATCTGCTTCAGATTGTTCGAGCACTGCATGCGCCGAGCCGCTTCGCGCGCCGCCTGGACGGCGGGCAAGAGCAGAGCCACCAAGATTCCGATGATCGCGATGACCACCAAAAGCTCAACCAGGGTGAAGCCGCGCGCTCGCGGCTTCCAAAACCGAGTCGACCTCATGACCAAGTCCCTCAATTACGTGGAGAAAAACAAAAACGATATGGAATGAATCCTCCTCCGCGAGGAAATCACCTCCCGATTACGTATCCGCCCGTACCCCCGAGCGCCGTTACCGGACCCAAGACAATTATTTCACTGAACCCGCGAGCCAAAACTCGCTTCAGCTCGGCGCAGCTTGCAGCCATCCCGCCGACCGGTACTTGGCCTCGATTATAGCCCACAATCCGGCCATTGCAACTGTTTGGCCCAACTCCTAAAGGCTGGCGATCACCCCTCGCACGAGGTACACGCCATCCCGTGAGCGTCCGATCCCAATCGTTTGGGGAAGGCGGTACGCGGCGTCGAGAAACAAGAAAAAACCTGCGTTTCTCCCGAAGAACAAGGGCCTTCTTGCGATTTTGACGAGGGGTGGCTGAGGGGATTCGAACCCCCGACCCTCAGAGCCACAATCTGATGCTCTATCCAGCTGAGCTACAGCCACCACAATCAATCCGTATCCGTAGCCACGATAATGTAACGGCCGCCGATCGAGCCTGTCAACGCACGCGATCGATTCGGACTATTCAAACGGAAACCGGTCGTCGATCTCGGCCGCCGACAGCTCGCAAAGGAACTCGGCCAGACGGGGGGCCAGGAGGTCCATCAGCCGCTTGCCTTTCTCGGCCGTCGCGGCGTGCGGGTTCCCCGAACCGGCGTTTGTCGTCAGCAAGTGCCACGGCCGAGTGATCGAGACCCAGCCGTCGTTCAGCGCGGAGAACCGGAAACGGGCAGTCGCCCCCGCATCGGCCAGCAGGCGGCCGTCGGCCGATCGGCCGACCAGTTCGGGGAAATAGGCGAGCGCGAAACTGGTCTCCATCTCGCCCGCGTGATCGTCCTCATGCTCGAAAAGGCCCATCGCGCGCGCATCCGCTCGGACGGCCTGATACCAATTGCACAGGAACAAATGCGCGGCCGTCTTCCCGTGGAGCTCGCGGAGGACCGGCTTGAGATCGTTTCCGCCGTGGCTGTTGAGCAGAACGACCTTGCGGATTCCGCTCCCCGCCAACGATTCGACCAGGTCTCCGATCACGCGCAGCAGGGTTGTCGGCCGCACGTTCATGGCGAGCGGAAAACGGCTCAGGTTGGTCTCCGTCCCATACGGGATGGCGGGCAGCAGGACGACGTTCGCACCCCGCCGATCGGCCTCGCCGCAAATCCGTTCGCCCAGCACGCTGGCTTCGAGCGTATCGGTGGCGTACGGCAAATGCAGGTTGTGCGGTTCGGTCGCGCCGAGCGGCAGGACGGCCACTTCATACCGATGGTCCTTCGTGTGGGCGTAATTCGTTTCGGCGAGGATCCAAGGACGCATGGCTTGATGGGACTCTTCGGTTGGAGGGTTTGGTTCTTGGCGAAGTTCTATTCGCGTTGGAGTTCGGGAAGGACCGCGCGCAGCCGCTCGAGGCCCTCGGCCGTCACGCGCGTATCGGCCACATCGAGGCGTTTGAGTCGCTTGAGGGGCGCAAGCCGCAAGAGGCCCGGATCGGTGATCCGAGCGCCCTTCAGCCAGAGCGATTCCAGGTTGGGCAACCGGGCGATCGCGTCGAGGCACGCGTCGTCGATCGGAAGGCCCGCCAGGTCCAAGTACTCGAGGTCGGCAAGCGCGCCGACGACTTCCGCGCCCCGCGCCGTGACGGCCGTCGATTCGAGCGTCAACTTCTTGAGCCGCTTGGCTTCGATCAAACGGGCGGCGGACGCGTCGGTCACGCGCGTGTGGCCGAGATCGAGCCATTCGAGTTCTTCGAGCGGAACGTGGGCGAACCCCGCGTCGGTGATCGGCGAATGGCAGAGGACCAATTCGGTCGCGGGTCGGCAATGTTCGAGCCGACGATCGTCGACGAGCAGGAAGCGGGCATAGCCCGTGTCGACGTCGTCCCAGGAGCGTCCGGCGAGTTCGACGAGCATGTCGGGTTCGTCGCGCGCTCGATAGACGCGACCGAGAAAATCGACGAACGCCGCCCGATAACGGCCCTGGTCGGCCGTCATCCAGTAGTCCGCGAATCCCGCCGCCTGGCTGTAGAGCGCGCCGATGTTGGGATCCTGTTGCACGGTCGACCGATCGAGCCGCGCGAATTGCGCCGCAGGAACATAGAACCGGTCGGACAGCGCGCGATAGCGCGCGTACTGGATGCGCGGCGCGTCGACGCCTCCGATCGTCGCGAACGGTCCCTCGTCGCGCAGCGATTCCATGTGCAGCGCGACGCCTTCGACAACCCACACATTGCCAGCCGCCCCCACTTCGGTCACCGTCCTTCCCGTTTCGGCGAACAGTTGGTGCGTGACCTCGTGCCGCCAGTTCGGACCCAGTTCCTCGGGATCGCCGAACAGGAACGCGGTGCGCCGCTTCTCGAGATAGATCCCGAGCGTCTTCTCGATGCGCGGCTCATCGCGGCGCAGCGTCTGGTTGTACGTATCCCGATCGCGGTACCAGACGACCCGATGTTTGTCGGAACGCGGCCGCGCGTCAGGAGCGCCCTTTTCGAGCTGCCGGATGAGCCGCGGGCCGTCTCCCCAATACGCGAAGAACGTCTGCCGCCACACGGTGTGGAACCGTTCGAGGTCGGCGGCGAGCCGCAATCCGGTCGGCTCGTCCGCATCGGTATGGATCCGGAAATTCGGCGATTCAATTCGAAAATAACGGCGGGCGGTCAACCCGAGATCGGGCAGGTTCGTCTTGCCCAGGCTTCCCGCGACGTGATCGCCCGCGTACGACCACGCGTCGCCCGATCGGCGATACCCGAGCGCTTCGCGGGCCACCGTCAGATCGGGATTCTCGTGGAGCGCCTCATGGAGCCACTGGTAGGCGAGCGCGGGATCGAGGGGCGCCGTTTTTTTGGCGAGTTCGAGCAATCGCTCGGCCTGCGCGTCGCGCGCCGCGCGGAAGTCCGCCCACCATCGGCCGCTCGCCTCCCCTCCGCCCTCGATCGGCGATTGCGGTGCGGACGGCGGAGGCAGGAAGGCGTATTGGCGGTCGGGATCGCGGCGGATCCACCAACCGCGCGTCAGCGCGGCTTCCCGTTCGAGGCCCTGCGCATCGCACCGCGCGGCGAGTTCTTCGAGGCTCGATCGAAACGCCGCATCGGCCGCGCCGCGGTCCGGTTCGTCGGTATTCTCCCGGCCTCGCGAGGCCGTTCCCGACAGGAACAGGGTGAGAACGGCGAGAACGACGATCCGCATGTCCGGTTTCCGTGCGGCCGAATCGTCGACGCGCCGATTCGACCGTTCCGCCTTCCATCGATGCCGCCCCGCCTTCACTCCTCGAAGGCGGCGTCGAACGCCCGGCCGCTCGCCGAGAAGTCGAGCCGTCGCGTGAACTCGCACGCCTCACGCGCTCCGAATTCCCGGTCCATGCCCGAATCCTCCCACTCGATCGAGAGCGGCCCCTTGTAGCCGACCTGATTGAGGGCCCGGACGATCTCCTCGAAGTTGATTCCGCCGCGCCCGGGGCTTCGAAAATCCCAGCCGCGCCGAGGATCGCCGAAGTTGAGATGGCTCGCGAGGATGCCCGATCGCCCGTTCAACGTCGTGATCGCGTCCTTCACATGGACGTGGTAGATCCGATCGGGAAACGCCCGGATGAACTCGACCGGATCCACGCCCTGCCAGTGCAGGTGGCTCGGATCGAAATTGAACCCGAACTCCTCGCGGTGATCGATCGCCTCGAGCGCCCGCTGGGCCGTGTGGATGTCGAACGCGATCTCGGTCGGATGGACCTCCAGCGCGAATCGTACGCCGCATTCGCCGAACACGTCGAGGATCGGGTTGAACCGCTCGGCGAACAGGGCGAATCCCGCGTCGATCCTCTTCGCGGACACGGGTGGAAACGAATAGAGCAAGTGCCAGATGCTCGAGCCCGTGAACCCGTTGACGACGCCCACGCCGAAACGCTGCGCCGCGCGGGCCGAATTCTTGAGTTCGTCGGCGGCCCGCCGGTTCACGCCGTCGGGCGAACCGTCGCCCCAAACGTACGGAGGCACGATCATCTTGTGCCGTTCGTCGACGAGGTCGCATACGGCCTGGCCGACGAGGTGCGCGCTGATCGCGTGGCACTGCAGATCGAACCGTTCGAGCGTGTCCCGCTTGCGGGCGCAATACGCGTCGTCCGACAGGGCCTTGTCCACCTCAAAATGGTCGCCCCAACACGCCAGCTCGATGCCGTCGTAACCAAACTCCTTCGTCTTGCGTGCCATTTCCTCGAGCGGCAGGTCGGCCCACTGGCCCGTGAACAAGGTTACCGGTCGTCCCATGAGTCGCTCCTTGGAGGCGGATGCCCACGCCGCGTCCCGAACGAGACACGAAGGCGCCGAGCTTCCATTTTGGATTTTCTTGGTTGTTCGCTATTCTGAGCGTGCGGGGACCGGGATGCAACGGGCGTCGATCGGTGGCCGGTCGTTTCCGACTCGGGGTCCGCCGGAAGATGACGGTCGGGCAAAACAGAGCGTCCCGTCGGATCGCACCCGCCGGGTCCCCGGCCACGCCCGAGTCCGCCAGTAAGGACGTTTTCCATCGGACGGTGGACTATACTGGATACGGTTGCCCTCTTCCCACGTGCCCCGCCCGCGGCCCGTCCCTCACGAGGAGTGCCCCGTTGTCGATGTTTGGAACCCGCGTCCGCGCCGTCGCGTTCAGCGGGCGAATGTCCGTCTCGTTCGCACGGGTCGGTTGCCTGATCGCCCTGTTCGCCGTGCGCGGGTTCGCCGCGCCGCCGGTCGCCGTGGAACTGGCCACCGAGCCCGGCTTCCCGCTGGGCGGCGAACGGCGCTGGATCGAAACGCTCCAGGCGCTGCCCGACGTTTCGATCCGCGTCCGAGCCATTCAATCGGGTGATCGACCGGAAGTCCGCGCCGCGGGCTCGTCGTTCGAGGTCGTCGGCATCCTGACTTCGACGAATCAGCTCCGGTTGAAAGGCGCGACGTTCGGGTTGAGCGATCGGGCCGCGATCGCAAAATGGCTTGACCGGCTCCGCGCCGAAGGCGCCGACGGACTGACCGCGCCGCGCGGTCCGTTCGGCATGACGGCCGATCAGCTCACCGCGCTCCACGATCGGCTCCGTCCCGCGGTCGGCGGGCCGACGAAGGAAACGGCGCTCGACCTGTTCGTGCGGCGCATCGGCGAGCGGTCGGGTTCGTCGGTGTCGATCGATGACGGAGTCCGGGACGACGTGCGCCGCGCCCGCGTCCCGGATGAATTCGAGAAGCTCAGTTGCGGAACGGCGCTCGCCGCCGCCCTCCGTAACGCGGGCCTGGTCGCGACGATCGAACGGCGAGGCGGCGAGACGGCGATCCGCGTCACGCGGGCCGACCGCGCGACCGAATACTGGCCCGTCGGCTACGCGCCCGAATCGTCGCCCCGCGCGGTCGCGCCTTCCCTATTCACCTACTTGCAAGTCGAGATCAACGATACGCCGCTCGCCGAAACGCTCGCCGCGATCCAACCGCGTCTCGGCCTCCCCCTGGTCATCGACCACAACAGCCTCGCGCGCGAGGGAATCGAGCTCGACGCGGCGCGGGTCCGCATCCCATCGGAAAGGACCTACTACAAACGCATCCTCGACCGCGCGCTCGGGCAAGCGAAACTGCGCGCCGAGATCCGGGTCGACGAGGCGGGCACGGCGTTCCTCTGGATCACGACCCTGCGCCGCGGCGATTGACGCCGTACCCACGCTCATCCGTAGCCACGCTCGCCAGAGCGTGGATGAATCGCCGTAGCCACGCTCGCCAGAGCGTGGATGAATCGCCGTAGCCACGCTCGCCAGAGCGTGGATGAATCGTGCGCGCTTCGGCCACCGTCTGGCGACGGTGGCTACGGGCGAAGGTGGCTACGGGCCTATCGTTTTTGGCGCAATAGCCATTCGTAGAGTTCGCCGTTCGCGTAGGTTTCGGTCCACGTGTTGTGACCGGCCTCGGGGTAGATCGTGAACTGGACGTTTCCGCCCGCTTTCTTGCGGCCTTCGACCATCTCCTCGGATCGTTTCAGCGGCACGGCCGAATCCTTCTAAATCAGGCCGTCGAGTTCATCGACCAGGCGGGCGAAATGGTCGAGCGCCGCGAGGATCGGCTCGCGGCGGCTCATGTCGACTCCCGCGTCGCGCAGGAGGTCGAGCGGGTACTTGGAGCATCCGCCTTTCAGGAACCCGAGATACGCGCGCCGCTCGGCCGGCCCACCCTCCCGAACGCGCTGCGCGAGGGCGATTGCGGCCGACATGCCCGTCGCGTACTTGTACACGTAGAACGCCCGATAGAAATGGGGGATCCTCAGGCACTCGCGGGATAGGGCGTCGTCGAGCGTGAACCCGGGTCCGAAATACCGTTCGAGCAGGCCGCGGTACGTCGCGGTCAACGCATCGATCGTGAGCGGTTCGCCCGACTCGACCATGGCGTGGATGACCCTCTCGAACTCGGCGAACATCGTCTGACGGAACAGGGTCTTGCGGATATCGTCGATTTCCCGGTTGAGCAAATAGGCCCGCTCGCGCTCGTCGCCCGCCTGGGATCGGAGGTGCGCGGAGAGCAGTTGCTCGTTGAACGTGCTCGCCACCTCCGCGACGAAGATGGTGTAACCGTAATACGGGAACGGCTGGTGCCGCGCCGAGAAATACGAGTGCATCGAATGGCCGGCTTCGTGGGCGAGCGTGAAGACATCGTCGAACACGTCCGGCTTATAGTTCATCAGGATATACGGATCGCCGTCGTAAGTGCCGTAGCTGAAGGCGCCGCTCTGCTTGCCTCGGTTCGGATAGCGATCGCACCATCGCGCGCGGAGCCCCCCTCCGAGGACTCGGACGTATTCATCGCCGAGCGGCCGGGTCGCGTCGAGGACCGACTCCACGGCTTCGTCCCACGATCGCCGCGCCTTGAGTTCGCTGAGAATGGGAACATACGTGTCGTAGTGGTGGATCTTGGCGAGCCGCATCTTGCGGCGGCGGAGTTCGTAGTAGCGATGCAGGGCCGGAAGACGCGAATGGACAGCCTCGATCAGCCCGTCGTACACGGCGCGCGGCACGTTGTCGGCGAAGAGCGCCTGGTCGAGCGCGCCGGCGTACCCCCGCGCCTTCGCGTAGTACGCGTCCGCCTGCACGGAGCCGTGGAGGAGCGATGCGAGCACATGTTCGTGCGCGAGGAACCGGTCGTAATACTGATGGAACGCCTTGCGCCTCACGTCCCTCCGCGGCGATTGCAGCAGCCTCGCGAACGACTCGTTCGTCAGCTCGATCTTGCGTCCCGATTCGTCCGCGATCGTCCCGAACTTCATGTCGGCGTCGTGCAATTGGCGGAAGGATCGGCCGACCGCCGACGCCATGTCGGCCTGCATGGCGAGCAGTCTTTCCTCGGCGTCGCTCAGCGTGTGCGGCGCGTAACGCAAGAGCCGTTCGAGCAGAATGCGGAACGCCTTGAGCTCGCTCGACGCCAGATACGCCTGCATGGTGTCCGACGGAATGGCGAGCAGCTCGGGACGGATGAAGCTGGCAAGCCGTCCGGCGTTCGTCGCCGCCGTCTGGAACCGGCCGAGCATGCGCTGATAGGCGCTGTTCGCCTGGTCCTCCGCCGCCTTCAAGTAGGCGTACGCCGCCAAGCGTTCGGCCGCGCGGTCGATGTCCGCGTCGAAACGCAGGCAGGCGGCGAGCATTCCCGCGTTTTCGCCGAGCCGGCCTCGGAATTTCTTGTACGATTCGATCCGCCGTTCGTATTTCCGGAACGCCGTCTCCCACTGCGCGTCGTCGGCGAAGAGACTCGCGAGGTCCCACGTCTCCTCGGCGGGGACCCGCGACCGCTCGGGAATCCGTTCAGCCTTGCCGCGCATCGGATGTGCACTCCTCGGTTATCGCTCCAACGCGGCGACTTCGACCGCCCGTCCGCGTCATGCCGGAATCGGCCATCCATCGCGAGGTCGCGCCACGCGGCTCGCCGCTACCATTCGAGCACGCCGGCGCCCCAGGCGAGTCCCGCTCCGAATCCCGCGACGAGAATCCGGCCGCCGCGCCCGATCCGTCCCGCGCGTTGGCCTTCACCGAGCACGAGCGGAATGCTCGCCGCCGACGTGTTGCCGTAGCGGTCGAGGTTCACAAGCACACGGTCGCGGGGGATGGCCAAGTCGGCGACGAGCGCGTCGATGATCCGGATGTTCGCCTGATGCAGGACGAACAGGTCGATCTGGTCGACCGTGGTCGACGCCCGTTCGAGCACGTCGCGGATCGACTCCTGCACGGTCCGAACGGCCCACTTGAACACCGACCGCCCGTCCATCTGGACGTATTGTCTCCTCGCGTCCAGCGCCGCGTGCGTGATCGGCTCCCGCGAACCGCCCGTCGGCATGCAAAGGAAGTCGTTGCCCGATCCATCGGCGCCGAGCGTGAACGAAAGGAACCCTTGTTCCCGCGATCCCCGACCCAGAACGACCGCTCCCGCTCCATCGCCGAAGAGCGGGAACGTCTTGCGGTCCTCGGGATCGACGATCCGCGTCATGACGTCGGACCCGACCACCAGGACATGGCGGCAACAGCCGGTCTTGACGAACTGCATGCCCGTCACGAGCGCGTAGATGAAACCCGCGCACGCCGCATTGATGTCGATCGCAGGCGCGGTCGCGCCGAGCCGATGCTGGAGGGCGCACGCGGTCGAGGGCGCCGGCATGTCGGGCGTCATTGTGGCCAAAAGGATCAGATCCAATTCATCCGGATGAAGGCCCGCCTGTTCGAGGCACTGGCGGGAAGCCTCGACCGCCAGGTCGCTCGTCGCCTGCTCCGGCGCCGCGCGGCGCCGTTCGAGGATACCCGTGCGCTGCACGATCCAATCGGCGTCGTAGCCGAGCTCCCGCAGGTCCTCGTTCCGCACGATCCGATCGGGCACGTAGCATCCCGTCCCCAGGATACGCACGCCGGTGAGCGACCCGAGCCGGGCGAGGGGCTGCCGTTCGCTGCGCGCCGCGGCGCCGAGTGTTCCGGCCTCGCGCGGCTGCCGGCCGCTTGGCGGTTCATCCTGCATGCGATCGGTCCGCGGGTCGGTCGTCGTCGACGCCATGATTCGATTCCCTCAATGCCGGCGATCCGCCGATGAGCGGGCGCCGCGTTCGGATGCCACCTTCCTCAATATATCCGGCACGGCGCGCGGTCCCAGCGAAATCGCGTCCGATGCGGGGGAAACCGACCGTCGCCGCCGGCCGTCCTCTCCGGTCGTTCGACCTGCGAAAACCCTGACGTCTATGCCGGTTCGTCCCGGACCGAGACCCACGCCCGCCGCGCATACGATTCGAGCACCGCGTCGGCCACGGCCTGCGCGCGCAGCCCGTCCGCGAAACTCGGAACCGCGTCCCGGCCCTCGACGATCGCCGCAACGAACTCCCAAACGAGGTCGTACCGAAATACGGTCGCCGGCTTGCCCTGCGACGGATCGCGCGGACTTCCCGCCGGCTTCAGGAATTCGGACGGCACGTCGACCGGTGCCAAGTCCTTGCCGCTTCGCCCCAACAGGATCTCATTCGGACGATGCAGGCGGTATACGGCCGATTGGTCCGATCCGTTGATCTCGGCCCACTCGTGGCCGAAGCCGTCGAGTCCATATCCCTTGGCGAGCGTCGTTCCTTCCCACACGCCCGTGGCTCCCGATCGGAATTCGCCGATCAACGTCGACCAATCATCGACGTCGCTCGGCGGACACGCATCGCCGTCGGGCGCTCGATCGCGCGGCGCGAACCGCTTCACCGCGCCGCAAACCTGATCGAGGGGTCCGAGCAGATCGATCGCGAAGTCGATGCGGTGGATCGTCATGTCGAACAGGTCGCCCGCCCCCGCCGTCGCGCGATACTGCCTCCATCCCCAGCTCGTCTCCGGCCAATCGAGGAACCGCTGGCTGCGGAAATGACGCGGCGCACCGAGCTCGCCCGAATGGGCCAGATGCCGCACGTACCGCATCGCCGGAGCGAACCGGTAGGTGAACGCCGTCATGTGCACGACACCCGCCGCGCGCGCCGCGCCGAGCATGTCGCGGACTTCGCCCGCGTTCAAGCCGAGCGGTTTTTCACACAGGACATGCTTGCCTTGCGCGATGGCGGCCAGCGCGATCGGACGATGCGTGTGGTTCGGCGTCGCGATGATCACGGCGTCCACGTCGGGATCCGAGCACAGCGTCTCAAACCGAGTCGTTCCTTTCGGGCAATTCCAATCGGCCTTCCGCTTCGCGACGAGCCTTTCGTCGGCGTCGCACACCGCAGCCAACTCGGCCCGCCCGTCCATCCGAATGGCCGGCACGTGATGATAGTCGCTCACCGCGCCCGCACCGATGATCCCAATCCGAATCCGATCCTCCATCCCCACCCTCCGACCACCCGTTCCGCCCTCGAGCGGATCCTCAACCTTTCCCAAAGTCGCTCGCCTCTCCGAGGCGAGTACCCCTTCCAAAACCTTTCCCAAAGTCGCTCGCCTCTCCGAGGCGAGTACCCCTTCCAAAACCTTTCCCAAAGTCGCTCGCCTCTCCGAGGCGAGTACCCCTTCCAAAACCTTTCCCAAAGTCGCTCGCCTCTCCGAG